>Ga0182030_10024553_pt1 | contig 11062 bp, 12 predicted proteins | sample 812S3MmetaG_FD_121299 | JGI IMG/M metagenome (GOLD analysis project Ga0182030, IMG submission 121299) | Permafrost microbial communities from Stordalen Mire, Sweden - 812S3M metaG (Illumina Assembly) | ecosystem: Environmental > Terrestrial > Soil > Wetlands > Permafrost | place: Sweden... | reverse complement strand
CCTCGCGCGCGCTTGGGATCGGGTGGGACAAGGCCCGGCTCCGCATCGGACGTCCCGATCTCCGCTTGCACGATCTTCGGCACTCTGGACTCACCTGGGCCGCAGCCACCGGCGCGAGCGTCGCCGAACTGATGCGCCGTGGCGGTCACGCGAGTCCTGCCGCTGCTCTGCGCTACCAGCACGCCACCGAGGACCGCGACCGGGCGCTTGCTGATGCACTGGCGGAGCTGGCACCGGTAACTCGCATCCACTCGCGCGATGGGCGCGCGATGGATGGGTCGGACAGCCCCTCTGACGCGAAACCAGCCGGGGCGTAAACCCCATCTGATCAGGACTTTCTTCTAGAGCGGGCGACGAGAATCGAACTCGCGTTCTCAGCTTGGGAAGCTGATGTTCTGCCGCTGAACTACGCCCGCGGTGCGTCTCTCAGATTAGCCGCGCGCCTCGACGCAATCCGAGGGATTGAACCGCGGCTCAAGCGGTGTCCGTCTCCAAACTCCGCGACAAGCCCGCTCGCACGCTGCAGTGATTGTCTCAGGTCAGGATGCCGGCAGGGTGACCGCTCGCGCCGCTTTGGCCAACGCCTCCTCCATCTCGGCCGCAAACTGTTCGACAAGGTCGGCCGCTAGGACCAGCCCGGTCACCAGATTGGTCGGCTTCGCCACGAGGCCCCCACCAAACATGGCACGTCCGAGGAGAGCGGGATTCCCTCTCGTCAGTCGCGATCTGCGGCCAACCGGGAGACTCCTTCCCGGCGGACCCGTTCACGGTCGAAGTCGAACTCCGGCTAGCGACCGTTTCAGGTCAGGTGAGACAACGGTCGGTGAATCTCAGACCAGAAAAAGGAAGCGGCCGGCCAGGTGCCGGTAAACGAGGCGCGAGCTGGATGAACGCGTATACGCGTTACTGCAGCTACCCAAATCGTGAAGAACAGTCATCTGGAACGATAGGAGCAGGCGATGCCGAGCTTGGGCAAAGCCCGATTCCACACCTGGGTCTCGCCTTCCCAAAGCGCTCGTCTAGAGAGCACGCACGGCAAACCGGTACGTTACCGTCGGCCCCATGGAACTCCAAAAGGCTCTGGAATTCATCACTAGAAACCACCGCGTAGCGCTGGCCACGACGCGCGAGGACGCCAGCCCACAGCTCTCGCTTGTGGCCGCCGGCGTGGACGGGGACACCGTTGTCATCTCCACCCGCGAGACAGCCATGAAAACAAAGAACCTCCGCCAGCGACCCCAAGCCTCGCTGCTCGTGTTCACCGACGCCTTCTACGGCGATTGGGTGCAGGTCGACGGCACCGTTGAAGTGGTGTCGCTGCCAGAGGCGATGGAGGGCCTGGTGGCGTATTACCGCCAGGTAGCAGGCGAGCATCAGAACTGGGATGAATACCGCTCGGCGATGGAGCGTGAGGAGCGCGTCCTGTTGCGCATCTCGGTCGAGCGGGCGGGGCCGGATACCGCCGGCTGATCCCCTCAGGCGCTGCTCGTCGCGCGCGCAGTCCCTGTGCCAGATAGGCCGGGCGCTGCAACGGACGCGGCGGAGGTGGACTGACAACGCCGAAGTCCTCGACAGGCGTCACGGCTGGTGCAGCACAACACCCTTTGCCAGCTCGCTGGCTTCCTCGAAGTCAGGGAAGCGATTCGAACTTCGAGACACATACAGCGTTGCCGCCGCCGTGCCGAGGATCATTCCCTCGAGCACACCACCGGCACTCAGGTAACCGGCAACCACTCCGGCGTCGTAAACATCGCCAGCTCCAACCGCGTTGTCCACCTGGGTGGGAAGGGCCTCGACCCGGGAAACCTCGCCTGCCAGGATGCAACAACTTCCCGCGGCGCCGCACTTGATCACCACTGCTCCGGGACACGAGTCCGCCAACACCCGCAACATCGAGGCCAGATCGTCTTGATCCGTAAGAGCCGAGGCCTCGTCCCGATTCGGTAGGAATATGTCGGTATTCGCTACTACCGCGGCGATCCCCTTCCGCGTGCCGGGCGCCCAGCCATCGGGGTCCCATCCGGGGTCGAACACGGTGAGGGCGCCACCGGCACGAGCCTCGGCGAACAACCTGCCGGCTTCCTCAAGATCGAGACCTGGCAGATTCGACGATCCGACCAACGCGACGACCCTCGCCTCAAAAGTTCGGGACCAATGGCGCTCCATCGCGGCGCTGTCGAAGTCCTTCAGGCAACCCAGGTCGGACAGGAAGGCGCGCTCGCCGTCGGGGCGAACGACGGCGATCGTCATCGCCGTGCTCCCGCCCGGAGTTGTCTCGACCCCTTCGAGCCCGATACCCGCCTCACTGAGCTCTCGACGAATGCGCGCTCCGGCGGCATCTTCACCCACGTTGCCGATCAGTCCAGTGCTCACCCCAAGTCGCGACGCCGCCAATGCCAGATTGGCTCCCTGGCCTGCGACAGCCTCGAAACGACTGCTGCATACGACCTCCTGGCCCCACACAGGCATCGCTTCGACCCCGCGAAGAATCACATCAATGAGCAGGTTTCCTGTTACGAGGAGACCATCGCGCTGTTCCGGCCCGCCACCAGAGGGCTCGAGCATCAGGAGATCCTCAATATTTCACCGCGCGGTAATAGCGTCTCGTGGTCAATGGATGATCTCGCTTGACCTCGACATGGGCACTCACCCTTTCGAGCAGAGTGGCCAACAGCACTGGCGATATCAAAGCCCTCGTTCTTTGGGAAATACCGGGCAGTGCGACCGTCGAAGTGTCAAGTATCATCAATCGGTCACCGTACGAGCGGACAAAACGCTCCACCCGGTCCACGAGCGGCCTTGACCAGTCCTCACCTTTCATGAGCAGGCAGCTAACGCCGGGCTCCACCAGCTCAAGTGGACCATGGAAGAAGTCCCCCGCGTGAACCGGCCTCGTGCGAATCCATTGCATCTCTTCGAGGATGCACATGCCGTAGTACATCGCTTCCGGCCAGGTCGATCCAGCTGCGCTAATGATGTGATACGGGGCGGCGGCGATCCCGTCCGCCATTTCAACGGCCTGGTCTTCGAACGAGCGCTTAGCCTCCAGCAGCAAAGGAGGAAGGAGTCTGATCTCGTCCACGATCTCATCGTGGCCTTCGACCTCGCCTCGCACGTCCATAACCGCCAGGGCCAGCAACAGTGACTGCAGGTAGAACGACTCCGACGAGTTGTCGTCAGCAACCGGGTTTGTAAAGTTCACGTCTGCTTGGCGTGAAAGCAGCGAATCTGGCGTGCCGGTGAAGGCGATGATCGAGGCACCGAGATCCTTGGCGTACTTCGCGACCTCCAAGCTCTCGGCAGTGTCGCCGGACCGTGAGGGAATGACGACGATCGACCGAGCGCCGAGGTGAATCGAGCCCGCGGCTACCAACTCTGCCGGCCGTTCGATGAGCGTCGTGAAACGAGAGCGTCGAGAAAGCAGCTCGCCTGCTGGCCACATCAAGATTCCCGCGCCACCTGATCCTGCGAAGAACAGGTTCTCGGCTCCATTGCCGAGGCGCTCCGCGATCACTTCGTGAAGAGCGTCGGCGCACGAAACCGCTCCGATCTGGCTCTTGACAAACCGGCCTTCATCAAAGTTCAACATCTCTCACCCTTCTGTAGGGGATCTGGGCGGCTCCCAGCTTCCTGGCAACTCCTATGGAAGTCCGGTTGCTCGTCCGGTACCCGAATATTCGGGCACCGCTGCGAGCAGGCGACGTGTATATGCCTCTTTCGGGGACGACAGAATCGCCTCCACTTTTCCGGACTCGACGACTTCACCTTTGTACATGACCACCACGTCATCAGCCACTTGCCGGACCAGGGCAAGGTCGTGCGAGATCATCAGCACACTTATTCCCAGCTTTGCCCTGAGGTCAGCCAGAAGATTCAAGATCTGGGCTTGGGTGGACACGTCGAGGGCGGACACCGGCTCGTCCAGCACCAACAGCTGTGGCTCGGCGGCCAATGCTCTCGCGATCGCTGCCCGCTGACACTGCCCACCGGAGAGCTGGCGCGGGCGTTTGGCAGCAAGGCGCCCGTCAAGTCCGACTGCCGCCAAGAGCTCCTCCACACGACCTGCCCGCTCGGCTGGGGGTCGTAAGCGGTGAAACGACACAACCTCCTCCACGCCCTCGCCGATCGGTTGATGCGGATCGAGGGACAAGAACGGGTTCTGAAACACCATCTGCATGAGTCGTGCTCTCCGTCGCCGCTCGCTCGGACCTGGCGCCACCACCAATGGTGTTCCGTCGACGAGCACCTCGCCGTGAGTCGGTGTCTCGAGGCCAACGATCATGCGAGCGACAGTCGTCTTGCCAGATCCCGTCTCTCCCACGATCGCCGCTGCCCCCGAGGCTGGAACCTCGAAGCTGACGTCCTTCACCGCGGCGAGATGCGTGGACCGGCTGAGCAGTCCGGATCGCAATCGGAAGTCCTTGGACAGGTGCTTAACCTCCAGCAGCACTGTTCCCCTCCGTCTCTGACGCGGTTTGGCCTTTCTCGGCCCGAGGTTCACTCCACAGTTGCTCGCCCGCCCTGATACAGCGCACGAACCCACCGGAAACTGCCGTCAGCTGGGGAAACGTCGTAGTGCAGGCCTCCACTGCGAACCGGCAGCGAGGATGGAAGGCACAACCGCTCGGGGCGTCCATCGCACTCGTCGGAGTGCCCTTTATGACCGGCAGCCGGGCGACGCGTTTGCGGATGTTCGGTCTCGCTGCCAGCAGGTCCTTCGTGTAGGGATGCAAGGGGTCCTCGAAGATGCCCCGACCCTCGCGTACCTCAACTATGCGGCCTGCGTACATGACACAGATTCGGTCGCAGATTTGGTCGGCCAGAGCCAGGTCGTGGGTGATGAACAGGACCGAAAGGCCCCTCTCGGCTCTCAGGCGTCCCAGCAGGCTCACGATCTCTGCCTGGGTGGTCACGTCGAGTGCCGTCGTGGCTTCGTCCGCTAAGAGGATCGACGGTTCGACTGAGAGGGCGCCGGCGATCATCACGCGCTGCAACATCCCTCCGGAGAGCTCCTCTGGGAACTGGCGCATCCTGCGTTCCGGCTGGTCCAAGCCCACGGCGCTCAACAGGTCAATGGCCCGGGCGCGCGCTTCGGACTTCGACAGGCCGAGATGTACCCGCATCCCCTCTGTCATGTGAACTTCGACTCTCCAAAGGGGATCGATATAGGCCTTCGGATCCTGGAAGATCATTCCGATCTGCTTGCCCTGCACCTCCCGCCGCCTGCGTCGCGACACGGTGAGCAAGTTCTCCTCACCAAGTCCAACCACTCCTTCGGCGACCGCCCCGCGCGGAAGAGCCCCCGCGATCGTGCGAGCGGTCATCGACTTCCCGCTCCCGGACTCTCCGACAAGGCCAACGATCTCACCGGGTCGCACGAAAAAGCCCACGTCCAAGATCACCGGGCGAAGTAGCTTGCGCATCCTCACGTAGGTCGTCACGCCCTCAAGCGTCAAGGTGACCTGCGGCAGCGCAGAGGTGGTCATCACGTCAGTCGCGGTCATCGTTGTCCACCGCGTTGGCCTTGCTGCTCGAGTATCCAGTCGGCGATGAAGTTCAGCGAGACGACCAGCAGCACGATCGCTAGAGCGGGAAACACGACGCCGGTTGGCGATTGGAACACTCCCTGGTTCGCGTTCTCGAGCATGCCGCCCCAGTCGATCTGCGGCGGCTGCGCACCGAGGCCGAGGAAGGACAACGCCGACAGGTCCAACAGGCCGTAGGCGAAGTAGAGCGTGGTCTGGCTCACGAGCACCCTCGCCATGTTCGGGCCCATGTGGAACACGAAGACACGCCAAGCCGGGTATCCCTGTAATCGGCAGGCGGCGATATAGGGCTTCTCGCGCTCGACGAGCGCGGCAGCTCTCACGACCCTTCCCATCAACGGTATGTACGTGATGGCGACCGCGAATGCCGCTGTGAAGAAGCTGGCACCGAAGGTGGCGACAATGACGATCGCTAGCAGCAAAGACGGAAACGCGAACACGAGGTCGAAGACACGCGAGATGAGGCCGTCCAGCACTCCGCCCCGGTAGCCGGCGAGGAACCCAAGCGGCACCCCGACTACTAGAGCGATGCTGATGACGATCGTGGGGCCGAGCAACGACAGCCTCGACCCGTAGATCAAGCGCGAGAGAATGTCCCGTCCCGCACTGTCTTGGCCCAAGAGATAGCCGGGACTTGGTCCCGTATAGGGGTTGAGCAGGTCGACGCCGTTCGGGTTGTGGGGCGCCAGCCAGGGCGCGAACGCCACACAGACGAGTATGCCGAGAAGAACAAGGACGCTGATCCCCAGGACGGCTTTTTGGAAGACGCCTTCGAACTTTCCCACGGTGACGTCTCGGCTGAGACCTTGCAGCAGCTGGAGGTCTTCGCTCACGGCGCTCATCCGGCTCTCCCGACAAGGCGCACACGTGGGTCGATCACTCCGTAGAGAAGGTCGACAACCAAGCTGATCAACAAGAACTCGGTCGTGATGAAAAGCGCAATGGCCTGCACGACTGCGTAGTCCTTGTCCTGCACCGAGGACACGAGCAGCGTTCCGAGCCCGTTCAAGCCGAAGGCGTATTCAATGACCACCGCGCCGCCGAGCAGGTAGCCGATCTGAGCGCCGACAATTGTCGTGACCGGGACCAGCGATCCGCGTATCGCGTGCTTGACAACCACACGCTTCTCGGAAAAGCCACGGACCCGAGCACCGAAGACATGGTCGCTCTCGAGCTCTCCGATGACCGCTGAACGGGTGATCCGGCTCGCAAGTGCCAGCGAGGACAGGCCGAGGGCTATCGCCGGCATCGTCAAATGGTCGAGCCGGGTAATGAAACTGCCCGTGTCACCCCCACCGAGGGCGGGGAACCATGCCAGCTCGACACCGAACACGACGGTCATCACGACACCGGTGACGTAGGTGGGGATGGCAGTGAGGGTCAACGATCCGGTCGTGGCGATGAAGTCCATCGGGCCGCTACGGAACACCGCGCTGACAATCCCGAGCGGCACGCCGAAGACCACCATGATCACGACGGCATAGATCGTCAAGAAGATCGTCAGCCCGATACGAGGCGCAAGCACCGAGCTGACCGACGAGTGGGAGGCAATGGACTGGCCCAGATTTCCCGTGACTATGTGGTAGATCCACAAGATGTACTGCACGGGCAAAGGTCGATTGAGGCCGTAGCGTGCGTCAAGATACCGAATAGTCTCCGCCGACGGTGGATGCCCCCCATTAAGCAGGGTTGCCGGGTTCCCAGGCGCAATATGCAAAAGCATGAACACGATGATCGTGGACGCGATGAGCACGGCTACCTGCGTGAACGACCGCCTGATGAGATACCCAGTCATGCCGTTCTCCCGGAGATCCGCGTGCGCCTATCTTCAGTCAGACTGCAGGTCAATCGCTATCTTCCCTGCCGTAGGAAAGTTGGTCAGGTCCATCGCTTTCGCCAATAGGTCCAACCCAAGTCGATGAGTAACAACGCTGTCAACTTGGACGCGTCGGGTGGCAATGAGGTCGATAGCGCGTTGATGTGTGTTCGGATTGTTCAGGGATCCGACGACACGCAGCTCGTCCTCGTTCACCCGAAAGGGGCTGACCGCGATGTGTTCGTTCACTGGGTACACACCGAACAACAACACGGTGCCACCTCTTCTTACCTGCCGGAAGATCACCTCTGCGGAAGCCGGGGATCCTGATGCCTCAATGACTACATCGGCACCTATGGTGCCGCGCACACGGGTCAGCTCTGCCACTGCCTCGTCCGGCGCGCAGACGATGTCGGATCCCGCGAGCAGGCCATGTTCCCGGCGGGCCTGACTGGGTTCGACGGCCAAGATGGTTGCTGCACCGGCGAGGCGAGCCAATTGGATGAGCAGGCAACCTATCGGTCCAGCCCCCGATACGACGACGACGTCGCCGACGTCGATTCCGGCCTGGTCAATCCCTCTCACGCAGCACGCGAGCGGCTCGACGAGGGACGCCTCAGCGAGCGAGACGCCGTCGGGAACCTCGTAGAGGTAGCGGGCCGGGACAACCGAATACTCGGCGAAACCGCCCGGACGGGCCACGCCTAGAGGTGAAAGACCCGTGCAGAGGTTTGACGAGCCACTCCGACAGTAAAAACACACGTCGTCGACGACGTTCGGGTCTACAACCACGCGGTCAGAGGGGCTGACACCATTGACCTTGCTTCCGACTTCCACGACAGTGCCGGAGTACTCGTGACCCAAGATTGCGGGTGTCCCAACGCTGTACTCGCCCCGAAAGATCGACCTGTCCGTGCCACAGATACCGCACTGGGCAACCTTTACGATGACTTCGTCGTCACCGCAGGAGGGGTCCTCTACCTCTTCGACCACCAACGTGCCTGGCTGTTTGAGCACTGCCGCTCGCACGTCTAGCCCTTCTCCTCGCGGCTATCAGGCACGGTGGCTGTTCCCGGTTTCGAGCAGCGATACGAGTTCTCTCGGTTCGTCCACGAGATGGCTCGACGGCATGGCGTTCTCGTCGCGACGTCGCAGGACACTGAAGGTGAACATGCTTGCATGGTGATAATCCCGTGCGCTGAGAACACACCGACCGTCCCTCGTCACACATTGCTCGGTGACCATGAGCCAGGGTCCGTCCGGCAAGACGACTCCTTCTGCCTGGTCCTCCACAGCGGGAGCGCTAACCGCTCCAATGTGGGCACTCGAGGCGACGATCTCGTAACCCGCTTCGTCGAGCAGCGAGACGACAGAGCCACTCCAGTCGACGCTTTGCACTGGTGCGCCAAGGGTTCGTGGGTCGAGGACGTTAACCGAATACACCCAAGGGCGACCCTTGATCTCGCGCACGCGACGAACCTCAACGACTGCGCTACCGCGTTTTAGTCCAAGGGTTGTCAGCTCGTTGGCGCTTGCCTCGCGCTCGGTCACTCCCACCACGACCGTGGAAGCCCTGTAACCGAGCGCACTCATCATCTTGGTCAGGCTCTCGAACTGCGTGATAGGTCGCTCAGGCTCGATACCGGCGACAGCTGAGGCAAAGCTCCCCATGCCTCTGCGGACCTCGACCAGCCCGTCCTGCTGGAGAAGCTTCATAGCCTCGCGAATCGTGGAGCGACTTACCTGCAGCCTCTCGGCCAGGACGAATTCGCTCGGCAGCTGCTCACCCGGCTTCAGCTCTCCACTGCGCAACGCCCCGGCGATGGTGTCTCGCACCTGACGCGGGAGCCCTTGTCGTCGCGAAGGGGCTCGCAAGGACCCCGGTGGCGTTCGTCTTCCTGCCGGCTCCGAACCGGAGCCCGGTGCGTCCTTACCTCCACCAGCTACACGAGAGGATGTCGCCATATCAGTCCATGTAACTGCCACCGTTTATGGCGACACTCTCTCCTGTCAGCGATGAAGCCCGCTCGCTTGCGAGGAACAGTATTAGTTGGGCTACTTCCTGCGGGGTCTGAAACCGACCTTGCGGTGTATCGGCGAGGTGGTGCTCAATCACCTGCTCGGTAGACAGGCCCCTCAGCCTTGCCTCCCATTCAATCTCTCTGGTCTGCATGCCCGTATCGACGTATCCGGGGCACACACTGTTGACTCTTATCTCAAAGGGCGCCAGCTCACACGCCATCGCCTGGGTCAGACCGAGCACGGCGAACTTCGCCGCCACATAATGCGCGAGGAACGGCACGCCGCCCCGTTTGGAGGCCATCGACGCCACGTTCACGATCGAGCCGCCGTTGCCTTGCGCGATCAGCTGGCGCGCCGCGACCTGGCCGCTTATGAGGACCCCCCGCAGGTTCACGTTGAGGTTCCAGTCGATCTCCTCGTCAGTGAGATCGGTGAAGCGGGCCATGGTCGAGACGCCGGCACAAGAGACCCAGGCCTGAAGCGGACCCAGTGCTCGAACGGCATCTTGGCAGGCCGTTTCGATCGAGGCGCGGCTGCACACGTCGAGCTCGAAGTATCCCGCTTTCTCGATCGAGCTCGCCGTGTGCTCTGCCGCGTCGACATCTAAGTCGGTGACCGCTACCGCATAGCCCGCAGAGCCGAAGGCTGCCGCCGTGGCTGCTCCGATCCCTGTGCCTGCACCTGTCACCAGAACGCTCATTGTTCTCGCTATTCGCTCAATGGGTCGGTGACCAAATCGGTCATCGAACTCCGATCCTCTTCGATACCAGCTCTGAACTAGGACGTGAAGTGCACCTGGTCCGGGAAGTCTTGATAGACGAACACCTGAGTCTCGGTGTAGCCCGTCAGATTGCTCGGACGGACCTGTACCAGCGGATCCACATAGAGCGGAACGTAGACATTGTCCTTAGTCACGAGCTTCATCATGGAGATGGTCGCCTGCACCTGCGCCGAGCTTCCGTCAGCTGTGGCCGCCCACTTGGAGCGGGCAGCGTTGAAAGTTGAGGAGAAGTAGCACGAGACATCGGAGAAGACGCTCGCCAAAGGTGGCACGAGTTCGGCCGACGGAGCAGGGAAGTCAGGGTTCCAGTAGTTCACCAAGGCGTCGTAGGTGTGCGGGCACTTGCCGCTGTAGCTCTCGTTGTCGAAGGCCGCTGAGGTCAACTTCACGATTTGCACCTTGACGCCGATGGACTGACCTACCTGCTGGAGCGCTGCGGAGACCGTGTCGGAGGTCAAGCTGTCAAGTACGGCGATGCTGATCGTTGTGCCCTTGGCGTGCGCCTCACTGATGAGCTTCCTGGCCTGCGAGAGGTTCGGGCTGTCCGGGTAAGGCAGAGCGTTGTAGGCCGCCATGTAGGCCGACTGGTGGTCGGTGAACAGCCCAGGTGTCTCAATTCCCTTCAAGGGTCTTCCGTAGGTTCCGTCTATCGCGCTGGCCAAGGCCGTACGGGGCACGGCGAGGTTGAACGCCTGACGAATGAGCGGGTTCTTGAAGGGGCCCTTTTCGAAGTTCGGGCTCAGGTAGTTGATGTCGCCCTGATAAGGCACATACGACACGTCGAGGCTGCTGTCACCCTTGAGAGTCAGGGCGTCGCGAGCCGGCAGGTCGAACGTCCCGTTGATCTCTCCGCTTCGCAGGCCGGCCAGAAGTGCCTCGACGTCGTTGACCTGCATG
>Ga0182030_10024552_pt1 | contig 11062 bp, 7 predicted proteins | sample 812S3MmetaG_FD_121299 | JGI IMG/M metagenome (GOLD analysis project Ga0182030, IMG submission 121299) | Permafrost microbial communities from Stordalen Mire, Sweden - 812S3M metaG (Illumina Assembly) | ecosystem: Environmental > Terrestrial > Soil > Wetlands > Permafrost | place: Sweden... | reverse complement strand
CGTTGCAGATGGTGGAAAATCGTCGTCAGGTCGGACATGAAGAACAGACGCTCTGCGTCCCTTCACGTTCAAACAATTCAAAAATAATCCCCAACAAATCCAGGTTTTGAAAGAGCCTCGATGTCAAATGTTTTTTGCAAGCGTCCGGTTCACCAGATCATGCAATGCACTTGCGGGCGGACGCGGAAATTGTATTTTCCCTGAATTCGGAACGACATGGAACACAGCCCCCGCAACATTTTGCTGATCAGCAGCGATGAAAATTCCGCCCGCCGCATCAGCGAGCTGGTGTGCGCCACTTTGGCGGAAGCCAGCATCACCATTGAGCCGACTGCCGACGCCGGGCTGGCGATGGTGGCGACGGTCAATTTCGACGCGCTGCTGTTCGAGGTGCCGCAGGCGAACGCGGCCGCGCTGTTTCAGATCACCTCGCTGGCCATCAAGGCGCCGCAGTTGCCGGTGCTGGTCATCGGGCCGAGCGAGGACGCGGCGTTTCTGGCCGAGGCGGTGTTCAGCGGCGCGCAGGAATATCTCGGCCGCGAACAGCTCGCCGCCGCGACGCTGGGCCACGCCATTTATTGTTCCATCGCCCGGCAGCAGGAGCGGCTGGAACTGGTGGCGGAAAAGGACAATTACTACGGCATCTTCGATCATCTCGTCGAAGGCATTTTCCGCACGACGATCAACGGCAATTATCTCCTGGCGAACATCGCGCTGGCGCGGATTTACGGCTACGACTCGCCGGTGGAGCTGATGGCGAGCATCAAGGACATCGCCGGCAGCCTTTACGTGGAGCACGGCCGGCGCGAGGAATTTGTCCGCCTGATGCAGGAGAACGACACGTTGAGCGGCTTCGAGTCGAAGATTTACCGCAAGGATGATTCCATCATCTGGATCGCGGAAAATTGCCGCGCCGTCCGCGATGGCCAGGGCCGGCTGCTTTATTACGAAGGCACGGTCGAGGACATCACCGAGCGCAAACGCGCCGAGGAGCAAATCCGCCGCGCCACCACCGAGCTGTCGCGCAGCCGCGAGGAGCTGCGCACCAAAAGCGCGCTCATGGAGGAAAATCTCCGCACCGCGCGCGAAATCCAGCTCACCATGCTGCCGCAGCAATATCCGACTTTCCCGGCCAATGTCGCGCCGGAGCAGAGCGCGTTTCAATTCGTCCACCGCTACGAGCCGGCGGAATCGGTCAGCGGCGATTTTTTCAGCATCACGGCTATTTCCGACACCGAGGTGGGCGTGTTCATCTGTGACGTGACCGGCCACGGCGTCCGCGCCGCGCTGGTCACGGCGATGATCCGCGCGCTGTCGGAAGAACTCAAACCGCTCGCGCGCGACCCGGGAAATTTCCTCCGCAAGCTGAATTTCGATTTGTGCAGCATCCTGAAAAACACCGGTTCACCGATGCTCACCACTGGTTTCTACGCCGTGGCCGATTGCCGCACCGGCCGGCTGCGCTTTGCGAATGCCGGCCATCCCAAGCCGCTCATCCTCCGCCGTTCCGTGGGCCAGGTGGAAGCGCTCGCCAACGCCAACGGCAAAAGCCAGCCGGCGCTGGGCCTGTTTGAAGACCCGCCTTATGTCACCAGCGAAACCACGCTGGCGCCGGGCGATTTCCTGATGCTTTTCACCGACGGTCTTTACGAGGTGCAGGGGCAGAACGAGGAGCTTTACTCGCAGGAACGGCTGACGCTGGACGTGAAAAATTTTCTGAATCATCCTCCCGGCGTTCTGTTCGACGAGTTGCTCGCAGTCATCCGCACCTTCGCCGTCAGCGGCGAGTTCGACGACGATGTCTGTCTTGTGGGCATGGATTTCACCGGCCTGCCGCCCGCCTGATCCGGGCGCGGATTCAATGCGCCGCGCCGAAGTGCAGACGCGGGTCGGCCAGGTCCAGACGATACAGCATCTGGTTGTAATCGTAGAGCGGCGTGGTCTGTTCGTTGCCGGAGAAAGTGCTGCTGTAAGTGCCCTCGAAATAAATGTAGCGCCCATTCGCCTCATCGAAAAAGGGAAGCTGCGCCGGGTTGTAGAACGAATATTTCTCGTGCGTCACGATGCGCTTTGCCTGCCGCCACGGACCGAACGGACTCGCGGCTGCGGCAAACCACACTTCCCCCAGAAAGGAACGGCCGCCGGTTTGCACGCCGATCAGAATCCAGCATTTGAGAAAATCGTTCCAGTGAATTGAGGCATGGTGCATTTCCACCGCCTGGCCCGAATCCACGTCGGTCAACTGGTAATGCGCCTCCTCCGTCCGCAGCGCGCCGCGTTTGATCAGGTCGCGCTCCTGTTTTTGGCCGAGCGGCTGGAAGTTGGTTTGCCATTGCCACGTCACCTCGCCCGTCGCATTGCGCGATACGCTGGGCCGCTCGGCCGGGCTGTTCGTCGCCAGGCAGGTCAGCGCTTCGTAGGCCGCCGGATTGGTGACGCTCTGCCAATCCGCCTTGACGCGGATGGTGGCAAAGGGCCGCGTAAAGACAAAATAATCCGTGCCCGCCTCATTCCAGCGGAACGCATGGCTCGCCGGACAACGCCAGGATTCTTTCAAAGGCAGCTCCCGCAATTTCACGAATTGCTCCACCGCGTCGTCATAAACCATGAGACCCTGTTCGACCGGCGTCATGTCCTTATTCACGCGGGAATAATGGGTGAGCATCACTTCGCGGCCCGCGTCATTCGTCAGCACGAGAGGTTGTTCGATCCACACCGGGCCGGACGCGGCCAGCGGCGCCATGCCGCGGCTGAAACCATCGGCGTTGGTGAAGTAATGGAGGTTGATGCCCTGCGCCGGCGGCAGTCCGCCGTGATCCGGCAAATCTGAAACCGCTCCCGCCGTGTGGAAATGTCCCAGCGGATATTCCGGCCGGCTGGTGTCGCCCCAAAACCAATGGATGCGCCCGTGATACACGGCGGGCACCGAGGAATCCTGCCCCACCACGTCGCCGTTCAGCACCGGCTCGGCAATCGGCGCGCGATCGCCCAGCAGCACGCTGTCGCGGTAGATGCCCGCGCCGGTGATGCGATACATCCGCTCGGCAAGGTTCAACCGTTTCAATTTGATTTCCGCGCTCCGACCGGCGACGACGTGCAGCTTTGCGCCCGCATAACCGAAGCCGTCTTTCGGATATTCATAGCCGTGGCTCCACACGCCGAACCAGAGGTCATGCCCCATCAATCCCGGCTCGTTGAAAGCCACCACCCCGGCGCTGTCCGTGTAAAACCGCTGCTGCGCGGTGGTTTTCAATTCGACCAGCGGCACGCCGCGCCCCGTCTGCGCATCCACGACGCGGATCTTGAAATAGGAATTTGTCTCCGTCTCCGCCGCGCGCCCGGCGAGCAAACTGCCGCTCAAAAAAAGCGCGAGACCGTGGAAAAAATGAAGTTTCATGGCTGGCTTGATGATGCCACCATGCTGCGTTCGCGGCCCGGCATTGAAAAGAAAAATAAAACCGCCCGGACGGCCAAGGCCATCCGGGCGGCAAGGAATGTGTCTGGAAAATTATTCCTGAATGAATTTCTGCACGCGGGACTGCTCCGAGCGTTTGCGCGCGGTGGCGTCCAGCACTTTCTTGCGCAGGCGCAAATTCTTCGGCGTGGCTTCCACGAATTCATCCACGTCAATGTATTCCAGCGCACGTTCCAGCGAGAGCTTCAACGGCGGCGAGAGCGCAATGCCTTTGCCGTCGCCTTGCGAACGCATGTTGGTCAGGCGCTTTTCCTTCACCGGATTCACGGGGATGTCGTTCTCGCGGGCATTCTCGCCGACGATCATGCCGACATAAACATTGTCGCCGGGTTCGATCATCAGACGGCCGCGTTCCTGCACCATGTTGAGCGCGTAGCTGGTGGCCTCGCCGGCGTCCATGCTGACGAGCGAGCCGTTTTTGCGCGCGGCGATTTCGCCGCAGTCCGGGCCGTATTCGTGAAAGAGATGGCTCATCACGCCCATGCCCTTGGTGGAGTTGACGAGATCCGTTTCAAAGCCAATCAGCCCGCGCATCGGCACGAGCGCCTCGACGGAAACCTGGTTTCCGACATGCGCCATGTTCGTGATCTGCGCCTTCCGGCCGGAGAGATTTTCCATGATGTTGCCGAGGCAATCGTTCGGGATTTCCACGAACAATTTTTCAATCGGCTCCAGCGCGTTGCCGTCCTTGTCTTTTTTCCACAGCACTTCGGGGCGAGAGACCAAAACCTCGTGGCCTTCGCGGCGCATTTGTTCGACGAGAATGGCAATCTGCATTTCGCCGCGTCCGCTGACGGCGAAAATCTTCGGATCGCTGGTTTGCGCGATGCGCAGCGCGACGTTGGTGCGGATTTCCTTCACGAGCCGGTCCCAGATGTGGCGCGCGGTGACGAGCTTGCCGTCCTGGCCGGCGAGCGGACCGTCATTGACGGCGAATTCCATCTGGATGGTCGGCGGATCAATCGGAATATACGGCAGCGCCGGCCGCAGTTCGCTGTCGGTGATCGTCTCGCCGATGAACACGTCCTCGAAACCACAGATGCCGATGATGTCACCGGCGTGGGCTTCCTGCACCTCGATGCGTTTCATGCCTTCGAAGTGATAGAGCATGGTGACCTTGTTCTTGGAAACTTTTCCGTTGCCGTGGCGGCAGATGGCCGCGTCGCCGACCTTGATTTTGCCTTCGTAAATTTTCCCGAACGCGATACGGCCGAGGTAGTCTGAATAATCCAGATTCGCGACCAGCACCTGGAAACCGTCGCCGGCCTTCGCGCGCGGCGGCGGGATGAATTTCACGATGGCATCAAAGAGCGGTTCCATCGTGCCGGTGACGTGTTCCAGCTCGGTCTTGGCATAGCCCTGCTTGGCGGAACAATAAATAAACGGAAAATCCAGCTGCTCATCCGTCGCATTCAGCGACATGAACAATTCAAAAACCTGGTCGAGAACTTTTTTCGGATTGGCATTCTCGCGGTCAATCTTGTTGATGACCACAATCGGCTTGGCGCCGGCTTCGAGCGCCTTGCGCAGCACGAAGCGCGTCTGCGCCTGCGGGCCTTCGGCGCTGTCCACCACGAGCAGCACGCCATCAATCATGTTCATGATGCGTTCCACTTCGCCGCCGAAATCCGCGTGGCCGGGAGTGTCCACGATGTTGATGTGGTAGTTCTTGTATTTGAATGCGGCGTTTTTGGCGCGGATGGTGATGCCTTTTTCCTTTTCGAGGTCCATCGAGTCCATCAGGCGTTCTTCGGAAGATTCGTGCTGGTTGGCGCGGAAGGTGCCGGACTGCTTCAGGAGACAATCCACCAGCGTGGTTTTGCCATGATCAACGTGCGCGATTATGGCGATGTTTCGGATATGCTGCATATTTGTAATAATCGGTTCACTCACGTCGCTCAATATACCAGACGCGGCAAGGGACGCGAACGGGAAAGCGGCGGAATTGCCGGGTCGCGTATAATGGAGATTTGCGCCGAAAGGTCAAGCTTTGCGCCGGAATAAATCATGATTGAACCAAAATCACCGCCGCACTGCGCCAAACCGCCGTCGGCAAAACGTGGCAGTTCGCAGGAACTGGGGAATAGCCGGGCAACACATCCAGGCACCAAAACGGCAGGCGAGAACGGTTTAATCAAAAGCGTGGCCATTTTTCAGTGCCAACTGCCGTCGGAACGCGGACTTGCCCCCAAGACTTTGCCGGCGCCATGGGGTGTTCACCCTATTGCGCGGCTGCCGCCCGCCCCTTAACGTCAGCCGACAATGAACCAGACAATAATTGATCGAATAATGAAAACAAAAACTTTGCGGGTATTCACCCGGTCCATCGCGGCCGGAGGATTGGTGTTCGTTTCCGGCTGTGTCCTGGAGCCGAACGGGCGCGTGGCGTTTCAACCCTTCGTCGTGGTGGCACCGCGACCGGTGGTCTATGTGGCACCGCCAGCGGTGGAAGTAGCGCCGGTGATGGTTCCGGACAGTTACGCCTGGGATGGTTACGAATACGTCGGTTTCGTGGGGAACCAGTATTACTATCTGGGGCCGGGCAATGTCTGGCTGTTCTGCGACCCCTTGCGGCTGGACCGTTTCCATGGCTGGGAAAGAGGCCACGCCGATTGGCGGAGCCACGCCATCCGCAATGACCGTTACCGCACCGACCGGAACGGCCATGTCCAGCCCAGGCGTGACGGGCCGGCCAAGGCAAAGAAGGATGAACATTGATGGCACCCGGACGGGAGCGGTGCCGGTCATTGAGCAGGACACGGCGTCCTGGCACACCTTCAGCAATCTGACGGCGGGGGTGAATTACAAACTGGAGGTCAGCGTGCTGGGCGCGGCCGGTCCGAGCGACTGGAGCAATCCCGCCAGCCTGACTGCCGACTAAACGAAGTTCCCGAACCTTTCACCAAGCGAACGCGCCGGAAAATTTCCGGCGCGTTCTTTTATTTTCCGTCGAAGACCTTCAGGCCCGTTCCATCGCCGCCGTGTATTCGCCCCGGCGCGCGGCGCGATTGCATTGGGCGCGATGCAGGAGGGCTTGCTGCGCTGCTTTTGCATTGGCCTCTTGGCCCCGCCAAATTTCCAAAGCCGGTTGCTGAATGGCGCGGGCAAACGAAAATGACAGCGCCCACGGCAGCTGCGACTTGAAACGCAGATTCATCAAATTCAGACGGGCCGAGGCCAGCTCGGCGGATTGGCCACCGGACAAAAACGCAATCCCCGGAACCGCCGCCGGAACGGTTCGCCAAAGAGTCTTCACAGTGATGTCGGCTATCTCGTCAATGTCTTGTTCCTCATCCGGCTGGCGGTCGGTCAGTCTCACTTGATACTGCTGTTCGCCGACGCCCACTTCTTTCACCTCTTGGTGCGGGGAACTGCTCAATCCTGGCAGCACCATGTTCGGTTTGAGAATCATTCCTTCCAGCAGCACGCGCTGGCAATTGAGTTGGATGAAAACATTTCTCAGGACTTCCTCCGTCACAACCCGGCAGCGCTCCAAGGTATGATCGCCGTCCATGAGCACTTCGGGTTCGACAATGGGAACGAGTCCGGCTTCCTGGCACAACGCGGCGTAGCGCGCCAGCGCGTGTGCGTTGGCTTCGATGCAACTCCGGCTGGGAAGACCATCGCCGATGGCAATTACCGCGCGCCACTTGGCAAAACGCGCGCCCATCTGAAAATATTCTTTAAGCCGGTCGCGCAATCCGTCCAGACCTTCGGTGATTTTTTCGCCGGGATGAGCGGCCAGATCCTTGGCTCCGGTATCTACTTTGATGCCGGGAATGATTCCCGCGTCCGTGAGGATTTTAAGAAACGGAGTGCCATCTTGCTTCTGCTGGCGAATTGTTTCGTCGAAAAGGATTGCGCCGCTGATGCTCTCGCCCAGACCGGGCGTGGTCACAATCAGTTCCCGATAGGCACGCCGGGCTTCCACAGTTTGCGGAATGTTGAGCTTGGCGAAGCGTTTGTTGCAGGTGGGATTGCTTTCATCCATCGCCAGCAACCCTTTATGATCGGCGACCAGCGCCTTCGCAATGGTGATCAAGTTTTCAGTATTCATAAATTATTTTGACATTTTCCCAAGCTGTTTTAAGGAGCGATTGGCACCATCGGTTGCGGTTGCGCATGAATAGGCCAGCGCAAGTCACCGGTCATCAAATAAACCGCCATGGCGGCCAGCATTAAAATCACGATGACCCACAGGCGCCAATCACGATGCGCCCGGCGCCAGTAAGGCCGATGGTTTGGAATGTCTCGATTCATAACTTGGGCACCTGCCACTTCCAGTTGCGGATTTCGGGCAAGTCCTGACCGTTTTTATCTATGTATTGCTTGTGCTCGATCAGCTTATCCGCAAGTTGCTGCTTCAAGTAAATGCCTTTATCACCGGTTTGTGGCAGACGATCAATCGTGTCCATCACGAGATGAAAGCGGTCCAGTTCGTTCAGCACCGTCATGTCGAACGGCGTGGTGATGGTGCCTTCTTCCTTATAGCCACGGACATGGATGTTGTCATGGTTGGTGCGGCGGTAAGTCAGCCGATGGATCAACCACGGGTAAGCGTGGAACGCGAAAATAACTGGCTTATTCTTGGTAAAAAGTTCATCGAAATCCACGTCGCTCAACCCGTGAGGATGCTCACTCTTTGGTTGTAACCGCATGAGGTCAACGACATTGACGACGCGAATTTTCAGTTCGGGCAAATGCTCGCGCAGGATGGAGACAGCGGCGAGCGTCTCCAGCGTCGGCACATCGCCACAGCAAGCCATGACCACGTCGGGCGCAGCGCCCTGATCGTTACTGGCCCATTGCCAGATGCCGATGCCCTCGGTGCAATGCTTAACGGCGGCGTCCATGGTCAGCCATTGCGGCGACGGATGTTTGCCGGCGATGACGACGTTAACGTAATGCCGGCTGCGCAAACAATGGTCCATGACCGACAGCAGACAGTTCGCATCCGGCGGCAAATAGACGCGCACCACTTCGGCCTTCTTGTTCACGACGTGATCAATGAAACCAGGATCTTGATGCGTGAAACCATTGTGATCCTGCCGCCAAACATGCGAAGCCAGTAGATAATTCAGCGAAGCTATCTTCCGCCGCCACGGTAGGTGCGCCGTGACCTTGAGCCATTTCGCGTGCTGATTAAACATCGAATCAATGATGTGGATGAACGCCTCGTAACAATTGAATAGCCCATGTCGCCCGGTCAGCAGATAACCTTCGAGCCAGCCTTCGCATTGGTGTTCGCTTAACATCGAATCCAACACGCGCCCATCGCGGGAAAGAAATTCGTCGTTCGGCACGGTGGCAGCGTTCCACTGACGTTTCGTAGTTTCAAAGACGGCTTCCAAACCGTTGGAGAGCGTTTCGTCCGGGCCGAAGACGCGAAAGTTCCGCTGTTTATTATTCAGCTTCGCCACATCGCGCAGGAATGGACCAAGCACATGCACATCGCCGATGCCGCGCGCCCCTGGCACGGGAACATCTTCTGCATAGTTGCGGTAATCCGGCATCTGCAAGTCGCGGAGCAAAATACCACCGTTGGCATGGGGATTTGCGCCCATGCGCCGGGCACCTTTGGGCGCGAGTTCGGCCAGTTCTGGTTTTAATCGGCCCGATTCATCAAAAAGTTCCTGCGGCCGATAACTCTTCAACCAATCTTCCAAGAGTTTGAGATGGTCTGGATGTGTCGCCGGGCCGGAGAGCGGCACTTGATGCGCGCGAAATGTTCCTTCCACTTGCAAACCATCAACCACCTTCGGCCCGGTCCAGCCTTTGGGTGAATTGAGCACAATCATCGGCCAGCGCGGACGGGTGAGGTCGCCATTCGCGCGGGCATTGTTCTGGATTTTTTTGATTTGCTCCACCGCCAGATCCAGCGTTGCAGCCATGGCCTCGTGCATCAGCGCCGGTTCGTGACCTTCGACAAAGTAAGGTATCCAGCCATAACCACGCAGCAATTGCTCCAATTCCTCGCGCGTGATCCGGGCAAGCAGCGTCGGGTTGGAAATTTTGTAGCCATTGAGATGCAGAATCGGCAGCACCGCGCCGTCGGTGGCGGGATTGAGAAACTTGTTGGAGTGCCACGCCGTCGCCAGCGGGCCGGTCTCCGCCTCGCCATCGCCGACGACGCAGGCGACAATCAAATCGGGATTGTCGAACACCGCACCGAACGAATGACTGAGCGAGTAGCCCAGTTCACCGCCTTCATGAATTGATCCCGGACATTCCGGCGATGCGTGGCTGGGAATGCCGCCGGGAAATGAAAACTGAAGAAAAAGTTTTTGCAGGCCGGCTTCATCCTGACTGATGTTCGGATAAATCTCGCTGTAGGTTCCCTCAAGATAAGTGTTGCCCACGACCGCCGGGCCGCCATGTCCCGGACCGGAAACGTAAATCATGTCGAGGTCGTATTTCTTGATGACCCGGTTCAGGTGCGCGTAAATGAAATTCTGCCCGGGTGTCGTGCCCCAGTGCCCGAGCAGCATGTGCTTCACATCCGCGAGCGTGAGCGGCCGTTTCAGCAACGGATTGGCGAAGAGATAAATCTGGCCAACCGACAAATAGTTTGCCGCGCGCCAGTAGGCGTCCATTTTCTGGAGCAAATCCGGCGTGAGTGTTTTCGTTTCCATGGTAAAAATCTTTTTGGTTCGGATATTCAACAATGATCCACTGAATAAAATCCCGCTTTTGGACGCGGCAAACAATGGGGTGAACACCCCATAAAATGGGCTGTTGGTAATTAGCTATCCGTTGAACTGGCAAAACTTGCTGCACAGGAACGTAAAATCGATCGGGCAATCATCAGCTCTTCGTCCGTGCGAATGACGCGCACAGTGACGCGAGCGGTGGCGTCAGAAATCACGGTGGCATTTTCAGCATTGCGCGACTCATTCAATCCAATGCCGAGGAAGCCTAATCCCTCGCAGATGCGGACGCGAATGGCGGGGCAGTTTTCCCCAATGCCGCCGGCGAAGACGAGCGTGTCCAAACCACCGAGCGCGGCGGCGAAGGAGCCAATCCACTTTTTCGCCTGATAACAAAACAACGCCACGGCTTCCGCCGCGCGCACGTCCTGCTTCTCATGGTCAAGCAGGTCGCGCATATCGGAACTCGTTTCCGAAATACCCAGCAGACCGGATTCGTGGTTGACCATTTTGTAAAACTGGCTGGTGGTCATCTGCTCGCTGCGCGCGAGATATGGCGCGAGGCCGGGGTCTAAATCGCCGGAGCGCGTGCTCATCACCAATCCCGCCGTCGGCGTGAAACCCATGCTGGTATCAATGCTCTTGCCGTCGCGCACGGCGGCGAGACTCGCGCCATTGCCAAGATGGGCCAGGATTACACGACCTTTCGTTGCCGCCGGATCGTCGAGACGCGCGAGTTCTTCCATCAGATAGGCGTAGGACAAACCGTGAAATCCGTAGCGTTGAATTCCCTTGGCGTCGAAGCGTCGCGGAATCGGCAGAAGCTTGGCCACGCGTGGCATGGTTTGGTGAAACGCCGTGTCAAAGCACGCCAACTGCGGCAGCTTCGGATGACGCAGTCGAAACGCCTCGATCAATTCAATCTCGCGCGGCAAATGAT
>Ga0182030_10024551_pt1 | contig 11063 bp, 7 predicted proteins | sample 812S3MmetaG_FD_121299 | JGI IMG/M metagenome (GOLD analysis project Ga0182030, IMG submission 121299) | Permafrost microbial communities from Stordalen Mire, Sweden - 812S3M metaG (Illumina Assembly) | ecosystem: Environmental > Terrestrial > Soil > Wetlands > Permafrost | place: Sweden... | reverse complement strand
GAATCCGTCAAATAGCTAAGCTCATTTTGTATCTTCCTTCCATTCGTTGCCGCAATTGAGGCATAAAAACGATATCTCGTCAGTTCCTTTGCGCGCGGGTTCTCCTTCGGGCTTGCGGCGAGCGTAAGGGCCGCTTTGCCTTAAGTTTTCCGCGCCGCATTTTTCGCATTTATTCATACGGTAACTATATCGCGAGAAGGGGGGTATTGACACCTGAGTATTTGCTCAGGTAACATGTCTTGTATGGCAAAGCCCATTACCGAACGACAACTTGAAGTACTCCGAAAGATACAACTTCTTTCGGGGCGCGGCACGCCCCCAACCCTCAAAGAGCTCCGTCGGGCTTTGAAGGTTGCATCTGACCAGGGTGTGATAGAGCTCGTAGACCGCTTGATCGCTGGCGGTTATCTTCGCAAAGATGTCGGCCAAGCCCGCGGGATCTTTTTGACTCCGAAGGCACAACTGAAGCTCGGGCCTTCCACAAAAGGAACTGACGAACAGAGCGCACATGCTTTTCGCCTCAAGCCGATGCAAAGGCGAGTATACGAAGGTCTTTTGAGGATCGATCCACGCTTGGCTCGTGCATATGAGGGTGGTTTGCGCGTGTTGCTCGACCGCAGCAATCCCGAAAGCGTTTCTCAGTCGGCTCATTCTATGCGAGAGATTGGCATGATGCTTGCACGCAAAGCTGGCGAGCCGAGAGAAGCGGCGAAAGATGAAAGAAGCAATCAAGCAAGCGCCTTTTCCAGAAAGATCTGGAAGGTACTCGATCCTCGCGGTGGAACCACTGAACTCAAAACAGTTTACGATATTTGGAACGATGAATTCCAAGTGTTTTTTACGAAGGTTGCACACCATAGTGATGGAGAGGAAGTTCCACGAGAGGCTTACGACAAGAAGTTAGCCGAATTCGACGAACTCCTACGATATGTTCTCGCATTTCAAACTGAGATATATCAGGAAATTGATGTAATAATCAAAAAGGGTTCGGTCAACGCCCACCCGCAGCGTCTGGCATTTCTGATCAGGCGCAACGTGGAATCGTACGGTTATTTTTTCCGCAATGCCGACGCATCGTGGTTGGATTTCTTGAAGGGCAATTCTCTTTTAACCTCCACATGGGAGGTTGGTCAGTATCTTTTAAAAGTCGCGGCCGAAAAACCCCAAGAGGTGATGGAAGTCGTTCTCAAAATGAAAGCCGATCCAATGGCGTGGCGGATCAGGGATGCCATGGTGATGGCCGCCGCCAAGATGCCTCCAGGTATCGCCGCGAAGATCGTCCCTAAAATCGTTCGGCAAGAACACTGGCTTGAAAATACACCCGGCCATTTGCACGATCTATTGCTTCATTCGCTGAATGATCTTATTAAGACCCTCATTCCAGGCGAAAAATATTCAGAAGTCCTGAGCCTTACGCATAAGATGTTAGAAGTTAAAGTTACCGTTGATCCAACCACGAAACGAGCCATCGATCGGCCGATGGACAGCTATTATTATGGCGAAATAATAAAGACCCTACATACGTTGCCCGACGAGCAGACGGGAAATCTGGCAAAGGTGCTTCGTGAGAAACTTTGTGAAGCGATTGCCGTTGAATCACCCGAAAGAGATGAGGAGGATTATTCCCATATCTGGCGCCCGGCTATTGAAGCAAACAGGCAGAATTGGGGACATGAGAACACCAAAGAAATTTTGGTGACCGCTTTACGCGATTTTCTTGAGCGTCACGTTGCACTTCTCATAAATACGGGTGCGGCCGATATTCCAAAAAAGATCGACGCGATCTTGGCGAACAAAATCGATTACGCTATCTTGAAGCGATTGCGCCTTCATGTTTATCGTTTGCACGTCGCCGAATTTAAAAAGGAAATCCCCGCCGAGCTTCTTCGAAACGAGGAGGACTCGGATTTATGGCACGAATACTTTCTGCTTCTTCAGGCAGCGTTTCCGCATCTGTTGCCTTCGTTTCAGCGCTCTTACATCGCGCGTCTTTTGAAAAAGAAGCCCCGCAACATTCGAAAAGATATGATCCCGTATTGGCGAGCCCGCAGACTTGTGGCGATCAAGGATTACCTTCCCGGAGGCACGGCAAAAAGATTTGAGAGTATGTTGTCGAAGTTCGACGAAGAGGACGCCGCCTTCACGATTAGGCACGAAAGCTTTCACGGACCAACCTCTCCTTTGACCGAAGAGGAAATGGAAAAAAATACGATTGAGCAATTAGTGGAGCGTTTCATAGCGTGGGAACCTGCGTCCGATATTTTTTCTCCTTCCCGGGGAGGCCTTGGTATGAGCTTCGCAAACGTCATCAAGAAACAACCAGATCTTTATCTTGAAAAGACAGCCGTTTTCAAAAACCTGAAGTTGCGACCCGTCTTCTTCTACCATCTTTTTGGAGCGTTGCGGGAGGTGTTGCACAAGCGAGGGGATCGAGATTGGTCCGGCGTTGTGGATCTTGCAGATTATCTCGTCAAAAGCGGTCAAAAAGGTTCGCTAACCGTTTTCGATGATCCTAAAGAACGAGAGGCCGATTGGAATGATGTTTTTCAAAGCATAGCTCATTTTTTGAGTGACGGATTGCAATTCCAAGAGTACGGTTTCAAAAAGGAGGATGATGGGAAAATATGGAATTGCATCCAGTTCCTCTGCCAGAATGAAGATCCGACGCCGGAGCGAGAGAAGCAGTACATGGAAGGGAACTTTGATCCTTATGGCCTTTCGATTAACACCGCGCGGGGGCAGGCGTTCCACGCTCTCATTATGTATATCTTTTGGGTCAACCGAAACACCAAGGACGCGAAGCGTTTCATACCGGAAGGAGTGAAAAAAATATTGGAAGAACACCTCGATATTTCCCGCGACAGTAGCCTGGCTGTTCGCTCTGTGTACGGCAGGTTTTTCCCATGGCTTTATTCACATGATCATGAATGGGTTATGAAAATGGCTCCCCGTATCTTCCCTGACGACCATGAGGAGCTTTGGTACGCGGCGTGGGAGGGATACCTCTTTACGTTTTTTGGTGACGTGTATCGGAGGTTCCGTAGCCTTTACGAAAAAGCGATAGAAAAAATAACCGTTCCGAAGCCAAACAGACGTTATCACGTGGATCCGGTTGAAAGATTAGGCGAACACGTCATGATTGGATTGGCTCATGGTTACGATGAGGCTGATGTTATCCCGCTTTATGAAAAGTTTTTTGCTAAGGCAAATCCTAAGCAACGTGGCGACGCAATTAGTTTTGCTGGTAGGCATTGGATCGTGCGTGATCAAATACCCGAAGGTGAACGATTGACCAGCATGAAGCCGTTAGAAAAATTTTGGGAATGGAGACTGAAGAACTCGAATTCCCCGGAGGAATTGCGGGAATTTGGTTGGTGGGTGAAGCAGGGCGTCTTCGACGATCCATGGATGCTCGATCGGCTTATTCAGACGCTCGAGAAAACGGAAGGGGATGTCGATGGGGAGTTCAAGGTAATGCAGGCGTTAGCTGAACTTGCCGACAAGTATCCTCTCGCTTGCGCCAAGGTCATTTCTTTGGTCACGCGTTCTCGCGTCAGGGAGAAAGTGATCTTCCATACCAACGAGGATGAAATAGGACAGGCTCTCAAAAAAATATACGCTTCAAAAAATAAAACTGCCATTGAATTGGCCGACGGGATTGTCGATCATCTTACCAAGCTGGGTCTTGAGAGATTTCGGTATATAAAAACTCCCGCCGAGGCGGAGAAAAAAAGCCAATAACACATGGCCGAAGAAAAACTACAGCCCGAAAGCAAAAATCCTGATAAAAATCTTCTGAGTGTCATCGAGATATTAGCTCAAGCTGCGCAGGAGGCCACCGCTCAAATGCAGGTCATAGCTGATGCTAATAAGAGCCTCATTGAAGCGATAACGCCTCAGATCAATCTTTGGAAGGGGTGGGTGGAAGCCAACGATAAAATCTTCAAGAACACATGGGGCCACCTTTACGACTTCCAGAAGGATTATGAGATAACGACAAAGACGGCAATAAAATTGTTTCGAAGATATAAATGGCTGGTGATTCCGAGCTTACCGATGCCAGTCATTTATGAGGTTGTTAAATTAGATGGTAAGAGTGGAAGACAGGATAAGCATATCAATAACATGTTCATCCGGTTTTTTAGTGCAAAGGATTGGAGCGAATTGGAAGTAATGGTGGGAGGATGGAAAAAGAATCCTCTATTAAAGAAGCGATATAAGATCATCTGCGACTGCGTGGCCGCGATAAAGAAAACAGACGGCAAGTATACCAACGTGGCTAATGCCGTTTTACCATCGCTCATTGCACAAATCGATGGCGCAGTAAGCGATTACCTTCGATCGAAAGGCATAGTGTGGGATGTCGATTACGGGGAAGACGTGATCAGTAGAACCGGAAATGTTGCGAAGAAGGGGAGAAAGACGCAGTTTACGAATGTTAAATCGCCGGTTTTATCATCGCAGTTCGACGATCTCTCCAATGAGATTTTTTTGAACATACTTTTGCAAAGCTCTCATAGGGGCGTTCCGTTAAAAACCCCATTTAATTTCAACCGACATAAAATCATGCATGGTGAAAGCGTCGAGTACGGCAGAAAAGATTATTTGATAAGGGCATTTCTGCTCCTCGATTTCTTGGCGGGGTTAAGCTGACTTTCCTCATCCCGAAATAAAGCCTCCGAATGATTGGCGGAGGCTTTATTATCTACTGGAATGACGAATTGACGATGGTCGTCGTCCAGACGCCCGGAAGGATCTGCAATTCCAAAGTAGCTTTATCTACGCTCCAATTTATCTGCGCCGCATCCGAGCCGTCGAGCACCGATCCGTACACCACGCCGTCCTGTGTGTTTCCATATTTGTCCGTAAGCGGAAGATATGCTTTCACATCTACGATCTTGATTTTCTGCGCGATTGCGCTCGTGTAAAGAGCGATATAGACGTCGGACATCTCAATCTCAATGCCGTTCTTCGCCATACTGTTCGTGAAGTTGTTATTCGCGTTGAATTCAACCAGCACGTCATAGCTGTCGTCCGTATCTGTCGCGACGGTAATGCTCCTTAATTTATTCTCGCCGCTTTCGTTCGTCTGACCCTGAAGGACATTCGTAACGATCGCTTTGATCTGTGATGGAGGATCCTGAGGAGTATTCCCTGCGGCTGTTGTCGGCGTTGTTGCCGCTGTAGGAGTTGGCGATGACGGAGTGGATACGCCCGCGACAATAAGGAATACAACGAATAGGAAGCCGAAACCCAGAAATACTAATTTTCTGTCTTTGGCCTTAACCCATGAAGGCTTTATCAAGCCGACGATCATCGCAACGAAAACGAGGAACGCCAACACTCCGAATAATGGTCCCATATTTTTTATAATTCTCTTTTTCGACCTTTCATCACAATGGATGACGCAACAGCTAGTGGAAGTCCAGAGCCGGCAAGGAGGTCGAAAAAACACTGAACCCCGTGCCAGCTAGGCCTTGCGGCCCCATACCAGTTTCCCAGTACGGCTCAATCACGAGTTGCTGAACGCGGGGTTCAGTATTCGTGATTGAGTCTTGTGGGCCATATCTCTGCTGGAAGCGGAGGGTTAGGCTGGGATAATTCCCTATGAAGTTGTTGGATTCATGATAATTCGAAATCGCCGATTATTCAACGCCTGTCGATAACTGACCCCTTCGCAACGTCCATATTCCAAGCTCTAATGGAGCATGGCAATCCTCTCAAGGGAAAGTGCAAGAGAACTCCAGCGGATCATCAAGGAATCGACTGGACGTAAAATTTCTTTAGGCGAAGCATATGGAATATGGCACTACCTTATAAAACTTTTGCAGTTGCTCTGGGGTGTGGATAAGCGGCACAATCAAAAGCCCGGCGAATTGCCGACGCATCGATCGTTTCAGCCGGGATTATTCGATAGGCCGAGAAAGAAAGGGGGAAGCTAGAAAATCTTGTCCCGAAGGCCTCTCGTGATGTTGTATTTCCCGCTACTCCTGAATTCCATCTCGCTTGGATTGCGATAATCATCATCTCCCGGCTCCGGAGTTTTGGGTACGAGAGATGCGGGAAACGGACGGTATCCTTCCTGCTTTGTCATGATTTCAGGAACGATCATGGTGAGGGCGTCCACAAGATCCATGAAATGTTCGTGTCCAAAATTAACGATCTGCATGATAATTTCTTCGTTGCCACGCGGAGCAAATCGTACCGTTCCGTTCTTGATGTAGGGGCTGATAAGGATGAGACGTTCGCGTTTGGTTCCCGGCGGCCTGAGGCCCTCCGCAGGATACCCTTCGTTTATCAAGTCTTGTATTAGCCCTATTTGCATTCCGAAAGCCTCGACATATATTTTGGCTTTCCCATGCTCATCCGAAAGCGCTTTTGCTTTTTCCCTGACGGTTGGCCATTCGATTTGTTCGTTCAACGGATACGGCAGTACGTAGATTTTGATATCTTTACCCCAACCGAATACACGAACGACCACCATGGCTGTGTATGCAGAGCCCGGCTCCGTTGATGCCGCAGGGTCTATTCCAATGAACGTGCCTCGATATTGGTTGGCGACCGTGGGTGCCGGGCATTCGTCCTGATGGATCCATTCTGGATGTACGACCCGCTCCGAGTTGGAGACGATCCGCAATAGAAATTCCTGTGTCCACGCCTTGTCGTTGCCGATACGAAGGCGCTCGGCTTCAACCGCCGCCGCGTCGGGATATTTTCCTTTCCAAAGAACATTCCCGGCTGCGTCCATCAGCGGATATTCGCGGTAGACGCCGTTGCGGACTTTCGCCTCAATGTCGTTCTTAAATCTCATGATGACGGAATCCTCATGCAACATCGTTCCCAGAAGGACGAGCCGCGTCGAGGGTTCTCCCGCGCTTATGACATTCGCGACAAGCTGGTCGTAAGTTTTGTCGCGTCCCTCTATCGTGCGGACGGAATCGTCGTCTTCAATGTCGTCCGCGATGATGAGATCGGGACGATATTGTTTGTACTTCAGGCCGCGAATTCCTTGTTCGAGGGAAGCGAACGTGATCTGCGCGTCGTATCTGGGAATCGTGAGGAACGATCCCCATTCGGCCTCCCCCTCTTTCAACGGTCCGAAGTCTTTTTTCATGACCTCGTTCCAATTGAGCTCGTCTTTCACGTTCGTGAAATGTTTTTTTGCCTTGACCTGCGTCTCGCTCACGATCACGATACAGTGCTTTCCGGGCTTTCCAAGGATGCTCCATATGGCGAGCGCGGTGTTCATGATTGTCGACTTCGCGCTGCCGCGCGCTCCCATGATGACGATAGTTTTCAGGGTTTCGTCCTCCGCCATACGGAAGATCTCGCGATGGAAGTCCGCAAAGGCATACCGGATGTATTTCCCGAAGTACGCTCCAAAGAACAGGAGGAAACTTTCTCGCGTGATCACGCGGCGGTATTCCCGCGTCGTGATCATCTTCTCGATAATGACCCGTATTTCTTCCCTAGACGCCGTGTTCGCGAATGTCGGCGAGATGTCGTTCATAGTCGTAGTCGTTTGGATTTGGACCTTTGGGAAGCATCATGTCGGTGATGATCTCAAGCGTGCGGCGCATCTCTTCCGCCTCCTCGGGCGACAGCTTCTTTTCCACCTTTATCTCGCCCTCGATCATGAGCGACGGTTTGAAGTCTGGGTCGTTGTTCGTGAGCCATAACTTGATGGCTTGGAAGTTTTTGTCCCGCATGAGTGAGATGAGCTGGGCTTTAGCGACATCGCTCACGAGGCTTTTCCCCTCAACGATTGCCTCGTCGACGGCCTTCGCGAACGCTTCGTCTTCCGCCTTCCACCGATGATAGGTTGGTTTACTCACGCCTGATCGCTCGCAGGCGACCGACACGATGGGCTGTTTCGCGAGAGCGTCGAGAAACGCGGTCTTGTCCTTCGCGATCCGCTCGTCGAGAGTATTCCGCTGTTTAGGATTCATGGATTTTGATGGCAGGTTTGCCGATTAGTTTAGTCCAGCGACGGCGGATTATTTCTGCATACACTGGCGATTTTTCCATCGTGTAGCAGCGGCGGTGCATTTTGATCGCGGCTGCGCCCGAGCTGCCGGAGCCACCGAAGGGTTCGACGATGAGGTCGTTTCTCTTCGTGAGTACTTTGACGTAGGGGATAAGTATTTCTAGCGGCTTCGTTCCAAAGATGATGCCCTGTCCCGATGATTTCTCATCGGCCGCAACGTATTCAATGAAGTCCGTTGGTTGGTAGCGTTTGCCTTTCTCATATCCCTCCCATGCGGGCTTGCCTTGGGTCGCATAGAGAGCGGTCTGATACTCGTTTTGCAGGAGCTCCTCTTCTGGTTTTAGATTCATGCCACGCGCGACAGGGGATGAGCCCACCATTGCGATATCATGCTTGCTAAAAAACTTGTACTTGGCCGAGAACCCCTGAGTTCTATTCGGGAGATGCCATACGATCATGTTTCGCACCTTCCAGTGTTTTTCCATCTCGCCCCAGATGGTCCGAATGTTTTTCCAGTTCTCGTAGACGATGATATGAAAATCATCCTTTGCGATCTTGGCGATGTTCGCCATCCAAAGTTCCGTGAAATTATCCGGCAGCGAGTCGGTCTCGAGATAGCGGCGATCGCGTTTTGCCCCGAACCCCGTCACGGCATCACCCTTCTTTTTCTTGCCGTGAAGGTAGTCCAAAATGTAAGGTGGGTCGGTCAGTACCATGTCCGCTTTCTCGTTGCCCATAAGGGTCATCATGTCAGACTCAATAGTGCTATCCCCGCACATCAATTTCGAATCCCCAAATTGCCACACATCGCCTTTTTTGATCTCGATTTTCTTTATGTCGAGTCTTTCAAGTTCTTTTTGAAGATCGAATTGTTCTACAATCTCTTCTTCGGGGAAGATGTTGTCGAGCTCTTCGCTCGAGAACCCGATGTCGGCGAGGATCGCTTCGTCGAACTTGGCGAGAAGCGCAAAATCGAATTCCCCGGTGTTGCGGTTGAGCCTTAAATTCAGCTCGCGCTCTTTCTCAATGTCGGGGATGCGAACGTACACGACGGGCACTTCTTTTATGTCCAACTCTTTGAACGCCTTGAGGCGCATATGGCCTCCGATCAAAATGTTCTTTCGGGCAGGTGCGCTATTTGCGATGACGGGATCGACCGCGCCGAAGCGCTTGATTGATTCCTTAAGCGCCGCCATCGCTTCGGGCGTATGGCGGCGTGGATTATATGCGGCAGGCTTAAGCGAGGACGCGGGAACGTACACTATATTAAGATTCTTTTTTTGGTTCATGTTTTTTTTGGTTATTTTTTTTGCTGCTTTGATTCGCCTTCGGCCAAGTGGAGGAACAGCCGGATATCGCCGGCACCTCCTTTGCCGGAAACGATTTTTCCGTACAGTCCGTCGATGACATCGGGGATCTGCTCTTGCATTCGCTCGCGCAGAAACTGCCACACGATCGGCCAGAAGTTCGGATGTCGTTTCCAGTCGCCGAGGGTGTCTTGAGACACTCCGATGCGCTCTGCAAATTCCTTCTGTGTTTTTTCCGGCCGTGACCAGCTCGGCGTGGCGTACCATCTGGCGAATTCAATGAATTCGGGGATGCGTCGCACCTCAGCTATCATCGGCAACAAATCGGATTGAATCGGAATAGGATTGATCATTTTTTTATTCATTGGTGATTGGGTACGCTTAATAAGCCCGAAAAACGAAAAGGAGCCAAGCAAAACAGGATGGATTGACGCAAAAAGCGCCAATGCTCATTTGTTGTTTTGCTTAGGCTCCTATTTAAACAGTCACCTGACTGTCCGTTGCTCGGATCCTAAGATATTTTGTTTTTTTTGGGCTGCGCGCGCAGCCTTCCGAGATATCTCGAACCTACCTCGTACTATAAGTATACCGGGTCCGCAAGATTTGTCAGTAGGACTTATCCACAGCACGCCATCCATGGCGTTCCTTGTCAATGGTTATCAATAGTTACCGCTCGCTTTTTGGCACATGATTTGCAGAGGCCATAGAATTCCAATGTGTGCTGCCGTATTTCCGCGAAGTGCTTGGAGCTCCGGAGGATGGTGCCCTGTATTCCTTCGATCCAGCAATGATGTACGTCCTCGATCCTGCCGCAATCGAGACAGATGATATGGTGATGCTCGGCGATATTCGCAAGTTCGTAATGGGCGTGATTGTGACGGAGGTCGATCGGCTTGATCACCCCTTTCTCTTTCAAAGATTTCAACGTTCGGTAGACAGTGGCATGGTCCGTGCCACGGGGGAGTGCGTCGATGATATTCTGAGCGCTTATTGGATTTTTGTTCTTTTTAAAAACTTCAAGAATAGCAACTCGGGAAGGGGTCGTTTTGTAGCCGCTTTTTCTCAATATGTTCCGAAAATCATCTTTCTTGGGCATCTCCCCATTATATCTAAACGCGAATTACTTGCAACTAATTTGCCATGGAAGCATGCAGCCGTTATCCTTGGACGTATGAGAATCGCATTTGTTGGAAAAGGAGGTTCAGGCAAGACAACACTTTCCGCCCTCTTTGCAGAATATATTAATAAGAAGTATCCCGTGATCGCCATCGACGCGGATTTGAACATGCACCTCGGCGGCCTTTTGGGAGCTGTAACCTTGCCGATCGAAAAACACATCTCCCATCCCGAAGCGGCAAAAGTCATCAAAACGCATCTGAAGGGAAAGAATGCCCGCATCAAAGATCTTGCGCAGTTCCGCAAGACCACCCCGCCTACCGCCGAATCAAACCTTATCTATTTAGACGACTCGGAAGATCCTATCCTCGTCAAATTCGGCTCTGGAGACAAAAACCTCCGACTGCTGGTCGTCGGCACGTACGACAGCGAGGAGATCGGCGCAAGCTGCTATCACAACAATCTCGCGATACTCGAAAACATCCTTTCGCACCTGGTCGACAGTTCGGGCGTCGTCGTGACGGACATGGTTGCGGGGGTGGATGCGTTTGCGAACACGCTCCATGCGCAATTTGACCTGCTGGTCTTGACCGTCGAGCCGACGAAGCGGGGCCTCGAGGTATTCGAACAGTATCGAAAGCTCGCCGAAGAGG
>Ga0182030_10024549_pt1 | contig 11063 bp, 5 predicted proteins | sample 812S3MmetaG_FD_121299 | JGI IMG/M metagenome (GOLD analysis project Ga0182030, IMG submission 121299) | Permafrost microbial communities from Stordalen Mire, Sweden - 812S3M metaG (Illumina Assembly) | ecosystem: Environmental > Terrestrial > Soil > Wetlands > Permafrost | place: Sweden... | reverse complement strand
TCCGCGAGACCGGGAGCGCCAGCTCGTCCGCCGTGGGAATTGCCCCAACCGCGAAGGTGCCATCATGAGCGACCGCCACCACGACATGAGCCCACTGGTCGACATGACGCGCCGGCGGGAAACCGGACCCGCGCGCACCGCCCATCCGGTCTATGTCAATCTGTTGCCACCTTGCAATAACGCCTGCCCGGCCGGCGAGGATATCCAAGGGTGGCTTGGCCTGGCGCAGGCGGGAAAGTTCCGGGAAGCGTGGGGGCGGTTGGTGAGCGACAACCCCCTGCCGGCCGTGCATGGCCGGGTTTGCTATCACCCGTGCGAGACCGCCTGCAATCGCGGAGAGCTCGACAGCGCCGTCGGCATCCACGCCGTCGAACGATTTCTGGGCGACAAAGCCTGTGCCGAGCATTGGGCAATTCCCGTTGGGGCCAAGCCGACCGGCAAGCGCGTGTTGGTCGTAGGCGCGGGCCCAGGCGGCCTGTCCGCCGCGTTCCATCTGACGCGCCTGGGTCATACGGTCGAAATCCATGAGGCGGGTTCGCTGCCCGGCGGCATGCTCCAATTCGGCATCCCCGCCTACCGGCTGCCGCGCGACGTGCTGATGACCGAGATCGCGCGTATCGAGGCGATGGGTGTCCGGATCGAGTTGAACCACAAGGTCGAGGACGTCATCGCCGAGAAGGAAGCGGGTAAATTCGACGCGGTGTTTGTCGCGATCGGGATGCAGATCGGCCGGCGTATCGGAATTCCTGCCCGCGACGCCGCGCATGTCGTGACCGCGGTCAGCCTGTTGCACCAGCTTGGGGCCGGTCAGGCACCGAAGCTCGGCCGACGCGTGATTGTCTACGGCGCCGGCGACACCGCGATGGACGCCGCGCGCAGCGCGCATCGACTGGGTGCCGAGGAGGCGTTGATCGTGTTCTTCTCGGACCGCGCGCACATGGAAGCACATGTCGAGGACGCCGACGCGGCTTTGTCCGAGGGCATCAGGATCAAGTGGCTGCGTGGCATTTCGGACATCGGCGAGAAAGATGTTTCGGTCGAGGTGATGGCGCTTGACGCCAAGGGAATTCCCGCACCAACCGGCCGCTTCGAATCATTGCAGGCCGACTCTGTGATTCTGGCGCTTGGCCAGACAGCGGACAGCGGCTTCCTGCGCGCCATTCCCGGCATCACGGAACAACCGAACGGGACAGTGGTGATCGGGTCGGACATGATGACCGGCCACCCCGGTATCTTCGCCGGCGGCGATCTGGTCGCTGGCCCCCGCACGGTGACCAGCGCGGTTGGTCAGGGAAAGAAGGCCGCGCGCCAGATCGACGGTTGGCTGCGACACAGCCCTTACGTGGCGCCATCGAAACATCCTGTCGTTGACTTCGCCGAATTGCACCTGCCCATTTACGGTGATGCGGTTCGCTCCCTGGAGAAGGAGATCTCCCCTGGGCTTCGGCATGGCTTCGAAGAAGTCGCTGCTGGGTTAAGCGAAGCCGCCGCGTTGCATGAGGCCCGCCGCTGCCTGTCCTGCGGCAATTGTTTCGAGTGCGATAACTGCTATGCCGCTTGTCCGGAAGCGGCGATCGTCAGCCTGGGCCCGACCCACGGATATCGCGTGAACATGAGTCTGTGCACCGGGTGTGCCGTGTGCGTGGAGCAATGCCCATGCCACGCGATGGACATGGTTCAGGATACCGCGCCCGCCACCGCACGCATCATTCCTATCCTATCCGCTGGGGGCGCCATCCGATGAGCACGCGTACCACAATGGACGGCTGCACGGCGGTCGCGCATGTCGCGTATCGGATCAATGAGGTCTGCGCGATCTTTCCCATCACCCCGTCATCGCCGATGGCCGATGTCGCTGACGAATGGGCCGCCGCCGGACTGAAAAACATTTGGGGCAACGTGCCGATCGTGCAGGAAATGCAGGCTGAGGGCGGGGCCGCCGGCGCGTTGCATGGCGCGCTGCAATCGGGCGCTCTGACCACGACGTTCACGGCGTCGCAGGGCCTGATGCTGATGCTGCCGAACATGTTCAAGATCGCCGGGGAGTTGAACGCAACGGTCTTCCATGTCGCGTCACGCTCGTTGGCGACCTCGGCACTGTCGATCTTCGGCGACCACGCGGACGTGATGACCACACGGCCGACGGGGTTCGCGCTGTTGTGCTCGGCCTCGGTGCAGGAAGCGCATGACTCCGCCTTGCTCGCGCAGATGGCGACGCTGGAAGCGCGGGTTCCGTTTCTGCATTTCTTTGACGGCTTCAGAACATCGCATGAGTTGAACACGCTGGAGTTGTTGAGCGACGCTGATATCCGATCGATGATCGATGATGATCTGGTGCGCGCCCATCGCGCGCGGGGGTTGAGCCCCGAGCATCCCTTCATTCGCGGCACGGCACAAAACCCCGATACATTCTTTCAGGCGCGCGAGGCGGTTAATCCGTACCATGAGAAGGTGCCGGGGATCGTTGACGCCGCGATGAAGCGCTTCGCCGCACGGACCGGCCGGCACTATCGTCTGTTCGAGTACGAAGGCGACCCGAGCGCGGAGCGTGTGTTGATCCTCATGGGATCGGGAGTCGAGACGGCACGCGGCGCCGCCACTGCCTTACGGGCAGCCGGGGAAAAGGTTGGCGTTTTGCAGGTGCGGTTGTTCCGCCCATTCTCAGTCGCGCATTTGCTGGCCGCGTTGCCGGAATCGGTTCGCGCAATCGCCGTGCTGGATCGGACCAAGGAGCCTGGTGGCACCGGCGAGCCGTTGTTCCAGGATATCGTGACCGGCCTCGCCGGTGCGGTCGGCCGCGGCGAGCGGGCGACGATGCCGCGCGTGATCGGCGGCCGGTATGGCTTGTCGTCGAAGGAATTCACCCCGGCGATGGCCAAGGCCGCGTTCGACGAATTGAAAGCAGCGAAGCCCAGGAGCAATTTCACGCTCGGGATCGATGACGATGTGAGCCATTTGAGTCTCGCCATCGACGAAAGCTTTCAAATCGAAAAGGACGACGTCACGCGCGCGGTGTTTTATGGTCTCGGCGCCGACGGCACGGTCGGTGCCAACAAGAACAGTGTCAAGATCATCGCGGAGGATGCCGGCCGTTATGCGCAAGGGTATTTCGTTTACGATTCTCATAAATCGGGCGCGCAGACGATCTCGCACCTGCGTTTCGGGCCAGAGCCAATCCATGCGCCGTATCTGATCGCCAAGGCGGGGTTCGTCGCGGTGCATCAGTTCGTCGCGTTGAAGCGACAGGATCTGCTGCATGTCGCGGCACCTGGCGCGACGGTGCTGGTGAATGCGCCTTATCCGGCGGAAGAACTCTGGGATCGGCTGCCACGCCCGGTCCAGCAGACGTTTCTCGACAAGAAGTTACGTCTGTTCGTCATCGATGCGTCGGCGGTCGCACGCCAGGTCGGTCTGGGGTCGCGGACCAACACGGTGCTCCAGACTTGCTTTTTCGCCATCTCCGGTGTGCTGCCGCGAGAGAAAGCGATCAGCCACATCAAGGAAGCCATTCGCAAGACGTACGCCCTTAAGGGTCAGTCGGTCATCGACAAGAACTTCGCGGCGGTCGATGCGACTTTGGCGCGGCTGAATGAGGTCCCGGTCCCGGCTGGTGTCACCAGCAAGATCGACATGGCGTCACTGGTGCCGGCGGACGCACCGGATTTCGTCCGCGCCGTGACCGCGCGGATCTTCGCCGGGCTTGGCGATCAGCTTCCGGTCAGCGCGATCCCAGCCGATGGCACGTTTCCATCCGGCACATCCGCGTTTGAAAAGCGCAATGTATCGGACAGCGTCCCGGTCTGGCGCGAGGACCTTTGTGTCCAGTGTGGCCAATGCAGCTTCGTCTGCCCGCATAGCGTGATCCGAGCGAAATACTATAGCGACGATTGGTTGAAGGATGCGCCCGCTAGCTTCAAATCAGCCGCCGTCAATGCCCGCGGTTATCCGGAAGCACGCTTCACATTGCAGTTCTATGTTGAGGACTGCACGGGGTGTGGCCTCTGCGTCGAAGCCTGCCCGGAACGTAGCCCGCGTGAGGCCGACGTCAAGGCCATCAACATGGCGGATAAGCTGCCGCGGTTGACGGAGGAGCGCGAAAACATCGCGTTCTTCGAAACCTTACCGGTGAACGATCGCGCACGCGTGGATTTCGCGGACGTACGCGGCGTGCAGTTCCTGGAGCCGTTGTTCGAGTTTTCCGGCGCCTGCGGCGGATGTGGCGAGACGCCTTATCTCAAGCTGCTCAGTCAATTGTTCGGCGATCGGGCACAGATCGCCAATGCCACCGGCTGCTCCTCGATCTACGGCGGCAACCTGCCGGTCACGCCGTGGACCAAGAATGCCGAAGGCCGCGGGCCGGCCTGGTCCAACTCGTTGTTCGAGGACAACGCCGAGTTCGGTCTTGGCTTCCGTCTCGCGGCCGACAAGCATTTGGAAATTGCCTTGTCGTTGCTGGACAGGCTCGCGGACAAGGTCGGTCGGGATCTCGCCGTCGCGATCGCGCAGGCGCCGCAGATCAAGGAGTCCGAGATCAGCGCGCAACGGATCCGGGTCGCGCAGCTAAAGGCCCGATTGTTGGGTATGACGGAGCCACTGGCGCTCGATCTGCTGTCCGTGGTTGACCATTTGGTTCGACGCAGCATCTGGATCGTGGGCGGCGACGGATGGGCCTACGACATCGGCTATGGCGGTCTCGATCATGTGCTGGCGAGCGCGCGTGACGTTAATGTGCTCGTGTTGGATACCGAGGTTTATTCCAACACCGGCGGCCAGGCGTCAAAAGCCACGCCACTGGGTGCCGTGGCGAAGTTCGCCGCGTCGGGCAAACGCACGGCGCGCAAGGACCTTGCGCTGCAGGCGATCGCTTATGGCAACGTTTATGTGGCCCAGGTGGCAATGGGCGCAAATCCACAACATACGCTGCAGGCATTTCGCGAGGCTGAGGCGTATGCCGGGCCATCGCTGATCCTGGCTTATAGCCACTGCATCGCGCATGGCATCGATATGCGGTTCGGTATGAAGCAGCAGGACCTGGCGGCGGCGAGTGGTTATTGGCCGTTGTTCCGCTTCAACCCGATGATGCGGACGGTGGGGGAAAATCCCTTCCGGCTCGACTCGCCGCGCCCGCGTATTCCGCTGAAGGAGTACGCCTACAACGAACTCCGTTACAGTTCGCTCGCGAATTCCCGGCCAGATGATGCGGAAATGCTCCTCACCATGGCGCAGGCGGCAGTTACCGAGAAATACCGGCAATACGAGGAACTTGCGAGCCGCGATGGCAGCCGATTCCACCCGGACGCCCGGATCCAGGCCCGGGAACCAGCGGCACCAACGCCGCCGCCGGAAGACCATGCCGGGCTTCGGCACGAAAAACCCGTTCTTACACCGGCCAAATAACGCGCGGGAGTGCATTATGTCATTGGCTACAAACTACCTTGGTCTCGAACTCAAGAACCCGCTGGTGGCATCAGCTTCGCCGTTGAACAGCAAGCTCGACAATATCCGCCGCCTGGAAGATGCGGGGGCCGCCGCGATCGTGCTGCCGTCGTTGTTTCAGGAGCAGATCGAGGCCGAGGCGGAGACACTCGCATCCCGCGTGGATGCCTACGCCGAAAGTTCGCCTGAAGCCACGTCGTACTTCCCCGCGGTGGTCAGTGGCCCCTATGGCGTGCGGCCGGAGCGCTATCTGGAGTTGGTGCGCCGTGCGAAAGACGCAGTCTCAATCCCCATCATCGCCAGTTTGAACGGATCGTCGCGTGCCGGATGGATAGATCACGCGCGCCTGATCGAACAGGCTGGCGCCGCCGCGCTGGAGCTGAACATGTATCATGTGCCAACTGATTTGATGGAGTCAGGCCAGGACGTCGAGACCCGGTATACCGAAATCGTCCAGACGGTGTGCGGATCGATGACGTTGCCGGTGGCGGTCAAGCTGACCCCATTTCTGAGTTCGCTCGGTCACTTCGCGGCGAGGCTGGTGGAACATGGCGCTGACGGGCTCGTGTTATTCAACCGCATTCTGGAGCCTGACATCGATCTTTTGCACATGAAACTGACCGACCGGCTGGAATTGAGCGCACCCGACGAGACGCGCCTTCCCCTGCTCTGGATCGCGATTTTGGCCGGGCGAACCAAGGCATCGCTTGCCGCTTCCGGTGGCGTGTCCGAGGTGAACGACGTCATCAAATATCTGCTTGCCGGGGCGGATGTCGTGATGACAACCTCGGCGTTGTTGCGATACGAAATTGGATACATGGCGATGCTGGTCAGCGGCTTGCAACGATGGATGGATGAGCGGGAAATTACCTCCCTCGGCGACATGCGTGGCATGATGAATTGGGACCGCAGCCGGGATCGGCTTGCTTATACGCGTGCGAACTACCTACGCATTCTCGAGAGTTATGTGGACGCCGCTTAGTGGCGCCCCCGGCCGATCGAGCCGGATGATGATGATGAGGAGGCCATGGTCCCGCTGATTATGCCGATGGCTCGAGCCTATCCCGAAATGAAGCGACTATCAGGCCGTGCTTTACCGATCCACTGATGCGCTAAATCTCTCTCATCTGGCGGATGACGGTCTGTGGGAGGTCAGAATCAAGTCTGACCACCCGACCTCCCTTCCGGCGCGAATTGACCCGTCTATCCAAACGGCGACCGCGGCGGGCGCAATGGCAATCGGTGCATCCCCCGATAGCCACGGGTCGAGGGCCTCCGGCCGCAAGGGACGCGAGAAAAGATAGCCCTGCACGGCGTCGCACTCGCACTCGGTGACCAGGGCAAGTTCCTCCGGGAACTCCACACCCTCGGCAATCACATCAAGCTTGAGGGCATGAGCCAGGCGCACGACGGCGCCAAGGATCGCCTTGCCACCGGGGCTCTTTGATTGAAGGATAAAGCTTCGATCCAGTTTCACCGACGTGAGCGGCAACCTGGGCAACTGCGACAGGGACGAATATCCAACACCGAAATCGTCCATCGCCACCTTGAACCCAAGCTGCCTGGCGTCCTGCAACGCACGAATGGCATCGGCGCTGACGAAGGCCCCCTCGGTCACTTCGATGCAGAACCCGCTCACTGGCAGGGAATGCGTCTGCAGCAGTTTCACGAGATCGGCGATCACGTCCCCAGCGGCGAATTGCGTTTGCGAGATGTTGATGTTGACCACAGGACATTTGCCTGGATAGCGGGCGTACCACTGAGCAACCTGGCGGATGGTCATGTCCATCAACTTCAGCCCCAGGGGAATCATCAACCCTCTGGTCTCGGCGAGGGCGATGAAGCGATCCGGCGATATCGTTCCGAGGCGTGGATGTGTCCATCGTGCGAGCGCCTCGATCGCGACCAGCTTGCGGTCGGCCAGGCGCACGACGGGCTGATACGCCATAGTCAGCTCATTCTCCCGGCTCAGCGCGCCGCGCAGGTCCTCCTCAAGTTCGGCCAGCTCCTTCCTGGTATCGTGCATCGACCGCGCAAACACCACGACCTGGTTGCCGCCCCGCTGTTTGGCGGTCGACATCGCGTCGTCGGCACCCTGCCGCAAGTCCACCGCGCCGGTGGTGTCGCTATGCGCCACACCAACGCTCGCCGTGAGATGAAATCTGTGTCCTTGTGCATCGAACGGCCGTGCCAGGACAGTGATCGCCGCGACACCGAGCTCGCTCGCTTCTATCGGCGTGACACCGATGCAAAAGATCGCAAAGTCGTCGCTGCCGAGGCGTCCGACATAGTGCCGCCCGGCGATTGGGGTCAGTCGACGACCGACCTCGATCAGCAGCCTGTCGCCGATCGTCGAACCGAAGACCTCGTTGACGGATCGAAAGCGGTCGAGGTCAACGCACAGCATGGCGGCCATCTGTGGGTCTCTCTCCCGATTGTGCGCGGTGAGCAGTTCCCACATCTTGTTGCGGCTGAGCAGTCCGGTCAGCGTATCGGTTCCGGCGGATTGATCCATCAGTCGCGCGATCCAGAACAACGCGAGGACGCCGAGGGCGGTGCCGCCGAGTGCCAAACCGCGGACCAGATTGGCGCGGCTGGCGGATGCGGCCAGCCGCGTGGCGAGCAGGGTCTGTTCCTCGGTCCCTATCGCCACGAATGATGCCTCGACCTGCTTCATCAGGATCCGGCCGACACTGGTGTCCACCATGCGCAGGGCGGCAGCAAAACCGGAATCACGGCGGATCTGTATTGTCTGAGCCATCACTTCCAGCCTGTGCTGCAGCATAGGGGAGAGTGTGCGCAGTCGATCCTGCTGGATTGGGTTATCGGCCGTCAGCCGTTGCAACTCCCCGGTCAGGAATGTTACGTGTCCGATCGCCTCCTCATAGGGCGCAAGGTAGTCGTCATTGCCTGTCAACAGATAACCGCGCTGACCCGTTTCGGCGGCGGTCACAGCGAGGTTCAGGTCCTTGACGGTCCCGAGCACCACCAGGCTGTGGCGCGACCATTCCTGCGCTGTCTGGGCGACACCGAAGCTTTCCCAGGTCGCGCCGCCAGCCAGAATCAGGATAGCGACCAGGATGCCTGACGTGAGGGCCATCGTGGGGGCGGCAACATACTTGGCCATAGCAGGGGTCCGGATGGGGGATCGGTCAGAGTGGAATTCGGCAAGTCGTGGCGTCCAAGCATCGATGTTGGGCCAGACGGCGACATATAGCTAAAACGCAACGATAGGGATCACTGCAAAAGTCGTCCCGACGACAACGCGTTCGACCTGGGTGCTTATATCAGAATCGGTACGTCGACAGCGGAAAAATTGCATATCTATTCTGGATTGCAGGCATAGGTAGTTTCCGAAGATGGTGTTCTCGCGTGATCGAGTGTTTAGAAGGATTTCCTGAGTTATCAACGCCCGAATGGACCACTGCGCGTCATCGTAGCGGTCTTATTCCGAGCGCGCGGCACGCCTGATACCAGTCATCAACCGTCATTCGGCTGTGTTAGCGCGTGACTGATACGTGATGTTTTGCCATGAGATAGTGGCTGGCAACCAGGCGGCCGCGTGACCGGTCAGGCGCGTCGCGGCTTGTGGGATGGAATGGTCCGACAGCCCAGCCAGGCAGGCTTCTGAGGTTGCTGCCATTCCGACACAGCGATCGATCAGGATGAAGGAGCGGCTGAGATCCAGGATGACGATGTGGTCCATCATCTCCGATGTTCCGGTCACAATATTATCCCGCGCACCCTGGCTGCACCGTGACCGCATCATCGCCTGGAGTGGCATACTGCTGACCACCGAGGTGCTTGCCTTCGCATTCCTCATCGCCTGGACCCATGGCGCCTTCATACCGATCACGCCGCCCACCACAACCGATTTTGTCAGCTTCTACGCTGCCGGAAAGCTTGCGTTGGCTGGCACCCCGGCGCTCGCCTACGATCAATTGGCGCACCACGCGGCCGAAATGGCCGCCACCGCGGTTGGGATAGAATACCAGTTTTTCTTTTACCCACCGGTCTACCTGCTGCTGTGCACGCCACTGGCACTGCTGCCGTATCTGGCGTCCTTCATCGTGTTCCAGACAGCAACGTTGGCGCTTTGGCTGTTTACCGCCCGACGGATTCTGGCTGCGCATGGTTGGGGTTGGTGCTTGCCGGTGTTGGCCTATCCCGCGGTGTTCTGGACCGTTGGCCTCGGGCAGAATGCCTTGCTCACCGCGTCGTTGCTCGGTGCCGTGACGTTGCTGGTCGACACGCGCCCGAGCCTCGCCGGCCTGCTGCTTGGCCTACTGTGCTACAAACCGCATCTCGCTTTGCTCGCGCCAGTGGCGCTGGTCGCTGGCGGGTATTGGCGTGTCTTCGCCGCCGCCACGCTGAGCGTTATCGCGATCGTTGGGCTGTCTATCGCGGCGTTCGGGCTGGCTCCCTGGCAGGCCTATCTGGGCGAGCTCACCGGCGCGCGCGCCATCTACGAAACCGGTCGGATCGAGATTGCCGGCTACGTTACTGCGTTTGGTGCGGCGCGCCTGATGGGGATTGCCGTGCCGCTTGCCTACGCATTGCAGGCGGCGGTCACCGTCGTCGTTGCCACGATCGTGGCCTGGATCTGGTGGCGCGATCCTGATCCGGCCCATCGTGGCGCGGCTCTGACTGCCGGCATCCTGCTCAGCGTTCCACTGGCGCTGTTGTACGACATGATGATCGCCGCCGTTGCCATGTTGTGGCTGGTGCGGGCCGCATCGCGCGATGGATTCTTGCCGTGGGAGAAACTGCTGCTCGCGTTCTGCTTCTTGGTGCCGTTGATGAGCCGCTATGTCGGCGAATGGCTCCAAATGCCACTCGCCCCCCTCGCGCTGGTCGCTCTTCTCGCGCTGGCGGTCGGACACTCCCTGCGCGCGCAGTCGCTGTGGTCCGCACGATGATGGGGTGAATTGGCGCCCAGCGCCGCATGCGGCAGACTTTAGGCCACACAATCAGGCGCAGCATCCGGCTTCGAGAACTGCGAATCACACGTCCTTGTGAGTAGATTCCGACCCTGTAGCCCTCATGCCGATCCGGCCATTCTCCTGTCGCCAGTCGCTTCCTCTTGATAGGATCTGCGCCATGTCGGAAGAGCTGCAATTTCCCAATTTCACCGCCGCCGAGGTGTATCAATGGGCCGATGAGTGCATCCGCGAAGCCCAGAGCACGACCGCCTCCTATGATGCATGGAGTGGGCTGGTGCGGGCTGCCTGGCGCTACGCGACGCTTGCCGCTGATCTTGCGGCGCAGGAAGCGGCTGCCGAGGGGCAGAGGACGCAGACGGCACGGTGGTCTCATCTCGGGGCATCGCTCGATCGCCGCGCACCGGACCATTCCTCGTACGGTACATCAGCACGATCCGCGATCGCCGCATGATGATGCGACAGGGACAACCTGTCATACGTCATCCGCGACCGCTGGGATGGAACGAGTGCCATCGCCTATCGGCGGCGGTCTCCGCCTTGGGACCAGGCTGGTCGGTCGTACTTCACGACGATGCCCCCGGCAATACAACCATCATCATCCAGCCGATGGACCCGGACGATGCTGCCAGTCCGGTTCTCTTCGTTCACCGGGAGGCAGCGGTCTTTCATCTCGACGAACTATGC
>Ga0182030_10024548_pt1 | contig 11063 bp, 7 predicted proteins | sample 812S3MmetaG_FD_121299 | JGI IMG/M metagenome (GOLD analysis project Ga0182030, IMG submission 121299) | Permafrost microbial communities from Stordalen Mire, Sweden - 812S3M metaG (Illumina Assembly) | ecosystem: Environmental > Terrestrial > Soil > Wetlands > Permafrost | place: Sweden... | reverse complement strand
GTCGGGATGGAAGAATTTCGAACTGGGCAAATGGGTGGAGCAAACTTTGGGCATCCCCTGCCGGCTCGATAACGATGCCAACGCCGGCGCGCTGGGCGAATACCACTTTGGGGCGGGGCGGGGCGCGAAGCTGATGGTCTATATCACCATCAGCACGGGGATCGGCAGCGGCATCGTTTACGAGGGCAAGCTTCTGCGGGGCAAGGATTACATGGCGGGTGAAATCGGCCACATTCCCATGTCGGACTCCGGCGCACGCTGCTCCTGCGGAGGCCGAGGGTGCTTGGAATGCTTCAGTTCCGGGGGCGCCATTGAGACTCGCGCGCGGGAATGGGCGGAACGCCGTCCGGAGCGCATCGCGCGCATGTTGGAGCTCAGCGGCAGCACCCAAATCACCGCCCGAGGTCTGATGCAGGCAGCGGCAGAAGGTGATGCGGTCGCCACCCACATCCTCCGCGAGACCACGCGTTGGCTTGCCCGCAGTTTGCTGATGATCATCCGCTTGCTGAATCCGGACATCATCGTTCTGGGCGGGGGAGTCGCACAGTCAGGCGTTCTGCTCCTCGACACCTTACGGGGCTTCCTTGACGAATTCGCCTCGCCGACCATCACCTACTCCACGGAAATCGTTACGGCGGCTTTGGGGAATTACTCTCCTCTCTACGGCGCCGCGGCCATGGGACTCGATATCCCCTAGCCCGCATTTCTCACCACGCTTGGATGGGGCTGCCGGAAGGGCGGGGCTTCACAGACTGCGGAAAAACTCGGCGGCACTGTCATTCTGAGGAGCCACAGGCGACGAGGAATCTCGCACTGCCTTGAAAATACTCAGAGTGCGATCCTTCGCTTCGCTCAGGATGACAGCATTGGAGGGTTTTTCCGCAGCCTGTGAAGCCCCGCTCTTCCTAACCCGTGGTGAAAAATCCGGGCTAAGACCGGCCCCCTGAGTACTAATTAGTAAACACATTTCATGGGAGAAAATTTCTTTCCAACCCAAAGCAAATAAATGGGATGCTTTCACCTCGGGCGTGCTGAGGTTCGCCTTTTGTCGCAATTTTCTTGACGAACCCCCCCTGCGGTAACTAACATTCTTATTTTTGAGGGGATTAGGGGTATTGCCGCCTTGGGGGGCGGCAGACGGAATGAGTCAAGTTCAACGCCTGCTGGGTTTCATACGGCCTTATAGCTTCCGCTTGTTCGTGGCGGTCTGCTTGATGGTCGTCGTAGGGGCCTGCGAGGCGATCACCGCACTTTTAATCCAGCCGATATTCGACCGCGTCCTCTCACCCGACTCGGAGACGTCAGGGATTGTTCTGTTTCAAATACCCTATTTCCATCACGCGGTTTACCTCCAGGATTTCCTTCCCCATTGGGTCCACAATGTTTGGACCGTTGTGGCCTTCGCCATCATCGGCGTAGCGCTCGCCAAAGGCATTTCGGAATTCCTTGCCACCTATTTCATCAACTATATTGGCCACTCGGTGGTGCGCGACCTGCGTAATCTCCTCTATTCCAAGATCATCGCGCAGTCCATTTCCTTCTTCCATAAAAACCCCACCGGCCGCCTGATGTCGGCGATCACCAGCGACATCGAACGCATCCAGTTTGCCGTTTCGCAAACTGCCGCGGATATGCTGAAGCAATCGTTCACCTTGGTGGGTTTGTTGGCGGTGATTTTTTATGTAGATTGGAGGCTGGCGCTCACCTCCATGGTCTTAATTCCCCTGGTGGTTTTCCCCTCGGCGAAGCTTGGGCGTTATATTCGCGCTTCCAGCCGTAGCAGCCAGGATAAGATGGGGGAACTCAACAATGTTCTTCAGGAGACCTTCTCGGGCATCCGCATCGTTAAGGCCTTCGCCATGGAAAGATTTGAAATAGAGAAGTTTAAGACCGCTACGCGCCGTCTGCTGGGAGTCAGTCTGCGTTGGGTGCGGGCCCAGGCAGTATCATCGCCTCTCATGGAAGTTCTGGGCGCCATCACCATCGCCGGGCTGTTGTTTTACGAGCGCAAGTTAATCCTGCACCATATGCAAACGGCGGGAGGCTTTATTGCCTTCCTTTACGCGCTGCTCAAATCCTACGAGCCGGTGAAGCGGCTAACGGGCGTCAGCAACTCATACCAGCAGGCTCTCGGCGCCTCCGAACAGGTTTTCCATTATCTGGACTCCGTGCCGGAGATGGTGGACAAACCCACGGCCATCAGTCTGCCACCTTTCGAGCACGAGATTGCTTTCGATCAGGTGGAGTTTGACTACGAGGACGGGGTCCCCCTGTTGCGCGACATCAACCTGCATATTGGCAAAGGCGAGGTGGTGGCGCTGGTGGGCTCCAGCGGGGCCGGCAAGACTACCCTGGCCAGCCTGATTCCGCGCTTCTTCGAGGTCACACAGGGGCGCATCACCATCGACGGCCACGACATTCGCGACGTCAAACTCGAATCCCTCCGTGCCCAGATCGGCATCGTCACCCAGGAAACCATACTTTTTAACGACACGGCCTACAACAACATCTGTTATGGCAGCCGCTTGCCGACGCAGGCGCAAGTGCGGGAAGCCGCGCGTGTGGCGCTGGCGGAGGATTTCATTCTGGAAATGCCGCAGGGTTATGAGACCATGATCGGCGAGCGCGGCCAGCGCCTGTCAGGCGGGCAGCGCCAGCGCATCGCCATCGCCCGGGCTTTGCTGAAGAATCCGCCAATTCTGATTCTGGACGAGGCGACTTCCGAACTGGATACGGAATCCGAAATGCTTGTCCAACGCGCTCTCGCCAACCTGATGGCGGGCCGCACCGTGGTGGTGATCGCCCATCGGCTCTCCACCGTGCGCCGCGCGGAGCGCATCGTGGTTATCGACCGCGGCGCCATTTGTGAAATCGGAAGCCATGGGGATTTGGTCAATCGCGGAGGCATTTACCAACGCCTCCACGATTTGCAATTCGTTGATGTGGAGCCTTGAAAGAAGCTGATAGCTCACAGCCGACAGCTTACGGTTAGCTGTGAGCTCTTAGTCTTACCAGGAACAGACATGATTCGCAGCATGACAGGTTACAGCCGGGTGGAAGTCGAAGAGGCGGGATTGGCTCTTACGGTGAGCGTCCGCGCCACCAACCATCGCTTTCTCGATCCCCAATTGCGCCTGCCCTCGAGCCTCGAAGCGCTGGAACCCGTGGTGCGCCGTCTGCTCAAGGAGCATGTTTCGCGCGGCCACGTGGAAATCTCGGTGGGATTGGCCGGCTTGGGGTCCACCGAATTCGAAATTGACCGTAAGCTCCTGGCGGCGTATGTTAAGGGGTACCAAACTCTGAAGCAGGAATTCGGCGCTAGGGCAGAGCCCAACTTGATGGACTTGTTGCGCGTCCCCGGCTTGCTCGTAACCGGCAGCGGCGAGATGGCGCCGGAAAAGTTCGAGCTCATCCGCCAGCTATTGGAGCGTGCAGTGGCACTGGCGCTGGCGAAGCTAAATGAGATGCGCGCCCGGGAAGGCGAGTCCCTGGAACGCGATTTGCTGGCACGGTTCGCACGCCTGGAAACGCTGCGCAGCACCGTGTCCCACCTTGCGGAGAAGGCGCCGCAATACTACAAACAGCGGCTGGAAGGCCGCATCCGCGATCTTGCCGGTAGTGGGGAAATGGACAGCGGCCGCTTGGCGCAGGAGGTGGCTTACCTCGCTTCGCGCTCCGACATCGCGGAGGAGTTGACGCGCTTCCAAAGCCACCTGGACCAGGTTCGCCAATTTTTGGCAGAGAATTCGGAAGTAGGCAAAAAGCTCGATTTTCTGCTTCAGGAGATGAATCGCGAGGCCAACACTTTGCTCTCCAAGACCACCGACGTCCCGGAAGTGGGCCTGGAGATTACCCGGCAGGCAATCGAGATGAAGACCGAAATCGAAAAACTACGCGAGCAGGCGCTAAATATCGAATGAACGTGAAGAGGACGGAGGAGACGCCGGCGGCGCGGGGCAGCATTTTGGTGATTTCGGCCCCCTCGGGCGCGGGAAAATCGACTCTGGTCAAGCGCCTGATGGCCGCTTCCCCGGGCCTGAGCTTCTCGATCTCTTACACCACGCGCCCGCCACGGGCGACCGAGAAGCACGGCCGGGATTACTTTTTCGTTGCGCGCAAGGTTTTCGAGGGCATGGCCCGCCGGGGCGAATTCGTGGAATGGGCGGACGTTTACGGGAATCTTTACGGCACCGCGCACAAGCAATTGCAAGCCGCTCAGGAAGCGGGCCAGGACATCCTGCTCGATATCGATGTACAGGGACACCAGCAGGTTCGCAGGCGGCTTCCGGAAGCGCTCAGCGTGTTCATCCTGCCGCCGTCCTTCCCGGAGTTGTCGCGGCGTCTTCGCGACCGCCGCTCGGACGCGCCGGAAGAGATTGAACGCCGGTTACAAACGGCCCGCGAGGAAATTGCCCATTGGCCTGAATACGATTACCTGGTAGTGAACGATAACCTGGAGAATGCCACCCAGGCGCTGCGGGCAATTGTTTTAGCGGCGCGTTTCCGCCGTCCCAGCCAGGCGGCGCGGGTGGAGAAAATCATTGGGACATTTGGAGGAATGTCAGATGGAAATACCTCAGAACCTGGATAGCAAATTTCGTTTCATCCTGGTGGCGGCCAAGCGTGCCCGGCAACTACAGGCGGGGGCCAGACCCCTGATTCAGACTCCCACAAAGAGATCGACGCGGGTGGCGCAGCAAGAGGTCAGCGCGGGACTGGTGCCGATCGAGGTTTTGCTCCTCTCGAACCTGGATAAGAACTCCAAGAAGAGGGCGGCCAAGTAGGGAGAACTGTGACAAGTGACAAGTGACGAGTGACGAGCAAGATGGATCGCCCTGCAAAAGGGGAATCTGCTTGTCACTTGTCACTTGCCACTTGTCACTCCTTTATGCGAATTGCCTTAGGCGTATCGGGAGGAATCGCTGCCTATAAGGCGGCGGAGTTGGCCCGCCTTCTCCAGGACAAAGGCCTGGACGTGAAGGTAGTGATGACCCGCAACGCGTGTGAATTCATCACTCCCCTCACCTTCGCCGCGCTCTCCGGGCACAAGGTCATCACCGAGATGTTTGGCGAGGCCGGGGGCGCGAGCAACGTGGAGAGTGCCATCGAGCACATTGCGGTGGCGCACGCGATTGATGCCTTCGTGATCGCTCCCGCCACGGCCAACGTGCTGGCCAAGATGGCGCACGGCATCGCCGACGATTTCCTGACCACCCTCTGCGTGGCCACCAAAGCGCCCCTGCTTGTCGCCCCTGCGATGAATGTCAACATGTGGGAGCACCCGGCCACCCAGCAAAACCTGGAAACCTTGCGCCGCCGCGGCGTGCGCGTGGTGAATCCCGATGAAGGTTACCTCGCTTGCGGCATGACCGGCGCCGGCCGTATGGCTTCACCGGATTGCGTCGCGCAGGCCGTATTCGAAACCCTCGGCCTCCGCGATGATATGGTGGGCGAAGTCGTTCTGGTGACGGCGGGCCCCACGGAAGAACCTCTCGATGCGGTTCGGTACATCAGCAACCGCTCGAGCGGGAAAATGGGTTACGCCCTTGCCGAGGCCAGCCGCCGCCGCGGCGCGCGGGTTCTGCTGGTCAGTGGACCCACGCACGCGGAACCGCCCGCAGCCCACGCCTTCGAGCGGGTTCGGACGGCCGGGGAGATGGCGGAAGCGGTGTTCCGCCGCGCCGACACCGCCACCGTGGTGCTGATGGCCGCCGCCGTCGCCGATTTCCGCCCCACCAACGCGCACACCGGAAAAATTAAGAAGCAGCACGGCGCCCCCATCGTGAAGCTCGAACCCACGGTCGATATACTCTCCGAAATTTCGAACCGTCGGCAGAATGGCCAGATCATCGTCGGTTTTGGCGCCGAGACGGAACATTTGGTTGAAAACGCTGCGGCCAAGCTCCACGCCAAACGCCTGGACCTTCTGGTGGCAAATGACGTCAGTCAGGAGGGCGCAGGTTTCGAAGTGGACACCAATATCGTTACCCTGCTCTTCCCCGACGGGCGCAAAGTTGCGTTGGAGAAAATGAGCAAACTTGACGTTGCGAACCGCGTGCTCGACGAAGTCATGGAGATTCGCAAACGCGAGGGCGGGAAGAGTTGACAGGCCGCGGAGAAACCCTCCAATGTGTCATCCTGAGTGCGGCGAAGGATCTCGCTCTGAGCATATTCGAAGCAGCGCGAGATTCTTCGTCGCCCAGCTTGGATTTCTCACCGTGCGTTTGGAAGGGCGAGGCTTTAGCCCCGCCGTTGCAAGGCCACCTGATTATTTCCAAGTCCCGCACCCCGCGCAGCTTGCAGCCGCAAGCTGCGCGGGGTGCGGGACAAATAGAGGGTGGGAGGCGCGATTTCGGCGGGGCTGAAGCCCCGCCCTTCCGGCTGCGCCCAACCGTGTTGAGAAGTCCGGGCTAGGGCTCCTCGGAATGACAGCGCTTGCGAGTTTTTCCGCAGACTGTAAAACCTGCCGTCTGTTTGCGCCCGACGAGGCTGGCCTTTAAGACATATGAACGACGAAACACGTAAGGAACTGACGGCTTGGCTCGAGTTCTATCAGGAACTCGGTATCGAGGGCTTTTATCGCCGCGAAGCCGCCGCAGTGGAATCGCCGCCAAGTCTTGAGGCGGCTCGGCCTGCTCCACTGGCGGCAGCACCCCCGCTGAAACAAGTTCCACCACCCGCGCCCGCCCGCGCAGCCATGACTGCTGCGCCCCCCAAGACCGTTGCGCCCCCAATTCCTCCGCCCCTCGTCATTCGACCCCCCGCTCCCTCCTTCAGTCTATTCGAAGCCCCACCCGCACCGAAGGCCGGCCCTGAAACGTTGCAACAAATTCGTCAGGATCTCGGCGATTGCCAACGGTGCAAGCTGGCGCCTACTCGCAAGACCATCGTGTTTGGCGAGGGGAATCCCCACGCTGAACTGGTATTCATTGGTGAGGGGCCGGGTGCCGACGAAGACGAACAGGGTCTCCCCTTTGTGGGCCGGGCCGGCAAGCTCCTGAACCGCATGATGCAAACCGTGGGCCTGAAGCGCGAAGACGTTTACATCTGCAACGTCGTGAAGTGCCGCCCACCGGGGAATCGCACGCCGGAGAAGGATGAAGTCGATGCCTGCTCGCCCTTCCTCTATCGCCAGATTGAAGCCATCAAGCCCCGCCTGATTTGCTGCCTGGGCGCGCCTGCCGTCCGCACCGTGCTCGGAATCAAGGAAGGCATCACCAAAATACGGGGTCAGTTCTACGATTTTGGCTCCACCAAGGCGCTCGCCACCGTCCATCCCGCTTACGTCCTTCGCAACCCCCGCGAAGAGAAAATCCTGCGCGAGGATTTTGAGAAGATCCGCGACTTCCTGAAGGGTGCGTAGCAGGGCTTCCGGCCCGCAAGCGTTAAATTAAAGCTCTCGGCATTCTTCCAAGGCGAGTTAGATCGAGCCCGCATTAATCCGCCACCGCCGTGACTCAGTCCCTGCCCTACGCGCTTGCCTTGCCAATTATGGGGGTTCCCCCCCTTCCATCCACTTGACTAAGAACAGCTCGGACAGGTGAGATATCCTTCCTAGCGCGGATCTCTCAGCACGCATGGACGCCCTTCACCCAGTTCCCCAGATGCGTTGCATTGTGGCGAGAAATCCCAGTCGAAACCGCAGCCACGCTCGCGCCTGAGTGCAAGTCACTTCGCCCGGAACTGGAAAGCGGGGGAACGCTTTGAAGTTGGAAGTTTCAGGCCGCGTGGGGACGTTCGCAGTCAAACGATGAGAGATCGAGCTTCATTTCAATCTCGTCACCGTAACCGCTGGTGGTGTGAAAGCCCAATTTCCGGAAAAGGCGCAAGGCCCGGAAGTTGGAGATTTCCGTGGTGAGATAGGCTTGGGTAAAACCCATGTGCAGGGCCCAACCCAGGGTGGACCGGCTCAGCGCCGTGCCCAGGCCTTCTTCGCGATAGTCCTGATGGACGAAGATCGTGAATTCCACCGAGTTAGCCGGCATGGGGCAGAGGACGGTGTGCGCAACCACCTTACTTCCCTCCCATGCCAATAGCGCCTGGGACTTTTGCTCCAGCCGGTCGAGCCAATGAGCGATGCGGGGGACGTCCGGCGGCGGGATTCCTTGGGCTACACGCTTGGGCTCGAAAGCCTTGTACATCTGGACGAGGGCGCCGAAATCCTCCCTGGCAAAAGGGCGGACCTCCAGTTCTCGACCCTTGTGAGTCTTAACCGCGACCGGCTTGAACGTAACCTCCACCCCACTCGCCATATTCATTTACTTAGCAAATTAGGGTCCAGTCTTGCATTGGCCGTTGTTCCGACGAGGTTAGAGGGTGAAAAGGCATTTTGCCAACGGCAAGTCATTGGAAACACGCTCCTTCGTGGAAAGTGGCACGACGCCCTGCTTGCCCTCTCCCTTTCCTCCCGGCTAACTTGCGTGATAACGGCTCAGGTCTTGATTCGTGGCAATCGCCGCTCCCGCTGTTGCAAACTTCCACAGCCCTGTCCCCCTCCACTTTATTTACCCTCGCGCACCGGCCAGATTCACAGCTCGTGCTTAGTTGCAGAAGCCAGCGACCCTGTTTGTCATCGGGTGGAAGGGCGGAGCTTTGGCCCCGCCGCAGGACGCGGGAAGGGCTTAGGGCTTTACAGGCTGCGGAAAAACTGTCCTCGGCGTACGACCACCCCGGCGCCCTAGGCGCAACCCCTCCTGCATCAGGAGGGGAGTTGTTGAAAACGCTCCCCTTCTCAGATGAGGAGGGGTGGCGCGCCAAGCGCCGGGGTGGTGCTGACAGTGTAAGCGCCAAGCGCCACAGATTTTTTCCGCACCCTGTTTAGCCCCGCCCTTCCGAGTGCCATGAACAATCTCGCATGGTTAATGCAGCTAGGCGCTGGACCCATGAGCCAAAATCCCCACCGCAGTTTGTCTGAGATGCGTCTAGCCTTCACCCCTATTTCCCGGCGAAAGCGCCAAGTCACGCACCTTGAGCCCCAGTGCGTAAGGATGCTAAGCTCAAGCGATGGGAAGCCCCGGCTGTCTGGAACCCTCGAACCTCGCGACTGTCGAGCGTTACCGCGCGCTCCTGCAGGTATCCGAATCCATCGCCTCGCACCGCGACCTTCCTGAGCTATTTCGTTCTCTTGCGGCGTTGCTGCATCGCCTGGTAACGTTTGATTTTATCTGCCTCACCCTTCCCGAACCGGCACGCAACATCGTGCGGCTGCACGTTCTGGAGAGTTCGCTCCCCACGCGGATTCAGCCCGGGCTGGAAATCCCCATGGTGGAAAACGTGCGCCAGATAGTTTGGGAGAACCAGCAGCCGTTGGTGATCTCCCATCTCGATCATGACGAGCGTTTTCCCATTGTCAGCGACGTGCTGCGCCAGGATGGCGTGCAGTCACTCTGCGTGCTGCCGCTAACGACAGCCCACCGGCGGGTGGGCGCGATGGCACTCGGATCGGTCGAAGCCAGCGCCTACGATGCCGCCGACCTCGAGTTCCTCCGGCAAGTTGCGGCGCAGGTTGCCGTGGCCGTTGACAACGCCCTGAACTCCCAGAATGCCCAAATCTACCATCAGGAACTGGCGCGCGAACGCGACCGCCTGCGCTTGCTGTTGGAGGTCAACAACGCGCTCGTCTCCACGCTCGACCTGCACCAGTTGCTTTCCGCCATCTCCGCCTGCCTGCGGCGGGTGATGAATCACGATTACGCCAGCTTGGCACTTTATGAACCTGACGCCCAACAGCTCCGCCTGCAAGCGCTCGACTTCCCGCAGGGCAAGGGGTTGCTCCAGGAAGAAATGGCAATCCCGCTTGCGGGCACGCCCTCCGGCGAGGTCATCGCCACGCGCAAGCCCCTGATCATATCCGGCGCCAATGTCAATGCATACGAGCAGAACATCAGCGGCCTCTTCCTGGCCGAAGGGCTCCACTCCGGTTGCATTGTGCCGCTGATCACCGCCAACCGGACCCTCGGGACGCTCAGCCTTGCCAGCCTCCGCACCAGCGCCTTCACCCAGGAGGACGTCGATCTGCTGATGCGCGTGGCGAATCAGGTGGCCATTGCCATTGAGAACGCTCTCGCCTATCGCCAGATCGCCGAACTCAAAAATAAACTGGCCGACGAGAAACTCTATCTGGAAGAGGAAATTCGCACCGAATACACCTTTGAGGAAATTGTGGGCGAAAGCCCCGCGCTCAAACGCGTGCTGAGCCAGGTGGAAACCGTGGCCCCAACGGATTCCAGTGTGCTGATTCTTGGCGAGACGGGCACCGGCAAAGAAGTGATCGCGCGGGCTATCCACGACCTGAGCCCGCGGCGTGAACGCACATTTGTGAAAGTCAATTGCGCCGCCATCCCCACCGGCCTTTTGGAGAGTGAGCTTTTCGGCCACGAGAAAGGCGCCTTTACCGGAACCACCGGCGCCCGCGAAGGCTACTTTGAGCAGGCCGGCGACGGCACGCTCTTCCTCGACGAAATCGGCGATCTCAGTCTATTCACGCAGGTCAAGTTACTACGCGTTCTGCAGCAGATGGAATTCAACCGCCTGGGTTCAAGCAAGCTTGTTCCCTTGCGGGCGCGCCTCATCTTCGCCACCCACCAGGATCTGACCAAGCTGGTGGCCGAGGGCAAGTTCCGCCAGGATCTCTACTACCGCATTAATGTCATGAGAATCGACTCGCCACAACTGCAGGATCGCGTCGAAGATATTCCGCTCATCGCGAACCATTTCCTGCGCCACTACGCGGGCGTCTTTCAAAAACCCATGGACTCGATCGAGCCCGACGCGCTCGACATGCTGCAGGGCTATTCCTGGCCCGGCAACGTGCGCGAGCTTGAAAACGTGATGCAACGCGCCATCATCATGGCTCCCGGCCGCGCGGTCCGCGCTGAGGACCTGAACCTCAACGACCAGGACCAGGACGATGACACGGGCGCATTCGACGAAATAGTGAATATCGGCGACTACCAGGCAACCGGATCCTTCGAGCGCCAGCTACGCGACTACAAAATCCGCCTGGCTGTGAGCGCGGTGCGCGAGGCCAACGGGAACAAGACCGTTGCTGCCCGCAGCCTCTC
>Ga0182030_10024546_pt1 | contig 11064 bp, 30 predicted proteins | sample 812S3MmetaG_FD_121299 | JGI IMG/M metagenome (GOLD analysis project Ga0182030, IMG submission 121299) | Permafrost microbial communities from Stordalen Mire, Sweden - 812S3M metaG (Illumina Assembly) | ecosystem: Environmental > Terrestrial > Soil > Wetlands > Permafrost | place: Sweden... | reverse complement strand
TCCGGGCGACGGCGCTCACCCCGTGATGGGGGTGGCTCCCTCAGTTCTGCCAGCTTCTCCTCTGTGAGGGGGACCGCCTCCGCATGGTGGCGGATGATGGCCCCCCGTCGGTACAGGGTCATCCCTCTACTCCTGTCTGCCGCAGTGCGGCTCTGATTACGAACTCGGGTACATCGGTCCAGTCCTCCCCGGCGAAGACAACGTCCCCGCAGAGGATGGCTGGTGACTCGTACCAGCCGAGGTACTCGGCCAGTTCCGTGGCGGCGAAGTTGAACAGGTCGTTGCCGTCCTGCACACACCCCACCCAGCCGGGTCCAGCGATCTCCTCCCAGCAGTCGGGTCGCTCCTCCAGCGTCCCGACCACAGCCCTCTGTCCCTGCTCCACGATGATGACGTTCACTCGCCCTCCACCCAGCGGACGTACATCTGACGGTTCCGCTGCACTGCTTCATAGTGCCCGCCTTCACGGACTCGTTTGCGGATCTGGCTGGTGTTCCGGCTCTCGCCGGGGTACACCGCCCATCTCCCTGGTCGCTTGTGGAGGGCCTCCCAGAACTCGGGGTACGGCTCTCGCACGCTCCCCTCGGGTGGCTCCTCCCACTGGATCTTCATGGCTCTCCTTCCGAATGTGGGTTCTACCAGGCTATCACCTGGCTGTCATGCTGGCGAGGTGTCGTCTGCCTCTCGGTCGTGGTCCAGGCCAGCCAGTTCTGCCAGCAACTGGGCGACCAGGTCCCGTGCCTCCGCCTCGGACATGAACACCTGGGTCCCTGGTGCGACCTCGCTCTCGGCGAACGATGCCCACAACTCCCACCGTGCCCCGGTGTCGGCCAGCGTGCCTGTCTTGATGCAGTCGCCCTCCTGTAGGAAGACGTTGGTGTTGATCCTCATGGTTGCTCCTCGTCGTCGGTGTCGAAGGGGTCGATGCCCCGGATGCGGTCCTGGTCTCGGTCCAGCGCCGCTTGGTAGGCGTACCTGCTCTCCAGCCGGGAGGCTGATTCGATCAGGATGGCTCGGCGTAGAGCGTCGGGACCCGTGGGTCGGGTCCGTCGGGCCAGGTCCCGTAGTGCTGCTGCTAGAGCGGGCATGGACATCTCGTACGCCTCGCTCGTCGGGTCCTGTTCGCCGTCGTCAATCATCCGGGTCGTCCTTGGTGCGCCAGGCGCACTCCAGGTGAGCCACCCCCATGTCATCCCGGAGAAGGACGATGTCCTCACTCTCCGGCACCCAGTGCCCGCAGACGTTGCACAGTCTGCTCTTGTCGCTCATCACTGAGTCTCCGGGTCTGGCTCGGTACTGTCCACCCCGTAGGACACGGTGTAGTCGAAGCCGTAGTCCTCGTCGGGACCCAGGCGCTCGGCCATGACTTGCTCGGCCTGTTCCCAGGTCTCGCAGACCACGGTCACGCCGTAGTGGAATCGCTTGCTCATTCGGTCTCCTCCACCCATGCCTTGTGCCCCTCGGCTTGCAGGTTGCAGGCCGTGAGGTATGCCTCGTCCGCCTCGGCGGACCAGTCCACCGTGATGGTCCCGTGGATGCTCTCCATCAGTACCTCGTACATCGCTTCCTCCTCTGCTCGTAGGGTGCAGCCCCGGCCCCCCTTGCGGGGGACCGGGGTGCAGGTCAGTACCCGCTCTGGTTCACGTCCACCACGTCGTAGTCCGTCCAGGACTCGTAGCGGGGCGGTGGGACGTAGCTGTCGATGTCGTCAGTCACCCGCTCCGACGCCTCGTCCTCGTTGGCCGCAGTCACGGTCACCGTGGTGGTGTAGGTGCAGGTCACCTCCACCTCGTAGTCCCGCTCGGGACCGTCCCACTCCCAGAGACCACAGGCCTCCAGGTGGCGGTTCGTTCCCTCCACACACCAGTCCTTCTCCACGGCGGTCTCCGTCACGTGGTCGAACACCGTCTGCTTGAAGGACTGGAGGTCCCGTCGGGCCACGTCCCGTGCCATCCGGATGTCGTTGACCTCGGCTCGTGCCGTGGCCGCATCGTTCAGGGCGTAGGCCAACTCCACCTCGGCATCCTCCGGGTCCCGGAGGTACTGATGCACGGTGACTTCGGGGTCACCGAACTCCTGGGTGGCGTGGTCGGCCAGCGTGACTGGCTCGGGTGTCGCCGGGACTGCCGTCGGCTCCGCCAAGCGGAAGTGTGCGGGGAGGTTCGGCTCGCTGACCGTGTCCCCGTCGGTGGTGTTGTTCACCCACCCCCACTGATTGGCAGGGATGCCGGTGGTGCCACCGCTGGTGTCGCCGTCGTACTCCTCGCTCCAGGACACGATCGACGTGCCGTCGGTGTCGTGTCGCCCCATCCAGAAGTGGGTGTGGGCCTCCTGGTGGCCGAGCCACTCCGTGTCGGTGCCGGTGTAGACCAGCCTCGTCCCCGGTGGGATCTGCTCCACGTTCTCGGGGGTGATGTTCACCGACCCGCTGCCCTCGTCGTTCTCGTCGTCCAGCGTGGCTTCACCCACCGGGGTGAAGTCCTCCATCCGGAAGTTGGCACGGTCCCCACGGTTCGGCCAGAACCCGAAGCTCGTCGGCAGTGCGCCGGTCCGACCGTTCTCCGCCGTCACCATGTCCGCCAGGACCTCGGCGGTGTTGGCTCGGGTGATCCGCCAGATGCCTCGGCAGTCTTCGGGGGTACCGGTGAACCGGACCTCCGCTCCCGATGGCTGGTCGGCGACCCGCCATGGGACGGCGGGGGTGTCGGGTGTGGCGATGGCGAAGTGTCTGGCATCGTCGTTGCTGACGTACCAGTGACCCTGGTCGTGCTGCCGACCGTGGGGCGGTCGCTCCGCCGGGTAGGTCTCGCAGCCGTAGACCAGGCTCCAGTGCATGGTGCCCTCGTCGGCACCTCGCCAGATGAACCCCGCCTTGTAGACGTGTGCCTGGATCGTCGGGTCGTGTGACCCACCCAGGTAGATCAGCCTGGTGCCCAGCGGCACGTCGGCCATCCTCGTGATCGGCGTCCCCGTGGTGGGGACTGCCTCGGTAACCGTCATTGTGTTACTCCCTCTGCTCATGGGACTGAGTTGTCCGTGAGAGGCACGGGTGAGAGGCATCACAACCGTGCCCCTCACGCACCACTCGGTGCTGCTGAAGGGTGAACTGCCACCCCCCGTCCTTCCTTCTAAAGACAGAAGGAAGGACGGGGGGTGTTGCTAGTCCAGGTCGGCGAAGTACCGCTCCACCTGATCCCCTGCGCCTGACTGCTCCACCTGCCAGCGAGCGACCAGGTAGCAGACCTCATCCATGAGGGTCGAAGCCCTCATGGTGAGGTTGCCACCGTCGTCACCGTCCAGCATGTTGGCAACCAGGTAGTCCCGCAGGGTCACAGGATGGAGTCGAACCACTCCCCGACGACCCCGGCGATCTCATCCGCCGAAGCGGTGGTGATGCCGAGGTTGGCAACGAGGAACGCCGTGAGGCTTCCCGCCGTGCCGGGGGACGAGACCACCGTGACATCCGCCGTGGGGATCGACACGACCCGACTGTCGAAGTCGGCTCGCACGTTCACCCCGTGTCGGGTCACGTCGGTCACGGTGCCCGTCTGGCCAAGCCAGCGGGTCCGGGGTCCGGTGTACTCCACCTTGTCGCCGACCTTCGGGGTCGGCCCGGTGGGGGTGATGACCAGGAGCGTGGCGGGCACGTCGTGGAGGCTGCGGTCACGATCGGACCGGACCACCACGTTCCCGTTCTCCTGACTGACGACCGTCCCGGTCTCGCCGACGTGTCGTCCGACGCTCCCGGTGTAGGTCACGTTGTCTCCTGCGGTGAACGGCATCAGCCGAACACATCCCAGAAGGCAGGCTCCCCGTCGAAGTCGATCGGGTCCACCACCTCCGGCTCGTCGTCCACGGAGAGGTGGCCATCGACCATCCCCAACCCGTAGACGTAATCTGCCAGATCCATCATGGGCACTTACCTTTCACTCAGTGGACCATGAGGGGGACGAATGAACCTCGTTATTCTGTCCGTCCCCCTCGGGGTCCTGCTCGTTGAGCCAGTCGGCTCGTAAGGAGTCGGGTCCCACCGAACCCGACCCCTTGCGAAGCGACCAACCCCACGGGGAGAGGGGGGCTGACCCCTCTCCCCGTGAGACCTACTGTCCGACGACGGCCCGGACCGTGCCTGTCCCCCGTCGTGTGGCGATGGTGAGGTCAGCGGCAGAGACCTCCGTGGTCCCGCCGACTCGCACGGTGATCGTCACCGAGCACTCCTCCTCCCACGGGTCCAGCCCCATCCGAGCGAAGTGCCGGTTGGTGCCTGCCCTGCACCACCCCGTGCTCTCGGCCAGCCGGATGAGGTAGGCCCGGCAGGACTCCACCGTGGCGTCCGGCCTCGGTGCCGGGGTGCCCTCGGGTGGGACCGTCGTCCACTCGTGCCACTCGGTGGCGGTCAAGGTCTGCCACCACTCACCAGCACAGTGGCCGTCGGGACCGGATCGGTCCTCGTCACCCCACAGGAGGATGGCGTTGCTCCCAAGGCCCATGTCAGCCCCTCGCCAGAAGCGAGGGCCACGGGCACCACTGGTGAACCTGGCTTCGGCCCCGAGGTAGTAGACCTCGGTCTTGATGGGCACTGATGCCAGGTCGGTGATCGGTGACCGCTCGGCCCTCACCTTGGTGAGGTTCCGGAGGTACACCGCCCAGTTCAGAGCGCCGGGCCATCGGATGTTGGCGTAGGGGTCCCCCGACGTGCGGTTGAAGACCTCGGTGACCTCGCCGATGTCACCCCGGTCCCGGATGCCGTCGTGGATGCCGTCGGGCTGGTTGTGGTTGCCGGTGATTCGGACTCGGTCACCCACTCGGATGGTGTCGTCCACCGCCGGGGTCTCCAGCTCCAGGTTGTGGAGCCACGGGTTGGCGTACCCGGTGCCCTCGTCCCAGACCACCCGGACGTGGCGGGCCAGCATGCCCGTCTGGATATCCGAGACCACCCCCACCCGACCGACGATGGTTCGGTTCTGCTCCAGACCTTCGGTGTTCCCGGCGTACCGCACTCGGTCGCCTGGTTGGAATGCCATGTCGTCTGCCTCTCTCTCGTTCTTCGGGGTCTCTCCCCTCTCGTCCTTCTACAAAGGCAGTAGAAGGACGAGAGGGGAGGATCGACCTTCGCCGATCCTCCCCATCCGTCATGCCGGGGTCACGCTGCGGACTGTCCCTGTCCGTGAGGTGACCACCAGGTCCTCGGCACGGATGCCGGTGGCCCCGCCCACTCGGACCGTCACGGTGACGGTGGCCTCGTCTTCCCAGGGGTCCAGCCCCATGGCGACGAGATGCTCGTTGACCCACTCACGGGTCCAGCCCTTGCTCGGAGCGGTCCGGATCAGGTACTCCCGGATGCGCTCCACGCTGGGTGGCTCGGCCTTCCGAGCACAGAGCACCGACCGCTTGTTGACCCACCACCCACGGCGGTCCCGACCGTCGGCACAGCCGGTCCAGTCGGCCCGCAGGATGCTGGTGTCCACGTGGGTGACCACTCCGTGGCCACCTCGGACCACGTAGTCATCCCCGGTGCCCCGGTCGATGTCGTCGGGCACGAAGACCGTGTCACCGACCTCGGCCTGGCAGACGTACGGCTCCAGGTAGCGGTCGGGCACCCACCACTCGGAGCGAACCATCCCTCCCGTGGTGGGGTCGTACCACCTGGACTTCGTGGTGGACCGTTCGGCCCGGTCCCGGTGCTCCAGCACCACACCGACGTACCGTTGCACGGCCTCGGCGTCGCTGTCGTAGTCCGTGCGATCAGCGATCACCTGGACCCAACTCCCTACTGCGTGCTGCATGGGTTCTGCCTCTCTCTCGTTCTCGGGGGTCCTTCCCCCCTTGTCACTCCGTCGCTTCGCTCCGGAGAGACAAGGGGGGAGACCGACTGTCGCCGATCTCCCCGTCCCGTCGTCCTGTCGGGAGTCCCTGCTGGGTGACTACTCCACGTCGTCACCCCACAGGATGTCCCAGCACTCCCCGTGGGTCCCGGTGATGAGCAGCTCCCGCTGTGCCGTGGGCATGTCGGGGAAGGCAACCTGGATCAGGGTGCCTGCCCTCCATGCGAGGTAGGCGGCTCGGTCCACACAGACCACGGTGGACTTGCTGCACACTGGGCAGTGTGGGGTGATGACCCCGACCCTGCTGCTGTCGATGGTGGACATGGTGGTGCCTCTCTCTCGTTTTCGGGTCGGTCTCCCGCCCCCCGTTCCTTCTCTAAAGACAGAGAAGGAACGGGGGGCGAGTATGTCGTCGGCCCTCACCCTTCCTCCGTGTAGGTCGTGGTCTCGGTGAGACACTCCTGACACTCCCCGTCCACGTCCAGCACCGTCGGGTCGGTGTATTCGGCACCGCAACGGAAGCACTTGATCGGGGGGAACTGTTCTGGCGTCGGACGCTTCATCTGGCCTCACCCCACACGTCGTCGGGTGGACCGCTCGTCCCATGCGCCCAGGCATGGAACGCTGCGTCGTCGGCATCGGTCCACGGGTTGGTCAGAGACCACGCCTCGTCGGCCATTGCCTGGTAGTGCCGTAGGGTCCGATCCTTGTCGGGCATCACGACCACCGGGCCAGTAGTGCGCCCACCGTCACGACCACCACACCGATCACGCCAAGGCCGACAAGGTCGGCCCCGGTGAACGGCAGGGTCATCACTGCCTGATGGACCACGTGAACCGGACCCGAAGGGTTCGGCAGGTGCTCGGCTATGCCCAGCACCGGGGGTTTGCACCCCGTGTAGCAACCGGTCATCCGGCCACCTCCTTCATTCGGCGTGCCACCAGAGGTGGCACGAGCTTCGTGGGGGAGTAGTCCTCCTGGAGCCATGCAACGTGGCGACGGCAGATCGGCACCCACCCCAAGGTGGGGTGCTCTACGTCCTGGTCACCGTCGTCATGGCATCCGGCGAACCATTCACACTCGGTCACTGCCATGTCGCACCGTCCCACCGGTAGCCCCACTCGGCCATGTCGGCGTGGTCCGGATCGTTGCATCGACACGACCCATCGGGTCGGTAGTGCTCCGCCACCATGATGACGTGGGGGCACGCCATGATGTCGGTCCGTGCGATCGACCGTTGGCCGGTCACCGTCCCGTCCGGGTGCAGCGTGGAGAACCTCACACTGTCGTTCACTGTCTGCTCCTCTCGCTCGTCGGGTCACGAAGGTGGCCCCATCCCCGAAGGGATGGGGCCAGTCCGTGAGGGTCCGTCTGTCCGTGCCAGTCGGTGGACTCTCGTGTCCCGTCTGGTTGGCGGATCATCCGACCCTGTCGGTCACCAGGTGGGAGGTCCTGGTGACCGACAGCGTGGGACAGTCCGGTGGTGCCCCACCCCCCGAAGGGGGTGGGGCAGTCGGAGCCGTGGACTAGAGCATCAGGACACAAGGGGGTACGACCCCACACCGTGCCGGGCGTGACCCTGCGGTGGTGCGATCCCTACATTTCTCTGTCCGCTTGCAACGCCGAAAGGCCCGACCCCCGAAGGGGCCGGGCCGTGATCGGCTAGGCGATGTCCTCCCGTGAGACACCGAACCCGGCGAGGATCTCACCCGTCTGCTTCAGACGGATGCGAGCCTCACGGCTCCCGGTCTGGCCCTTCACCTTGGTGAAGTGCCGGAGGTTGTCCTTGTGGATGACCACAAGGGTGGCCAGCATGTTCTCCGCCGTGAGAGGGGCCGGTGCCTTCGGCGTCCGGGGCTTCCGGGTGCGCTTCGGCGTGGCCGTCTTTGGCGTGGCTGTCGTGGGCATTGCGTTGTCTCCTCTGCTCGTCGGGGTCTCTCCCCCCTGTTCCTTCTTCCAAAAGCAGGAAGAAGGGACAGGGGGGAGTTCCGGCCCATCGTCGGGCCGAACCTCCCGTGCCCTACCGCACCACCGCCCAGGGGGTCTGCCCCTGGGTGAGGTGGTCCGTCACTGCCGGACCGTCGTTCTCCCACACCAGCCACCTGGTGTCGGCGTCCATGTCTGCGAAGATCACCTGCGGATCGAAGATCAGCATGTCGGTGGCTCCGCTCGGATCGGTTGCTACTGGCATGGCACTGCCTCCCATTTCATTTCGGGGGACCACCCCCCGCTTGTACTTCCAAAAGCAGGAAGTACAAGCGGGGGGTGTCGGGCCGCTCCGACCCGACACCCTGTCGGCTAGACCTGGATCATCCAGCCGTCCCGACCGACCAGTCGGTCCCCAGGGACCACCTCGGCAGGGGTGACGAGCACCCACTCCCGACCGTTCCGGTGCAGTCCCCACGTGTCGGTCACCGACCGTGCGGCTAGTGCCTGGGCTTCCGCCACCCGGACGTTGCTCGGTGGCCGAACCTTGTCGATCGGTCCCCTGGTGACGGCCTTTCGGCCATTGGCCATCCGGACCCTGGGTGCTGGCATCGTTGCTGGCATCACTGCCTCCCATTCCATTTGGGGGGGGCCTTCCCCCCCCTCTCTCTCTACAAAAGCAGTAGAGAGAGAGGGGGGGGAGTCGGTCGATCATTCCGCCGACCGACTCCCACCGACCTGATCCCTTCGGGATCATTCGTCGGGGTCTCTCCCCTGTAAGGACAGGTCCCAAAGGCCCTGTCCTTACAGGGGAGGGGGGATCGCCGCCCCCCTCCCGGCCCCTACGAGGCCGTCACCTCCTCCAGCCACAGGGTCTCCTCGTCACCTTCGGTGACGGCCTGGTCCCACTCCAGCGCCTCCGCCTCCTCGTCACACTCGTCGTCCAGTGCGTTCCACACCCGGTCCAGATCGCCACCGTTGGTGACGATGACGTAGGCGAGGTCTCCGTACTCGGTGTCCGTGCCATAGAGCAGCATGTCAGTTCTCCATTCGTGTTCCTGGTCTCTGACCAGGGGGGACCATCCCCCCACAACCACCCCGAAGGGGTGACTCTGGGGGAACCGGGGCCGTAGGCCCCGACCCTGGGGGTGCTTTAGCACCCCCCCCGCTCGAAGTAGTCGTTGCTCGGAACATCCCACTCCGTGGGATCGTCCCAGTCGATGTCCAGACCGACTTCTTCGAAGTCGGCAGGCTTCCGCTCGATCCGACGAAGCTTCGCTTCGTTGTGTGCAAGGGCTGACTTTGTCGTGTGCATGGTTTTCTCCAGTCTCGGGCAGTCCCGGTGTCGGGGTGCCATCCCAGCTTGATCTCGGGGTGTCGGGATGTCAAGAGATTCCCCCTTTTTACGCTTGGGATTTCTCGCTTGCCCAGCACAATCACGCCACACGTGTGAAGCCTTCACTCCCAGCCAGGCCGGTACATCGTCCCTGGTCACAGACCCAGCGCAGCAGATCCACCCCAGAACGCCGCAGCTTCATGTACGCTCCGCTGATGCGGATTCGTGACCGTGAGGCCTGGTACTGGAATCAGGTCCTGCTACCGCTCCAGCAGGCCACAGAGGACGCCCTCAGCGCAGTCTTGCCGGACGGAATCACGGTCCACATGGACGGGAAACGGCGCTGTGGCATCTGCGATGCGGAGGGTCACGACGCCGAGGAGTGTGGGGTCTGGTGACCCATACCTACGGGATCAGCACCCCCTCCACGGCGGCGAGTTTCTACCCTGATGGCGGTATCACTGGGTATGACGTATCACCTGGTAGTACCCCTGGGTATGACTGCGTGATACAATCTCTGGATGGACACGAACATCGTCACGAGGAGCTTCAAGCTCCCCCTGGACATGGACGAGTGGCTACGCAGCCAGGCGGAGCGGCGTGAGCAGAACGTCAGCGGCTTCCTGCGCCTGCTGATCTCGGCCAACATGGATAAGACGGCCAGCGAGGGCGGGAGGCCTGCCGCAGCGAAGGCACCCTCCCCGAAGGAACAGGCGCTGGCCCGTGCGTCGGTGACGCCACGGCAGAAGGGCAAGGCATGATCGCCTCCCTGCTGTCTGGGTGGCAGTACGTCATCATCGTCATCGTGATCTGCGTGACCCTCGTGTTCATCGCAGCGATCCGAAGCCAGGGCAAGTGAAGCCCGGCGAGCGGGTGCAGTTGGTCGGGACGTGGAAGCGGAACGGCATCGTGAAGCTGGACAACGGCACCGAGGTGTCCGGGCTGGCCTCCCTGTGGGAACCCGCCCTGGAGATCGAAGCCGTGCCCTACTGCCTGACCTACCAGGGCCAGGTGGTCGGCCTGCGGAAGCGGGACATCGGCGATCAGCGGCTGTACCGCATCACCAAGCGCACGCCTCCCCACCGGCACGAGTGGGAGGTCGTCATCACCGGCGACGACACCCCGAGCCGTGTGTCGTGCAACGGCTGCAGCGAGTGGCGGGCCATCCTGGGCGGCAACACCGTATGACCCAGTTGGCCTGGGAGGTGCCCGTCGCGGCGAACCCCCATCCTGCCGTGGCCTGTGAGGCGGTGGGCAGCAAGGACGACTGGAAGAAGTGGCGGCAGCAGTACCCGAGGTGCAACCGCCCCGAGAACCATGAGGGGCCGCATCGGGTCTACAACCGCCGGGCGGAGGTGCTGGCGGAGTGGACACAGTCCCCTGGTGGCTCAAAGACCGGTGGGGGCGCAGGGGCGCCAAGCACCAGCACCGGATCACCCCACTCCGCTTCCACAGCCCCCAGGCCCGCTCCACCTACGTCTGCCACGTCTACCCCGACGGACGACGGCGCAGCGTCGTGACCCGGCCCGACGGAAGCCAGTTCACCCTGTTCGTGCGGGGCGACGACATCCAGGAGCGCATCGGGGACGACGACGTGTGGCCCACCTCTGACCCACTGCTCATCGCCGTGCTGGAGGTGTCCTGGTGATGTCCGAACCCGTGCCCGACTGGGGCACCACGTGCGACCACGGCGTGTTGGCCTGCGACCACTGCGAGATCTGCGTGCTGCGGCACGCCGTCTTCGAACTGAAGGCCCTGCACCAGCCGGACCTGTCCTTCGCCGGGACCGAGCTGTGCTCGGCCTGCATCAGCGTGTGGCCGTGCCCCACCATGCGGATCATCTCGGACCAGTGATCCTCGCCCATCTGAACGGTGGGCCTCGGGACGACGCCATGGTGGCGCTCGCCGACGCCCAGTACGAGTTCCGCATCCCGAAGCCAGTGGCCCTGGTCCACACCGGCCCCTTGACCACCGAGG
>Ga0182030_10024545_pt1 | contig 11064 bp, 11 predicted proteins | sample 812S3MmetaG_FD_121299 | JGI IMG/M metagenome (GOLD analysis project Ga0182030, IMG submission 121299) | Permafrost microbial communities from Stordalen Mire, Sweden - 812S3M metaG (Illumina Assembly) | ecosystem: Environmental > Terrestrial > Soil > Wetlands > Permafrost | place: Sweden... | reverse complement strand
GATATCGCCGCCACGCTGCTCTATCCCGTTACGGCGCGGCCGTTCCACGAACTGTACGATCTCGCCTGCACGTGGAGCGAGCGGCAGCGCGCCGAAGTGATCGACGTGGCGCTCCAATCGCGCACGCGGCGCGACGAGATTCTGGCCGGTTTTCGCGGCGGCCTGTACGCCTACGATTTCGTGATGGACATCGGCGCCTTCCGCGATCTGCACCGGCACCGGCGCTGCCAGAAATTCCGCCAGGCGTACAGCGGCAATCTGGGATTTGACACGCCCAAGCTGGTGGGCGAATGCGGCGCGGAGGAGATTTACGGCGCCGCCATGCAAGAGGCGCTGACGGCGATGCGCCGGCTGCCGTCGGGCGCGGGCGATTACCTGCTGCCGTTCGGCGCGCGCTCGCGCTTTCTGTTCAAGATGGACTTCGCCGAGGCAGAGTACATCTCGAAGCTGCGCAGCGGCGTGAAGGGGCATTTCAGCTACCGCGAAATCGCCTGGGAAATGAAGGTCCGGATGGAGGAGATGGAGCCCGAATTGGGGCGCCTGATCGATGCCACGCCGCCCTGGGTGGAAGACCCGCTGAAGCGGTAGGGGGGCGGGCTGGCGAGGAGGGGATCTATGGGAGCGGCAACACTGGATGCGGCCCTGGCGGTAGATCGTCGGAGCCAAGCGGCGTTTATGGGGAGTAATCGGACACCGCAGTTGCCGCGTTGTCGTTCTGCTTTCATCTCTAATCTAAGGCAGAAATCGACGGATTGCCTCCGGCATTTGCGATGGGAGTGCCTTCGCCACCACCGATTTCCAGATTCTATAAACACGAGACGTATTCGCGTTTGGAATGTCGCCTCCTCCTACGATGTTGTCGAGTCGCTCCGCACGAACGCAGGCTTCAGATACTAAGTCGATCGGAAAATCTTTGCTCCTGAGCTGCGTTTTGTTGTACTGGCCAAGCACCGACCTGAGCCTCCGTTCAACGTCATCGGCGCTTGCCAGTTCTGTCACAGCCGATTCATCAGAATGGTGCAGAAGCAACCAAAGCTCAAAGCATGGCTTGCTAAAGGCGATGTTCACGCCCTGCCGCCGGGCCTCTGCGATTGCGGTCGTTAAGGATTGCAGGTGATGACCAGTAGCGTAATGGTCAACATCAAGCAACAGCCATCGCTCATCGTCTTCGTCATGCTCGACGGCCAGGAGGCGATCCAATACGTGCCCCGCGGCCGAACTCCCGTCCGGGGTCTCAACAACGTGAATCTGAATGCGAGGAATCCTAAAGAAGTCGAAATATTGCTTCGGTGCGAATGTATCATCGCAGGCCACTATAAACAGCCGATCATCACGAAAACGGCCGGTGTCCCTTGATAATGGGCGCGGCTTGCGCGCTATTAGGCTCATACGCAAGGATCTGCTTCGGTGAGCAGGTTGTCGAATGTTCCGATGAACGGCACAGCGCCGAATCGACCTTGAAGGTAATGTTTTCGAAGTTCGAGGTCATTGCGGACCTTGAAATCTGTTAGAGAATAGAGGCGGGTGGCGGCGTTATCATCCTTCTCCGTGAACCATATCTCGTCGCGGCGAAGCAAGTCCTGATCGAGAAGGCTAGATTCGTGCGTCGTCACAATTACTTGCCGCTGGCCTCCTGCGCAAGCTTGCAGAAAGAACTCCAAGAATTTGCGAACGAGAATCGGGTGCATACTGCGGTCGATTTCATCGATAAAATAGACAGCACCCGCTCCGCGCAAATGATGCAGCGCGGGAAGGAGGTTCAGGAGCCGACGCGTGCCATCCGACTCGTCATCTAGTTCGAACTTGACGACGGCGCCAGGTTTATGTTCGTGAGCAGTCTGAACACGTATTTGGTAAAAGCTGTCCTCCCCTCGGCGTTCGATCACGAGTTCGTTTCCCTCGCCCAGACGAACGAGCGCAAACCCCTCCTCATCTTCCTTCGCGTCTGCCAAAACGCGCTTTATGAGACTTGGAGGCAACATGCGTTTCAGTTCGTCTTCTGAGATTTCCTTCTTCATTACTTCAAGGTGATCCACCCCGGTCGAGGATGCCTTCAGAAACTCACCAGCAAAGGTGAGGAATTTGGGGTCTTCATTTAGGATGTGAGCGAGCGGGGCAAACGACTCATCTGGACCAATTAGGTTCAGAACACCCTTGAACCACCCGAGGACGGGCGCAAGATCAGGTCCGAAATCATCCACAGCCAACGTCGCGTTCACAGTAGCCAGAAAGGACTGGTTCTGGGGGCCGCCTACCGTAGCAAGCGCCGAGAGTTTTGGATTCGAGGCCTTCGTTACCGCGGCCTCGATTTTTACATTCCCGTTCTCATCTGTGACACGCTCGTATACAGACCGGTGCTTCCCGCCTTCAAGCTGGAACAGCCATTCTTGGAGAATTCGCTGGTCATCCACTTTGAACCCGAACTCGTAGAGTCTGCCTTCCGCAATGAACTGTAGCGAAAACGACGATGGTTGTGCCCCCATGTCGCCGAATTTAAACGGCTCTCGTTGCGTTCCTGCGTTTCGTTTTCGCGGGCGCAAGGCGACCGCCTGCACGTACTTAAGCGCCTTGAACAGATTCGACTTCCCCGCTCCGTTCGCTCCATAAAGGACAGCAGTACGCAATACTCGTTCGTTTGAGCCGGGTATCGGAAGCACGTGGTCGCTGTGCCCCGACGAGATTCGATTGCTCGCCACAAGTGAAAAAGTCTCTTCACCTGCGAACGACCGAAAGTTGGAAAACGAAAATGAGACGATCATTGCACCATCCGAGAATCTATCACAGAATAGCACGCATCCGGGGCCGTGCGACGCTCAGAAAGAGGCTGTATGCGTGAAATTATCACGGCTGCTCCGCGCTTGGCTCTGGCTGAGCTCCCAACGGCGACGTGTGAGGTTTTTCAATAAGCCGGCCGCCGTCAAGCAGGCCTGACTGGCGGCGGCTCAATCCCGATCGAATCATTCACGGCGTTCTGTAACCGCTGCTTGCATCCCAAGTATCGCTCTGTAGCTTGGACACTGACGTGCCTGAGCAAGAACTGGATCGGCTCCAACTCGCCACCACGCTCGTGGCACAGGCGGGCGCACGTCCGCCGAAGGTCGTGGGGTGCGACATTGCCAAGGTTGCAGGCGGAGCAAGCCTCTTTTACAACGCCCCAGATGACCTTGGGACTGAAACCGTGGGCGGCAATCCTTCCCGCTTTGTTGATTGCGCGGAAGATCGGGCCTTCCGTAATCTTCGCTTCCGTCATCCAGGTGCGTAGTGCTGCCGCAATTCAAAAGGGAACCGGGACGGTCCTTACATGACCACCCTTGCCAACCAGATCCGGGAAAACCCAGTGCTCTTCCCGTTTCTGCAGATCCTGCACACGGAGCGCAGCAGCTTCAGCGCGACGTAATCCGCAGCCCAACAGCGCAGCAACCATCGCGTAGTCTCGAGTTCCCCGCAACGTTTGGCGGTCGAACACACCAAGCACACGTCTTGCTTGTTCAGCGGTGAGCCAATTGCCAACCCGAACGCCGAACTTCTTGGCACCTTTGACCCGTCGAATCCCGGCCGCCAAGTCCGGGCTAAGCAGGCCGGCATCAGCGGCCTCATATGCCAGGCGGCGGACCGCCGCAAGCCGGAGGTTGATCGTTGAAGACGCGTAGTGCGCCTGCTCAAGGAAGATGCGATAGCGGGTGACAACCGTCTTGTTAAACGCCAGGCGGGGCTCCGAACAGTACCATTCGATGAACTCGCGGATGGCATGATCATACGAGCGTTGCGAACTCTGAGACGCGAGGCTGTTCAGAACGGCCGACTTCGACTGCTCCCGATCGGGGAGACGAAGAACCGCCTTGGGCGTGCGTTTGCGTTTTGTCTTGGACATGCCGCCATTCTGGCAGGGGCGGTTCTGCAGCCAGGCTGCCTCGGAATCTGCTACGACAGAAGAACCGTCTCTAGAAATGACTGATGAGCGACGTGACCCCGTCGCAGCGCGCGAGCTGAAGGCGTTCTCCATCGAGTACCTGGCCGTCGCGCCCGAGGACATCGGGGGACCGGCAGGAAGTGCAGCAAGTTCTAGAGTCGTAGCGCAGTCCTCGGAGGGCCACGATCCGGTCGACAATGAACCGCGCAGCGGGTATTCAGCAGCGGGCTGGCCTTCGTCTCGATCCGGAACTCGCCGAAGGCTCGGGGCATAGGCTGACTTGGCGCTCACCGAGCCGCGCAGCAGCAAAGCGCCGCGCAAGCCTTCGAGTGGGAGCCCGCCGCGCCCGGCGATTGAGCTGTTACACCTTCATTCGGCTGAGTCAAGCCACGCCTTAAGCAGCGTCATAATGAAGCTCACAGCTTCCTCGAAACTGAGCGGATTCGGTGGAGGCTGGTGGTTGAGTCTCGCGTGTCGGGAGAATGCCCCGATGGCCTCCTGGTGATTAACCGTCCGAGTGAATCTCTCAATATCGTTCTTCGAGCACACCCGCAGGTGCTCAATTATGGCTTTGTCCCCGCCGAAGCGATCCTTTAACACCTCGAAAGTGCGGTAAAGGTTAGCCCATTCATTCGCCCCAGGGAACCCAAGGGCCTGACCAGCGTAAGCCGCGGCTTCTCTGTAGTCCGAATCTTCATCACATTTTTTCCGGTGTCGTTTCAAAGTGTCCGGCGGGTTCTTAAAGAGACGGTCCAGTTCAGGCATGTTGCTGGTGCCATATACTTTGACCGGGTACCCGTTGTCGGAGATACCGATGGAACCGTTAGGTTGGAGTACCCCTATCGCAAGGACCTTTCCCGGCGAATAAGCCGGGAACTCCATCGCTATGGCGGATTGAATGCGGGCCATCTCCGCACAAGCCCATTTCCACGCAACGTCGAACGCAACCGTGTCGTCAAGTTCGGGATGAATCATAAACGTTCTTGGCTTGGCGTCCGCCGAGGAACCGTAGAACACGAGCCGAATCGATGTGGATAGTAGGAAGCGTTCGAACAGCGCTACCTCGACTTTACTGGGAAACTCCAATTCGATCAGGTATCGTTTATCAGTCTTTACATAATCGAGGACGCGGTTGAATGTGATTTGAAGGCTACTGTACTCGGCTCCGGCGGTAGCATGAGGAATTTTCGGCGGTATTCTCCGCCAGTTCACGAGTTCACCCATGTTGCTAGTTTAGGATGTCTAGATCCGCTATGCGCGTACCGGATCAATGATTTAGCGCAGCATGCGTGGAACCCGAGGGTGAACTGCCGTTAGCTCGTAAAACTGTGCTAGCTCGTGAAGTCGCGGGAGCAGGCGGTTGAACTGTGGCATCCCGCAATTCACCGAAATAGCCGTTCAACAAATGGGACTCGATCAGGAACGCCAAGCCGGCATGTGACCTCGCACCGGTCGGTGCCAGTGGCGTCAATCCCGATCCAGAACCAGGACGCCGAGCTCGGGATCGGCCGCGAATTGCGTGATGCGGATGGCCTCGCGCCGTAGTACCCGCTCCGCATCCCTCGTCGGATGCGTCCAGCGCCGGAGCCACACTACCTTGGGAGGCGGCCCTATTGTTGTGGCGAGCGCGTAGAAGTCGGAGTCGGTGCTCACGATGACGAAGTTCCCTCCCTTGGCAAACTCCCATATCTCGCGATCCGGACTTTCGAGCAAGTCAGCCTCCGCAACATGAGCCGAGTCCGGGTACAATTCAGCCAGCCGGACGACGAGCTTGCGAGAGAGGTTCTCGTCAAACAGCAGTTTCACAAAGCCACACGCCTACCCATCCTGGCGGCAAACTCGTACACCGCACGGAAATCGTCTGCCTCCAGTTCAGGGTAGTCATCCAGGATTTGCTGTTCTGTCATCCCCGCGGCGAGCCAACTCAACACATCCCATACCGTGATGCGCAACCCGCGGATACACGGCTGGCCGGACCGTTTACCCGGCTCGATCATGATGCGGGAAGTCATGCCTCAAGCATATCACCGGCGCTGGAATGGGGCGCTTTTGAGGAGCCTGTCGCCGACCGTAAGTGAAACGCTATCGGCGAATCGGCCGCGCGCGCGATCTGCCGCGCGGAGCCGGCATGCGGCGCGGCGGGTGTAGACTGGATTCTGTCCAGCCGGGTTATTCGGCTGAAGGGCCGAACCCGCTGGCGTATTTTACTGGCAGGAGGACTTCGTGGTGAATGGGACGCGAAGGGGATTTCTCGGATCGCTCTCGGGAGCGGTGGCCGCGGCGCAGCTAACGGCTCAGCAGAGCGAGACAGCGCGGCGCACGGGGCGCGCGCCGATCAAGATCACCGATCTCAAGTGCGCCATCATCGGCCGGAACCCGGTGGTTCGCATCGTCACGGATCAGGGCATCTTCGGTTACGGTCAGGCCGAGTCCGCCAAAGCGTATCTCAAGCCGATGGTCTTGTTCTATCGGGACTATCTTCTCGGCGAAGACCCGACGGACGTGAACCGGGTCATGCTGAAGATCCGCCGGATGGGCGCGTTCAAGCCCTGGGGCTCGGCCGTGAGCGCGATCGAGATCGCTCTCTGGGACATCGCCGGCCAGGCGGCTGGAGTGCCCGTATATAAGCTGCTTGGCGGCAAGATCCGGGACCGCGTGCGTGCGTATAATGGCGGCGTCCGCTTCCCCATGACCGGCCAAACGCCGCGGGATTACGCCGAGAACATGGCGAAGATGAAAGAAGCCAAAGAGGGCTTCACTCTCATCAAGCAGGCGGTCGGCTTTCACAATCCGGCGATGATGCGCGCCACCCCCAACGGCTGGTACGACGAACCGCGGACCGGGCCGCCGCACTCGGACCGCGGCCTGCTGACCGAGCGCGGCCTGGCACAGATCATCGCGTGCGTCGAAGCCATGAAGAAAGTCCTCGGCGACGAAATCGGCCTGGCCCTGGACTGCGGGCCCGGCTGGACGGTCAAAGACGCCATCACGTTTGCGCGGGCGCTCGAACCGCTCCACATCGCCTGGCTCGAAGATATCATCACCGGCGACTATACGCCGTATCCCAATGCGGAAGTCTTTCGGGAAGTCACCCAAAGCACTTCGCTTCCGATTCATACGGGCGAACAGATCTATCTGCGGGAGAATTTCAAGGACCTGATCGAAAAACAGGCCGTCAACGTGATCGGGCCCGATCCGGAAGACGTCGGCGGACTGGCGGAATTGAAGTGGATTGCGGAATACGCCGATCTCCACGGCATCCTGGTCGCTCCTCACGGGGTTTTCGACGGACTGATCGGGCTGGCCGCGCATGTGCATCTGGCGGCTGCGCTGCCGCAGAACTACATCGCCTTCGAGTATCCGGTCGGCCAGCCGGAGTGGTGGTACGACATCGTCGACGGGCTGCCGAATCCCATCATGAAGCAGGGCTTCATCGACGTCTGGGACCGGCCGGGACTGGGCGTGACCTTCCGCGTGCCGGCAGCCAAGGCGCGCCTGTCGGAAGAGGATCGAAGCTTCTTCGACTGAGGGCATCCGGAGATTGCCGGCTGCACCCGGCGAAGGGGACGGGAACCGGCCGGCGCGCCGAGACCGGCCGGATGCATACGAACTTTTTGATGGTGCGGACGCGGGGTAGACTGGAGTGAGATGGGCACGGCACCCGAGGAGCGGATCGAGGATTTCCGGCTGGACCGCACACACTTTTCCGTGGCGCGCTTGACGGATCCGGATGACGCGGTCGAGTACTGGTTGTCGCGTCCGGTCGAGGAGCGGCTGCGGGCGCTCGAATTCCTGCGAAGGACCTTGTATGGCTATACCGGCGCTAGCGAGCGACTTCAAAGAGTTCTTGAAATTGTTCAACTCGAACGGCGTTGAATACCTGTTGATTGGCGGTTATGCGGTCGGCGTCTACGGTCACATCAGGGCCACCAACGATCTCGATATTTGGGTCAAAGTCAGTAAGGAAAACGCCGCCAGAATCGACCGCGCGCTTCGCCAGTTCGGGTTTGCCGCGGCAGCTTTGACCCCGGATTTATTTCTCACTCCGAATAACGTGGTTCGCATGGGAGTGCCGCCGATCCGGATTGAGATCCTCACCTCGATTTCCGGAGTTGAGTTCGAATCGTGCTACGCCGAAAGAGGGACGATCCGGATTGAGGAAATGGCGATTCCCGTGATCAGTTTGGCTCGTCTGCGGGAAAACAAGGCGGCCAGCGCGCGGGCGAAGGACCTGGCGGATCTGGAGAATCTGCCTGGCTAGGCCATTGCGGCTGCCCGCCGTGCCTCCCCTCCGGGGTTACAATGCATTTTGACCCCGAAAACAGGAGTTCGTGCGGCCATCGTGGGCTGCGGGCTGATTGGACGCAAGCGCGCGGCCTCGCTTCCGCCCGGAAGCGTGACGGTGTGCTGCGATATTGAAGAGCCGCGCGCCGTGCAACTGGCCGCCGCCACGCGCGGGGCCGCGGCGTCCACCGATTGGCGGGCGACGGTGCGCCGCGACGATGTGGACGCGGTCTTCGTCGCCACCACGCACGATCGACTGGCGCCCATTGCGGCGGAGGCGGCCGGCGCCGGGAAGCACGTGCTGATCGAAAAGCCGGGAGCCCGCGCGGCGCGCGAACTCGATGCCGTGGCCGATGCCGCCCGCCGCACCGGCGCCCTGGTCCGCATCGGCTTCAACCACCGCTATCACCGGGCGTTCCGCCAGGCGCGCACGATATTCGAGAGCGGCGCGTTGGGCGAGATGATGTTCATCCGCGGCCGCTATGGCCACGGCGGACGCCCCGGCTACGACCGCGAATGGCGCGCCGAACCGGCTCTCTCCGGCGGCGGAGAACTGATCGACCAGGGCGCGCACCTGATCGATCTGGCGCGCTGGTTCCTGGGCGATTTTCCCAGCGTGCGGGGCCGCGCCCGCAGGTATTTCTGGGACATGCCGGTGGAAGACAACGGGTTCCTGCTGCTCGAAACCGCCGGCGGCCAGGTGGCTTTCCTGCACGCCAGTTGGACGGAGTGGAAGAACCTTTTCAGCTTCGAGATCGCCGGGCGCGTGGGCAAACTCGAAATCGGCGGCCTCGGCGGCAGCTACGGCACCGAGCGCCTCACCTGGTACAAAATGTCGCCGGAGATGGGCCCGCCCGAGACCCTGGCCTGGGAGTATCCCATGGCCGACGATTCCTGGCACGTCGAAAACGCGGCGTTTCTTGAGGACATCCGCCTGGGGCGCCAGCCCGACCCCGGCATCGGGGACGCGCAGGCCATGCTGCGAATTATCGAAACTGTATACGGCGAGACGACCGCATGATTATTACCCGCAGCCCGCTGCGCATTTCTCTGGGAGGGGGCGGCACCGACCTGCCATCTTACTACCGCGAACACGGCGGCTTCGTCCTCTCGGCCGCCATCGATAAGTACGTCTACATCACGCTGCACGAGACCTTCCAGCCGGAGTTTCTGATCAAGTATTCGGCTACCGAAACGGTGCAGACGGTGGACGAGATCAAGCACCCCATCATTCGCGAGGCGTTGCGCATGGTGCCGGTGAGCGCGCCGCACCTGGAGATTGTCAGCCTCTCCGATATTCCCGCCGGCACGGGCCTGGGATCGAGCGGCAGTTTCACGGTGGCGCTATTGCGCGCGCTGCACACGCTGAATAAGGAATTCGTCCCGCGCCAGGTGCTGGCCGAACAGGCGTGCCGCATCGAAATCGATATCCTGGGCGAGCCGATCGGCAAGCAGGACCAGTACATCTCCTCCTTCGGCGGCATCACGTCGTTCGAATTCCGGCCGGACGGCGGGGTGGACGTGGTCCCGCTACAGATCTCCAGCGAGACGCTGTATAACCTGGAAGACAATCTGCTGCTGTTCTTCACCGGCTTCACGCGGTCCGCCTCGGCCATCCTGGCCGAGCAGGACCAGAGGACGCGGGGCGGCGACCGCGGGATGATCGAGCACCTGCACCAGATCAAGCGGTTCGGTTACGAGAGCAAGGCCGCGCTGGAGCAGGGCGACCTGCGCCGTTTCGCCGCCATCATGCACGAGCACTGGGAGCGCAAGAAGTACCGGTCGAAATCCATGACCAATTCGGCCATTGACGAGTACTACGAGTTGGCGCGCGCCAACGGAGCGGTGGGCGGCAAACTGATCGGCGCGGGCGGGGGCGGCTTCCTCATGCTGTATACGGAGGATAAGACGCGGCTGCGGCACGCGCTACGCGAAGCCGGATTGCGCGAAGTGCGCATGCGCTTCGATTTCGAAGGCACCATGCTGGTGACGCGTTCCTGACATGCTGCCCATCGCCATTCTTGCCGGCGGACTGGCCACGCGCCTGCGGCCGGTCACGGAGACGGTTCCCAAGGCGCTGATTGAGGTGGCGGGCGAGCCTTTCCTGGCCCACCAGTTGCGGCTGCTGCGCCGCCACGGCTTCGAGCGGGTGGTGCTGTGCGTGGGCTACCTGGGGGAAAAGATCGAGGCCTTCGCGGGCGACGGGCGGGCGTTCGGCCTACAGGTGGAGTATGCGTTCGACGGACGGCAATTGCTGGGCACGGCAGGTGCGCTGCGCCGCGCGCTGCCCCTGCTGGGCGACGCGTTCGCCGTCATCTATGGCGATAGCTACCTGCCTTGCGACTACCGCGCCGCGCTGGCGGCGTTCAGCGATTCCGGCAAACCGGGCCTGATGTCGGTCTACCGCAACGAAGGCCTATGGGACACCAGCAACGTGGAGTTTACCGGCGGCCGCATTGTGGCATACGATAAGACGAACCGTACGCCCGCCATGCGCTATATCGATTACGGGCTGGGCGCTTTTCAGCGCGCGGCGTTCGACGAGGTGCCGGCGGACATCCCATACGACCTGGCCGCGGTATATCAGGAGTTGTTGCGGCGCGGCGAACTGGCGGCCTGGGAATCGCCCGGGCGGTTCTACGAAATCGGCTCCATCGCCGGCGCCGAAGGTCTGGCGGAGTTTCTCAAACCATGACATTTACCGAACAGTTCCTGGCCGAAGCCGCCGAGATTCTCCAGCAGATCGATGTTGCCAGCGTGGAGCGCCTGGCTGTCACGCTGGCCGCATGCCGCGCGGGCGGCGGACGTCTGTTCATCCTGGGCGTGGGCGGCAGCGCGGCCAACGCGTCGCACGCGGTCAACGATTTCCG
>Ga0182030_10024544_pt1 | contig 11064 bp, 12 predicted proteins | sample 812S3MmetaG_FD_121299 | JGI IMG/M metagenome (GOLD analysis project Ga0182030, IMG submission 121299) | Permafrost microbial communities from Stordalen Mire, Sweden - 812S3M metaG (Illumina Assembly) | ecosystem: Environmental > Terrestrial > Soil > Wetlands > Permafrost | place: Sweden... | reverse complement strand
CCCTTTGATATCGCAATTGTTGCTCAGGCTGTTTCAAAACACATGACACTTATTACAAGCGATGATCATATCTTAGAAGCCTCCATTCCTGGTTTATATATAATCGATGCCACGAAATAGGCCTGGGTTGTTAGTCCAGTTGCGATAACGTCTACGGTGAACAAAAGAATCATTTTGACAGGGGTCAAATGTAAGCTAGCATAGGGCGAGTCCGAAAACTATATGGCAATATATTGTGGCTAGTTCGAATCCCACCCCTTCCGCCAGATAGATTATGGAACTTTTTCAAGAGGTCAAAGACAATGAAAGAGGTAGGCGGGGTTTGTTAAAAGCCCTGTTTTTGTCTCAAGGGCTTAGTTTTTAGCTAACCCCACTTGGGTCTGGAACTGCGTAAATACGCCTTAAAGCCCCTAAACTGTGGAACTTTTCTACATTCTCTATAGAAGTTGCTATTTGTGTACCAGTTCGAGTCCCATCTATTTTTTCTATGAATCAAAAAGCAATTCATCTGCGGTAATCATCGACTCCGCAACAAATATTTGTAAAGGCATTGAATTATCATTGGTTTGGGCAAGTTCAAGGTACTTGTAATAGGCGTACTTTCTTTCTTTAAGCACTATAGGCGGCACAAAGCCAGCTTGAAGAGCCTGAGCAAGCATTAAAAGTCGGCCTACTCGACCGTTACCGTCGCTAAAAGGGTGAATTCTTTCGAATGTGGCATGTGTAGTTGACATCAATGCAATCAAATCTTTAGAAGGCTTCTTTAGGTTATCTATTAGCTCTTCCATAAGCTCCGGCACCCTTAGAAAGTTAGAGACAGTAACATGAGTGCCCATGATGCGAACACTATGGTTGCGGTATTGACCAGCGTTTGTGATAATGCCATTCATAAGACGAAGATTTAAACCTTTTATTAAGTCCTCACTAATTACAAAATCTTTCTTTTCAAGTTCGTCAAGAATCCATAGCAGTGCTGCTTTATGGTTGCGGGCTTCAGCCTGTTCAACCTGAGTCCGGTTTGTCAGAATTTTGTTATTGAATAACACCTCTTTAGTGTCATCTAACGTCATAGTACTGCCTTCAATAGTATTGGTGTGGTAAGTGAGGTTTAGAATCAGCCTATTTAAAACTTCTTCATTATCTATAACTTCTTGCACAGTAGTTTTTAGATACTTAACCTTATCTATTAGCTCTTCGAGTGCTCCGATATCTAAACTATCTGAACCCAAAACCTCAAAGTATAGTAACCTTATATCTTCAGTAGCTTTTTTACGAGGATTGGCTCTCGCATTAACCCAGGCATTAAGTGTCACAAAGGACACACCTAAACGTCGAGCTAGCTCTTCCTGAGACCAGCCGCTAGCCTGCAATATTGCTTTTAACTGACCTGAGTAATTCATAACTTTATAAGTATATCAAAACGTTATAAAGTTAGCAAGTCTATATTTACACTTATATATTAGCTATAGCGTCTCTGACTTCTCGGACTACCTTGTGCCACAATGATTGCCTTAGATTAATGGAATAATGCCCCATAGAATCATTTTGACAGGGGTCAAATGTAAGCTAGCATAGGGCGAGTCCGAAAAAAAACGATGTTAATATATTGGCGTGGGTTCGAATCCCACCCCTTCCGCCAGTATACTTTTATTACTAACTTGTCTGTGTGAATGCGTTGACAGCATAATATTTAAGCACTAGTCTATTAGTGATTAATAAAATACAAAGGAAATAGAAAACATCATGAGCGAAACAGGCGACACCACCCAACCCCAACCTGAAACAAGCGGTACCATCCAAGCATACCCTTTAGCCATTGAACTTGCAGGTCTGATGACTCGCGGTCACGGTGAGAGTCAAGGTGATAGTTCTGAACCAAATATAGAACCAAGCCCTTTGCCTAAAGAGATGGCTGAAGAGAATGTCGAATACGCAACCAAGGTGCTTGACGCAGTATTTGCAGTTAATGAAGCTCTTACAGCTGAACAGCGCCAACAACTCAGTAAACAACTGGGCTTAATATTCAGCAATGTGAGAGGTGGCGTCGCTACAGCCAGACGAAATAATCTAATGAATAAAGTTAGACAATCAGGCTCAGACCCGGATTCATTACTGGCAGATGAGCTAACTTATCAAAAAGACCTAGGCGCAAGGATAACCAAAGCCTTGAGGCCCGATCAATCGTCCTAGAAAATTGATTATTCTGTAATTTCAAGTTGTATTAGACTCATGTATAAATAGTAAATGTATACTGAAACCTATTTAAAGTTTCTTTAGAAACAAATCAACCTATATAATGGTTTCAGTTCAAGGAGAGGTACCCAAGTGGTTGAAGGGGACGGTTTGCTAAATCGTTAGGGGGGGTGCAAGCTCCCGCGAGGGTTCGAATCCCACCCCTTCCGCCAGATAGTTTGTGGAACTTTTACGCTTTCTTGGTTCGAATCCTGTTCCTTTGAGAGGCTATCTTTGCGGATAACCGATAAATAGACGAAGCGACTCCTCAAATTCATCATAGCCATGCTTAACGTCTTCTGTTCTTCGTTTGATACTGTCAGCAACTCTGGGGAATTCATTTTGTATCCATTTAAGAGCCTCACTAGCTGCGTCCTCGGAGCCAAGCGAAGATTGTTCTTCAATTACTCTACCGAACGTCAGAAGAATAGCTGTGGTGGTAATAAGATATGCCCTCTGCGGATCAAGTCCGGCATTAATTAAAGTCTCTATAGTAGCTTCATATATCCTTAGCAAGGTAACAGCCGGGTACAGATGAGCGCCTGCCACAATACGCGCCCCATCTCGCCTGGAATGCATAGCTTGACTCAAGCGCTTGCATACGTCAACGAGCCAATCTTGCCAAGGCAAGTTATCTGGCCTAGGTTTTATGTGCTTAAATTCAGTCTGCAGTATAGCTTCTGCCATATAGTCGATCAGTACGCCCTTGCTCTTGAAGTACCAATACAGAGCTGGCGCCTTAAAATCAAGCTTTGTAGCTATTTTACGGAGAGACAGCTCGTTTAGGCCAACTTCATCGAGCAGTTCAAGCGCAGCATCAACAATACGTTGCTGTTCAGCACTAGGATCACTCTCGCTAGCCATTACTCGCTGTCGAGCACGTGCAAATCGTTCGTCAACACGCCTATGCTGAGCTATCAGTCGTTCCTCGGAACGATGCTGTATTTCTTCAAGTCGGGCAAGCTGCTTGGCGTACCTATCTTCTCTCATATCTGGGAGTATAGCACTTGACTCGCTTATTGAACAGTGTTAAATTAAGAATAACTTTATTTAACAGCGTTAAGGGATATGAGCGTATGGTTAATCAGCACAAGGAATCGGAACTAGCCGTTGATGCCAGGGGACTAGTTAAAGTATTTGGCGATAATCATGCTGTTGATGGCGTTGATCTGCAAGTACCTGAGGGTAGCATCTATGGTGTACTCGGCCCAAACGGTGCTGGTAAAACTACAGTTATAAATATATTGTCGACTCTGCTTAAAGCCGATGGAGGTACAGCAAAAATATTCGGCCATGACGTACAAAGGGAAGCACAAATTGTTCGTCAACTAATTGGTCTCACCGGTCAGTCTGCCTCAGTTGATGAAGTTCTGTCGGCAACCGAGAATCTGGTAATTTTTTCGCGCCTTTTGGGGCTTAGTCGAAAACAGGCCAAACAAAAGTCAGCTGAACTTCTTGAAGAGTTTAATTTAACCGAAACTGCTAAACGTCCACTCGCATATTTTTCAGGTGGTATGCGCAGGCGCCTTGATCTAGCTGCCAGTCTTATTGCCCAACCACCACTTATTTTTCTCGACGAACCGACGACCGGACTTGATCCACGCACTCGCAACCAAATGTGGGGCACGATTCGAGGTTTAGTATCAGCTGGCTCTACAGTGCTACTGACGACTCAATACCTAGATGAAGCTGACCAATTAGCCGACCGTATAGCGGTCATCGATCACGGCAAGGTTGTAGCTGAAGGCACGCCAAACTATCTCAAAGATTCTGTTGGTCTGGCAACTTTACAGTTACAGCTAGCTAACCAAAAAGATGTCGAAAAAGCACTAAAAGTGGTGCAGACAGTGCTAAAAACTAAAGCCCAAATCATAGAACCTATGCTTATAACCGCACCAATGGCTGACGCGGAAAGCATTACTGACCTACTTATAGACTTACGTAAGAATGCCATACGCGTCGCTGAAGTCAGCGTCCAGAAACCAACGCTAGACGAGGTGTTCCTAACAATTACCGGCCATGACACCAAAGAAAAAGTAGAGGTGGCTGATCATGAATAATACTAAACGGATCATACCTGCTAGAGAGCGCCAGCTGAAAAATCATATAAGTCTGCGACAGGTTATCCATGATTCATTAGTCATGGCATACCGTGGCTTATATAAAATGCGCCATAACCCCGAACTGTTTTCCGATGTCACTATTCAGCCGATTATCTTTACCCTCATGTTCACGTACATTTTTGGCGGAGCTATTGCCGGCAACGTACACAATTATCTGCCGACTATTATCCCAGGTATTCTGGCCATGACAGTATTAACCACAACACTGGTTACGGGGGTACAGATTCGCGAAGATATGGATAAGGGCGTATTTAATAGGTTCCGCAGCATGCCAATGTCGCGTATCGCGCCATTGGCTGGCGCACTACTAGCCGATATCATTCGCTATTGTATTGCGACGGTACTTACTTTGTTGATGGGCTATATAATTGGTTGGCGACCCGGTGGTGGCTTCGACTACTTAGTAGGTGGTGCTTTACTAACAGTCTTAGTCGCTTGGTGCATTAGTTGGGTTTTTGCTTTTATCGGCATGATTGCCCGTACCGCATCCAGTGTCCAAGGTATTGGGTTTTTGGTTCTATTTCCACTTACTTTCTTAAGTAACGCCTTCATACCGATCAAAACCTTGCCTGGGTGGCTACAGGCATTTGTTAAGGTAAACCCGATATCTCATCTGGTATCTGCAGTACGCGAGCTAGCAAATCAAGGCATTATCGGCCACGATTTCTGGTACTGTCTGCTTGGTGCAGCAATAGTGGTGGCGGTATTCGCTCCTCTTACCGTGCGAGCCTACATGCATAAGGCGTAAATTTAAACCTTGGCCGATGACAAGGTGGGCTTATGCCAAAATTTCATTTTTACAGTGGTGATATGTAAGCTAACATGAAGCGAGTCCGAAAATCATATGGTAATATATTGTGGCTGGTTCAAATCCCAGTCTTCCGTCCATAATATAAACTAAGGAGAAATTAATGAAACCAAACAAAATGTGTCAAAGTTGCGGCATGCCAATGAAGCGCGATAAAGAAGGCGGCGGCACCAATGCCGACGACACAAAGTCATTGCTGTACTGCAGCTTATGCTACAAAAAAGGTGTCTTTACTAAAGACTGCACCGCCGCTGAAATGCAGAAATTTTGCAAAGATAAGCTCAAGGAAATGGGCTTCCCCGGTTTTATGGCCGGCATGATGAGCAACGGCGTCCCTAAATTACAGCGCTGGGCAAAATAAACCAAGCACAACGATCCGGCCAACGGGTTAAGTTTTAGTATTTTACTGATTTCTTATATTGCTATAAAGTTAAATTTCTTAACTAGGAGATTTCATGATATCACCGACTAATTTTCACATACCATCACACGATGCTGAAGGCTTAGCGCGCTACGATCAAGGTTTAGCCAGATTGGAAGATGCCATTCCGCCCGAAGACCTTAATGCTGTTTACGGAGTGCTCGATACAATAACCAACCCCTCGGCTGATTTTAGATTTGGCGTCGGTGAAGTTGTCGGCCACCAGTTATTCCTAATCGATGATCATTCCCAGCCAGTACGGGTAATCGGTGTCGACCGCTAAAACAGTATTTTCTACCACCACAGAACCAGCTGACAATGATTTGCTGCTGGCGGCGGTGATATAATTCAAACAGATGCTTTCAAAACTCTACTCAAATCTGACCAAAACTAAACACTCCCAGTCCGGTTTCACGGTTATTGAGCTAGTTTTGGTGCTGGTGATTATCGGTATATTACTGGCGATTATTTTTACGGCTTATACCAGCGTCCACACCAACCAGAATAATCAGGCCCGGGAAAACTCTATCGATAAAATCTATAAAAACCTAGAAGCTTATTACGTCGACAATTCCCAGTACCCGACCTTGTCCGACATGAACTCAGCCACCTGGCTGACTAAAAATATGCCTAATTTAAACCCGGCGACATTGAAAGACCCGGCCGGCAAAACGGAAACGTTGGTCGCTATCCCGAAAGCCAATTTCTACGCTTATGAAGTCACGGCTGCCGACGGCGGTGTTTGCGATAACGTTGCCCGAATTTGCCAGCACTATACGCTGGTAGCCAGCCTTATTAAAAACTCGTCTAAAACCTACATTAAAAGCAGTCTTAATTAGATATTTTGGTGCCGACCGGCAGACCGCTGATGGCATTAGCTATATTATTCGGTCCCAGGGCATCAAATATTATCAGATCCATCCCGTGCTCCATCGCCAGCCCGAGAGCAGCTTGATCCATAACTTTAATATTGCTGTTCTCGACAGCTTGCTGATGGGTCAGATGATCAAATTTTTTGGCTTTATTGTTAGTTGATGGGTTTTGCTCGTAGACGCCATCAAACTTAGTTGCTTTCATGACCAAGTTGCAGTCAAGTTCCAGCGCCAGGCTGACAGCCGCCGTATCAGTTGTTAGATAAGGACGGCCGATGCCGCCGGCAATGATGATTACCCGGCCTTTATCAAGATGCTTAAGAGCCAGACGATAAACAAACGGCTCAGCCACTTGTTCGGCGAAAATATTGCTTAGGCAGCGAGTAGGAACACCGTGAGCTTCAAAAATATCGGTCAGTGCCAAAGCGTTGATCATCGTTCCGAGCATCCCCATATGGTCGGCCGTGACCCGTTGGATACCGTGTCCGGCAATTTGGGCACCGCGGACGATGTTGCCGCCGCCAACCATAATTACTATTTGGATTCCTTTTTTGTTCAGCGGTTTAATCTCTTCGGCAAACCAGCCAGCCAAATCGGCATCAAAGCCGCCTTCATATTTCCCGGCAAGTTGCTGGCCTGACAGTTTAATCAGCACGCGTTTATACATTTTCCATCAGTCTAGCATAATCTGTTAGGCAAGGCTATACTGTATAACAATGTTGAGGTTGTATTCTTGGAATGTAAACGGCATCCGGGCAGTTATGCGAAAAGATATTTTACTGCCTTTTATTGCTGAGCACGATCCGGATATTTTTTGCCTGCAGGAAACTAAAGCTTCCGAGTCTCAAGCTGAACTGGCTTTGCCCGGTTATCATCTATTTTGGAACTCAGCCGATAAACCCGGCTACTCCGGTACCGCCATATTCAGCAAAGTTAAGCCGATTAGCGTCGTCAACGGTTTACCGGAGGCAATAATTAATAAATTCAGCGTCAGCGGCGATGTTTACGGCAACCCTAATCAGGAAGGGCGGGTGATGGTGGCTGAATACGACCGCTACTACGTTATGACCGTTTATACGCCCAATGCCAAGGACGATTTGAGCCGGCTGGAACTACGCGCCAAGCACTGGGACCCGGCATTTTTAAGCTACGCCCGTGAACTTGAGCGGTCTAAACCGGTAATTTTTTGCGGCGATTTCAATGTTGCTCATACCGAGGATGATTTGGCCAACCCCAAATCCAACAAAGGCAAAAAAGGATTTACGGCCGAGGAGCGGGCCGGTTTTGAAGCATTCACAAAAGCCGGTTTTGTTGACAGTTTCAGGCTTTTTTACATGGGCAACGGCTACTATACCTGGTGGAGTCATTTTGCCGAAGCCCGCCAACGCAACGTCGGCTGGCGCTTGGACTATATCCTAGTGTCAAAAACTCTCAAAAAATTTATTCGGGCGGCTGAGATTCACCCGACGGTTATGGGCTCCGATCATTGCCCAGTAAGTATTGAACTAGCTCTATGACGCCTGATAAATATACTCTGCAGGAACGTTTCGTGGACGTCGGCAACGAACATCAGTTGTATGTCCAGGATTGGGGTAACCCCAAAGCCAAAAATATTTTCGTGTTTTTACATGGCGGGCCGGGCGGCTCCGTCAAAGATAACCATCGTTTACTGTTTAATCCGGACAAGCAGCGGGTTATATTTTTTGATCAGCGCGGCTGCGGCCACAGTACGCCATTCGGCTCAATCGAGCACAACACTACCGGGTATTTAGTCGAAGACGTTGAAAAGATTTTAGTCACCCTGGATATTAAATCTTGTATCTTAGTTGGCGGTTCGTGGGGTTCGTGCCTGGCACTGGCTTACGCCTTGAAGTATCCCAAACGGGTTAAGGCCATGGCCATCAGGGGTATCTTTACGGGCTCAGAAGCAGAATTGCAATTTATTGAAAAGGGGCAATTTCAAAACTTTTTTCCCGATACCTGGTCCCGCTATTTGCAAGACACACCGCCCAGCCATCGCTCCGATCCGTCGGCTTATCATATTGCCAGAATCTTAGGCGACAACCCAGAAGAGGCCAAAATCTCAGCCTATGCATTTTGCAATATGGAAAACTCGCTGATGTCGCTGGATGACCGCACGACGCCGGAAGATTACGACACCTTCGATCTGCTACCGACTCGCATAGAAGTCTACTACTTTGCCAATAGGTGCTTTATGAGCGAGCGCTACATCCTAAGCAATGCCCATAAACTAAATATGCCGGTATGGATTGTCCAGGGTCGTTACGATTTTGTCTGTCCACCGCAAACGGCATATGAGCTGAACCAGGCAATAAAAACCAGTACTTTAATTTGGACGGTGGCCGGACACGGCAGCGACCGGTCGAATTATGACGTGACGCGAGCCATCATCGCTCAGTGGTAGAAAGTTGAACTCAAGTGGACCGCAGTTATTGGCAAAAACAAACTCCTGAGCAGCCGCTATACCCGGACTTGCTGTGGAGCCAGCCACAGCAGCGCAGCAAAGCCGGCAAACTATTAATCGTCGGCGGGAATATCCACGGCTTTGCGGCGGCGGCAGAAGCTTACGGCGCCGGTCTGAAAGCCGGCGGCGGCAGCATCCGCGTTATTTTACCGAGTGGATTAAAAAAGACTGTTGGCCAAGTCTTCCCGGAAGCCGAATTTGCGCCCATGACATCAGCTGGCGGTTTGAGCAGCGAGGCTCTCGGCGTAATAACCGAAGCTGCCGACTGGGCCGATTGTGCGTTGTTAGCCGGTGATTTTGGTAATAACAGCGAAACAGCTATTTTGCTCGAACAATTTATTCATAAATACAACGGCCAATTAGTGGTCAGCGGCGATACTATAGATAACTTCAAGAGTTTGAGCAGCATATTATGCCAACGCCCCGCAACTAGTCTAGTCCTGAACTTTTCGCAGCTGCAGAAACTTATAACAGGTGAACATTTTACTCAAGCCCTGGTTTCTTCGGTGGACTTATTGCACATGGTTGAACTGATACATGCATTCTCTCTCGCTAAAGAAAGTTTAAATATACTGGTCGAGCATGATGAGACAATTTTTGTAGCTGTCGGCGGTCAAGTATCGACAACTAAAATCGCCGATAAGCGGCAATTGAATCTGGCTAAGCTGGCCGCCGCCGCCAGTGTCTGGTGGATGCAGAATCCTGCCAAACCTTTTGAGGCACTTTGCGTTTCAGCAGTAAAGAATTAACTGTTTCTATTATTTAACGAAAAGACTGACCAGCTTTAAAGACGAAGATATATTAATTGGGTTGAGAGCGGTTTGGGAGTTGCTGCCGAGAGACTGGAGTTCGGTTAGGTATTGGCTAAGCCCCAGCTTACTCAGAACATCTGTTATCGATTCAGCCCCAGCCGGGACGCTAATATTGAGTGCTGTATTATTCGGCTTGAATGAAAAATTACCGGTCAAGCTAAACGGACTCGAGCTGTCGTTATCTTTTACCTGAATCGTTGTGCTGAGCGTATTTGATTTGGTATTAAGTGTTGCCACTATTGAATAGGTAGTTGTGGAAGAATCAGCTTTATCCTGGCCGCTTATGAAAAATGGAAAAGAATCACCGGACTTATAATTTAGCCCGATGTCGGTAAAGTTTTCAGCCGGGTTGGATGAATCGCTTATCCGAATTTTGTAAATCAGATGACTATCTTCGTTGGCCCAGACATCAATCGTGTCGCTGGCCTTGATCTGGTCGGTGCTTTTCTCCATACTGACGCACTGCGTCGACAGGCCGTCAGATTGGCCGGATACCTGATTGATATAACCGCCTAGATTACTTTGCTGAAGAGCAGTGCACATAGCTGTAATGTAGGCCTTGACGTGGGCTTTAACAAAACCGACTTTATAGTGATAGGTTTTATTGCCATCGACGGTCTCAGTCCCATATTTTTTCAGAACTGTCATAACTGCAGTAGACGGATTAGCTGTAAAAACGTATTGCTTATTTACTTTGCCGGCTGACAGTAAAAATGAATAAATTTCAGCCCAGGTTAGTGTCGGTGAGCTGCTTTGGGCTTTCTCGGATTTAACTGCTTCATTTTCTAGATCTGTCAACAGATTGTGGTCAATAAGTATCCATTGCCCATCTAAACTGGCTATCGGCGGCGTTAGATCCGCCCCAAGATAGCTGCCCAGGCTTTTTATGCCGCTAAGTTGGACATAAACGTCCGGTTCGCTGGCGCCGGCAACAGCCACAGTTCGAGCCTCTAGATCTAGATTAGCTACGCCAAGATCGGCTTTTATCGAAGAAGTCGAATTAACGCCATAAGTCTCAGAAGACATAGTGCCGGAATAACTTTGCCCGCTAGCCGTAACATCAACCGATCCGGTCTCTTTAATGCCGTGGTAGTGGATATTGGACTGGGTATTAACATAGCCAATCAAGTTCGAATAGCCTTTATTCATATTGCCAAGGCTTTGTGACCAGATAACGTTAGGGCTGGCTAGGTACTCATGGTAAGCGGCGACAGATCCACCGCCCAATACTACAATGGCGGCGGCGATAATCAAGCCAAGCTTTTTGGACAAGCCCTTTTTAGGCTTATCGGTGCCGGTTATGACAGGCTT
>Ga0182030_10024543_pt1 | contig 11065 bp, 5 predicted proteins | sample 812S3MmetaG_FD_121299 | JGI IMG/M metagenome (GOLD analysis project Ga0182030, IMG submission 121299) | Permafrost microbial communities from Stordalen Mire, Sweden - 812S3M metaG (Illumina Assembly) | ecosystem: Environmental > Terrestrial > Soil > Wetlands > Permafrost | place: Sweden... | reverse complement strand
GGTTGAGCCGCCGACCCATAGCGGGTGGTCAATCAAGACTTGAAGGGTTGGATGGCTCCATCTGGCAAAAACACAGCCCCGGATGCTCACCACGGAATTGATGAAAGAATCCAAAGAATCTGTTAAACTGGGATCTAATTCGACATCAACCTTTCCACCAAACATCAGCAAAGTCAGATGACTATCATGTGCTTCGGTGACAAGACCCCGTATTTCGACGTATTGAGAGTCCATGCTCCCCCCGATTAACTGGCCCCTCGTGGGATACTTCGGGGCTGGTAATAAACCCATTCCCAGCCTTTCGCCCTTGTTAAGGATTATTATGGGAGAGAATTCACCAGCAACACAGGTTCCCTCGATTTCCAGAATTTCGCCGATCTTTGGCGAATCCCAAATCCATGACGATCTCAGTCCGACGAAAACCCCGCGGGTTGAGTCCTGAATAACAATGCAATCGCGATTTGCCGCCACCCAGGTGACCACGCCTCGAATCTTGGCCTGATATCCGCGCCCGGCTTCTTCCCGTTTTAGTTGTTGGACTTGTGCGGCAGTTGTCAACAGGGGAATGGCGTCGTTTTTGTTGCGCAAATCATCCAGCGGCTCACGCCAGACTGCTTCTCGTAAAACTTGGTTTGATCCGTTTTGACTCAATCTCCCTAAGCACTCCACTTCGCCGTTGAATTGGGCGGGAAGCGGGTTTAGGAGCTCAATGGGAATGGAGCCGGTGTCATCTTGCAAATCAGGCTGTTGTCCAGAGGAATGCGGAGGAATTTCACCGCGAAGATGCACAAGATTGGCGGCTCCCTCCCCATTCGGTGGCTTGCAGTTACTGACTTTCATTATCTTCGTTACGGACCAAAAATCCGGCGCGACCTCCAGCACTTGCAGATTGTTCCATCTTGGAACCACTAACATGTCTGCCAGGCTGTGCCCTGCGGCATCGGATGTATTGAGACAAACGCCGTGAACACGCACCAAGCTGCCAAGTAAATATCGAGGAGGCTCCTGCGGAACATCGATTACTGTAACCCGCATATGAGCGTCGTTAGATGTCAGCTCCAGCTCGGTGCGGTTTTGCTGTCGGCCCAGAAAATTCACACGCCCTTCGACTTCGGCCCACAGGTCTCCCTGGTGACCGGGCATTGGCTGTCTAATCCCGATTATACTCGGTGCGGGCACGTCTCCCGAACCCAGCACCGTCAGCTGAGTCGGGCCGTTATTGATATGTAACTCACTGCCATCATCTGATGTAAGGTAATATGTATAAAGACCGTCGCTATTTATCTCAATAAACCCGTCAAAAATCAGGGCCACGTGCTCGTCCCGGGTTTTAACATTCAGATCGAAATTCGAGGTAACACCAACTTTTGCCGGGGTGAAATCTTGGAAGGGCGATAATTCCTTCCACTCACCTTCAACGCAGCAGTAGTTCACTCCCTGCTTGAAGCTAATCGCTCCATCCGCCGACACCTTTTCGAGTCGCGAAAGTGCTGAATCCGGAATCTTCTGCCGCATGACATTCGGACCCGAATAGGCCACATCCAAGGACGAATCTCCCGTGTAATTGAACCACAAAACTTGAATGGGATAACGACCGGCTCTCAAATACACCGACCCAGTGCACTCAGCTTTTGAATGCCGCCCGTCATTATCAACCAAGGGGATTTTACCAAGGCTCACACCAATTTCAGTTGAAGCCACGTAGTTTGTTCCGCGCAACCGGATCTTTTGCCCTGGCGCGAGTGTCCGTCCGGCAAGACTCGTTTCCAGAATTTCGGTCCCGGAGTCATCTTGGAAAAAAATCACCCCGGATCCGGAATCCGCCGCCAAAACGGTTCCTTCGAAAGAGAAAGCGCAGATGGAACCCACGTTTCCGTTGACTGTCTGGCGGAGTTGCGGAATATTCGTAACCAGCGGAAATTCGGAAACAAGCCGTGTGCTTTGGCCCCCCGCCTTAAGGTTTGACTCAAATGCGCCCAGCGAATACGCAAAGAAAATCGCCCACAGTTTCAGGACCATCGAAGTGAAGCATCGCGCCGTCCACATATTGATGTGCGTGCAAATTCTTGTCATATTTTCGGCGATTTGTGAATAATACTTTTTACACGGTAGAAGCTTTGGGGTTGAATGGCAAGACAGTAAAGGAGACATTGGGCTTGAACAGCCTGCGACGTTTAGGATTTCAATGAATAGTGGTTCTAGGCGTGACGCTTACTTATGAATGGCACGGCGCACTTGTGGAGCATCATCGCATCGTAAAGTCGTATGGCGTTTGACGCTTTCAAGCGCCAAACATCACATTTCTAAACGATAGAAGCATTGGCGTCCTATGGGCAGGACGCTAAAAGGAGACGTTGCGCTTGCATTCGTCGTCCAGGGGCCGTAAACATTGGTGGCCTCCAGTAACATTCCTGCGTTCCATATCAACTGGAAATTTGGCAGGAGACCAGGCTGCAGCATCAGTGATGGAGGGTTGGTCGCAATCGGAGAAAACCAAACAACCTCACCGCCGCCATTTTGGACCAATATTCCAAGACTATTTGTATTAGATAATGTCATTGGTTCCAAAGCGGTGCTGGAATCACGGATGATGTTTGCATGATAGACGACGCTTGGACTCAAGAATGTCAGTGGGATATTCCAGGCCGAGATTGATCCAGAATTCATTAACGCGAGGTACCAATTTGAGCCTTTGCGGCGGGCAAACGCAGTCGTCTGCCCAATTTTGCTCTGGCTTAAAACAGCTGTTTCATCCCAAAGCGAAGGTATGGTTTTAATTAACGGCGCAAACGGACTGCTGGCAATCAAGTCTGGCCGATCCGCTATCGTAATAACCGGCCCGGGCATCAAGATTATTTGTGCAATTCTATAGGGGTTAGTCTGCGGGCCCCACGGCAATCCGAAAGGAGTGAAATCGGCCGGCCCCGCCAGGAACCGGGTAAGGGGCGGAATTAATCCGCCGAACGAACTCGGAAACTGTTCCTGACCATAAACCCCCTCTATCTGGAGCAGATTTGGATAAGTCCGAAATTGTCCGGTGGGTTTTGCCCTTCCATGGTAAGTAACAACAAGGTGGTTTGACGCCGCTTCCTTGAGAATATCAAGCTGTATTTGCTCCCGTTCTTTTGCCGACGGGCTGACTCCATTGTAATCCCAGAAATCGGCTTTGAATCCATCCACTCCATTAGACGTTAGAAAATTGATCCAGGAGGTTTGTTGAGCGGTTGTCTGCAAGTATTGCGAATCGATCCACACGATTATTTTCACGCCGAGCGAATGTGAATAGTTTACAACTTGTTGCAGCAACGGCCAGGGATTTCCGTTGTCCCAATTGCTCCAGCCGGCATCAATCGTATTATACTGGAATCCCAGTTGCGACGCCCAAAATGAATTCGTCATGGCATTGATGTAAGTAATGCCGCCGGGCCACGGATCGAGATAATCCCAAACCGACAAGCCGTTGGTCGCCCAACTCGTCAGTGCGCCTTGCGGAAAAAGCGTTGAATCCGGCGCGGGCGCCAGACTTTCCACCAGGTCATTATTAACAAGCATGTTTAGATCCGCCCCGATCATAATCACATTCCAAGGAGTATTTGTGTTTGTTAAAGTGATGATGGATCCTGTTGTGCCATCCTGATTTGTTGGATAGGCAACTTGTAACATTCTACCCGTGTTATCTGCTACTTTGAGCAGATACGGATTTGCAAAAGCACCCAGAGTGGACTCGGTGAGCGCCAGAAAACCGTTGGTTCCAGCGAGCTGAATCGTCACCGGCGGTCCCATCGCCGTGTTTGTGACTATTGCGTTTATGTTAGTGCCGCCATATAATCCCTGATATTCATCTAAATCGGTTTGGAACCAGACGGTGCTGTTTGTGGGAATGACAAAACTGCTGGATTCCGCCGTGACATTATGGGTGGCACCGTCGTTAAATTCATAGCGAAAGGCCACGCCATTAGATGCAACCCCCACATCAAGCAGATAACTAATTCCAGAACCGGCATGATTCACTGTGATCCGCTGGCCGCTGATCTGCTCCGCCGCAACCGAATGAACGCCTTGCCGTGAGGCAAAACTGATGTTGGTGAAATATCTTGAAGACGTTCCGAGCGTCACGCCAACCCCTAGATTCGTGCCGTTGATAGTCACGCCAAGTGGAGAGGATTCAATGACCTTTACGTTTCTATAAGTCACCGAATAAGTCAAATTGCCACCGGTCGCTGTCACCATGGCGACTATGCTTCCATCCTCATTTGATACGGTGATTGCCTGCGATAAACCGGTCCTGTCCGTTGCTCCTAACAGCACCAGCACAAGGAGCGACACCCAGTTTCCTGAAGGTTTTTTCCTCGAAAGCAATCGCATCCTCAATGGAGTTGGCCAAAAGAAATTCAGTCTCATATCACAGTGCCTGCACCAGCTGCCGGCGCGCGCTGGGGACAAATGGGCGACACTTGAGGCGGCGGCGCAGCGAGTGGTGCAAAGCCATATAAAATATCTTCTCGGGATTATTACCTAAGTCACCTTTACCTTAAAATACATTTGGGAATTAGTTGGCGTAAATGTGCAAGGCGAAGCAACCGGGTTCGTGGTCCACGGCCCTGCAAGATTGGTGGATTGCAGAAGCGTGCCCCGCCACCAAGACAGCGTCTGATTGCCACCGCCGACTGGGGCGATGCTCAATTTAATGGTCGGAACATTTGTGGCCGCCTGATAGAGCGTCAGCACTTGAGCGGGGGAGAGTGCATTGGTGAAAGCCGCCGCGTGGGCAATGCTTCCTTGCATCAACCGTGTCGTTCCATAGTCCGGGGAGCCTCCAATCCAGACGTCCATAGTGTTCGCGGCGACCGCCGTGACGGTGTCGCTGGCCACCGGCAGGCCATCAACGTAGAACGAGCCGTTGCCACTCACATTGGTCGGTCCGGTGCAGGTATAGGCCAGCATATGCCAGTTGTCCCCCAGGATGGAAGTGGGACTTGTCGCATCGCCGCCATCGCCGCCATCGTTACCCGCCGGATCGCCAAAGGGGTTGACGCTCATGCGCCAAGAGCTGTCACCGTGTCCCAGCACTCCAGAAAAATGTGAAATGGCTGGCACTTTAATCCACGCCACCACGGTGATGGCATTGGTAAGGTTGAACGGGCCTCCTGGAACATCCACGTAGGCTGACGTCCCGTCGAACAGCGCGGAGTAACTTGGAGAACTGAAGCCCAATGACGGCACGCCCGGATTGGCAAGGGTGACTCCGCCGACATAGGTTCCATTGTAACCACCGACCAAGTCATAGGCGGTCGGGCCATTCGTTTCGTTCAAGGGCCAATAGGCCAGCGGGTGGGTCGTCACGACGGCGGATTCGTAGGAACCCGTCATCGGCGTCACCGGCGTGACATTCACTTCGCTGGAATTGCCACTTTCTCCCAGCAGATTCACGGCGGAAACCGCATAATAATAAGTGATGCCGCTGGTTAATCCCTTGTCGGTGTAATTTGTTGTGGCTGGATTAGCCATGGTTGTTTCCGCGCCACTGCTGGTCGAACGCTTCACATTGTAACTTGTCGCACCGGCGGCAACCGCCCAATTCAAGCAAGCCAGACCGTAGCCTCCGACCGCCTGAAGTCCGGTTGGAACCGACGGCAATGGGGCCAAGGTCGGAGTGGTGAAGCCAATGTCGTCCACATAGCCGCGATACCCTCCTAATCCGCCGGGCTGATTATAGCCCAAGTCAATTCGATTTACCGTTTTGCCCGCCAAAGGTGTCAAATCCACCGTCACATAATTCCAGGTATCCAGTGCCAGGACGTTCGCTTGATTGGTCGGATTTAAACCAGCGCCGTATTGGTTCGTCAGGCCGCTGTCCCGGAGATTCGTTCCATCCTTGAAGATGATGTCCAGTGCCACATAAAGACTGTTGTTCCCTGTCACCAGATTGTTAATGGCATGGCTTTGTGGAAAAATCCAGTAGGAAAAGTGCATGCCTTGGGAAATAGTGATATTACGGCTGCTCAGATCGAACACCTTCATGAACGCATAATCGGACGCCGCTCCCAGCGCCGTTCCGGAATACATAATATCATTGTTGCCACTCTGGCCATAGCTGCCACCCAGGCTATACTCACTTCGGACACCCAATTCCGGCCCCGTCACCCCGCTGGCTATGGGGCCGACATTGGCGATGCCGCCCGCCGGATACGGAGCTGCATCCACCGTGTTGGTCCAAGAGATGTTGGTTTCACCAGATTCCAGGCCGGTTCCCCAGAAATAAGTTCCTGCGAGCGGCGACGTCATCCCATCCGTGTAGGAAGGCGGCGCGTTGGAACTTGAAACGGCCGATGCCCAGTTTGTATTGGGGCTCGTTCCCAAGGTGAAGGCGAGCGTGCCACCGTTGGCGATGTTCCGGTAGCGGAGCCAGGAGGAGTTGGACGGTTGGCCGTTCACCGTCAGGCTCTGGATATGGGGAGCATTGTCTCCTGCGCCGCTGGCTGTAATGGTGACGTCGCCACTGGTCAGATGGATGACCGCCTGCGGAAAAAGCGGGCCATTGAGGACCAGCACATCGTCACCCGGAAGCTCCGGATGCAACCCCAGCGCGGCCAGAACATACCACGACGACATTGCGCCAAGGTCATCGTTTCCCGGCAGGCCGCCCGGGGCCGTGGAATAGAGTTGGGTCATGATCTGCCGGACAACGCTAGAACATTTGTAGGGTTGCCCGACGAAATTGTAAATCCAAGGCACTTCTGAACAGGGCTCGTTCCCCATGTAAGCATACGGCGAATTCTGTCCGGCATTAAGCTGCGTGAAAAAGGTGTCCAAGCGGGAGCTGGCCGCGGGCGGCCCGCCCATCATTGCGATGAGTGAACCCAAGTTGAACGGCACCATCCAAGTTATTTGGGCGGCACTGCATTCTTCACTCGCCCAAGAATTGTCGTAGTACTGGTTGTCGGCCACAAATCCCGGCGACCAGAGGCCGTCGGAGCGCCGCATTTGTATGTAGCCTGAACCGGCGTTGTATAGGTTGCGCCAGTTTTGAGCCCGATTCATGCCCAGCGCATAGTTCGTGGTGTCGCCGAGCGATTGGGCAAAACGGCTCAGGGCAAAGTCGTCGCTGCAATACTCCAGGGTCATTGAAACCGGCCCGACACTCCCGGCCGGCCAGCCCACTGTCATGGCTTGATACTCTGGGATGTAGCCGAGGTTCAGAAAGTCACGCTCGTCATCCCGCTCGTAAAGTCCGTTCAAGGCCTTGATCGCGGGATTGGTCGCCGCTCTCACCATCGCGGCCAAAGCCGAGGCCGTGTCAAAATTCGTGGCTCCGAACGCATACATGCCGGCGATGATCGGCGTGGAGGCATCGCCAATCATTACCCCGGTATCTTCATTGGCGACGCTCCAGTGCGGCATCGCCCCGCCATCGTGGGCGTCCTGCACCAGCGACTGCGCCATATCGCTGGCGCGCGCGGGATCCATCATGGCAATGAACTGGCATTCGTTCCGGTAGATGTCCCAGCCGGAAAAATATTCATACTTGGTATATCCGCTGGTCGAGCGTATCTGATTATCGAAACCAATAAACTGGCGGTTGACGTCGCTGACCACGCTGGGAGCCTGCAAGGCGTGATACATCATCGTGTAGAAAATTTGAATATCCGCCGCCGAACCGCCGCTCACTTGGATCTTGTTCAGATAGCCATTCCAACTGTTGTTGGCCGCGCTGGCTATGCCGTCAAAGGCAGAACTCGTCAGGGTTGGGCTTTCCGCTTGGAGGTTGGCCCGCGCATTGGCCACGCTGACATAGGAGACCGCCGTCTTGGCCAGCACCACGCCTCCGCCGGGCACACTAAAACTGAGGTAAACGCCGGTCTGCGCTCCCGTGGCATTTGTCCCATTAGTTGTCAGCGTCGCCCCGTTCCACACACCGTACGTGGCAAAAGCATGGTCGAAGACCGCATCGAAATATACCGTGGTAGTGCCAACGGTTCCGCAGAAAGGGCTTTGCGAAGTCCAGCCGCATATTTCCTGACCGTTGGGGTTGATCTGGACCGAAGCGTTAGCCGTTCCAATAATGCCGCTGCCTGCGTTTACAACCATGCTCGCGGTATTGCCTGCCGGGTAGGTAAACCGGCCAATCCCGGCTCTGGTGGTTGCGGTCAGCTCGGTGCGGATCCCGTTGGTAAACTGGACAGAGTAGTATCCGGGCACCGCTATTTCGTTGCTATGAGAAAAGCTGGACAGAAAAGCAGTCTTCCCGTTGCCGCCGTTGCTGGCGGGAGAGACGGTCACGCTGCCCAAGATGGGGGTGAAGGCGAAGTCCTCGCCGTAAGGGCAACCTGCCCCGCTAACATGATCGAGACTGAATCCGGCGATCTGGGTGTCTGGATAAGAATAACCGCCCGGACGTTGCCCCGCCAACGTGTCCGGACTCCACTGAATCATGCCAAATGGGACCAGCGCGCCGGGAAATGTATTGCCGTCGTTGTCGCTGCCGTTCATCACCACTACGTTGGTTGTGAGGTTTTGCAGCGGGTAAGCGCGAAGCGGCAGGCAAAGGCCAAAAGCCGCCCCAACTGTTAATACCAAGCGGGGGAAATTCTTCCGATGGGTTTTGTACGAGTGATGATAGGATATGTTCATGATCAGGGATGTCTGTTGCCGGCTAGATGTGACGAACTGATACGAGTTTGCTTATTGTGATTAGAAAAGGTGGCGTGACAGCACGCCACCTTGCAGATCTACTCAACTTAATAAAGGGCCACGCCTATGCGTCCCGACGAAACCGCATGCCCAATAGAGCCAAACCGCCTAAGGGGCAAAGCGCCATGACCGAAGGCTCCGGCACAGCCACAATCTGGATGCCCGCTAATCCATTATTGCCACTGACAATCGACTGGACAACGGAAAAACTCGCACCGCTCACATTATCAAATTCAACATATTGCGCCCCAACCGCGCCGCCTATGCTCGTGGCCGTGGCCTGAATCAATGGATTCGCATAATTGTAACCAACGGCGTCGCTCAAATAATAGATCGGCGCCCCGCCATTGAGGCTCACGCTTCCTGAGTTGCCGTTCCCACTGGAAGTGACGTATACAAATACATCATACAAGCTATACGGAATGTTCCCAAGGCTAACCGTCAGCGGCGACGACCCGTTGTCGTCAATATAACCATCCAACAACCCCTGATTCCCTGTCCACGGCGTCTGATTCACCGCCCATTCCCCGTCAAGCGTATAGGTCATCGTCACGCTCGTGGCCGCCCCGCTGTTGTCGGAAATCACTCCCGCGTTGGGGCCCATGACGTGCGACAACCCCTGCGGGCTCCCTCCATCCAGATTCACGTTGTTCCAGTTCATTTGTGGAACCGCCCCCGCAGTATCCGTGTAGGCCAACGTCATCGCGGTGTTCCCTCCAATGGACCATTGCCGCCCAGCATAATTAATGCCGATGCTGTTTTGGCCGGACGCGGTGAGCGGCGCTATTGCCAGTGTCAACGCGCAAATGCCAAGCGCGATGGAGTTGTTAATGATGTTATGATTTTTCATTTTGTTATTTTCGTCTTTCATTCAGGGTTCAGGGTTGTGGATTTGCATTTACAACAAAATAATTTTCACTCATATCACATGAACGCAGACAATCATGTATGAAATGAAGAAAAGTCTTAAAGGACGTTCCCATTATTTTCTTGTTTGCGTTCAATCATATTAAACCGGTCGGCGATTTTTTTCAATAGGTCAAAGGGACTATTTGGTTCCTCGGCGTTTGTAATGGGTAATAAGTGCCCTGAACCAGATGGCGGTGATCCTTGGCCGCCCATTGTTGCACCAGAATCTCCATCACGGCACCAGGTGCCGACTCCAAGCCATGTTGCTGGGCAATTTCCACGGCATGACGGGCATCGACCTGGGCGACTTGAAAGCGGAAATCAAATATTGTTGAGATGCGTTCGCGTTCGTCGGACAGTTGGGCCGCCCACTTTTCTGCGCCTACGGGATCCTGTGCCGCCCAACCCTGCGACACACGGCGGATGATGTCTTCACGCCATATGCCAGCCGGCAGGGACTCCGCAAATCGCGCCGCCGCCGGATCACTCCGCACCCATTCTGCCAACAAGGAAAAAAACAGATCCAGGTCACTTGCTTTAATCTCTGCTAAGATACGGGCGGAGATTTCGTTTTCGGTGTGTGTGGCTGTGGCAATAATAGCATCGGGATGTCGTGCCGATGGCGCAATCGTTTGCCCCGGATCAGTTGCCACAACAATATTCCCGGATGCTGCTGTCGTAGGTGATCGGTTCGCGACTGCCGGCGAATGGCCATGTAACAGCAGGAATGCTCCGAGGCAACCTACAATTCAACACCTTACAAATTCTGTCATCATAATAAGACAACTGTCAGTTTGCATCCGCCATAGCCAGCCGACTGCCCTTGCATTTGTTTGATCGCTAGCAGACTTTTTTTTGGATCAGAAAGATGCTGCGGATGTGTGCAAAAGACACATCCGCAGCTAGTCAGACGCTCAAATTAAATCAAGGCGCTTGGAATTGCCATTGAGCGTTTTGGCCCGTGTTGTAGTCAAATTGAATAATTCCCGCACCAGAGGCGGTTGAGGCGTCATAAACCGTCAATGCTCTACCGGAACCTACAAAGATCAGACTATAATAGCCCATTCCATTATCTCTAAACGTGAATATCTCGTCATCTTGATCGAGCCAATCATAGAGGATTATTGTGGCATTATTCCCCGTTGCACCCCACGCCACATTAATGGATCGACCACTCCCATATCCAAGCAGGGCATATTGCCCACCGCCCAAGTTATAGAGGTTCCAAAGCTGATTGGCACCGCCGTTACAGCCCCATTGGATCAACGGGGTTCCATTGCCCGTTCCTCCACCGGAAGCATCCAAGGCCAGACCACTAAGGTTGTTTATCAACTTGTAAGTGCCGTTCGCGGGCCACTCCGAGCCCAAGGCATTGTTGATGGCGGCCGCATAGGAAGCAGATCTGCCAACCAGGTCGTCATAGATCCAAACCCAGCCGCCAGTAATGCCACAGGAGTTTTGCCAG
>Ga0182030_10024542_pt1 | contig 11065 bp, 8 predicted proteins | sample 812S3MmetaG_FD_121299 | JGI IMG/M metagenome (GOLD analysis project Ga0182030, IMG submission 121299) | Permafrost microbial communities from Stordalen Mire, Sweden - 812S3M metaG (Illumina Assembly) | ecosystem: Environmental > Terrestrial > Soil > Wetlands > Permafrost | place: Sweden... | reverse complement strand
GGTGACAAGGTACTACGCATTACCAGTAGCTGATCATCGCTCAAGTAATCTTGTATTTCTTTGACTGATCGAATTATTTCACCGACCTTGGGGTTCAGATGCTCATCAACTGGTGTGCCGATTACCAGTACTACTGTCTTAGAATCGGCGACAACTTTTGAATCATTGGTAGCAACAAGATGTTTGCTTTTAATAACCCGGCTAAGTACTGCTTCGGCATCATCTTCTTTAAACGGTACAACGCCTTTATTGACTTTATTTATGACCGGCTCATTAATGTCATAGAGGACAACATTTTGGCCGCGTTCGGCAAATGCCATACCCAGTGGTAGCCCGACATGACCACAACCACCGACTATACAAATATCAAAACTCTTTGGCACTTTTGTTCTCCCCCATTTTAAGCTATTTAGATTTTACCAGATAATCAGCGGATAAGTATAGACTCGTTACTTATGACCTTTATTATAACTTACAATTGAGAGACTAAAGGGTGGCCCTGGTTAATTATCTAATAGCCCGCCCAGTGTACTTGTTTGAGGTAGTTAAGCCGACCGCTTACTATGGTGGGGTTAGGGTAAGTGCTTAACAGGCACGCCGTAGTGGGATTTAGTAGATGAGTGCACTGTTGTTGAGCCTTCAAAGATCGGTTAAGGTCATTCATATTACGAAACCCTATGAAATCGTTTAGTAGAACCAGGCTAAATACTAGTAGCACCCCGACCACAGCCAAAGACGGATAAAATTTTCTTGTAACACTTTTTACCTTACCTCGGCAGTGGTATAGCATTACCACGACACTGATCAGTAATAATGAGGCTATGGTTGTGTAACGACTGGATGCAGCCTCTGACGGGCCAAGACTTAGTCGAGCCAGCCCAGTAATAAATGCACTGCCTATAGCGTAAAGACCAAGGCAGACCCAAGGAATAAGTTTATTAAACAGCTCCTTCTGGCGGGTTATTAGAACGGTACACATCCCCACAAAAACCATGAAAAGTACTAAGCCCAAGATGGGGGTAAGTCTATGCTCAAGACCCAGGGGCCCTCCAAGGTATGTAAAAAAGTATTTGGCGAAGCCAATAAGGTTATGAGATACAAACTTAAGCGAGCCTTTATCAAGATTCGTGTAGTGCAGATAGTAAAAAAGAGTGCTAATGGAACCGGTCAGGAAAACTGCTGCGATCTGTTTCAATGGTATTCTTCTAAACAATAAAACTATCACCAGAATCGGCCAAATAAGCGTGCCGTTCCCCAGAGAGTACTGCGCGATAACCCCTCCCAGTAAAAGTAGACCAAGATGCTTTATGGAAAAACCCAACCGTTGGGCTTTTAGCCTTGAAAGGCAGTAGGCTACTACAGTCACGCCCAAGACGTTTAAAAACCATTCTATCTCCCAGCCCCAAAGCCAGTTGTCTGATTGGACAAGCGAAAACCATATAAGGCTAACTAAAAATATTAATACCAATGAGCTCTTTTGTTTGAACTCTATGCCAGTGATTTTTAAAACTTTCAAAATGACCGAGAAAGAAGCTATGGCAATCACAATGTTTATAAAATTTTCAACGATCAGGTTCCAGTGAGTAAAATATGCGGTTGTAACAAGTACTATATTGGGTATTATTATGCGGTGCTCATTATGCTGCCGCCAAAAATCCATCCAATAAATATGCCCAGTGTGAATATGCTGAAAGATTGGAACCAGTTCCCACTCGTCTGAGTTGGGCACATTTACTGATTTCAGCACTAGCATTATGCCTAATAACAATACGGGCAGTAGGGCCACGACAGTAATAAATGGCCGCTTGTTAAGCACCTTAAACCATCTAGTAATCATTCTATAGTCTATTCTAACAGTTTTAGGAATATTCAATGGAATCTAGGGTATAGTCTCTAAGATTGGCTAGAAAATCATTTAGGTTTAACTAACTTCATTAATAGTTTTCACCGCACGATAAATAACGCACGGCAGCGGATGGTTCACCTACAATACCTATTGCTTTGACCGAATCAGAAGATTCTTTATTTTGGAGGAAACTAATTAAGTCCGCCCAATTGGTGGGCACCGGACTAACTAACAGACCATCAGTAGCGGTTTCACGAACAAATCGATAAGTTAATGTCGAGCCGTTACTATATCGTAGTTTGATAAAGAACGGCCTTTCTCTAAGAATTAAGCCCTTAATAGCCTGAGGTAAGGTGTTATTAATATATATGTCGGCACATACTAACCCAGTAGATTTTGGTACTGCCGACCAGCCCGATCCGATATCAATTTTATTTGTTAATACGTGCTCGCTGGCTACCTGAGGGTTACTCAACCTCTCCAGTAATATAAACTCGGAGTTACTTGCCACATACTTATAATGGTTTAGGATACTTTGAAGTGTCATCGGCTCATCCCAAAGTACGTATCTACCGTCAATTTCGTCAACGCCACTACCACCACTACCATGCCAAATGATGAATTTAGGCCCATTGGTGTTGAAAAATTGAGCATTATCCTTATCAAACTGGGGCTCGTATGTTTCAAAAGAAAAAGGCGATGGTCTGGGGCTCCAGGTTAAGCTATTGGCTAAGACAATATCGGCATCATACGGAAAAATATCAACACCACTGCTACCGATAGTCCGCCTCATCGCAGCCGGTAGGGTCGCGGCCCCTAAGTTAATGTTTGTCTGAACCTGCCAACTATGTTCCTCGCTATTAATTTCCCAAAACTTTACAAATTGATACGACTGAATGTTTGTTAAAGGGGTTAAGGCTATACTCTTCAGGACGGAATAGCCATAGCCAGCCCCCCTTACCCCATTGATAGCGGCCCCCGTTAAACAGCATAGTAATATTAATATGAATAAAAGCGCATCACTTAGTAGAATTTTTTTTATGGTAAAAATAAACATGACTACCAGCGGCGGTATCGTATATAAAATTACTAGAATGTGACCGTCTTGGCGTACGACCGCATATTTCCAAACAATATAGAGAGGCGGCAGTAAAAAGCTGAACCGCCAAAAATTATGTTTGGATTTTATTAAGACCCAGGCAATAAAAATCACAAAAACGGCTAGTACAAACTTTGTGGCTATGGCTGTAGCGGGGGTAATAAGAGACATGGTATTGCTAAAACCATTACTTATGCCAATACCGGAAGTCACATAGGTAAAAGCATTGGTTATTCCCAGCCAATAGCCAAGCAAACTAAGCGCCGCCGTGTAGACAACTACTGTTACGGCTAAATTCTTGAGCTTTTGTTTAAGTGTTTCGCCTGACGTCCCGAAAGCTATCGCTATCAAAAGTGCAGCGATCGAGCCAAAGCCTACGGTAAATTTAACTAAACTTAAAAGACTGGCTAAAATCGTTAAGCCAACCATTAAATACTGCCTATAACGCCGATCGACCTTAATGTAAATGAACAAGTAAAGTATGAAGACATTAAGATAAATCCATTCGTTGTTCGAAAGAGACAGGGCTAGTAGAAGCAGCAACGCAAAAAATCCAACTTTATAGCTGGAGCCATTCTTTAGGTAAAGCCGGCTAAAAATATATACCCCAAAGCCTACCGCAATACATGTCAAAATTTGCCAAATCATTGTTCGACCGACTTCTTGCGGAAGAAAGTTTTGGGCGGCATAACCAAGCGGGCCATAGGTAGCTATAAAGTGATTACCAAATGAAATATGGTTAATTGCTGCTTTTTCAACACCGTAAATAAATGAAGGGTCGAGTGCATAAGAAAGAGTTTGCAGGATTGGCCTAAGCCAAAAAACCCCAAAAATTATACTGTATATACCGGAATGTATTATCCATGGTACTTTGAGATAGATTTTTTTAGCAGTCTTGGCGAGGTCTTTCAATAATTTTCCTCCGTAATAAAACCATCATTGCTAAAACCTACTAAAAATAATCTACTAACAGTACCTATTAATGGGATATTATTTAGCATTATATATAACATACTAACAGATACTTTTAACTTTACTATGGCTAGGATTAGCGGCCTACTTTTACACGGTTGGTCTGGTTAGTTTTTCAAAAAGTAGTTTTCGAAGCGCAAAACTCCAGACCATCACCACCGTAATCGCTATGACCTCACCTAGTAAATAAAACAGTTTAAGTTTCGAAACACACACCCATAGCACCAACTCGTTAATGCCTAGGCCGCCAATACCGACGAGCGTAAAAAGAACAAACTCAAGTTTAAAACGATTGCTTCTCTGAAATATCCACCAAATACTTAATGCGTAGTTAACAATAGTAGCAATTACGAAGGCTATTAATTCAGATATTAGATAATTGATGTGCAGTACGGATGTTAAAATAGATAAAATACCCAAATTTACGACGGCAGAAAATCCTCCGACAAAAATATATCGGAAAAATTGGATTCGCCCAGTTCTAGTTTTGGCTACAAAAGCTTGCTGTATTAAATGCTTAAAGTCTCTAGCCCCAAAAAATTTATAAATTGGCCCCATCTTGTTCTATGACATCCATTTTAAAAGTTTAATCACGCCCATTTTAGCAGCTTGTTTGTGAGCAGAAACGTTACTCCTATTTTGAATATCACTAAGGTTATTATGGTAATAACGGTAAGCTTTATACAACATCGCTTCATTGGTTAAGGTCGGCTGCCATTTAAGCTCTTTCTTAATTTTACTAGTATCAAATACAAAACTTTCGGCAATCATTTTATATTGGTAAGGTCCTAGCGGTGACAGTTTAAGCGCGTAAGCTAGTTTCATCAGGGGTATGGCAATCTGACGCGGGAAATTAGCCACCCTGGCCTTGGTGCCAGCTTTATCAATTACATACTCGTAAATCTGATTAAAACTCTTAACTCGATCTCAGCCAATATTAAAGACCGTGCTTTTCTTATACTCAAGAGCTTTGAGGCAGGCCTGAACCAGGTCCGGGGCATATATAAACTGATAGACATTTTTACCGCCACCAACCACCCAAACCTTCCGCCCCTCGTCTATGAACTCAAATAAGATAGCGAGTAAGCCTAACCGACCAGCGTCGATAATGGTCGGGCAACGAAATATAACAGCTGTAAAATCTTTTTCGTATTTTTTTTCAAGTAGGATTTTCTCGCCTTCACATTTGCTCGAGCCATATATTTCAACAGGCCTAGGCTGATCGTCTTCACGAACTGGGCGGCCAAAATTTTCTCCCCATAAACAGTTTGATGAAGTAAAGATAATTTTTTTAATACCGTACTTTTTAGCTAGTTCGGCGATATTTCTGGTACCATCAACGTTACTACTCCAAAGGAAATCCTTATCCTTAACCGCATGGGCTAGAATAGCCGCAATATGAAAGATGGCTATGAATCTATACTGTTTGGCCAACTTCTCTAGGGTGCGTTTGTTACGAATGTCGCCCTGAATGGGTATAAAGCGATGTTGTTTAAAACCGTCCTTCTCTAGGTCGATAGATACAACTGTGTAGCCTTGGCTGAGCAATTCTTTCTTTAAGATATCGCCAAAAAACCCTGCACCGCCAGTAATTAGAATGGTTCCTTTTACCATATGCTATGTTCATTATAGCAAGCAACTCTTCCAGATTCTTAGTAATTATTTTTTTACAATTGGTTAGTCCTCTGCTAACTGTTAAAATATGGTTATACAATATGCCTAGACAAAAGATTGCAGTCATTATTGGGGCGGGCCCAGCTGGTTTGACGGCAGCATACGAGTTGCTCCATAAGACCGATATTAAACCGGTTGTTTTTGAGATTTCAGATGACATTGGCGGCATTTCAAAAACCGTCAACTATAAAGGTAACCGTATAGATATTGGCGGTCATCGTTTCTTTTCGAAGTCAGACCGGGTTATGGAATGGTGGAACAACATTTTGCCAATCGAGAAGTCTAAGGCAAGTAGTAATTTCGTTTTAAAATATCAAGGCGCTGAGCGCCAGTCTGTTAGTAGCAGTCAAGGTGTCGACCCAAACAAAACGGATGAGGTTATGTTAGTCAGAAGCCGCCTAAGCCGAATATACTATTTGGGCAAATTCTTTAACTATCCCGTCACCCTAGAGCCATCCACTATCAAAAATTTAGGTACCTGGCGGATGACTAAAATGGGGTTTAGCTATATCAAAGCTCGGGTTAAACCACTTCAAGAGAAGTCCCTGGAAGACTTTTATGTGAACCGTTTCGGCCGTGAACTATATAATACGTTCTTTAGAGACTACACCGAGAAAGTTTGGGGCGTTCCCTGTTCAGCAATTGCACCGGACTGGGGAGCTCAACGAGTTAAAGGTTTATCTGTTACCAAGGCCATTACTCACGCATTAAAGCAGGGTATTTCAAGGTCCGGTAATGCCAATCTTGCCCAGAAAGATACCGAGACTAGCTTAATCGAATCCTTCCTCTACCCAAAACACGGTCCGGGGCAGATGTGGGAGACGGTAGCTAAGATTGTTACTAAACTGGGCGGCGAAGTCCATAAAAATAGTGCAATTACTAAACTCCATACTATAGCCGGGAAGATAACGGGCGTTACCGTGACCGATAGCAAGACCGGCCGGTCCCATGAAGTTCAGGGTGACTATTTCTTCTCGACTATGCCCGTCAAGGAATTGGTTGAGGCTGTTGACGGCGTCAAGGTCCCCAAGAATGTCCAGGAGGTGGCTAGCGGCCTGCCTTACCGCGATTTTATTACTGTCGGTCTACTCATGAAAAAGCTAAAAATCAAGAATGAGACCGATAGAAAGACTAAAGGGGATATGGTTCCCGATAACTGGATTTACATCCAGGAACCAGGCGTAAAGGTAGGCCGGCTGCAGATCTTCAATAACTGGAGCCCTTACCTGGTCAAGAACGATCAAAACATTTGGATTGGCATGGAGTACTTCGTCAATGAGGGCGACGATATGTGGTCGAGAACCGATAAGGATATGGCCCGGTTCGGCATAAAGGAATTAGCCAGTATCGGCATCATTGACGAGAAAGACGTGCTTGATAGTACCGTAATTCGGGTAAAAAAGACTTATCCGGCTTACTTCGGTACCTACAGCCGTTTTGACGAGATCCGTAAGTTCGTTGATAAATTCGATAACTTATTCTTAATCGGCCGTAACGGTATGCACCGCTACAACAATCAAGACCACTCAATGCTAACCGCTATGACAGCCGTTGAGAACATTATTGAAGGGCGTAAAGACAAAGACAATATCTGGGATGTTAACGTAGAGAAGGAGTACCATGAAAAAAAATGAACTTATTGGATACTTTAAGTTTCTTATTGTTTAAGAGTGGTACGCCAGGCCATGGTAAATAAAGTATTGGTATTTCAAACAAGAGAATAGCAAACCAATTATGACCAGGCCAACAATTGCAACCTTACTGTTAAAGTACTGGCTATGTCGCAAGCGAGTATTAGCTGCAATTAATGCCAGTAGTAGTAATAGGTAGGGGACAAAATAGCGCCCAGTTATTTCATTAATTACAGGGTAGCCAACTGGTGTGGCCGTGACATATAGAGTCCCCAATATACCCAAAATCCCGCCAATCAAAATTAAGAAAGCGATTATGCTGCTGCTAAGCCTAAGTTTAATGCGTTCTGCTATCCCAAGTGATAAAAACATTGCTGTCAAATATGATATCAGTGTTATACCTGGCACAGTTATAGCAGTAAAGCCCATTACACCGATTAACTGGTTTAAGTAGGTCCCATCAGATCCTATAAACGTTCTAGTAGTAGCTTTAACGAAAGTTAAAGGATCATGCTCTAGCAGTTTTTCCTGGGCATGTGGGTGTATTAAATTCCAGTTATTACCGGGTATCAGTATGGCTATCGTATTAACAGTGTTTCTCGTCAAATAGGACCAAACAGTCAATGACACGAAACTTATAGCTACGCTGCCTATTTTAATTACTCTGGCTTTGATAATACTCTTGGACAATACTAAATTTGGTACCAGTAAAACTAGTAGGGCAATAACAAAATATGTCGGTTTAAGTAGCGGCAGAAGAGCGGCCGCAACAACCAGTTCGGCTATTTCAGTTTTTGAAAATCTTTGCTTTAGCCAACCCTTGATAATCAATGCTATTGTCAGAATAGCTACGGCATTGGTCATGGTATCGGCCGTAATGACTGAAGCTTGCGCAACAGTGGTTGGTAGGAGTGCAACAATAAAAACCACCCATTTAAATCTTGTGGACCCTAGGGCCCTAATCGCTAGATAGACAATTAATATATATGCAAACAGGCTAAAAAATCTGGCAAAGTAAATCGTTGTGCCAATACTAAGGTTAAACATTGATGCTATTTTTATTGCTACCGCGCTTGGCAGATAGGCTACCGGCGAATACGGTACAGTATTTGGAAAAGCATATTCGACGGTCTTCGTATCGTTAAGAGGAAAAGCATCCAGCTTACTGTATTCAGAGGAGTTTTTACCACTTATATTGCCCGTAGTCTCTAGGTTAATATCAACATAGGTTATAAGATTGCCTAAGCTTTGGGGTATCTTACCGCCATAGCCACCACCACGAGGTTGGACATTCGTCAACTTTTGACCGAATACATGCCCCCCTGAAACCTGATAGGCCCTAGCAATATGTGAAGTCTCATCCACTCCCCAAAGTGGTGGAGTTTTCAACACAAAAAAGGACCCAAATACTAGTCCTATTATTATAAAAAGCGATGCAGCATTAAGGTGTTTTCTTGCTACAGAGTACGCTGTGGTTTTAAAATTTGCTTTCATCAGGCAATGTGGCCTCTCTGCCGCATGTGGTTATATTGGCGTTTTTACTGTGCGCACTAGACATATTTAATAATGTCAGCCCCTAATAAAGACATATGATTAATTGTACTATGAAGTATCGGTAAAAATATAAAAACTTGATCAGCCTTCCGCCTCCTCAAGTAATATCTGGATTTTAGCTATAGCAACCCCAAAACAAAACGTGTCATTTTAGCTTCCGGCTTTCTCTGTTAGTGACAACAGAAATACGTCATTTTGTTTTGGAATTGCTATAGAACTTAAGTTACTTTTAAATTTACGATGATATGGTGTAAAATATAGTTGTTAGGTTAGGCGTTAAATGCGTAGTAGTAACAATAAAAATCATCAAAAATATAAAAATAACCGGACCCTAAAATTCATAATCGGGTTAGTTTTGCTGATTGTTGTAGCCTGCTCTGTTTGGTATGGTTTCAGCCAGCATAAGACGGTAACTCCACTTCCCAAAAATGTTGATACATCTACTTCCCCCAGTGATAACAATATCAATAACCAGCGTAAAGCCAGCACATCACCTGCACCAACCCTGAATAATGGTGCCACTACCAGTCCCTCAAACAATATCAGCTCTATATCCGTAACGGTTACCAGAGCAAGCGTAGTAGATAACAGCCTACAGGTTGGAACCCTTGTAAATGGAACGACCAGCGGATCATGTGTATTGGATGTCGCCCAAGCCGGGCAAACTCCTATCACCCAAACCAACCAGGTAACTATCCAAAATAACAGTTACGTTTGTCCGGTTTTCAGTATCCCGCTTAGCGACTTCCCTAATCAGTCTGACTGGAATGTATCAGTCGGTGTCACAAATGACGGTACCACCGCCTCAAGTAATTGGATCAATAATCCTGTATCCTTAACCCCGGGGACATAGTGCTATGAAACTACAAGTAAATAAGCTTAGGGGCGGGTTCATCTTAATAGTCTTTGTATTTTCCTGCAGCAGTCTTATGGTCTTAGCCTTTGGTGTCTTACACACAGAAAAAGCAACCGCGGAAACTTCTACGTTCCAAGCCGGCCATATCATAGACGACAATATTTTTACCGATAGTAACGCTCTCAGTGCAGCCCAAATTCAACAGTTTTTACTCGATATGGAGTCTCCTTGCTATTCGCCTGGTTCTAAGTCTACCAACCCGCCCAATGGGGCTTGCCTTTACCAATACGTTGAAAACACTACGACCCAACAAAACAATTTCAGTAATCCGAGCGCTACCATACCGGGCGGAATCAGTGCAGCCCAAATTATATATAACGCCGCTCAACAATATGATATTAACCCCGAAGTTCTTCTAACTACTTTGCAAAAAGAACAGGGTTTTGTTACTGATAATTGGCCCTGGTACGTCGAATATCAAAAAGCGATGGGTTATTCTTGCCCGGATAGCGGGGCTGGTTGTAGTGCCAGCTACGCAGACTTCTACGAACAAGTTGACGGAGCTGCTTGGCAATATCGTCATTATTTAAACAACCCGGGGGCATATAATTACTGGATTGGCACTAACAACGTTAATTACTCACCGTCATGTGGTGGTGTTAGTATAGATATACAAAATGCCGCAACGGCAGCACTTTATATATATACTCCCTACCAACCAGACGGTAACGTGCTTGCTAGCACCAACCCGATTGGTTCGTCGTCCGGTCCGGGCCCAGCCATTAATGATAGTTGTGCCGCCTATGGTAATCGCAATTTTTGGTGGTACTTCAACAGTTGGTTTGGTCCAAGTATCGATACTAGTGTCTCTTTGGGCGCGGAAAGCGGCTCTAGTACTATCTATGTGCTATACGATGGCCTAAAGCAGGGCATACCTAGTCCGGATGTACTAGATGCATGGGGATTAAACGGTTTACCGGTTGCTTCATTGGACCCGGCTGTTTTCAATGCTATTCCAACAGCTTCAACTGCACTAACTCGCTATGCCGTTAATACCCACTCAGGTCAAAGTTACTTTTCTGATAATGGAAACGTCTATCTTGTAACTTCCGGTGACGCTAGCATATGGGGAAATTTTCCCAACCAGACTCAATCTCAGATTTCATCAACTTTGATTAACTTTGCAAATAACGAGGGTCAGATCAAGCCATATATAACGGTAAGCGGTAACCCTACTTTCTACGTGGTCGATAACGGTGAATTACACCCCTTCACTAGTGGGATTGTCTACGGATTGTGGGCCAATCAAAATAACTCCCCCATTCAAATATCATCAGCTTATTTCAGTACCATGACGCAGGCAAGTGCCATCAGCAACCCAGAATTTACCTATAACTCCACGGCTTACGTGCTGTCCAACGGGATCATATTTT
>Ga0182030_10024541_pt1 | contig 11065 bp, 6 predicted proteins | sample 812S3MmetaG_FD_121299 | JGI IMG/M metagenome (GOLD analysis project Ga0182030, IMG submission 121299) | Permafrost microbial communities from Stordalen Mire, Sweden - 812S3M metaG (Illumina Assembly) | ecosystem: Environmental > Terrestrial > Soil > Wetlands > Permafrost | place: Sweden... | reverse complement strand
GGTTTTTAGCGCACAAGAGACTCAAGCACAAACCCCGCGTATATCGACGTGCGGAAGGTGCCGCCAAGCTCGTTTGCAAGATGATTTAACATCGCGTTTTTGTGTGGTCATTCAACACCGTTGTTACGATGGTTGAAACCTACAATTCAAGCCCGGCTAGACGCTTCTGGCACAAGGCGCTCGGCTGCCAGCGGTCGGTTTCCCAACCCCAAAGAGTCTTCGGACTGATACCCCATGCCGCTGCCAATTGAAGGCGCGTTTTCCGTAATTTGAGCCGGAGTTGTTTGATTTTTTCGCCAGTGGTGACGGGGGCGTCTTGTGCTAAAAAGGCAACACACGATGTTTCGTTGTTTTTTGGCTTTCCAGGCGTCAGACCGGTGAACGAGTCATGGCCAAGATAGGCGATTAAACGTGGCTGGAAGGCCCATGCCGGAACAATCCGGTCGCATTCCCATAAGCTCAAGGTGCGGGCGCTAACCCCTAATTTTACAGCGCCTCCTTCTGTCGCATCCCGGCCATGAACCGTTTCTTTTTGAGATGTTGGCCCAGGGTCGTAGGCTCCTTGGCGATTGGAAAACTCCGTGTCCAAACAGGTGCAACATCCTTCCTCGCGACGGTTACACTGCGGTCGCAAAATGGCAACATCGCGCACGCCGGACGGAAAAATGCCGGGCGAGTCGAAAAGCTCGCCGCGCGAAATTCAAAATTATCTGGGCCGCATTTCCGGGCCGCTGCTGGACCACATAGATTTGCACATCGAGGTGCCGCCGGTGAAATTCCGCGAGATGTCGTCGGCGCAGGCCGGCGAAACTTCGGCGCAGATCCGTGAACGCGTCATCGCCGCGCGCCAGCGCCAGCACGCGCGCTTTGCCGGCAAACCGAAAATCACCTGCAACGCGCGGATGGGTGCGCGCGAGCTGAAATCTTTTTGCGACTTGGACGAGCCGACGCGCGACTTATTGAAGCACGCGATGACGGAATATAATTTGAGCGCCCGCGCCTACGACCGGATTCTGAAGGTGGCGCGCACCATCGCCGACCTGGCCGGCTCGGAAAAAATTATTCCCGACCACGTCAGCGAAGCGATTCAGTATCGTTCGCTGGACCGGCAATTATGGGGATAAATCCTCGGCCCAAGTGGAATTCACTCCGGAGCAGATGGCTAAAACATTTACGCCTTCAAAAAGAAATTCCGCTGCTTCGCGCTGATGGGCATTTCGAGTTTTTCCATCACCTGCAAAATATCCTCCCAGACTTTGCGCTTTTCGCTCATCGCCTGGTTGCGCAGCAGATACGCGGGATGATACGTCGGCATCAGCGGCGTGCCGCGATAGGTCTGCCAATGGCCGCGCAGCTTGGTGATGCCGAGGGTTTTTCCCAGCAGGCCTTCCACCGCCGTCGCGCCGAGCGCCACGATGGCTTTCGGCTGGATCAAATCAATCTGCACCTGCAAATATGGAATGCACGTCGCGCGTTCCTCCGGCGTGGGCGGACGGTTGCCGGCGGACTGGCCGGGCGTGTCGGGCCGGCATTTCAAAATGTTCGCGATGTAAACATCTTTGCGCTCCAGTCCCGTCGCCTGGATGATTTTGGTGAGCAACTGTCCGGCGCGGCCCACGAACGGCTCGCCCTGCTCGTCTTCATCCGCGCCCGGTGCCTCGCCGACGAACATCAACTGCGCGTCAATGTTCCCCACGCCGAACACGACGCTTTTGCGCGCCGCCGCGAGGTGCGGGCATTTCACGCAGGCCAGCGCGCGTTCGCGCAGCGCGGCGAACGCGGCGGCTTTGTCGCGGGACGAGAGGCGGGTGACGGGTGGCGGGACGGGCGTGGCGGAAATTTCCGGTTGGACCGGCGCGGGCGTTTTTTTGGGAGGCATGGGAATGGCGGTTTCAGTGGTGGAGGCTGGCGTTGCAGTTGGATTATTTTTTGAAAATGGAAATTGGGAAATGGCAGTTTTCGCCGCCGGCTGCGCCAGCGCGCGGAGCGTTTCCGGCGCGACGGCGACGTGCCGCACGCCGCGCGATTTCAGATTTTCCAGATGCTGAATCGTGGCGTCGAGCAATTCGTGGTAGGCCGCTGACATCCCGTCATCGTAGCGGCTGCGCGCCGAAGCTCAAAATTTATTTGTTCACCGGCCGCGCCGACCACCACCGACATCAGCAGTTTAGGTGATTGCGTTTCTGTCACCTTTGGCGAACAATGGCCGTCAAATTCCAAATGAAAATCACGCCCACGCTCTCGTTTGCTACCTTGGTTTTAACCTTGGTGCTGCCAGCCCTCAACTCAACGGCGCAAAATGTCCGCGTCAAGGAATCGCTGGATGCCGACTGGCGCTTCCTCAAAGGCGATGCCGCCGAGGCCGGCACGAATTTGAGTTACGCCGTCGCCAAGCCGTGGCTGCTGCCGACGGCGAATCCGTTCACGACCAACCCGCCCACCGCGCGGCCGGAGGGAAATTTTGGCGGCAATGTTTCGTTCGCCCAGCCGGGCTTCGACGACAGCGGCTGGCGCAAATTAAATCTGCCGCATGACTTCGGCGTCGAATCGGCGTTTGACCCGGCGCTGCCCGGCAACACCGGCAAGCTGCCGTGGTTCGGCGTCGCGTGGTATCGCAAGCATCTGGAAATTCCGGCGGCGGACGCGGGCCAGAAAATTTATTTGGACGTGGACGGCGCGATGGCTTACGCGGAAGTCTGGCTCAACGGAAATTTTGTCGGCGGCTGGCCTTACGGCTATTCGTCCTGGCGCGTGGACCTGACGCCGTTCGTGAAATTCGGCGGCGACAACGTCGTGGCCATCCGGCTCGACAATCCGCCCAGCTCTTCACGCTGGTATCCGGGCGGCGGCATTTACCGCAACGTCTGGCTCGTGAAAAACGCGCCGGTCCATGTCACGCATTGGGGAACTTATGTCACCACGCCGCAAGTCAGCGCGAGCGCGGCGACGGTGAAAATCCAGGTCAGCGTGGACAACGATGCGGACGCCGCCGCCGCCGTGACCGTGAAAAATGAAATCTTGGAACTGAACGCCGACGGCAGCCCGGGAAAATCCATCGCGACGCTTTCCGTTGACGGCGTGAAAATTGCCGCGCACCAGTCGCAGACGAGCAACGGGCAAATTAAATTTTCAAATCCAAAACTGTGGAGCCTCGAAAAACCGCAGCGCTACGTTGTCGTCACTTCGGTTGAACAGGACGGCAAGCTGGTGGACCGCTACGAAACGCCGTTTGGCATCCGCACGATTGAGTTCACCGTGGGCAACGGCTTTTTGCTGAACGGCAAGCGCGTTCCGCTCAACGGCGTCTGCAATCACAGCGATCTCGGCCCGCTGGGTTCGGTGATCAACACGCGCGGGCTGGAGCGGCAGATTGAAATTTTGAAGGAGTTCGGCTGCAACGCCATTCGCACCAGCCACAATCCGCCGTCGCCGGAACTGCTCGATTTGTGCGACAAAATGGGAATGTTGGTGATGGACGAATCGTTCGACTGCTGGGAACGCGGCAAGACGCGGAATGATTACCACCTGCTGTTCGACGACTGGCACGAAAAAGACTGGCGCGCGGAATTGCGCCGCGACCGGAATCATCCGTCCATTATTTTGTGGAGCATCGGCAACGAGGTCGGCGAGCAGAACACGCCGGGGAAATTCTGGATTCCGGAGGAGCTGACGCGCATCGCGCACGAGGAAGATCCGACCCGCCCAACGACTTCCGCCAACAGCGACACGAAGGCCGGCTACAACGGATTTCAAAACACCGAGGACGTGTTCGGCTACAATTACAAGCCGTTCGAGTATGGAAAATTCCGCGCGGCCAATCCGCAAAAACAGTTGTTCGGCAGCGAGACGGCGTCGTGCATCAGCTCGCGCGGCGAATATTTTTTCCCCGTCGGCAACAACAAGAGCGGCGGCAAGGCGAATAATCAGATGAGTTCCTACGATCTCTACGCGCCGGGCTGGGCGACGCCGCCGGACTGGGAATTCAAAGGCCAGGAGCAAAATCCCTTCTGTGCCGGCGAATTTGTCTGGACCGGCTTTGATTATCTTGGCGAGCCGACGCCTTACGACCGCGTTTCGCGCAGCTCCTATTTCGGCATCGTGGACCTCGACGGTTTCAAGAAAGACCGTTTCTATCTTTATCAGGCGCACTGGCGGCCGGATTTTCCTATGGCGCACATTTTGCCGCATTGGAACTGGCCGGAGCGTGTCGGCCAGATGACGCCCGTCCACGTTTATACTTCCGGCGACGAGGCGGAATTATTTTTGAACGGCCAGTCGCAGGGTCGGAAGAAAAAAGCGGAGCTTGAATATCGCATCCGCTGGGACGACGTGGTTTACCAGCCCGGCACGCTCAAAGTCGTCGCCTACAAGAACGGCAAAAAATGGGCGACCGACGAAGTGAAAACCACCGGCGCGGCGGCGGAACTCACGCTGCAACCTGACCGCGCCAAAATCACGGCGGATGGAAAAGATTTGTCGTTCGTCACCGTGACCGTGGCCGACAAAGCTGGCCTGCTCGTGCCGCGCTCGAAGAACCACATCAAGTTTGACATCGAAGGGCCGGGCGAAATTGTGGCCGTGGACGACGCCGATCCCACCAACCTCGAACCGATGCAGGCGAAGGAACACGACGCCTTCAACGGCCTCGCGCTGGTCATCGTTCGCGCGAACCAGCCTGGAAAAATCACGCTTACGGCCCACGCCGAAGGCCTGAAAGACGCGACGACGCGGATTGCCGCGCAGTAAAAATAGTGGCACAGGCGTCTCGCCTGTGCCCTCCGTTTTTCAAGGAGGCCCGCGCTCAAAAAATTGAACGCACAGGCGAGACGCCTGTGCCACTAAAATTTATGGATGCAAAAAAAATCACGCTGGCGATTTTGGCCGGCCTCGGCATCACGGCGGCGGGCGTGGCGGCGCCGGCAAATTCCACCGCCGATGCACGGGAAGTTTTGCCGTTTGATGACGGCTGGCGTTTTCTTCAGGCCGAGGCACGCGGCGCGGAACAGCCCGGCTTCGACGACACGAAATGGAAACCCATCAGCCTGCCGCACGATTGGAGCATCGCCGGGCCGTTCGCGGAAACCAATCCCGCCGGCGGCGCGGGCGCGTTTCTGCCGAGCGGCGTGGCGTGGTATCACAAAACGTTTTCGCTGCCGAAAAACGATTCTGGCAAATGCGTTTTCGTCGAGTTCGACGGCGTGATGCAAAACAGCGACGTTTGGATCAACGGATTTCACCTTGGCCACCGGCCGAATGGCTATGTCAGTTTCAGTTACGAACTCACCAGCCATCTGAATTTTGGCGGCGACAACATCCTTGCCGTCCGCGCTGACACCTCCGCGCAGCCGGCGTCGCGCTGGTATGCCGGCGCGGGGATTTACCGGCACGTCCGCCTCGTGGTGACGGATCCGATTCACATTTTGGAAAACAGCGTCTTCATCACGACGCCGCAAATCTCAACAATCCAGGCCACAGTCCATGTGCAAGCTACTGTCACCAACCAGTCTCAATTTTCGAGCTGGTGCATGGGGTCAATTTACCTTTGTATTCAAAACAGCAATGACAGGACACCAGATTCGACATTTTCCTTGAAACTTGAGGCGGGCAAATCCGCCCAAATTGACCGGGATGTTGTTATCAAAAATCCGCAATTATGGAACCCGGATAAACCCGTTCTTTACGACGCGGAGATAACAGTTTCATCCCGTTCAAACCAACCGCCGCAATTTCTTAACAAGCCAGACAACGTCATTGCCAATATGCACGACTGCGCGGTTAATTCCTTCGGCATCCGCGACGCGCATTTCGAGGCCGACACCGGCTTCTGGCTGAATGGAAAAAACTTCAAGCTCAACGGCGTCTGTCTGCACGCCGACGGCGGCGCGTTCGGCGCGGCAGTTCCCATTTCAATTTGGGAGGCGCGTCTGAAAACCTTGAAATCGCTCGGCGTAAATGCCATTCGCACCGCGCACAATCCGCCCGCGCCGGAATTTCTGGATTTGTGCGACCGTCTCGGTTTGCTCGTCATGGATGAAATGTTCGACTGCTGGACGGTCGCGAAAAATCCCTACGACTATCATTTGTTTTTCAACGACTGGTCGAAGACCGACGAGCGCGACGCGATTCTGTGCGACCGCAATCATCCGAGCGTCATCCTTTACAGCGTCGGCAACGAGATTCACGACACGCCGCAGGCGGAAAAAGCCAAACGCATTTTGCAGGGACTCGTCGAAGTCGCGCACGAAGCCGACCCGACGCGGCCGGTGACGCAGGCGTTGTTCCGCCCGAACGTCAGCCACGATTACGACAACGGCTTGGCGGACTTGCTTGACGTGGTTGGACAAAATTATCGCGAAAAAGAAATTCTGGCCGCGCACGCGCAGAAGCCGTCGCGCAAAATCGTCGGCACGGAAAACGGCCACGACCGCATCCAGTGGACCGCCGTGCGCGACCACGCGGCTTACGCGGGTCAGTTTTTGTGGACGGGCATTGATTATCTCGGCGAGTCGCGCCGCTGGCCGGTCATCGGCCACGGTTCCGGTCTGCTGGATCGCACGAGCTGGATTCGGCCGCTTGGCCGCGAACGCCAAAGCTGGTGGAGCGACGCGCCGATGGTCGCCATCGCGCGCCGCGTCGCCGCCACGGATTTGATGCCGACCGATCCCGGCTACGGCGTGGAGGAGCGCCACACGCAGGTTTTGTTTTCCGACTGGACGCCGAAGGATTTGTCGCCGCACGAGGAAAACGTCGAAGCTTATTCCAACTGCAAAGAGGTTGAATTGTTCTTGAATGGCCAGTCGCTCGGAGTGAAAAACATCAATGCCGACGCGGCTCCGCGCATTTGGCGGCTTGCTTTTGCGTCCGGCAAAATCAAGGCGGTCGCGCGCAACGACGGAAAAATTGTCGCGACGGACGAACTCACCACCGCCGGCAAACCGGCAAAATTGGTCTTGTCCATGGAGGCCGAAAAAGTTTCACCGAGCTTCGACGACGTGGCCATCGTGCGCGCCAAAATCGTGGACGCAGCCGGCATTGAAATTCCGCGCGCGAGCGATTTGATTGCGTTCACGGTTTCCGGCCCGGGCTTGGTCGCCGCCGTGGACAATGGCGACAATGGCAGCCATGAACTTTTTCAGACGAACACGCGCCACGCGTTCCAGGGCGAATGTGTCGCCTTTGTCAAAGCGACCGCCGCGTCAGGAAAAATCACTTTGACCGCGACCACCGCCGGATTGGACGCCGGTTCCATCACGCTCAAGGCATCACCAGAATTGTCGAGATGAATCCGGCCGCGTTTCTGGCATGTTTCTAACAATCAATTCCGCCCAAACATGAAATTTGCCCGCCAGTTTGCCGCCCGATTCGGTGCGGTGATTTTCTGTTTTTGTGCCGCGGCACATATTTCACGCGCTTCGGATTTCGCCTTTGGCGCGGATTTGTCTTTTCTCAAACAGGCCGAGGAGCGCGGGCAGGTTTTCAAGGACGGCACCAACGCGCTGCCCGGTTTGCAGATTTTCAAAAACCACGGCTTCAACTGGATTCGGCTGCGCGTTTTTGTCGAGCCGGTGGACGGCAATCTGCCGAACGATTTGCCCTATACCATCGCGCTGGCGCAGGACGCGAAAAAACTCGGCTACAAATTCCTGCTCGATTTTCACTACGCGAATTCCTGGGCCGACCCCGGCAAGCAGCCGGCGCCGGAGGCGTGGAAAAACCTGACGCACAAGGAACGCGTGCAAAAAGTTTTTGAATACACGCGCGACACCATCGCCGCGTTTCGCGAGGCCGGCGTGTTGCCGGACATGGTGCAGGTTGGCAATGAAATCACGGTCGGCATGTTGTGGCCGGACGGCAAGCTGCCGGCGCATTGGGACAATTTTGCGGATTATGTCCGCGCGGGAGTTAGCGGCGTCCATAGTGGCACCGGCGTCTCGCCTGTGAGTTTCAAATCAAACCAGTTGCGGCAGAATCGCACCGGCGAGACGCCTATGCTACTAACGCCACCGAAAATCATGATCCACGTTGACACCGGCGGCAACATTGCGAAAACAAAATGGTTTTTTGACAACTTGAACCGCTATCAAATTTCTTACGATGTCATCGGCTTTTCATTTTATCCGTGGTGGCAGGGTTCGCTGGAGGATTTGCGCGAGAATCTCGCGTTCACCGCAAATTCTTACGGCAAGGACGTGATCGTCGTAGAGGCGGCCTACAACTGGCGGCCGGCGCGCGAATCGAGCGGGCGCGTGCAGCCGTTTCCCGAAACGCCGGAAGGCCAGCGCGAATTTCTCGACGAGTTGACGCGCATCGTGATGAACACGCCCAACGGCCGTGGCAAGGGCATTTTTTGGTGGGAACCGGCGGTGGCCGGTCGCAGCGGTCTCGTCTCACGCAGTTTTTTTGACGAAAACGGCAACTCGCTGCCGGTGCTTTCTACTTTTGATAAATACACGCTGCCGCTGCCGCGCACCGGCGGCCAGTGATTTTTTATGCTAAAAGATATTTTCCTCTGCTTGTCCGCGTTGCTGCTGACGGCCAGCCCGGTGCTGGCCGAGGTGAAACTCGCCAGCCCGTTCACGAGCCACATGGTTTTGCAGCGCGACCTGAAAGTGCCGGTATGGGGCACGGCGGAGGCCGGTGAAAAAATCACGGTGGAATTCGCGGGTCAGAAAATTTTGGCAACGGCGGACGAAAAAGGCCGGTGGCGCGCGGACCTCCAGCCGCTGAACGAATCGGCAGAAAGCCGGACGCTCGTCGTTACCGGCGACCACACCGCGCAGCCCATCAAGCTTGAAGATGTGCTGGTCGGCGAAATGTGGCTCGCCTCCGGGCAGTCGAATATGGATTTTTCGATGTCAAAAAAGGTGAAGTATTTTGCCGGCGTGGCGAACGAGGAAGCGGAAATTGCCGCCGCCAATTATCCGCTCATCCGCATGTTTGTTGGCGACGCGCAAAAAACTTACGCGCCGGCGAACCGGGTCGGCGGCGAATGGAAAATCTGCACGCCCGAAAACGCGCCGGCATTTTCCGCCGTCAGTTATTTTTTTGCGAGAGATTTGCAAAAAGAAATCAATGTGCCGGTGGGCGTTATCACCGAGGCGTTTGGCGCGAGCACGGCGGAAGCGTGGATTGACCGCGAAACGATGTCGGCGGATCCGAAATTGAAACCGCTGCTCGACCGGTTCGACGCGGCGGTGGAAAGCTTTCGCACCAATCGTCCAGCCGTCGTCGCGCCGCCGCGTTCCGAAGATGTGTCGGCCACCAACGCCGCGCCGCGAAGCCGTCGTCGCAGCAGCGGCCCGCGCGATCCGGTGCAGGACCAGCACAACGCCACGGTGCTGTTCAACGGCATGATTGCGCCAATTATCCCGTTCGCGATTCGCGGCGCGATTTGGTATCAGGGCGAATCCATCGTGGACGCGAACAAAGGCGGCATCGAACTTTATCCGCAGGTGCAGGCGGCGCTCATCCGCGACTGGCGCAAGCGGTGGGGCGAAGGCGATTTTCCATTTTACATTGTGCAACTCGCCGGCCAGGAAGCCGCGAGCAACCGGCCGGAAGTGCGCGAAGCGCAAGCCACGGTGCTCGCGCTGAAAAATACCGGCATGGCCGTCGCTACCGACATCGGCGAGACGAAAAATGTGCACCCGAAAAACAAACAGGACGTGGGCGACCGGCTGGCGCGCATTGCGCTGGCGAATGTTTATGGCCGCAAAATTGAATTTTCCGGCCCGGCGTATGAATCCATGAAAATTGAAGGCAGCGCCATTCGCGTGAACTTTTCGCATCTCGGCGGCGGACTGGCTGCCAAAGGCGGCGAGCCGCTCAAATGGTTTGAGATCGCAGGCGCGGACAAAAAATTTGTTTCCGCCACCGCCAAAATTGACGGCGACGCGGTCGTCGTGAGCAGTCCGGAAGTGACCGCTCCAATCGCCGTGCGCTATGCCTGGGTGAATTTTCCCGACAGCTGCAATCTGTTCAACAACGCCGGCCTGCCTGCCGCGCAGTTCCGCACGGACGCGCCAAGACTTTCAATTGAATAAATTTTCCATGACTAAAAATATTTTCTCCGTTTCCTTGCCGATATTTTCAATCGCTTTGGCGTTGTCCGCGCAGAACAACAACCCGATGGCCGACGGCGGAAATTCCGACGGCTACGACATGGCGCCGGAGACGACGCTGGCAGTCGTCAACGCCGCCGTCGCGCAAATTCCGACGAAGCTGCCGCCAGGGCCGTTCCAGCCGACGTGGGATTCGCTCAAGGAAAACTACCGCGTGCCGTCGTGGTTTGTCGGCGCGAAGTTCGGTTTGTTCATGCACTGGGGACTTTATTCCGTGCCGGCGCACCACAACGAGTGGTATGAAAAGCATATGTATGGCGCGGACCGGCAATGGCACGCGGAACATTTCGGCCCGCAGGACAAGTTTGGCTACAAGGATTTTATTCCGCTGTTCACGCAGTCCAATTTCAATGCCGACGCGTGGGCGGAGCTGTTCAAAAAATCCGGCGCGAAGTTCGTCGTCCCGACGGCGGAACATCACGAAAATTTCGCGATGTGGGACAGCGCGGTGACGCCGTTCAACGCCAAGCAAATGGGGCCGCACCGCGATTTGATCGGTGAACTTTGCCAGGCCGTGCGCAAACAAGGATTGAAATTTGGCGTGTCAAACCACGGCATTGAAAATTTCCAGTTCATCAATCCGCCCGCCGAGATGGCCGCCAAAATGAAAGCCGAGCACGCCGATCTTTACGATCCGAAGTGGGCGGATTTTTACAACGTCGCCGACCGCAGTGACGCCGCCTGCGAAAAATTTCTCGTGAACTGGTTCGCGCGCAACATCGAGCTGATTGACAAATATCAGCCGGATATGCTGTGGTTCGACAACGGCGTGGATCAGCGCTATCTCGATCCGCTCAAGCTGCGCGTCGCGGCGTATTATTACAACCGCGCGAAAGCATGGGGCAAGGAAGTTTCGTTGAGCACCAAGAAAGCCGCCTACTCGCCGAGCAACAAAAACACCGAGACGATTGGCTCGATCATTGATTTTGAAAAAATCGGCGGGC
>Ga0182030_10024537_pt1 | contig 11067 bp, 11 predicted proteins | sample 812S3MmetaG_FD_121299 | JGI IMG/M metagenome (GOLD analysis project Ga0182030, IMG submission 121299) | Permafrost microbial communities from Stordalen Mire, Sweden - 812S3M metaG (Illumina Assembly) | ecosystem: Environmental > Terrestrial > Soil > Wetlands > Permafrost | place: Sweden... | reverse complement strand
TGCGCTCGCGAACGGTGAGCCGGCCCTGGTCGCGTTGCCGCTTGACCTTGTCAACGCCTCCCATCTCGCGCGCGAACGCTTCGCGCCGGGCGAGGTCGTCGAGTTCCGGCTTCCAGTTCATGCGTATCCTCCGTCGTGATGATTTTGTTATTATGCGTTGGCACCGGAAGCGCTTTGCTCTCGATCCGATTGCTGAAGAGATCGTCGGCGCCCTCAAGCATGCCGCCGATCGCAGCACTCAATTCCAGCAGCGGCGGCGCGACCTCCTTGTGCAGCCGCTTCTCGTCATACATGGCGGACAGAAGACCGATCGTCACCACGACGAACGTTTGATATTGCGGCGACCACAGCGGCACCGCGAGACCGTTGATATGCGGACTCCACAGGCCGCAGGCGATGACATAGCCATGTTCGCGCAGGAAGCGGCGATTGCCCTCGATGCGCGGCCGCAGCAGCCTGGCGTCTTCCGGAATTTCGCGCTCCATTTCGGCCAGCAAGGCGTCGCCGACGTCAGTGTCGAGCGCTGCGGTGTAGCCGTGGCCCGCGGCGGTGCTCGCCATGGCAATGCGGCTTCCGGTGGTTTCATGCAGGCCGAGCGCATTGGCCGCACGCGCAAATTCGAGATAGACGAGATGGAAGCGGTCGGGGATCACGAACCCGACGGTCCCCGGCAATTGTTCGGCGACGTCCTGCAGCCGCAGCCGGATCAGGTTGCGCAGCTGAAGCCCGCGCATCATCGAGGTGCTCATCGCCACCGCACTCGGGCCGATGCGGTATTTCTGGTCGTGGGGCAAATAGACGAGCTGGCCCATCCGGGTCAGGGTGTGGGTTAGGCGCGACACCGTCGATCGCGGCAGTCCGCAGCGATTGGAAATTTCCAGGTTGCCGAGCCGCGCCTCATGGCCCTCGAAGCACCGCAGGATGTCGAAGGCCCGCGACACCACCTGAATAATGTCGCCCTCGCCCGCCAGATCGCTGGCGAGCTTTCCTTCCTTGCTGAGCCGCTCCGACCGTCGTCCCATCCGCCGCCAGACATTCCGTTTCACGGAATAAAATTCCACTTGCAGAACAAGCTACCTCAGGCAATCTGCCGCCACAACAAAAAGCCGTTCGCGAGGGCCATCGCCCGTCAGACGGTGCCCGAGGAACGGAATGCCAGAGATCAAGATCGTGACCGAGGTGGCGGGACGCGTCTGCGCGCTTCCCGTCGAAATCGGAGCAACCGTCGGCGATGGCGACGACGTTGCATTTGTCGAAGCCATGAAGATGGAAATCCCGGTGGCTTCGCCGGCCGCAGGCAAGCTCAAATCCATCCTCGTCAGCCTTGACGACGTGGTCGCCGAAGGCCAGGTCCTCGCCATCCTCGAGACCTGAACGCACGGTGCCTGCCCCACCAGCTGCCGCATAAAAGGCCGTCTGACAGGTTTCGGCGCTTGCCGGGGCGACGTAACATCCGGTTGCGCGAACGATCGCACGGCAGGACCAGACATGAATATCTCGCATCCGGCCGCGGCCCAAAATGCCAACAGCTGGGCCGCCTCGAAACCGCCTCTGTTACGCTTCCTCACCACCTGTCACACGGATTTTTCCGCGGTGACCGACGGCGCTGTCGCCGACTACATCCCGGAACTCGGCAAGGCCGATCCCGATCATTTTGGCATCAGCCTCGCCACCCTCGACGGGCACGTCTACGAGGTCGGCGATACGCGGATACCCTTCACGATCCAGTCGATCTCAAAGGCCTTCGTATTCGCGCTGGCGCTGGATACGGTTGGCGCGGCGCGCGTGGAAAGCGCGATCGGCGTCGAACCGTCGGGCGATCCCTTCAATTCGATCCGCCTCAATGCCGAAAATCATCCCTTCAATCCGATGGTCAACGCCGGCGCGATCGCCTGCTCCGGGTTGATCCATCAAGCCAAGGGCGATAGCGCCATCGAGTATATCCGCCAGGCGCTTGGCCGGTTTGCCGGGCGCGAGCTTGACATCGACGAAGCGGTATATGCATCCGAAAGCGCGACCGGCGACCGCAACCGCGCGATCGGTTATCTGCTCCGCAACGCCAACGTGATCAAGGATAATGTCGGCGCGGTGCTCGAGGTTTATTTCCGGCAATGCGCGGTTCTGGTGACGGCGCGCGATATCGCGATCATGGCCGCGACGCTGGCCAATCGCGGCACCAACCCGGTGACCGGCGAGCAGGTCATGACCCCCTACGCCATCTCGCGGACGCTTTCGGTGATGACCAGCTCCGGCATGTACGATTACGCCGGCGAATGGATCTATCGCGTCGGCATTCCCGCCAAAAGCGGCGTCGGCGGCGGCATTCTGGCAGCGCTGCCGGCGCGGCTGGGGCTTGGCAGCTACTCGCCCCGGCTCGACAGCCATGGCAACAGCGTGCGCGGCATCAAGGTCTGCGAGGCGCTGTCGTCGCATTACGATCTGCACATGCTCAACCGCAGCGACGATGCGCGCAACAGCATCATCGCCGACTACAACATCGGCAAATACTCGTCCCGCCGCAGCCGGCGGCCGCACGAGCAGAGAATTCTTGCAGCGCATCACCAGGATGTCCGTGTCATCGAACTGGTGGGCACCCTGACATTTTCCAAAGTCGATTACCTCTCGCGACAGCTCGCGGCCCGGCCGCGCCCGCAATTCATCATTTTCGACCTGCGCCGCGTCGCGGCGATGACGCGGGCTGGCGCCCGGCTGTTCACCGAGGGCTTCCGCGAACTGGCCGCCTTCAATGTCACGGCGATCCTGTCCGGCATCAAGCGTCCCTCCGCGGAATGGCAGGCGATCGGCGAATGGACCGACGGTATTTCGAATTTGCGCAATTACCATCTGCTCGACGACGCCATCGAATGGGCCGAGGACCAGGTGGTTTATCGGCACGGCGGCACTATCGACTCCCTGGAAATGACCGAACTTTCCGAGCAGCCGCTGCTGGCGGGGCTGACGGCGGAGGAACTCGCGGCGGTCGCCTTGCTGGGTACGATCCAGACCTATCGGCCGGGACAGAAGATCATCGCCGCCGAAGAGCCCGCCATATCGCTGTTCTTCCTCCAAAGCGGGGTCGTCCATGTCGCATTGCCCGGCGGCGTCAGGCTTGCGACGCTGACGGCCGGCATGGCGTTCGGGGAAATGGCGCTGTTGGAAACGCACCGCTCCGCCGATGTACTGGCCGATAAATCCGTCACCGCCCTCGAAGTGCCGCTGCGCGATTTCCAGCGCTTTCGCGAGACGCATCCGCGGACCGGAGAGCGGATCATGCGCAATCTTGCGCAGATGCTCGCCGATCGGTTGATCGTGGCCAACACCAAGGTGAATCTGTTGACGGCGAATTAGGATTGCTTCGTCCGCCACCCGCGTGACCTCTATCGAATACATTGCTACAGAGACGTGCGGCGATCACGGAGGACTGCCACGTGCGTTTGTTGTCCAATCTGCTTCGACGCTTTATCCGGCATGGCACCCTGCGGGTCCGCGACGCCGACGGCAAGGTCCATGTCTTCGGCGGGCGCCTGCCCGGACCCGACGTCGCCATCCACCTGCATGATCGCAAGCTCTACACCAGGCTGTTCATCAATCCGGAACTATACGCCGCCGAAGCCTATATGGACGGAACGCTGACACTGGAGGACGGTGCCGCCATCCACGATTTTCTGCTGCTGTTCTCGGTCAACCGCGCCGGGCTCTACTCGTACAGCTCACAGAAGCTGATGCGGCGGTTGTGGCGCGGCCTACGCCGCTGGCACCAGGCCAATCCGATCGGGCTTGCCGCCGCGCATGCCCGCCACCATTACGACATCTCGACCGAACTTTACCGTCTGTTCCTCGACGATCAGATGCAATATTCCTGCGCCTATTTTCGAGACCCCGAGCATGAAACGCTCGAACAGGCGCAGCGCAACAAGCTGATCCACGCCACCGGCAAGCTGCAATTGAAGCCCGGCATGACCGTCGCCGAGATCGGCTCCGGCTGGGGCGGCTTTGCCATTCATCTGGCGCGCGAAACCGGCGCCCGTGTCACCGCCATCAATGTTTCGCCCGAGCAGATCAAGGTGGCCCGCGTTCACGCCGAGGCCGCCGGCGTTTCCGATCGCGTCGCGTTTCGCGAGCTGGACTATCGCCAGCTCACCGGCCAGTTTGACCGGGTGGTCTCGGTCGGCATGATGGAGCATGTCGGCATCGGACATTTTGACGAATATTTCCTCAAGATCCGCGAGCTGCTGACGCCTGACGGCTATGCCTTCATCCATTGCATCGGCCGGATGTCGCAGCCCGGCACCACCGGCCCCTTCATCCGCAAATATATCTTTCCCGGCGCCTATGTGCCGGCGCTATCGGAGACCTTCGCCGCCACCGAGCGCTGCGGTCTGTGGTGCGACGATATGGAAGTGCTGCGGCTGCATTATCGCTACACGGTGAAACACTGGCGCGAGCGCTTCGCGGAAAACAGGGCCAAGGCTGCGGCGATCTACGACGAACGCTTCTGCCGGATGTGGGAATTCTATCTCGCCGCCGTCGAACTCGAATTCCTGCACGGCTCCCACATGGTGTTTCAGATGCTGCTGTCGACCAAACGTGATGCGGTGCCGATCACGCGCGATTTCATGGTCGACTCCGAACGGGCGGCCTTGGCAACGGCGGCCGGCTGATCAAGGCGGCCGGCACTTCACATTTGCTTGTGCGGCACGCCTCGGCGCTATGCCCACAGCAGAGATCATGGATGCGAAAAAAAGAGCGGCGGTCACGGAGACTTCCTTGTTAAGGTCGCATTGATTGACGAGAATTCGTCATCGTCAAAAGCGTGTATGATTCCATGAAAATATCCGACTTTACTTGCCAATCTTGCGGATCGATCTACGAGGTGGCGGAGTCAACATCGGCGGAAGGAGGCTCGGGTCGGGCCGAATGCGCCGTTTGCGGCGGGCTGCTGCAATCCTGGCGCGACCGCAAGATGAGGGCTTATCGGTTGGTTTTGTCGGCGGAACACAAATATCCGCGAATTCCCGCGCCGCCTTCTCCTCAATAGCCAGCGCCGACCCGGTTGCGGTGTTCCGGTAGCCTGCCGGTTTGGCCGCGGCCTAACGCGATGATAGGCTGCCTGAGCATGGCTTGGGCAAGCGCGAAATCGTCGAAGCCGGCAAGCTTGAGGAACGGCGTGATGACCAAACCCGAGTTCATTTCGGCCGAAATGGGGACACGGGTGACGGCGCATGCCCTGCATGTTGGAGACCGGATCAATACGATGGGCTTCGAAGATGAAGCTCTTTCCGCGGTCCCGCTCGCGATCCGGGTTGGCAAGGCCGGCATTGCCGTTCTCTTTCGCTATGGCGTCGCGGTGCTGATCGGCCTTTCGCCGGAAGATGAAACCGGCTTTCTGGAAAGGCTGAAGCCCCGGATCGGTGGCAAGCTCGCGCGTTTCGAGGAGGAAACCGCGGTGGTAGCGCTCGCCGGTGAGGCCGAGGATCAAGTTCCGGCGGGAGGACCGATTCAGCTGCGGGACATGTTGCCGGAAAGGCTTCTTGTCATTGCCGACGTCCTGGCGAAAAGCGTCGTGCTCGCCGATGATGAGCGCCAGGTCGCGAAAGTGTTCGAAATCATCGAACCCTTTGCGAAAGAGCTGGCAGATCACGGACGAACCCGACGGGACCGAAAAGGTGTTTTGCAGCTGATCGGAAATGCCCTGCTGGTCCAGCACAGGGTCTCCGGTCGCGTCGCGGTCGGAGAGAAACCGGATGCGCTGTGGGACCGTCCCGACCTGGAGAGGCTGTACGCCCGGCTTGAAGACGAATACGAACTCAAAGAGCGCGTCGATACGCTCAACCGTAAGCTCGCCGTGGTGGCCGAAACAGCCAACACCCTCGCCGACATTATCGACACCCGCCGATCGCTGCGCCTCGAGCTGATTGTCGTCATATTGATCGCATTCGAGATCATCATCACATTCTATCAAATCTACGCTGCCAGGGGCCACTGAGCTAACCGCGCTCCCGACCGGGCCGACCGCCCATCCGCGCACAGCCATCCGGGTGAAGATTTAAGCCGGTGCCGCTTTATTCGGCGCGGGGTATTGCTCACGCTGAATCTCGCCGACAACGCTGTTTTGTCTTCAAATTCAAAGATAATATCGACCCGGCCCCAACCAGCGTGGATCAATCCCATTGACGCCAATTGCAATCCGGAGAAACCGCGTCTGTTTGATACTCGCTATCAAATTAACCGCCTTGGCCACGGTCTTTACGGCATTGTCATCTTCGGCCCGGGCGGATGACGGATCGACGTCCGGTCCCGGTATCCCGGACAAGAGCGGGTACAGCCTGTTTAATCCGACGCCGGACGACGAGATGCGAAAATTCACTCCCGATCGGCCGGCAAAGGGATTTTCGGTCCGCACCATCGACGCCGGTCATTTCGAGCTGGAAACCGACCTTGTCAGCTACACCTATTCAAAATATCTCGGCATCGGGACCCATAGCGTTGAAGCGCTGGACCCGACCCTGAAAATAGGCATCACAAACTGGGCGGATTTTGAGGTCCAGTTCAATGGGCTGCAATCCTCGCGATCATTCGACAGCGAATCCGGTGCCACCGTGGCCCATGGCTCCGGGTTTGGCGATGTATTGCTGCGGACGAAGGTGAACCTGTTCGGCAATGATGACGGCCCTGCGGGCTTCGCCCTCATTCCCTACGTCAAACTGCCTTCGTCGGTTCCGGTCATCAGCAACGGGGCCGTTGAGGGCGGGTTGATCGCGCCATTGGCCTTGCGTCTGCCCCAGGATTACATCGTCACCTTGATGACCGAAGTGGATGCCCTGAAGAACGCCGACGATAGCCGCCGATATACGAACTTCGTCAATCTCGTCGGCGTCAGTCATCCGCTTCCCGGCATCGACGGGGCCAACGCGACGGTCGAACTGTTCTCTTCGGCCGGAACCGATCCGACGACGCCGCCGATCTACACGTTCGACGTCGGCATGAATTTCCGGGTTGATAAACATGTGATCCTCGATGTCGGTCTGAACCTCGGCCTCAACAAGGCGGCGCCGAAAGCCCAGATCTATACCGGAATATCCGCCCGCTTCTGAGCGCGAGTGGCGCGTCTAAATTCAAACCACTTCCGTCACCGGCTGCATATCGATGCCGAAGGTTTCCAGAAACTTTGACGTCATGATGTAGAAGCCGACCGAGAGCTGCAACTCTATCAGCGCCGCCGGTGTCAGCTTTGCAGCAATGGCGTTGAATGTCGCGTCGGTCGGCCGGCGCAGATGGACGATCTCGTCGGTAAAGGCGAGCGCCGCGCGCTGTAGCTCGTCGAAGCACGTCGCCGATTTCCAGTCCTCCAGTGCTGCGTTCTGCTCGTCGGTCACGCCGACATTCTTGCCGATGCGCTTGTGCGCGGCGATTTCATAGGGCGCCTCGCACAGGATTCCCGTGCGCGTGATCGCCATTTCGCGCACCACCGGATCCAACTCGCCCCGATGGCGGATCGCGCCGCCGAGCCGGCAATATTGCTCAAAATAACTCGGCGAGTGCGCCATCATGCGAAAGATATTGGCGTTGCGGTTCTTGTCCAGGATTTCGCGGGTGCGTTCGCTGGATTTTGAAGTATCGCAATAGTCGATACGGGCCATGATTCACCTTGGGTCTTCGGCATTTGTTTTATCGAAGAGCGGGTTCCACTTGAAGCTTTATCGAAATGCGGAAGCCGGATCAACAGCGTGCGCCGGTTCGCGATCAGCGCATCACGTCAGAAAATCGCTTTCAAAATTCCATCGCGCGCGCATAAACCGGCTACACGCGAGCCAAAATGCCGCCGCATTGCTGTTCGACCCTGACACGGTCGATATTCGCATGAGTGGGGACTCAATCCAGCGAATACTCGTCGTGGGGTGTTCCGAGTAAAATTCTGCACCGTCGTTCGCGCTCTCGCGCAGCGATGAGTCACGCCCAGGTCTAGGGAGAACTGCATGAAGGAAGCCACCAAAAGGGCGGCCTCGGAAGCGCTTGCGCAAATGCTGGCGGTGACGGCAATGCTCGTCATCGCCAGCTTTATCTTTTATTGGCGATGAAGGTCTCATGTCCCGGAGGCGCCTGATGATTTTGTCTTTGCGAAATAGGGAACCAGACGGCCGGCGAACGGCACGAACCGCACCGTAACATGGTCGCCGATGGCGAGGTCGTGATCGCCATGCGCCATCATGCGGAAACCCTCGGCGGTATCGACCAGCACGATGTTGTAGGGAACATGCGCGCGGGTCTCCGGCGTCGCGGCGCGGCATACCAGTGAGGTAGCGTAAACCGTGCCCGCGCCGCTGGCGCGCTTTTCCACGGGATCAGCCGCGCCGCAAACGGCGCAGAAGCTGCGGCGAAAATACTGCAACCCGCCGCAGGCCGCGCAGGATTGATAGACGATTGCCTCCGCGCCCGCGGTCCAGTCGGCCGGGCGTCGCGCGTCGCCGCTCATCGCACCCGCTCCAGAAACATGCTGACATGCGACGACAGCACGCCGCCATCGCCATGCAGCAGCGCGATCGAGGCATCGCGCACCTGGCGATTTCCGGCGCGACCCGTCATCTGCAAATGGGTCTCGACCAGATGCGCCATCGCGCCGCCGACGCCGCAATGGCCGTAGCTCAATAGACCGCCATGGGTGTTGAGCGGCATTGCGCCGTCGCGGTTGAAATGGCCGCCGCGCACCCGCGCAGCCGCCTCGCCGCGCCCGGCGAGGCCCAGGTCTTCCAGCAGCATCGCGAGCGTGATGGTGAAGCTGTCGTAGACCGCGGCATAGCGCACGTCGGAGATCGCAACACCTGCGTTCGCCTTGGCCCGCGCGATCGCGATTTCGGCGCCGAGTTCGCTCAAGGCTGGCGCTGCCGTGACATGCTGATGGGTATGGGCCTGCGCGCAGCCGCGGACGCGCACGCCGATCTCGGAGGTCACTTCGCGACTCACGACGAGCGCCGCACCGCCGTCCGACACCGGACAGCAATCCAGAAGCTTCAGCGGCAACGCGACCGGTTTGGAGGCCATCACGTCCGCGACCGTGATGGCCTCGTGAAATTGCGCCCCGGGATGCGTGAGCGCGTGGCGCCGCATCAGCACCGCGAATTCGGCGAGATCTTCCTGGGTCACGCCATATTCGTGCATGTAGCGCGAGGCCACGAGGCCGTAATAGGCCGGGATCGTCGGCCCCAGCGGCACCTCGTAATCGGGATGTCCGACCTGCGCCAGCGCCAGGATCGAGGCATCGCGACTTTGTCCGGTGAGCCGGTTCTCGCCGCCAACCACAAGCACGTGTTTCGCCACGCCAGCCTCCACCAGATGATGCGCCAGCATCGTCATGGCCAGACCGGTGGCGCCGCCAACTTGAACCGCATGCGCGTAGGCCGGCCGGATGCCGAAATGTTCGGCGAAAACCGTGGCAAGCATGATGTGCGGCGCGACCGTGCTGTAGCCGCAGAGGATGCCGTCGATCTCGGCGCGTTTCAGGCCGGCATCGGCGATCGCCAGCTCGGCCGCCTTGCTCATCAGGTCGAGCGACGATGAGCCCTCGTGCCTGCCGAATGCCGTGAGGCCGACGCCGGTGATAAAGCTCATGGCTTCAAGACTTCGTGCTTTATATTCATCATTCCGGGATGCGCCACCCGAACTCGGGTTTACCCGAGTTCGGCAATATCATTGTCCAAGTCGGCAACAGCCGACTTGGATGCGCAGGCCCGGAATCCATACTCCCTGCAGGGGTGATGGATTCCGGGCTCGCGCTCCGCGCGCCCCGGAATGACGATGTGACGTTTATGGTCTTCATTCTCTAACAATCATATGTCTCACTCCCGCGCGGTATCGGGCGCGGCTCGGGTGACGCCATCGCGCACCAGTGCAGCGATTTCTGCCGCGGAGAAGCCGGCTTCGCGCAAAATCTCGGCGCCGTGCTGGTTGAGCCGTGGCGCCAGCCGTGCCGGCTCCGCCGGGGTCTCCGACCAGGTCGCGGACACTTTCATGTTGCGGATCCGCCCTTCGGTCGGATGATCGACCACCGGAAAGAAATTGGTCGCCACCAGATGCGGATCCCGCAGCATGCTCTCGAGATCATGCATCGGCAACACCGGCACATCGGCCTTGTCGAGCAGCTCGGTCCATTCGGCGGTCGTTCGGGTTTGGAAGATGCGGGCCAGTTCAGCGTAGACCGTGTCGATGTTGACGGCGCGGCCGGCGAAGGTCGCGAATTTGGGATTCTGGCGCAGATCGTCGCGGCCGGTGGCCGTGAAGAAACTCTGCCATTGCTTGTCGTTGTAGACGATCACGCAGATATAGCCGTCGGAGGTTTTATATGGCCGGCGGTCGCGCGACAGATGCCGCGCGTAGCCGCCTTTGTCGAGCGGTGGCTCATAGGTGAGACCGCCCATGTGATCGCCCATCACGAAACCCGCCATGGTCTCGAACATCGGGATATCCACCCGCTGACCGTGTCCGGTACGGTCGCGATGAACGAGACTGGCGCAGATCGCACCGACGGCGGTGAGCCCGACGATGCGGTCGACCAGCGCGTTCGGGACATAGCGCGGAATGCCGTCGCTGGTCTGTGCCATCAAGGCGGGCAGCGCGGTGGCGCCCTGGATCAGATCGTCATAAGCGGGCTTGGCGGCATAGGGGCCATCCTGGCCGAAGCCGAACACGCCGGCATAGATCAGGCGCGGATTGATCTTCGAGACCACGTCGTAGCCGAGTTGCAGCCGCGCCATCGCCTGCGGACGCACGTTGTAAACCAGCACGTCGGCCGAAGCGATCAGCCGCAGCACCGCGTCGCGCCCCGCAGGCTTCTTCAGGTCGAGGCAGATGCTGCGTTTGCTGCGGTTGGTGTTGAGGAACACCGGACCCATGCCGGGATGGCGGGTTGGACCGATCAACCGCGTCACATCGCCGTCCAGCGACTCGATCTTGATCACGTCAGCGCCGTAGTCGCCGAGCATCTGGGTCGCATAGGGCCCCATCAGCACGGTCGTCATGTCGATGATCTTGATGCCCTCGAGCGGTCCCATGGCTTGTTTCGCTCCCGGCGAT
>Ga0182030_10024534_pt1 | contig 11068 bp, 10 predicted proteins | sample 812S3MmetaG_FD_121299 | JGI IMG/M metagenome (GOLD analysis project Ga0182030, IMG submission 121299) | Permafrost microbial communities from Stordalen Mire, Sweden - 812S3M metaG (Illumina Assembly) | ecosystem: Environmental > Terrestrial > Soil > Wetlands > Permafrost | place: Sweden... | reverse complement strand
GTTCGGTAGGCTTCGTGTTTAGAGTGTCAGATCGGATTCCAACCGAGAGTGACCTAATGCCAATTCTCGCCGTGAAATACTTCACGCCTGTCTGGCGGTTGCGTGTCCTTGGGGCGACTGTGAACCTCAACTGTTGACTTCAGGCAATGCACTCATCGGCAAACTCAGATCACTCGGCGTGCAGCTCGAAAACGAAGCTCTTCCACATTGAGTTCTCCAATCTCCATGTCTCGAAAGAAGACTCTATAAAACCCTGGTGTGATCAACTCAAACGCCAGTTCTTCGAAGCGGAATACCTCGCATTGGCGATTTTGTAACAACTGGCATGATCGAACAAGATCGTGTTAACGGGTTTCGAATTGAAACGCGGATCGCGATCGATGGTGCAAGCGGCGGCCGTCTACGCAGCGGCCACCGCTATTTGTTAGACAGCGCGAATTAGCCCGAGCTGAGTGAGTGCGGTGACGCCGTCGTCAGTCCAATCTCTTCGACGATCTTGCCGTCCTCTAGACGCAGCAGCGTCGTTCCGGTGAAGTGCATCTTGCGACCTGTCGCAGCCGGCAGCGACCCTACCAGGAAGTCGGAGAATGCCGGCCCGCTATGCGTGCCGCCACCGACCCAGCGACCAACGACATAGTCGCCTTCGGCGATGAGATCTGCCGCTCCGCCGAAGCTGATGTCTGGGAACGCGGCGCGGAAATCAGTCATGAACGCCTTGATGTCCTCGTGTCCGCGACGGGGCTCGTGCAATGAATACCGCAAGAGCATGTCGGTGCAGCGAGCTCGTCAACGATGCTGAGATCGCATGTGGGTCCCCTGAAGCTGGCGAACCAACGACCTACGATGGCTTAGCGTCATTTCAGGCCAAAAGAATCCGAAAGGTGTAAGCGTACTTGCACGGCGGAGTGTCAGGTGCCTGGATCTCGAGACCTTGTGGTCCCCGCGACCACTTGAGATTCGATTGCGCCCCAAGAAGTTCGACCTTGCCGATCTGGCGAGGGTAATTGGCCGAGCCGTCGGCGAGTGAAGTGACAACAAACTTTCCGTCAGCAGGCCAGCCGAGCGCGATGGCGTAGAGAGTGTCACCTTTGGTAGTGAAACGAATATCCGAGGAGTCGAACTTAAGGCGATTCAACTGATAGGATCCGATCTTTGGGGCATGGATCGAGGGACCTTCGCCATAGACCTTCCAGGGACGCGAGCCTTGGATGGCTTCGGAATTGATCTGCTGCCAATCGATAAGTTCCTTCAGAAATGCCATTTCATCGCTGTCCGGCTCCCCGTGACCGGGCAATGGAATGTTGAGCAGGAGGTTTCCATTCTTGCTCACGATGTCCACGAACATGGGAATGATCGTGGATGCTTTCTGATATTTGTGATTTTCGAAGATAGAGCGGTCATAGTGCCATGCGCCGATGCACGCGTCGGTTTGCCATGGGGCCTCCTGCAGCTTGTCTTCCATTGCCGCCTCGAAGTCGCGCGTCAGTGTGCCCCATATCGGCTCGGGAACAGTTTTCAGATTCAAGACCGCTTCCAGGCGGCCACCGTGCGTCTTCATATTCTTGTTGTAGTAGTAGGCCATGATCTGCGGTGCCAAATCTGGAATCCCGAGCCAAACACCTAGATCCGGGGCCCACCGCCCGCCGGCGTCGAAGTCGAACTGCGCGTTGTCGTCAAAATACAGCAAATCGGGATCATAGCTGTCGATGACATCTTGCACCCGCAGCAAGAACTGCCTGGTGAACTCAGGGCACGGGCTGTTCTTCCGGTGTGGTTTGCCATTGAGCATCTGAGGGTCCAGGCCATCCCACCATTTCCCTTTGCCATCGGCGATGGTCTGCATACCATCGTAAGGAACTCCCGCAAACGGCCCGGTGGTGTCGCTCTTGTAGCGCACGGGCATAAATTCGTCCCACACTCGGCCTGGAGTGCCGTGATGGCTGACGCCAAATCGCAATCCGTGAGCACGCGCCAACTTGGCCCACGTTCCCACAATGTCGCGCTTTGGACCTACCTGGACACTATTCCATGGCTGGTACCTTGAGTTCCAGCAATCGAAATTGTCGTGATGGGTGGCCAGGGCGACGAAATACGCAGCGCCTGCGCCCTTGTAAAGCTTGATCAGAGCTTCGGGATCCCATCGTTCAGCCTTCCATAGATGGCAAACGTCCTTGTATCCGAACTTTGAGGGGTGGCCATAGGTCTTTACATGAAACTCATATTGGGGCGTCCCCTGAATGTACATATTGCGCGCGTACCAATCTCCATCCTCGGGAACGCACTGCGGGCTCCAGTGCGCCCATATCCCGAGCTTTGCGTCGCGATACCAATCCGGACACTGGTAGGACTTGAGCGATTCCCAGTCTGGCTGAAAAGGCCCGTCTGGAACCTGCCCGCGAAACATCTGCGCACGCCCTGGTTTCGCCAATGCGGCCCAAGCGAAGGCTGATGCGCCGGTTGACAGGAATGATCTGCGATTCATGATTAGGGCTGCCTCCAATGTGCCAGTCACTGGGAGGTCGTTAGACGGCCTCCCGATAGAACAGGTGCTACTGGCCTTTCGGGCCACTCATCGAGCGGATTCGAAATACCAGATTCAGGGGACGCATAGGGATTGCAGCATCGCCTTCCCCTATTTGCTTACCACTGCTACTACAGTCTTGTCCGGCCCAGGCCATGCCGGGGCGCCTTCATGATTCAGCCGTCTGGTTTTATCGTCCCACGTCAGCTTCGTGACTGATCCGGCACCCTTCTCGTATCCATAGGTTGTTCCGTCATCCTGAAAGAGAGTAAAGCTGGCGTCTGCTCCCGGATATATCCGCACGGATGCAATCGTCTGTGCCTGCTCGGTGCTACCGATCTCGGACCCAACAGGCACAATGCTTCCTGCTTTTACAAACAGCGGCAACGTATCGATGGGCGCATCCACCTCAATGGTCTGTCCACCGTGCAGCCGTTCATTGGTCCAGTAGTTGTACCAGTCGCAGCCTGCGGGCAAATAGACCGTTCTGGATGTGGCGCCCTGATCCACTACCGGAGCTACCAGGAATGCAGGACCGTACATATATTCATCCGGGATATCGGCAGCTTTCGGATCTGAAGGGAAATCCATGAACAAGGCCCTCATATACGGAGCGCCAGTCTGGTAACTGCGATAGGCAACCGAGTAGGTGTACGGCAGAAGCTGGTAGCGCAGCTTCAGATACTTCGCGAGAATTGGTTGGGCCTGCTTGCCGTATGACCATACTTCGTTGTGATTTCTCTCTCCGTGTGTGCGCATCACGGGCTGGAATGCGCCCCATTCGAACCACCGGACAAACAGCTCGGGATAATCTTCATAGTTCCCAATAGTGCCACGGACATCTGACCCATCTATGAGTGGCTTGTGTTCGGCGTGGTAGTCCGCCGGAACCGGTGGCGAGAAGAACCCAGCGATATCAGTGTCCCAGTAGGGCAGTCCGGTAGCGGTGAAGTTCAACCCGGCAGGGACCGAGCGCTTGAGCATATCCCAGGTCGAGACAATATCGCTCGACCAAAAAACCGTGCCGTTGCGCTGCGCCCCCAGATAAGCTGCGCGAGCCAGGATCATCACCCGACGGCTGTCTCCAAAGTCGCGCCGAAAGCCCTCATACACCGAGGCAGTGTGAAACAGTGGATACACGTTGTAGTAGCGCGTGCCGGAACCAATCGAGAACCTATCGTTCGCTGGATCGACGTCCGGTTCCGTCTCATCCAGCCAGATGTAATCGAAACCATAGGGCTTCACGTAGCGATCACGTATCTTCTCCCAGAACCACTTCGCTGCCTCTGGGTTGGTGGTGTCGAGATTCGGTCCGATGTTCTTTCTATAGCCGCCAGAATCCGGGGCTCCGTTCCGATCGAGAATCAGCCAGCCTTTGCCGAGTAACTCGTCGTAGAACTGCGTTCCGGCTGCAAAGTGAGGCCAGACGCTCAATAGCGTTTTCACCCCCATCGCGTGCAGTTCACGATTCATCGCCGCCGGATCGGGCCACCGTTTTGGATCGAGGTCAAGCTCACCTTGTTTGGTCATGTTGAGGAAGTCCACCACGATCACGTCCAGCGGCAGCTTCTTCTGGCGATATTCCTTGGTCACATCGAGAATCTGATCCTGAGTCGGATAGATTGCCTTGCTCTGGATGTACCCATAAGCCGCCTTTGGCAGCATTTGTGTCACGCCAGTGAGCAAGCGGTAACCTTCATAGATTTCGTCGCTGGTCTCTCCGGCGATGACGAAATACGAAACGCGGTCTCCTACCTCGGACGACCATGTATTGCGCCCATTGAACCCCAGATTGATCGTCGTTTTCGATGGGTTATCCCACACCAGGCCATAGCCACGGCTTGACACCATAAAAGGCACACAAACGTTTTCGCCTCCCAGTGCGCCGTAATCATGCCAGCAGCGAATCTCGTGGTCTCGGAGGTCCATCCAGCCTTTTTGCTGCTGTCCCAATCCGTAGTAGTGTTCCCCCTGCAGGGAATCGAATGCAGCTGTAATCTTGTAGCCCTTCGCTCCCGCATCAGCCGCCGCCACCTCAGCACTTTCCGGCACCATCGCCCAGCTGCGCATGTGCAGCAACATCTTGCCGTTGATCGTGGTCACCTGTAGAGCATCATTGTGAGGTCCGTGCCCGCCCCCGCCTCCGAAGTAAGGATCGCGCAGCTGGAGATTCAACGCATCGAGCGGCATTGGCTGAGATAGTTTCTCTTTGGGAAGGCTCTCGGGCGACACCCGCACAACCATCCGGGCCGAGCGGAATACGTCGTCGCCTTCCGAGTCGCGCTCGTGTGTCCATCCCTGCGCCGAAGGCTGAGCTACGAACCCGTAGCCAGGGAGGCCGGAGGCTGTGGCCTTATCGGTGCTCATCGTCACGCGCACTATGTTTGGGGCGTAGGGCTCCAATGAGATCACACGGCCTTCACGCTCCAACACCAGCGGCCCACTCTGGGCCATCGCCATCGCTCCCAGTGACACCGCCCCGATGAGAATCTGTCCCAACTTCAAGACTGGCATTTTCCAATCCAGATAACGATCGATCTGTGAACCCATTCCATCCCCTTTCGCTTCAGGCTGCCACAAACGCCTTCGGAGTTTTACTATTTCGACTGCTTGGCGCCTTTCTTGCTGAACTTCCAATAGTCGAAGTTGAAGAGCTGTCCGGTAGCGTCGCCTCGGAATAGAAAATAGAGGTCGTGTGCACCTGTAGCCCCGGAGACGGTCGTTGTCTTCGTCTTCCATTTGTTCCATCCTCCCGTGGAGGAAACAGGCAATGAGCCGATCTCCGGTCCGTCGACGCTGTCCAGGTGCAATTCGATCGATCCTCCATTCGAGGCGCTTGCGACGCTTGCAGTGAAGCTCGATACCTGATTGGCGCCGAAATCCAAGCCGCGTACCTTGATGAAATCTCCGTTTGTGATATTGGTGACATACACGCCGATCTTATCGTCCTGTGCAGTTCTCACACCGGTTGTCCAAACTCCTTTGGCCGGTCCGGATTCCCATGCCATCGTTTCCGCCTCCACCCGGACAAACGGGTTCAAAGTGCCAACTTGAGGAACACCTCCTTTGCTCCACCAGGGGAGCGTTGAAATTGTGCCGTCCGGGTTGTAGGAGAATTTCGCCAGAGTGACAGAACGCCGTTCGCGATGAACATCCGTCAGGGCGAAGTTGAGGGTGTAATTGAAGCCGAAGACGTAGGAGCTCCCTTTATAGTCAATGATTCCCGGGTGATTTCCCGAGGATCTGCTGTCTGGATCCATAATCATTCCCTTGTATTCCCAGGGGCCAGTGGGGTTCGAACTCATTGCATATCCAATGCCCTCGGGGCAGCAATGAGACGCGTAGGCCATGTAATATCTTCTATTCCGCTTGTAGAACCACGGACCTTCTTGATAATTCCTGGGTCTGGAATCGACCTTCACAATGTCGCCTGAATACGAAATCATGTCTCGATTCAACTTCACGTACCACAGATTAGGGTTGCCCCAGTAAAGGTATGCCTGGCCGTCGTCGTCGACGAAAACCGTCGGATCGATGTTCCCTGTGGCTTTGTTTATAAGTGGGCGCCCGATAGCATCCTTGAATGGGCCGAGGGGGCTGTCGGCCACCGCAACAGCTATAACGTTCTTTGGCTGTCCCGGCACACTGATTGGAACGTAGAGGTAGAACTTGCCGTTCCGCTCGATCGCCTGTGGCGCCCATGCATCGTTGCTCTGAACTGCCCATGGGAAAGTCTTCAGCGAAGCGACAGTTCCGTGATCTGTCCAGTTCACCACGTCTGTGGAAGTGTAGAGCTTCCAGTTGAGCATATGAAATCCGGTGGCGTCCTCTTCATCGTGGCTGGTGTAGAGATAAACAGTCCCGTTGTAAACAAGCGGGGCGGGATCCGCGGTGAAGTTGGTTTGTATGATCGGATTCTGTGCGCCGCAACTCACGCTCTCGGATAGTGCCACGGCAACCCAAAGAGCCACTGTGCGGAGCTTGTAGAGCCTAGTCATGAGTTCTCCAAATCGGCAGCAAGTTTTTCAGAACTCATTTTAGTCTGGGTGGAGCCGGGGCAACACCGAGCAGGCACTCGCCTCTGGGCGATCGTAAGCTCGGGACGGGGCCTCAGGAGCATTCATATCTGCCCTTCGGGCGCTTCTCCAGCAGCATAATGCTGGTCGAGAATATTCATCCTGTTCGCTTACTGCCCGAGGGAGCCACGATCGTTTCCCAGGTGCTTGGGCAGGGGGAGTCTGATTGACTACCGGGACATGCGTTGCGTTCTGGACCTGAGACATCCGTTACAAGCCCCTGGGATTTCAGGATGGCTAGGCAGAAGTCGCTGGTGGCCAGGGACAGCATGGCAACGGTGAATACGTTTCCGGATGCGCGGTGAAGGTTGCCGCCTTTGCGCACAACCATGGCGAAAGTGCCGGTGAGCAAGCCTATGCTTCCAGCGAGGATATGCAGAAACAAAAGCGGGAGCCGCATGCTTCCACGTCCTTTCAGCATTGGCCGCATCAATAAAGAAGGATCGCAGCGGCGCGGGTGCGCAACCGCCCACTGCATCCGCGTTTAGAGAAAGCTCTCTTTCGATACACCTCTCCAATTTTGCCTCAAGTTATAAGCAACAGAAATCTCGCGCGATTAGGAAGTATCAAACGCGCTCTCGGCGGTTGCAGAGGGGTCGTGGCCCGACCGGAAGCACGTCGTTTTGGGTTCCTTCCGTGTGGGCGGTAATCCAACTGCAGTTAGAAATGTAGAATCGGGATACGATGTAGCTTGTTTGCCGGAAAGGGGTGTTCAAGTGGCCGCCAACTCTCCATTTTACCCGGCGCACACCGCTGTTGTGAGCATGGATTGCCAGACTGGAGTCGTCTCTATTTACGCCAAGGACGAGGAGGCCGCTTTCCTGACTCGTGCGGCAAGTGTCCTCAATCACGCGCGAGCCACGGGAATGACCGTTATCCACGTTCAAGTCGGTTTTCGCCCCGGGCTTCCTGAGGTCAGTTCCCGAAACGTTCTCTTCGGCGCGATCAAATCCTCGCCAGAGCATCAGAAGCTCTTCCAAGAGCCGCTCGGAACGATCCCATCGATCATCGCGCCGAAAGAGGGCGAAATCACTATAATCAAACATCGGATCAGCGCATTCACCGGCACCGAGCTTGCTATGATCCTGCATGCCAAAGAAATCGATACCTTAGTCCTTTACGGAATCGCCACCAGCGGCGATGTCCTCTCAACGCTGCTCGAAGCTTCTGATGCCGACTTTCGTCTGGTGGTCATTAAGGACTGCTGCGCTGACCTCGATTCACAGCTGCAGGATTGCCTCATAAACAGATTGTTTCCCGCTCGCGCGTCGGTCCTATCAACTCGGGAATTCATCGAAGCCTCATAATTCTGACCATCAGATTGATTGCGGTTGTATCGTGGTCGATCCGGAAATTGTTACTGTAGTAAACACCGTTTCCCATGGCGGAATCCCACTGAATCCGCTGGGGATTACCAGTGTACCGAAGCGGCTATCAGCCGCATTCCATTGCAAGGGGCAGCGGCATCCCATTGTATAAATTTCCCTCTCTTGAGGTACCCCCAAATAGCTGACTGCTCCGCACAGGATGTTTCGGCCATTCAAACCGGTTACATAGCAGTATCGTTCTATGAATCTAGAAGGCTGGATTCCAGAGTTCGCAACGTTTCTTCAGTTGCATCAGACCACTGAATCAGGGCGCGGCTGACCGCCTGTCCATAGGAGAGCGTTGCTCGCAAGTAGACTTTCTGCCCTTCGGTCAATGGTCCCGCCGATATGCTTCTTTCGATCGCTTTAAACTTTTCGAGCAGAGCGATGTGGTGATCGCGGTGAACAGCCACCAAGGCCTGCGATTCCCGTACGGGCATCATCGTGCCGAAGAACAGCTTCAGGAGCAGTTCGTTGTCTTCGGATCGCACCGCCACTGGCTGCTGGAGCCACTGTCTTAGTGCCCGCTTGCCTTTCTCGGTAATGCTATAGAGCTGCTTTTGTCTCCTGCTCGCCGGAACCTTCTCGCTGTCCAGTCGAATTGCACCTTCTTCGAGCAGCTTTCTCAAGGTCGGATAAATGTTGCCATAGCTCTCACTCCAGAAGTTTGCAGTGCTCGTGGCAATTGCCTTCTTCAGATCATAGCCCGACTTTTTCTTCCCGAGAGCAAGCATGCCCAGGATCGCAAACCGGCTTGCTTTCTCGCGAGTCTGCCGACTATCCACTGAGACAGCAAGGGCAGGTTTGCGTACATGTCCATTCATGGTGGCCGCCGTTTTCTTTGCACTCATATACGGAGTATATATCGACGTGATATATTGAGTCGAGATATTGTTTCGACGGAAGCAAACTTTAAGCTGCCGCGAACCGGAGATGAATATGACTGCGCTCTTTACGTGCCTCATCATTTTGCAGTTCCTGATCATCGTCAGTCACGATCTGATCGATGTTCCTGGCTGGGTGCATGGTTCTCAGATACAGGCACAGATTGGAAAAGGGAAGGTCTGGCTTGCAACGCTCGCCAACGCCGTCTTTCCCGGCATCGCTGTCGGCTTTGCTCTCTACTTCTGGAGTCGCCCAAGGCCGGGATATGTCTCAAACTACTGGGTCATCTACTGTTCTATTGCGCTCCTGTCAGCGATCGGAATGTGGTACATGCCTTACCTGCGAGGGGCTCCCGAGAAACAAAAGAGGGAATACCTCATCATGTATGCAGGAACACGCCACATCTTGCCCGAACGCGGAGATAATCCTCGTCCGAATCTCTTCCATGTGGGCATCCACATACTATTCGTTGTCAACTTCTGCCTCGCTCTCGCCTTGCGTTCTCATTTAGTGTCAGGAACTTGACTTCGAAGCCTGTCACTTGTTGCGGTGGCGACACTGTGGGCGTTCCCCCCACGCTCTGATGGGCGGTATTTGCGATTCTTGATAACAGCTGTGCTTGGGCGGGTAGTAAGAATCGCAAGCAGCCCCATTTGGGGCGACCGGAGGTAACTGCCGAGTTGTCGCTAGCCTACATCGGAACCGCCGCGAGCAAGAAGCTCGGGGATGAGCTTTGCGCTTATCCGAGGCGGTTTCGATTAGGAGGCAAGAAGGAAGCCGCGGGCGTTTGCCGCGGACGCGGTGAGTCTATGGAATTTCAATCGCAGACTGCTGATAATGAAAGAGTTGTAACTTTACTCGACAAAGCTGGTGAAGCGATCTCATCCGGCCCATGGCCCCAGTATATGCCACAACTGCAGCGTCCGCGGCGCCTGCGGCTTCGTTCTTGCCCGTGATCCGTCCGCAACCCGCCAATCGAGATCTATTCCAAGGCGGCTATTATTATCCGACCCTCGCAAAAGGAAAGCGACCAGGTCGCGTTATAAACGATCTCTCGGGATGAGTTGCCCTAGTCAGGCGGCAGCCTTGAGGATGGTTCGGTAGCGAATGGAACGCGGACGATGCTGAAATGGGCGGTGATCTCGGTAACGGGAATGCTGAGCACAGCAAGTTTTTGGGATTGGGCACGAATAGCGGTGAGTTTAGATTCGCGGGGGTTGGACAATAATAGCCGTCTTCGGCCACTGTTTAGGGCCGCTTTTCACCCGATCAAGTATGTCCGGATTCGACGTGATCACAGAGGGAATTGTGTCACAAAGGGGTCTCTGTGCAACACGAAGGGGAATTATCATGAGGTTATCCATGGTCACTAGATCTGAGCTCAGAAGGCGGATCGCGCGGGGAGAAACCGCCCTTCGTGAGCCGACGCGGAACCCGGGAGGTGACAAACGATGAACATTCTGTTGTGGGTTCTGCAGATCCTCGCCGCGCTGATGTACGGAGCGTCGGGCGTCATGAAGGTCTTCCTGTTCGACAAGGTAAGCGAGGGGGTCCCGTCCTTTGGTGCCTTACCGCGGGAAGCCTGGAAGGCCCTCGGCATCCTCGAACTCGTCTGCACGGTCGGGCTGATCGTCCCTTCCGCCCTCCACTGGCAGCCGGCGCTCACGGTGGTGGCCGCCGCCTTCCTGACGATCGAGAGCCTCGTGTTCGTTTGGGTGCACGCCAAGTACCGCGAGATCACTCCCATCATCTTAAGCGCCGTACTGGGTCTCCTCATGGCGTTCATCGTGTACGGCCGGATGGTCCTGAAGCCGATCTTCTGAACGGCGGCCGGTCTGTTTCGCAGTCAGCGACCAATTGCCTGACATTGATCGATTTCAAACGGCTGAAGGAGTTTCTACGCACGGGTGCAAGCCACAGTTTCCCATAGTGCCGTTTTTGCGGGTGGACGGATTGCAATGCTGGAGGGAATCGGTATTCGGTCGACGCATTCCCTGCGACTGAAAAGAAGAATGTCTGGGAGAGCGAGCATGATGCAAGTTTTGATCAGCTCCGCCAGGTTGCAACTAACCCCGTTCAAAATGGCGGATGCCGGAGAGGTATTCGAATGCATCACCCCGGCGACCGCTCGCTTCATACTTTCCTGCGGGCTTAGTAGCAGTCATGATGTTCTCTGAATTCAAACCGTTTTTCTTGATTGTGGGTTCAAGGATTAGCCC
>Ga0182030_10024532_pt1 | contig 11069 bp, 8 predicted proteins | sample 812S3MmetaG_FD_121299 | JGI IMG/M metagenome (GOLD analysis project Ga0182030, IMG submission 121299) | Permafrost microbial communities from Stordalen Mire, Sweden - 812S3M metaG (Illumina Assembly) | ecosystem: Environmental > Terrestrial > Soil > Wetlands > Permafrost | place: Sweden... | reverse complement strand
TTTCGTCCTATAAAACCAGAGGATTTATTTCACAGCAGTCATAATTGGGAAGTAATGGAACAATTTACCGAAGAATTCAAGGAAACAGTAGATGCACCGGAATTTCAACAATTTATTTCAAGACGAAATCGAGTAATGAGGCCGAGCCAAATTCATTTCAATAAATTAGGTGGAAATACTACTGCAAGAATTCATAACAATAAGACAACTCACGGCATTTTTGACTTTTTAAAGGATCGAGGGTTAGCTGCTCGTGTAAAGGATGACTATGATTGGTTGGAAATGGAAAATTATACCGGCTTACTGTATATGTCTCTTCTTGCAAAATATCTTGCTGACATCGATGAGAATCATACTACAATTGGAACAGATTTTGTTTCCTATGAAAGATTCAACTTCAAAAAAGTTAATGGTAGTCAAGGCTTTCCCGTCATAAGCTTTAACCTAAATAGTGTTTTACCTACACCCAATCCAAATGTTACAATTGAACAGATTGTCGAATTTAAACGACTTCGCGAACCTAATTTGCTGCATTTCAAAAAATTACTTTCTGATTTTCAAGTAAAAATATCAAGGTCGAAATCTCAAGGAGAATTAAATGAAGCTGCTATTACCTTCAAAGAAAATTTAGTTACCGGGGTTACAGATTTATGTGAGGTTTTAAAAGACTCTAAAATCGAGTATAGACTTAAGACTCTAAAATCAATGATGAATTTGAAATCACCAACTGCTTTGGCAACTATAGGTGCTGCCGTTAATAGCAATTATCATTTGGTAAAATTACCTTTCCAATTTACCGCATTGGGAGTTCTTGCTGTTGGCGCGATAGAGTTAGCAACCAACTATATCGAGAATAGAAATAAACAGAGGGTTAAGTTGAGAGAATCACCATTTTCCTATATCTATCAAGCACAAAGGCATGGATTAATTAATAGTTTTTGATTGGCGACAACCAGACTAAAATAATCTGGTTATAGCAACCTGCACTGAAATCTGCACTGGACTTATGTTTCACTTATTCTATCAAAACAGCAACTTTTATAAAAAATGGAATACAAAGTGTTCAATTTCAATCAATTAGAGCACTTTTTGGCGAAGCTCAAAATCTGGTTATCGCAAGGTAGTGCAGGTTCGATTCCAGTTCGAGGCACATGGATGATTATCAATGAGTTACGTTGATTCGTAGCTCCTTATTTTTTGGCCAAAAAATGCATCTTGCACTAAAAATTACATTCTGCTCTCTTGAAAGCCGCTATAGATGCCCCTCTTAATAACCCGGCTTATATGTTTGTAATTGTCTCGCACGTTTGCAGATTCCGCCATTGGTTGCACAAAGTAATTCAGCTAAACCTCATCTTAGAATGCTATATAGTACTATAAGTATTCGCTGAGCTATAATGCCCTACCCTGATAAAAATCAGGAACTGCTACTTAGATTATCTCTAGTTTCGCACAAAAAAAGTATCAAAATCATTGTTTTTGGGTGTTAGCACATTGTCATAGATCAGGAATGAGAATGGAGCTAATTTTATTCGATGACTAATTGAAAAATATGGAAATTTTCAAGCAATTCACTTTTGATTCAGCCCATTTTTTACCAAATGTACCGGAGGGACATAAGTGTAAACAAATACATGGCCACACGTATCACATGACGGTATATGTGGAAGGTGATTTAAAAAAAGACTTCGGTTGGGTAATAGATTTTGCGGAGGTGAAGAGTGTGATTGAGCCTATTGTAAAGAGCATTGACCACAAATTACTAAATGACATTCCTGGTTTAGAAAACCCAACTTGTGAAATTGTTACCACCTGGTTATGGGACAAGATCAAACCGAAAATTTCAATACTCAGTAAAATAGAACTGCACGAAACGCTTACTTCCGGGGCAATTTATAAAGGAAGATAGGCATAAATGCCATTGAATTTTCATTCAATATTCTACACCCTTACAACGCTTTCAGAGCAAGTAACCTTTCCCAATGTTCATGAACTCCATCTTGAGCTCCTTCCAGTAATGCTGCGGCATTTTCAGGGTTTTGACGCTCCAGGATACTAAAGCGGGTTTCATCATAAAGGAAATCTTTTAGTGGCAAAACTGCATCCTTGCTGTCAAGCGACAATCTCTCCCCTCTCGGTTTTAACGGGTTGTAGCGGAATAGCGGCCAGTAACCTGATTTTACCGCATTTTGCTGGTGCTGCGCGCCGTGCATCATATCATAGCCATGGGCTATGCAATGGCTGTACGCAATCACTATAGATGTGCCCGGGTATGCTTCCGCCTCCTGGAGTGTTTTCAGCGCATGAGCATCATTTGCTCCCAGGGCAATTTGGCCTACGTAAGCAGACCCATGGGCAATAGCCTGTAGCGCCAGATCTTTTTTGCCCGTTGTTTTGCCGGTAACAGAAAATTTGGCACTTGCCCCTATAGGTGTTGACTTGGACTTTTGGCCGCCAGTATTCGAATAAACTTCTGTATCGAGTACGAGTATATTTACTTTTTCACCAGTAGAAAGCACATGATCCAACCCACCAAAGCCTATGTCGTAAGCCCAGCCATCGCCGCCAATGATCCAATGTGATTTTTTCACCAGGTAGTCGGCAATAACATTTAACTGTTTTGCCTCAAATGTATTGATCCCAGCCAATCTCCTGCGGAGTTCTTTTACATTTTCACGTTGTATGCTGATACCCGATTCGTTACTTTGGTCAACCTGGAGCAACTTATCCGCAAATGTTTCGCCTAATACATCTCTCAGGCTATTTAAAATGATTTTAGCTATGTCTGTTTTCTTGTCGTACGCCAGTTTTATGCCCAGCCCAAATTCTGCATTGTCTTCAAACAATGAATTGGCCCAGGCAGGTCCGCAGCCTTCCAGGTTTGTAGCCCAGGGAGTGCTCGGCAGGTTACCTCCGAAAATGGAAGAGCATCCCGTAGCATTGGCTATAACCATGCGGTCTCCATACAACTGGGTAAGCAACTTCAGATAAGGTGTTTCGCCGCAGCCCGAGCATGCGCCGGAGAATTCAAATAATGGCTGTAGTAATTGGGAGCCTTTCACTGTATTCCTGTTCACCCTCGTGCGGTCTATTTCGGGAAGTGTTAAGAAGAAATCCCAATTTTCCATTTCTGCTGCTTTAAGGGGAAGCTGTTCCTGCATGTTAATGGCTTTATGCCCGGCCTTCGCCTTACTTTCTACCGGACAATACTCTACACATAGATTACAGCCTGTGCAATCTTCTACCGATACCTGGAGCGTATAGGCTTCTTTCTCTTTATCAAATTCTTTTCCAATCGGGTTAGTATGAGCGAATGAGGAAGGAGCTTCGGCAAGGCTTTCCTTATCATACACCTTACAACGTATAGCGGCATGAGGGCAAATGATAAAACACTTGCCGCATTGCGAACATAGATCAGCATCCCAAACAGGAACGGTATCTGCAATATTTCTTTTTTCCCATTTAGTAGTAGCTACAGGGTAAACACCATCTAAGGGGAAAGCGCTTACAGGCAACTCGTCACCCTCGAATGCCATAATCTTAGCGAGCACGTTCTTTACAAAATCAGGCGCCTCATCAGGCACCATCTTTTCATTTTCTATCTCTCCTATGGCTTGTGTGCTGTAATCAATTTCAAACAGGTTAGCGATAGCCTGGTCAACTGCCTCGTAATTTTTCATCACCACTTTCTCGCCTTTATCGGAGTATGTTTTCTTAATAGCGTCCTTAATCTTCGCTATAGCATCTTCCTTAGTTAGAATTCCCGAAACAGCAAAAAAGCATGTCTGCAAAATCGTATTGATACGGGAACCCATTCCCGCGCTCCGGGCCACTTTGGATGCATCAATTACGAAAAACTTCAGTTGTTTATTAACGATTTCTTCCTGTATCGTCTTCGGCAGATGTTTCCACACGTCTGCCGTTTCAAAAGGAGTATTGAGTAAGAAGGTTGCACCAAACTCTGCATCCTTAAGTATGTCGTACTTATTTATAAAGTTATAATTGTGGCATGCAATGAAGTTAGCTGAAGTAACCAGGTATGAAGAGCGTATGGGATTCTTGCCAAAACGCAAATGGGAAACGGTAAGCGATCCGGATTTTTTCGAGTCATAAACAAAATACCCCTGTACATAATTGTCCGTTGTGTCACCAATAATTTTTATGGAATTTTTATTAGCGCTTACAGTTCCGTCTGCTCCTAAACCAAAAAACAATCCACGGAACAAATGTTGTTTTTCAAGTGAAAAGGTTTTGTCGTAGCTAAGGCTTAAGTGGGTGACATCATCTTCAATGCCAATGGTATAGTGGTTTTTAGGGCTATCCTTTTGCAGGTCATCAAATATTCCTTTTACCATAGCCGCAGTAAATTCCTTTGATGCCAGTCCATATCGGCCACCGACAACGATGGGCCTTTCCCCTTTCCATTCCTCTGCCAGTGCATTAACAACGTCCATGTATAGTGGCTCACCAATGCTACCGGGCTCTTTACAACGGTCCAGCACCGAAATTTTCTTTACTGATGCGGGAATCGCCTTTACAAAATCTTTTGCCTCAAACGGGCGGAACATGCGTACATACAGGTAGCCTGTCTTTTCGCCAACACTGTTCAAGTAATCCACTGCTTCGTGAACGGTATTTGCACCCGATCCCATGATCACTATTAACCGGTCGGGGGATTCATGCCCATAATATTCGTACAGCTTATATTCCCGTCCGGTCAGTTCGCCGAACTTCTGCATCATTTTGGTAACTATGCCCGGAACGTTGCTATAATATTGGTTGCCCGCTTCACGGCTTTGGAAAAACACATCGGGGTTTTGTGCAGTGCCACGAATAGATGGTTGCTCGGTCGACATCGAGCGCATGCGATGCGTGATGATGTCGTTTTCATCAATCATTTCCAGTATTACTTCATCAGGTATCACATGTACCCTGGTAAGTTCATGCGATGTTCTGAAACCATCAAAAATATTGAGAAAGGGAATTTTAGATTTGAGTGACGCGGCCTGCGCTATCAAAGCCATGTCCATGGCTTCCTGCGAATTGCGGCCAAAAAGCATTGCCCAACCTGTCTGGCGAACCGCCATTACATCAGAGTGGTCACCGAATATGGAAAGGGCATGTGTGGCAAGTGAACGGGCGGCGATCTGGAACACTGCCGGAAGATGCTCCCCCGCAATCTTGTACATGTTGGGTATCATGAGCAGCAAACCCTGGGAGCAGGTAAACGTGGAAGAGAGCGCTCCACCCTGCAGCGACCCATGAACAGCCCCGGCCGCCCCGGCTTCACTTTGCATCTCCATCACGCGGGGTATGGCACCGTATACGTTAGTTCTCTTTTCTGCTGACCATTCATCGCATAACTCCCCCATTGTCGAAGAAGGGGTTATAGGATAAATGGCACACACTTCGTTTGTTTTATAGGCAATATAAGCCGCAGCTTCATTGCCATCCATTATTTGAATATTATCTGCCATTCTATGTATTTTAATAATCACGACCGCTTATTCAGCCATCATTCCATTACTTTTAATTCCTCCCACACCAGGCTTTTCAGCTGATTTGCGCCTATAATACAACTGTTCACATTTTCAATGGTCAAGCAGTATTTCCCGTCGCAGTGGGCATGGCCTATCCCTTTACATTCCACATTGCTCAGGTCCACACCCGCAAATGATGAGTTGATTTTCAGGCACGAATCGTGCAGGTCAGCTAAGCTCTCGTTTTCCTTTATTGGAATACCGTGCCCGTTTAAGTAGACCTGCATGATCTGTTTCATGGAGTTACGAACTGACTGGCACGCGGAAAGGGTGACTACATCCTCCTGCGGGCGGTTCAATTCGATCTGGGCATTTAAGAGGTCCCGGAAGGCCTGCTTTAGTGAGTTGTTCATTTCATTTGTAATCATAACCAGCCAATTTATATGATTAGGAATATTCCATTAGGTTTTCAACCATCAAACGTATCGAAACCTACGGGCTGAAAATATGACCTATATCATGGCATTTGTTGATTTAGATCATGTTTGCCTCTGGCAAGGGGCTTTACTGTGCAAGGGTTCCACGTGGTGCAGCGCCGAAATTCATGCGCCAAGTGACGGAAAAAACCAGGCTGAAAAATTATCTGAATGTCCAACAGCGCTTTTCTACGCCTGATTGACTGGTCGTCGGCTGTTTATTTTCGACAGAAAGATCATTGATGCACCTGCCAATAGCCATATCATGGTGCCCCACAGAAGCCATAGGTATATCGGGTGATACGTCATAAATATCTGTCCAAGCCCCTGTAGCATCAGCAGTACTTCGTTGACAACTACGGCAGATGCAAACACCAGTAGGGACGCTCTTGCAAATACGCTTTTTGCGTTCAGTAAACCGTCTCTCACAAAATGAGAAAGCAAGTACAAAGTGACGAAACCCAACATCACGAGGTGAATGTACCCTATGATGATAGGCCGGTTTCCGAACACAATAATGCCAACAAAAGGAAATACTGTTCCTGTCTGTAAAATGGTCTTTACCGTCAGCGAGATAAGGGATAAAACACTAAGAAACTTTACATAACGGGTCATCAGTTTTAATTGCGCCCAAACATTCCACAGTAACTTGAAAAAGAAGAACAAAAATATATACAGGCACACGCAGCCTATCGCCGATATTGACCGCACAATAACATTAGGATAATGCCACAGATACGATAAGAAGAGGGCCGGGATAATAGTTACCGGCCACATAATGGCAACCTTCCACACGTATTCCTTTGCCTTCGACGTTATACCCACCCGGTATAGAAAGTTAAAAAACAAAGCAAAGATGGCAAGCGGGAAGAAACCGTTGTATTGAAAATGCAGGTAGGTATAAGCTGTGTCACGGAACATCAACACATTAACAGAGTGCGCTGCAAGCACATAACCAAGCATTGTCTCAGGCCCGATACAGGACAATACAAGCGATATCATGGCACTGATACAAAGTATCAGTATTGGCTTAGGAGGTTTTGCCTTAATGATATCCTTTGAAAATACCCACGCAAAGGTTACCGCCAGCAACACATAGGCTGTTATAAAGGTCATCGTAAACACGGTATAACCGCCGGTTACAAAACTCCCTAAAATACCATAGCTGGTAATTACCATACTCACTCGCATCCTTTGATAAATCGGTTTACTGCTCACATCGCCCGGCAGCAATTCGTAGACCATCAGCACCATTAATACGGAGATGATCCAGCCGTTCATGGCAAAATGATAGTGCGCCTCAAGGATATTGCTGAAATCAAGCCACTCAAGCGGAAAGACCATTTTGCTTCTGAGCATTACTCCAAGCAATGCCACGATGCAAAGGTTGAAGATCCCTAATGTTACCCAGAATTGCTTGCCGTACTTCATGCCTATCAATTAGTGTGCTCGGGATTCAACTTAATTAAACCTGTAAAAGGAACTGCTGTCGTAAAATAAAAAACACGCTGACTCCAGTCGACAGATTCCCGGCTATTTTTTTGCTTTGGAAAGTGTACGAATGTAATTTACCAACTCCCAAATCTGGGTTTGAGTGAGCGATTTAAAAGAAGGCATAGGACTGTTACCCGTAAATATTTTCCAGAAAATGGCACCATCTGTTTGTGCCTGCACAGTTGCCGATGTATGATCCGCTGGCGACTTTGGTAGTCCGGCAGCTGCTATACCATCCCCCCTGCCTTTTTCCCCGTGACAAGGCACGCAATAGGTATTGTACGTTACTCTGCCGTTTGCTGTAGCAACAGCATTATCGCTGAACGGATTTTGCATAGCATCGGCAGATGGCGGAGATATGAACACCTTTTGCTGAGCCAAAACATAAATAACAGAGATCAAGCAAATAACGATCAGTAAACCAGATCTTTTTAGTGTTTTCATGTATTATAAAATAAACTATTCACGTGCCGTAAATGGCGTATTATGAACAATACGCGTAATAACAATTTTATTAATTTTGAAAAAATTACAACCATCCCTAAAGTTAAATAAATAATTAGAAACGACGAATATTTAACTTGCTTTTCTTAATGCTTCAAACATCGATTTTACTTAAACTTTCGTCCACTTAAAATGATACCTCGTTCCCTATTTCTGTAAGATCAGGTTTGCAATAAATCCCATACACACAAGTCCAATTGTGTAGATGAACATGATCCATAAAGAAATGAGTTTTGCAAACCTGATCTTGTCGATCTTAAATGTCAGCAGGAAAAAAATGCTGGAAGTGTAAATGATAGAAAACCACAGCCTTCTCAGTAAACGGTATGTTGTATTTTTGGAGACGTTAAGTGGCAGAAATTCCGGTATGAGCTCCATATGGTAAACTCCTCTGTTTTTATCATTAAGCTTATGCATTAAGAAAAAATTCACCACTGAGAAGAAAATAATAACCAGGAAAGAATGAATAAATATCCGCCATTTTTCGTAGCCGAAACGCCACCACCAGTCGTTGATCCCTGTTATCAACACAGCATTCCTGCCTTTAAACCATCTGTAGTCAATGTCTAATCTTTCATAACTATCATCCTGACCACGGTCTTTGAAATTTTTCAGCAGTTGTTCATAGATCGATTCCTTTATATCGTAAGAAAGTTCCTTATGCAATTTATCCTGCTCGTCAACATCTTTAAAATACAATCTGAAATGTGAGTAGTCAATTTTTATCCTGGAGATATCGGTATTGTAGAAGTTTATCCAGTGTATTTTTTTTGGTCCAAAACATGGGTCATTAGGATAGAAATATTGTTTCACAAGGTTCACCGATGCCTTCCAAAAGCCGGTTCTGGTGGGTTTAATTTCGCCATCAAGCGAATCGGCCAATGTAAAATCAATTGTTGAAAGCAACTCTACAGATAAAACAGGATTGTTAGATAGGTCGATCGTATCAGGCAGTACCGTATTGTTGAAATCAAACCGGAACTTAGGATAAACCGACAAATTGCGAAGTGCAATTTTCTTTTTAAAATGTGCATACTGAAAATCTACGAGGGCAGCGAAATGAACATTTGTAAAATCAGCAACCGAATCAAACACCGCATATCTGAAATTTGCAGCTGTATCAAAGTGGGCATTTGAAAAATCAGCCAGAACCATAAAACGGGCGTTATAGAAATAGGCGAACGCTTTAAACGACGCACCTGAGAAATCAGCCAATATATCAAAGTGTGCATCAGAAAAATCCGCCCACGAATAAAACTGTGATCTGAAAAAATCGGCAAATAAATAAAAGTGCGTGTGACTGAAATAAGCCAGCGAATCAAAATCGGTATGTGATAGGTTTGCCCGGGAATTAAATTCGGCACCGTAAAAATATGCCCAGGAATTAAAATGTGCATAGCTGAAATCCGCAACAGAATCAAAATGAGCGCTGGTGAAAATTGCGGGTGAATTGAACTGGGCATCGGAGAAATTTGCCCAGGAACGAAAATGTCTGTCCGAGAAAAATGCCCAGGAATCAAAATGAGTCCCGGAAAAGTTGATAACCGAATCTGTATTGATTGATAAACCCTTACTTTTAATAAGTTTTTTCGCGTCGGCAGAAACTGCGGAGAATAAAATCAATAGCAGAATCATCAGGACCAAATAGCACCGCGACCGAGTGCTCGTCAGCTTTGTTTTCCCGATCATATTATATTGTATTTCCTCATTCTGTACTGATTGTAATTTGCGATGACCGGCACCAAAAGTAGCCATATAACTGTAATGACTAAGGTGGAATAAGCCATAACAAACAAAAATACTGGCTCTTATATAGCTATGTTATGATTTTAATCATGCTAATTCATGATGAAACTCAATTTCCTATTGAGAAAATTGTGTACTTTTATCCTGAACATAATGCATGTCTAAATTGATAGTGATGTTCGAAATACAAATAATTCAATTAATTAATTTACTTTTTCGCCTTAAAATAATCGGATCATGAAAAGAATGTACGTACTAGCAAGTGCAATTTTGATAGTGTTCGTCATCTGCAGTTGCGGAAATAATACTCAAACCAGCAACGCAGGAAGCGCCAGCCCGGCTACAGCAGCCACCACGCCTGCCGATCAGACCGCTAGTGACCCGGGTATAGGCAACTATAAAAATGTACAGCTTACACATCCACTGGATACAAAGATGGCCGAAAACGGAAAAAATATTTACGAAGTAAAGTGCCTTGCGTGCCATAAGCTTACCACAGAAAAAGTAGTAGGTCCCGGGTGGAAAGGCGTTACAGACAGGAGGAGCCCGGAGTATATTCTTAACTTCGTAACTAACACAGACGAAATGCTGGAAAAAGACCCGAACGCCAAGCAACTGCTTTCCGTATGCATGGTAAGAATGCCGAATCAGCACCTCTCTGATATCGAAGCGAGGTCTGTGTTGGAATTCATGCGCCAAAACGACGGAAAAAACTAGGCTGAAAAAATTATCCGAAGGTTCAACAAGTCGTTTTTCTACGATTGATTGACTTGTCGCCCACTTTTTATTTTCGACAGAAAGATCATCGACGCACCTGCCAATAGCCATATCATAGTGCCCCACAGCAACCATAGGTATATCGGGTGATAGGTCATAAATATCTGTCCCAGCCCCTGCAGCATCAACAATACTTCGTTGGCAACTACGGCAGATGCGAACACGAGCAGGGACGCTCTTGCAAACACGCTTTTGGCGTTCAGAAAACCCTCTCTCACAAAATGAGATAGCAAGTACAAAGTGACGAAACCCAACATCACAAGGTGAATGTACCCTATGATGATAGGCCGGTTGCCGAACACAATAATGCCAAGAAAAGGAAATACAGTTCCTGTCTGTAAAATGGTCTTTACCGTGAGCGAGATAAGGGCTAAGACACCAAGAAACTTTGCATAACGGTTCATCAGTTTTAGTTGGGCCCAAACATTCCATAGCAACTTGAAAAAGAAGAACAAAAATATATACAGGCACGCACAGCCTATCGCCGATATTGACCGCACAATAACATTAGGATAATGCCACAGATACGATAAGAAGAGGGCCGGGATAATAGTTACCGGCCACATAATGGCAACCTTCCACACGTATTCCT
>Ga0182030_10024531_pt1 | contig 11070 bp, 7 predicted proteins | sample 812S3MmetaG_FD_121299 | JGI IMG/M metagenome (GOLD analysis project Ga0182030, IMG submission 121299) | Permafrost microbial communities from Stordalen Mire, Sweden - 812S3M metaG (Illumina Assembly) | ecosystem: Environmental > Terrestrial > Soil > Wetlands > Permafrost | place: Sweden... | reverse complement strand
GAACGAGCAGATTGGAGCGGGCAGCGGCGTTGCGCATAATTCCCCTCCCTGAAAGGCGAATTGCCCCAGGGTGAAATTCCGGCAGGCAGACCGGTACTCCTGTATATAACGCGGTTTCACCTGTCGCTTCAAGGTTTTTCAGGAAGTTATGGTAAATTTACGGGCTTTCAGGTCACATTAGAGTTGACGCCGCCCTCTGCCAGTGCCTGCAGAACCCAGCCGGTTGGGCTGCCCAAGTGTATCGAGCGCAAGGCCTTGTGCCGTTGAACCGGAAGATGCCGGATCAAAAATTGAGCAAGATCCACCCTGTGGAAAACTCGGCGGACTGCGACCGGGTCCTGGAGGAGCAATCTGCCGGTCCTCCCAGATGAAATCCCTAGTTAGTTTGCGAAGTTTTGATCGTCGCGGCGATGCAAGGTCGGCCGGTCGTCGCCGTCTCCATTGGTGCCGCTGGCCTGCGTGTTGCTGCTGTCATCTGGAGCATTGCTGGCCCTGCGAAGCGACGGCTTCTTTCCATCCTTGTTGTCGATGAGACGGCGCTTATTCTCAATGCGCGCCAGGCGAGCCTTGACCTCGTCGAACTCCGAAGTTGTCACCGTGTACTCATCTTTCGCGGGCAGAATGCGGGCGATCTCTTCCTGCGAGTGGAGGATGCGATCGGGTGTCTGCGGATGGTCGGAGAATGCCTTGGAGACCAGTCCGGGTTTGCGCTTTTCGAGGGCCTGAATCTTCTCAAAGAAGCTGATGAAAGCCTGTGGATCGTATCCGGCGCGGTACATGTATTGCACGCCAAGATAGTCGGCCTGCGCCTCGAAATCGCGCGAGAACTGCAAAAACGTAATGGGCACGGCGAGCGACGCCGCCTCGTAGATTCCGTAGCCGGTCCATCCGCCTATAAAGATGAGCGGAATAGTGCCGAGCTGCGCATAGTTCATGCGCGTCATTTCACGCGCCGCGTGGTGTGCGCAAACGTGGGCTGTTTCGTGGGCCATCACCCCTGCGAGTTCCGCTTCCTCGTCCGCATTCAAGATCAACCCCGAATTGACATAGAAGAAGCCGCCAGGCAGGGCCATCGCGTTGATTTCGTCCGAATCGATAACCTTGATCGTGAACGGGACCTTGCAGTCGGAATTCTTCACGATGTTCTGCCCGATCCGGTTGACGTATTCCGTCACCGTGGGATCTGTAATGAACCGGGTACTCTTCTCGATCTCATCTGCATAGGTCTTGCCCATCTTGATTTCGGTATCGGTCGAGTACCAGTTGCCCAAACCCCGAGCGCCAATATCGCGGTTGCCGACTGCGTTGACGTCCTCGATACTGCCGGGCTTGACCTTTACCGCTTGGCTGCCGGGCTCAATCACTTTCTCCGGGTCGACATCTTTCGCAGCTACATCGCCTTTCACGGGAGCAGTGCCCGGCGCCGGATCGTTCTTCGATTTCTTATCCTTTTTCGAGTCTTTCGTTGAGGGCGGAGCCGGGGGCGTATCACCCGCCACCGGAGCGGTTCCGGGCGCAGGTTGAGCAGACGGGGTATTCGCCCCCGGAGCGCTGCTCGAAGGTTGCTGCGCCGCGGAGGCGTTCGCCGGGGCCGGTGTGGTCACAGCCGGCGTGGACTGAGCAGGCTGGGCAGACTGGTTCGCCGGTGTGCTCGGCTGAGCCGAGGTCGAGCCGGACGGAGCGTTCGCTGTGCCGGTTTGGGATGTGGATTGTGCGCATAGTGTGGTGGCGACGGCCAATGCCATTCCTGCCAGCACGCCCGCCTTGAGCCCGTTGAAAGCTGCTCTCATGTTGAATCCTCCGGCCCGGACAAGTCGCGTGAGGGATTTCTCGCTTCGCTCGACCTGTTAGACGTTAGTATCCGCCCATATGGCAGCCGGAAGGAAGAGGAAATCGACCGAAGTTGTCAATGGGATCAAAATTGGGCATTGCGGATTGCCTTGATTTAGAACCCGTCGTAGAGCGGATCCGTTGTTTGGACCCGCCACCGCGTTGAATTAGAGTGAAGATCACGCTGAGAAGCGGGGAGGTTTCGTGCGCAGGGCATTCCTTTTGGCGGTCCCGCTTCTGGCGGGCTGGGCGATGCATAGCTTTGCGCAGCAGACCCATCCGTCGGGGGGGACCACGGCAGGTGTGCTGGGCAAAGTCTTATCGCCTCATGGCCATGCCCGGCCTGTTCCTGCCAACGCGCCGCATATCCCAAGCGTTGCCGAGGATGCGACAAGCCTCGGTTCGCCGCTCGTCCTCGAGAAGAACTGGCGTGTGGGAGTGACGGGCGACCCGGCTGCCGCACTGCCCGGCTTCGACGACTCAACATGGGATGTGCGTGATGCGAAGAGCGCCATCGCCGATGTGGAGGACGAGGACCACCGTGTAGGCAATGCCGGCAGCGAAGCGATGGATGGCCCGGAGAATCTACCGGGCGGGCACAAAAGGCCGTTCGCCTGGTTCCGCATCCACCTGAAGCTTGCGCCCAATCACGGCCCAGTTTCTCTGTTGATCGAGCTCCCCATCACGCAGAACACGAATATGACCCTCGGCGGGTCGGAGCCCGGGCTCGATGTTTTCGCAAACGGTCGCAGGATTCTGCCCGAGGGACCGCACGGCGACGCGACATTCAGGTACGAGGAAATATCGCGACTCTATCATCTCGGACTGGATCCTAATGCGACCGACCTCACGCTGGCGATTCGAACCCTATACATTCCCTTCGGCTATTACTCGTATACCTCGTTCTTCTCGAGACGCACGTTTCGGATTGGCAACCCTGAAGACCTGCGACGCGGATGGGACCTGTGGTTCATGCACAGCCTCTTCGAGCGCTTGCCACGGCTGGTCAATGCGATCCTGCTTACGGTGCTGTCGCTCTTCCTGCTGGCCTTGTATTTCACACAACGGGGCCACGTGGAATATCTATGGCTTGCGCTGCACGAAATCCTGCAGGCCCCCATCGGCTTCATTGACCTGGCAGGGAGCCTGGCGCGGATTGACCAGATCTGGTACGCAGCCCTGGTTTTGCAGTTGGTAGCAATTTCAGCTTATCTCTACTTCGAGTTCGTGGTCGCGTTCCTGTCGCTGCGCAAGCGATGGACGATCACGGCACTGCGCTGGACTGCGCCGATACTCGCCGCCGTGGGTCCAACCCTGTTTTTGCTCGGCGGCCATGGTTGGCTCGTTGTTGGGACGCTGGTTTTTGTCGGCCTGGGCACCGTGCTGTGGATGATTGGTTGGTCGCTCTTCATCTTTGTCACCCTGATTGCGGCGACCATTCGGCGGAATTTTGAGGCCGGTTTGCTCCTCATTCCCCTCGTGCTGACGATTATCGGCATCGCTGAGCCAATCATGACCAGTCTCATCAGCGACTCGTCGGGTCATCCCTACCGCTCGCCGCTGACCATCCAGGCTGGGCCGGTTCCGATTCACTTCGCCTCGATCGCCGACTTCACGGGCCTGCTTGCCATTGTGCTCATCATCTTTGTCCGATTCTTGCGCATTCAGCATGACCGTGAACGCGCCCAGAGCGAACTCGCCGCCGCACGCAGTGTGCAGGAGTTGATGATTCCCCGCGAGAAACTGGAAACGCCGGGTTACGAAGTGGACTCCGTCTACAACCCTGCCAACGAAGTGGGAGGCGACTTCTTCCACGTACAGCCCTTGAGCGACGGCGGTCTCCTTGTAGTGATCGGCGACGTGGCGGGCCACGGCCTGAAAGCTGCGATGAATGTATCGATGCTGATGGGCGCTCTGCGGCGCATCCCCGAAAGGAGTCCGGCGAAGATTCTCGAATCTCTGAACCGAGTGCTGACAGGAAGCGAGAGCCTGACCACATGCCAGGCGATCTTGTTCGGCCCCAATGGTGAGCTGGTGATATCGAGTGCGGGCCATCCGTTTCCCTATTTGAACAGCCAGGAAATTGTCCTGCCCGGAGGACTTCCATTGGGCGCGGTGCCGGAAGTCAGTTACGACGAGGTGCGGCTCTACTTGCACCCCGGCGACCGGCTCCTGCTGCTCTCGGACGGTGTAGTCGAGGCCCGCAGATCCACAGGAGAGCTATTCGGCTTTGATCGCGTGCACAACCTCAGCAACCAGACGGCGTTCTACATCGCCGACGCGGCTAAGGAGTTTGGGCAGGAAGACGATATCACTGTGTTGACAGTGCGGAGGCTGGCGCAAGCCGTGGCGGCTTAAAGCACACTCCCTTAAAACGGCTTCCCACGAAACAAATACAGAAGCTCGATGAGCAAAATCAAAACCACCGTCACCTCCAAAAAGAAGGCACGGCTCTGGTTGAATTGCTCCACCATGTCGTGATACAGGTCTTCGGCTGTCTTTAGTTTTTGCGCCACGAGGTCCTTGTAGTCCGGCACTCCAATCTTTGCAGCGGCTAACTTGTAGAAGCGTGCGGCAAACATGTCGCTGAGAAACTTGATGGCGTTATCGGCGCGCTCGGTAAGCTCTGCAACATCCAGCAGCACCGTGTGCAGGTTTGTCGCGGAGCGAGCAAGGCCCCAACGCGCAAGAAATCCCCTCTTCTGGCCGAGGCGATCGTAGACACTATCGAGAATTCCAGACAGTAACTCGTCATAATGGCGAAACTCTAGCAACTGGGAATTTGCATATTCGAGCAGCTGAATCGAAGTCTCCGCGCCGGCCGTGCTGTCGTAGAGGAACGCTGCATTCCATCCGATCACCGCCATGTCGGTCGCATAATAGCTGACCTGCGAGTGCAAAACCTCCCTCATTTCCCCATCCGATAGCAGGAGCCGGTCACCGCGAACGACTTGCGCAATTCGCAATCCATGATCGCGCGTAAGTTCCGCTGCTGTGGGTGCACCCTCCGCCTCGCGCACATGAAAGATGAAGTAGTCTTCGCTCAGCCATCGCTGGTAAGGCTTGATCATTGCGCTCGTGACGCTTTCCAGCTTCTGCCGTACGATCGGTTCGACGCGCGAGGCAAAATCGATGTCCCACACCCAGCGGCTGGCCAAGTTCACAAGACTCCCCCAATCACCGGAAAACGGCAGCTGGTAAATCACGCTGGCGACGCCGTAGTCGTAGTACTTTACTTCTCCTTCCAGCCGCTCTCCACTTTCGAGCAGGATCGGTTCGAGCGGCCCTATAACGGGCGGCCTCTGATACCGGACATAAGCTGGCGCCGCATGCTTCATGCTGGGTTGCTGCTGGGTGCGCGCATTCACTGACTGTTGTAGTTGATCGAGGCGCAACTCTTCACAGACGTCGAACTGGATGAGAACCAGCACGGAGCCGCTTACGAATGGCGAGGTCTGTGTTGTGACGGCAGCATTCATCGTACTCAGGCATCGTACTTCATCTTTGCCCTGGCGATAGTGTGCCTCAACATCTTTCACGCACTATAAATACAACAAAATCAAGCAGAAACCGCATCGTAGAAAACATGAGCCGAACGTTGCTGCCAGGAAAGCCCTATCCTCTGGGCGCTACCGCTCTCAAAAAAGGAGCAAACTTCGCCATCTTTTCTGAAGCCGCCACACGTGTCGAGGTGTGTCTCTTCGATGCCGACGGCAAACAAGCCGACTGCGTCAATCTTCGCGAACGCACCGCATTTGTGTGGCACGGATTCATTCGCGACATCAAGCCGGGCCAGCTCTACGGCTTTCGCGTCGACGGTCCGTGGGACCCCGAAAAAGGCCACCGCTTCAACTTCAACAAGCTCCTCGTTGATCCGTATGCCAAAGCCATATCCGGCAAGGTCGACTGGAAGGCCCCAATTTTTCCCTACGATCTGGCATCCGGCGATCCTCTGAAAATGGACACGCAAGATAGCGTCGCCGGCGTGCCCAAGTCCGTAGTGATCGACGGCAGATTCGATTGGGAAGGCGATTGTCCTCCCGACACGCCTCTACCCGATTCGATCATCTATGAGGTGCACGTGAAGGGATTCAGTATGCGCAATCCCGCAGTGCCGGAAAACTTACGCGGGACGTATGCCGGTCTGGCGCATCCGTCGAGCATCGAGTATTTCAAAAACCTTGGCATTACCGCAGTCGAGCTGCTGCCCATCCACCACTTCATCGATGAAGGACACCTCGTCGAAAAGGTGCTCAGCGACTATTGGGGCTACAACACACTGGGCTACTTCGCGCCCACGTCGCGTTATTGTTCCTGCGGCGACCAGGGCGGGCAGGTCGGAGAATTCAAGCAGATGGTAAAAGCCCTTCACGCGGCGGGCATCGAGGTCATTCTCGACGTGGTCTACAACCACACCTGCGAAGGCAATCATCTGGGACCGGTTCTGAGTTGGAAGGGAGTGTGCAACACGAGCTATTATCGGCTCGTCGAGGACAAGCCGGAGTTCTACATGGACTACACCGGCACCGGCAACACACTCAACGTGCGCAATCCGCAGGTCCTGAAAATGATCATGGATTCGCTGCGCTACTGGGTCACCGAAATGCACGTCGACGGCTTTCGCTTCGACCTTGCAGCAACCCTCGCACGCGAACTCCACGATGTCAGCAAGTTGTCTTCTTTTTTCGACACCATTCACCAGGACCCTACACTCGCAGACGTGAAGCTGATCGCCGAACCTTGGGATGTGGGCGACGGTGGCTACCAGGTGGGCCAGTTCCCTGTTCTGTGGGCCGAGTGGAACGGCAAATATCGGGACACGGTTCGGCGTTTCTGGAAAGGCGATGGCGGCCAGCTCTCGGACTTTGCCTATCGACTCACCGGCTCCAGCGATCTGTATCAATTCGACGGACGCAAGCCATACGCGAGCATCAATTTTGTCACAGCGCATGACGGCTTCACGCTCTGCGACCTTGTGAGCTACGATCAGAAGCACAACGAAGCCAACCAGGAAGACAACAAGGACGGCTCCGACAACAACGACTCATGGAACATGGGCGTTGAAGGGCCCACCGACGATCCGGCGATCAACAAACTGCGCGAACGCCAGATTCGGAACTTCATCGCTACCCTAATGCTCTCGCAGGGCGTGCCCATGCTGACCGGCGGCGATGAATTCGCGCGCTCGCAGAGGGGCAACAATAACTGCTATTGCCAGGACAACGAATTGACCTGGTTCGATTGGAACCTCAACGAATCGCGCACGCGGCTCCGCGAATTCACATGCAAGTTAATACGGCTTCGACTCGACCATCCGAACCTGCACCGGCGCAAATTCTTTCAGGACCGCGAAATTCGAAAGATGGGCGATGGGTCCCTCGTCCGCGTCGTCAAGGATGTTGCCTGGTTCAATCCCGACGGCAACGAGGTCTCCGACGAAGCGTGGAACGCCGAATGGAGCCGCGCCATTGCCATGCTGCTGAACGGGCAAACGCTGCAGGTCTCAAACGACGACGGCGAGTGGATTATCGATGACAGCTTTCTGCTACTCGTCAACGCCGCACACGAAGGAGTTGAATTCACTCTTCCGGAATCTCCAAGCCGGAATCCATGGATGCAGATTATGGACACCGAAAACATCGAGGACCCCTTCGTGCAGCCTACCGTGGGAGAGAAAGTCATCCTCGGCGGAAGATCGTTAAAGCTTCTGAGCGATGGGCTACAGAAGGCTGCGCCGTCAGCGCCTCCGCAAACATAGCGCAAGTCCCTCGCATACGGAAAGCAAAGCCTCACCCTGATGGATGAGGCTTTTTCTTTTGCCGACCAGCGGGAGGCAGTTGGCCCACCGCAGGTGGTCAGTCGTAGTATTCGAGACCCAGGTGGGTGATTAGGTCCGCACCCATGATGTGGCGCAGCGTGTTCTTCAGCTTCATGGACTGGATAAATAAGTCGTGCTCGGGGTACAGCCCTTCGCGCGTCTGCGGCGACTTGAGATAGAAGCTCAACCACTCTTGAATGCCGATTGAGCGTAGCTCCGGCGTGCGCTTGGCCAGATCGAGGAACAACACGAGGTCGAGAGCGATGGGCGCGGCGAGAATCGAATCGCGGCAGAGGAAGTCGACTTTGATTTGCATCGGGTATCCGAGCCAGCCGAAGATGTCGATGTTGTCCCAGCCCTCTTTGTTGTCACCGCGCGGCGGATAGTAGTTGATACGAACCTTGTGAAAGATGTCTTTATAAAGGTCCGGATAAAGCTCGGGCTGAAAAATGTATTCCAGCGACCCTAGCTTCGATTCTTCTTTCGTCTTAAACGACTCAGGATCGTCCAACACTTCCCCGTCGCGGTTGCCGAGAATATTGGTGGAGTACCAGCCGGACACGCCCAACAGGCGTGCTTTGAAGGCAGGCGCAAGTACGGTCTTCATAAACGTCTGCCCGGTTTTGAAATCCTTGCCGCAAATCGGCGCAGCGTTCTTTTTTGAAAGCTCGATGAGCGCGGGAATATCGACCGTAAGATTCGGCGCACCGTTCGCGAATGGAACACCCTCGCTCAAAGCCGCGTACGCGTAGATTTGAGAAGGCGCGATGCCGATGTCGTCTGTCTCTAGGCCCTTCTCAAAGGCTTCAATGGATTGATGGACGGCCGTGGGCTCGAGAAAAATTTCAGTGGACCCGCACCAGATCATCACCACGCGGTCGACTGTCTTCTTAAACGCCTGAATGTCGGCGCGCACCTGTTCGGCGAGATCGCGCTTGTTCTTGCCCTTCTTGACGTGCGTGCCGTGCAGGCGCTTGACGTAGTACTGGTCGAAGACCGCGGGCAGCGGCTTGATGGTTTCGAGAAAGGGCTTCAACTGCTCGACCAGGTCCTTGTCGAGCACTTTGGCGTGCGCCGCGGATTCGTAGACGTTGTCCTCGAAGATGTCCCATCCCGTAAAAACCAGGTCGTTCAATTGCGCAATCGGCACATACTCGCGAATCAGCGGGGAGTTGTTGTCCGTACGCTTGCCTAGCCGAATCGTGCCCATCTGCGTAAGTGAACCGATCGGCTTCGCGATCCCGCGCCGAACCGCCTCCACGCCCGCAATAAATGTTGTAGCGACGGCGCCGAGGCCAACGATCATGACGCCAAGTTTCCCCGCAGCCGGTTCGATCTTGCTCGCGGCGGTCGTCGTGCCGCCCTGTTGCTCGTTCCCCATTGTTCTTCCTAGCCTTCCTTCTGTTTTCAACGGACCTTGAATGAGCCCGAAAACTTGTGTTTCCTGAGACGAATCAGTGTACGCCCGAGCGACCGCCTCAATCCTCTTGCGGGCCGGGTTCAGAGCCTATCCTTCGCCCGCGTTTAATGTGAGACCAGACAAACCAGACGATCGCCGCCAACAATGCAACTTCAACGGCAAGATGAAAGCGATGAAAAGCCTGCTCGAAGCGCGGATCGGTGTGCCACCGTTCTCCGAGCTTCATACCGGCGTAGGTGAGCGCGAAGCACCATGGCCACGACCCAATAAATGTGTACAAGTGAAAGCGGAGCTGCGGCATCTTCGCGATGCCCGCGGGAAGCGCAATGAACGTGCGCACTACTGGTAGAAGACGCCCTAGCAGCACAGTGATCGAACCGTACTTTTGAAAGAAGAAGGTCATTCGATCAAGGTCGTGATGGTTCATCAGGACCCAGCGGCCATAGCGTTCGACCAGCGGCCGCCCGCCCTTTGCCCCGATCCAATACGCAATCACCGAACCCAGGTTGCAGCCGATAGCGCCGGCCGTTGCAGCCCATACGAGGTTGAATCGCCCGAGATACACGAGGTACCCGGCGAAAGGCATGATGATTTCAGAGGGCAGTGGAATGCAGGCCGACTCGATCCCCATCAGAGCGACAATGCCGGCATAACCGCCCATGTCGATGACGTGCGTGATGAACTGCACAAGTGCTGCAAGGATCCGTTCGCTCATGGGCAATACAAGTATATAGGCCTGTGGCAGGGCGGTTCCGGTGTCGCTTCACGTCCAAACTGGCGGTCCCCTATAGGGATCAAGCGAGCGAAGCTCCCTTTGCTAGCATGAAGGGTGCTCGAGAAACGCAAGAGGTGGCAAAGTTGTCCGATATTCCCCCAGTTCCGTCCTTCCCTCCGGTTCCGTTGACGCTTGAAGGGTCCGCTGTCCTGCACCAGTTCTTCCGCTTCGATTGGGCGAAGTGGCGGACTGCTTCTGCCGGAGATCGCGAACGTATTGGCACCGATGCTGTGTCAACGCTGCAGAAACTGGAGCGGATTGGCCTGGACGAAAGCCTTCGCGAGGGTAAGGGCCTCCAACCTCGGCCTGTTCGAACAGCGCTCTTCTCGCAGCTTGGCCACAAGGGCGATTTGATGCTGATTCACTTTCGCGATTCGCTGGAAGCGTTGAATCAGGTCGAACTCGAACTTGCGCAGACTGAATTCTTCGACTTCCTCGAACAGCGCCATTCCTACGTCTCTGTCGTCGAGCTTGGACTCTACGAATCGAGCCGCAAGACGTATGAAGCTGCTTCGGAGAAAGGCTTCGCGGCGCATTCGCCGGAGTGGACAGCGGAGATTGCTGCGTCGCTCGCACGCAGCGCTGAAGCCATGAAGCCACGGCTCTTCCCTTCCGTTCCGGAAGCGAAGTATCTCTGCTTCTATCCCATGGACCGCAAGCGCGGCGAGCAAGTGAACTGGTACACCGTGCCCTTCGCCGAGCGCCAGCGGATGATGCACGAGCACGGCCTCATCGGCCGGCGTTATGGCGATGTTGTGAAGCAGATTATAAGCGGATCGATCGGGATGGATGACTGGGAATGGGGTGTCGATCTCTTCGCCGATGATCCCGTCGTCTTCAAGAAGCTGATCTACGAGATGCGCTTTGATGAGGTCAGCGCAGTCTACGCCCTGTTTGGGCAGTTTTACATTGGCGTGCGGTTGCCGGTGGAGAAGCTTGGCGGCTGGCTGAGCGGTAGCTTGTAGAGTCTGTGATTACCTATGCAAAGTTGTTCTTAAGTCAAGGCATCGAAGTCAATGTCAGCGAGATCTTCGATCTGGAGACCGCAGCATCCGCATCTTCCTGGCACCGCTGTCGCAGCTCATCGAGTTGCCTCCTGTGCCTTCGCACAAGAGGCCTAGTGCAATCGCCAAGGTTGTAAGGTACAGACGAGACGATGCCTTGAACAAACTCCCAGTCCTTAGCATCGTCGCAGGTGATGCGAGCCTTGATCTTTTCCTTAATATG
>Ga0182030_10024530_pt1 | contig 11070 bp, 10 predicted proteins | sample 812S3MmetaG_FD_121299 | JGI IMG/M metagenome (GOLD analysis project Ga0182030, IMG submission 121299) | Permafrost microbial communities from Stordalen Mire, Sweden - 812S3M metaG (Illumina Assembly) | ecosystem: Environmental > Terrestrial > Soil > Wetlands > Permafrost | place: Sweden... | reverse complement strand
GCAGACGCTGTTCGCGTGGGCGCGGATCGACGGCTCCTTCGCCGCCGTCGCCTGGGCGCAGAGCCTGTTCGTGTTCCCCTATGTCTGGCTCGCGCTCGCCGACCCCTGGCGCGCGCTCGATTCCCGCTACGCGCGCGCGGCGGCGGCGCTGGGGGCGGGACCGCTGCGCCGGCTCATCGCCGTGAAGCTGCCGATCTTGTTGGCGCCGTTGGCGCTCGCCTTCGCTATCGGCGTCGCGGTCTCGGTCGCACAATATCTGGCGACATTGTTCGCCGGCGGCGGGCGCGTGGCGACGCTGACGACGGAGGCCCTCGCCTTGGCGGGCGGCGGCGACCGCCGCCTGTCGGCGATGCTCGGCCTCGTGCAGGCCGTCGCGCCGCTCGCCGTCTACGGCGCCGCCTTCGCGCTGCCGCGCATCGCTTTCGGGCAAAGGCGTGGGCTCGCATGACGGCGCTCGTCGTCGAGCGGGCGACCCTCGCCGTCGCCGGGCGGCGGCTGATCGACGGCTTGTCGTTCCGCGTCGAAGCCGGGGCGGTGCTCACCGTCATGGGGCCGAGCGGCGCGGGCAAGTCGGCGCTGCTCGCCTTCATCGCCGGGCATCTCGACCCAGCCTTCACAGCCACGGGAAGCGTGCGGCTCGGCGGGCGCGATCTCGGCGGGCTCGCCCCGGAGCGGCGCGGCGTCGGGCTGCTGTTCCAGGACGACCTGTTGTTTCCTCATCTCAGCGTCGGCGCCAATGTCGCTTTCGGGCTGCGGGGCCGCGCTGCGCGGCGGGAACGCGTCTCGGCGGCGCTGGCGCAAGCGGGGCTCGCCGGCTTCGAGGACCGCGACCCGGCGACGCTTTCGGGCGGCCAGCGCGCCCGCGTCGCCTTGATGCGCAGCCTCGTCGCCGAACCGCTGGCGTTGCTGCTCGACGAGCCGTTCGGCCGGCTCGACGTCGCGCTGCGGCGCGACTTCCGCCGCTTCGTGTTCGAGCGCGCCGCCCGCCTGCCTGTCGTTCTCGTCACCCACGATCCCGCCGACGCCCAGGGCGCCGTCATTCAACTCGGAGCCGCCGCTTGATCTCTGCAAAGCCGCTCGCCGCCTATCCCTGGTTCATCCGGCTGTTCTTCTGGAAGCAGAAGATCACCTACGGCCGCGTACTCGATCCCGGCCTGCTATGGGGCCGCTCGAAATGGGTGTTCGCGACGGTGGCGCTGCTCTACGGCGCCCTGAACCGGAAAAGCTCGCCGCTGTCGCCGGCTTTGCGCGCGCTGGTGACGGTGCGGGTGTCGCAGATCAACCATTGCGCGTTCTGCGTCGACATCAATTCTGCGACGCTGCAGAAGCGCGGCGTGTCGGACGAGAAGATCGACGCGCTAGCGGATTGGCGGCAAAGCCCGCTTTTCGAGGCGCGCGAAAAGCTCGCGCTGGAATGGGCGGAGGCGATGACTCTCAACGCTGTCGACGACGCCTTGCGGGCGCGGCTTAAGGCGTCGTGGAGCGAGGACGAGATCGTCGAGTTGACCGGCCTCGTCGCGTTCCAGAACCTGTCGTCGAAGTTCAACGCGGCGCTCGACGTGCCGGCGCAAGGGTTCTGCCGACTGCCTGTTCCGCCCGAGCGCGCGTCGGGCTAAAAGGCGCCATGCCCGCGCCCAAACCGCCCGCCTTCGACACGCTGAGCCTCCACGCCGGCCAGCGCCCCGACCCCGCCACGGGAGCGCGCGCGGTTCCCATTTACGAAACGACGTCCTTCGTGTTCGACTCCGTCGATCACGCCGGGGCTTTGTTCGATCTGGAGACGCCCGGCCATATCTACAGCCGCATCTCCAACCCGACGGTGGCGGTGCTGGAGGAGCGCGTCGCGGCGCTGGAGGGCGGCGTCGGCGCCGTGGCGACCGCCAGCGGCATGGCGGCGCTGCATCTGGCCATCGCCACGCTGGCGGGAGCCGGCGACCATATCGTCGCCTCGGCCTCGCTCTACGGCGGCACGGTCAACCTGTTGGCGCGCACGCTGCCGCGCTTCGGCGTGACGACAACATTCGTCCCGCCGCGCGACTTGGAAAGCTTCGCCGCCGCGATCCGGCCTGAAACCCGCCTCGTGCTCGGCGAGACCCTCGGCAATCCCGGGCTGGAAGTGCTCGACATTCCGCGCCTCGCCGAGTTGGCGCATGCTCACAAGCTGCCGCTGGTCGTCGACAACACCTTTGCTACGCCCTACCTGTGCCGGCCGCTCGACCTCGGCGCCGACATCGTCATGCATTCGCTGACCAAGTGGATCGGCGGGCATGGCCTCGTCATCGGCGGCGCGCTGGTCGACGGCGGCAAGTTCGACTGGCTCGGCTCCGGGCGACATCCGACGCTCAGCGAACCCGACGCCGGCTATCACGGGCTCAACTTCGCCGAGCATTTCGGCCCCGCGGCTTTCGTCATGCGCGCCCGCGCCGAGGGTTTGCGCGACTTCGGCGCCTGCCTGTCGCCGCACAACGCCGCGCGGCTGCTCACCGGCGTCGAGACGCTGAGCCTGCGCATGGCGCGGCATGTCGAGAATACCGGCGTCGTGCTGAAGGCGCTGCAAGCTAATTCGGCCGTGGCCTGGGTCAACCATCCCTCGCTGCCGTCGCATCCCGATCACGAACTGGCGCTAAGGCTGCTGCCGCGCGGCGCGGGCTCCATCGTCACCTTCGGGATCAAGGGCGGACGGGCGGCGGGGGCGCGCTTCATCGAGGCGCTGCGGCTGGCAAGCCACCTCGCCAATGTCGGCGACGCCAAGACCCTCATCATCCATCCCGCCAGCACAACCCATCGCCAGATGAGCGCCGAGGAGCTGGCGAGGGCTGGGGTCGGCGAGGAGATGGTGCGGCTCTCGGTCGGGCTGGAAGGCGCGCAAGACATCGTCGCCGATCTCGAACAGGCGCTCGGCGCCTCGCAGCGGGGCTGACATGCGGCTGACCGTGAACGGACTTTCCGTGCTCGCCAGCGACGGCGGGCGTGCTCGGGATACAGGGCGACCGCTCGCCATCTTCCTGCACGGCGCCGGTATGGACCGCAGCGTCTGGGCGACGCAGACCCGCGCCTTTCCGCCGCGCGGCCTCGATGTGCTCGCGGTCGATCTGCCGGGCCACGGCGGCTCGGAGGGGCCGGCGCTCGGCGACATCGGCGCGCTGGCCGAGTGGACGCTGGCGCTGATGACGGCGGCGGGCGCTGAGCGCGCTTCGCTGGTCGGCCACAGCATGGGCTCGCTGATCGCGCTCGAAGCGGCGGCGCGGGCGCCGGAGCGGATCGAAAGGCTGGCGCTGGTCGGCGTCGCGGCGAAAATGCCAGTGCATCCGGATCTGCTCGCGGCGGCTGAGGCCAACGACCATGCGGCCATCGACATGGTGAGCCTCTGGAGCCTGGGCGCGGCGGCGCGGGGCGGCTGCGCGACGCCGGGCGCCTGGATGCTCGGCGGGGCCGAGCGGCTGCTGGAGTTGAGCCGCCCCGGCGTGCTGCATTCCGATCTCGCCGCCTGCAACGCCTATCGCGGCGCGCTGGCGGCGGCGGCGAAGGTCACCGCGCCGACGAAGCTGATCCTGGGTGAGCGCGACATGATGACGCCGCTCAAATCCGGACGCGCGCTTGCGGAGGCGATCAAGGACGCGCGCGTCGTCGTGCTCAAGGGCGCCGGACATCTGCCGATGGCCGAGGCGCCACGCGAAACGCTCGCCGCGCTCAAGGATGCGCTGCTGTGACGCGGCACGTAATCGGCCCGATGGTCGGCCGCGCCTTGTGCGAGGCCGGCAGATCGAACGTCGCCACGCAGTTTCGCCCGTTGGCGCGAACGTTCAGCGCGTTATGCGGCTTAAGGTCGGTGAGGTAGGCGCGGCCGTCGTAGCCCACAATCGCCTGACCGCCCGGCGCATCGACCTGCGAGCCGACGGGCAGCGGCTGTCCGGCCTCATCGACCAAGGCGATCTCGGCGCTGCGGGCGTCGGTTCGCACTTTGAAGTCGGCGACGACGCCGCTCTGCGCGCGCGGTCGCAGACGCAGCTCCGTGGCGCCGATGTCGGCGCCCGCCGGGAGCGTCGTTGGGTCGACGGCGATCTTGTTGTCCTGGAAGCCGCGCAGGTCGGTCAGCAGCAGGCGGCCCGAAGAATCCGTCTTGCCGATGGGGCGGTTGTCTTCGAGCACGGTCACGCCCGCCGCGCCGGCGTCGACCATCGCGAACGAATCGGAAATATGCGGCGCCAGGGCGTAACCGCTACCGAGCCAGGCGGCGGAGCCGGCGAATTCGCCGGACGCGCTGGCGCTGGCCTGCGGCCCCGCGCCATACTGGTTGACCGTAGCCGTCGCGCGTCCGACCGCGCTCTGATAGGTCGCCGAGGCGCGCGAGTAGCGGTCGCCGCCCTCCTGATCGTCGAGCGAATAGCCGTAATCGCCGATCTCCTGGCCCGCCGATTTGACGACGCCCGTCGTCTGCGTGAAGGCCCTGCCCTGCAGCGTCGACTGGGTCGAGGCGGTGACGCCGCCTCCGAACGTATAGGAGAGGCCGACGATCACGCCGTAATCGCGCTTCGCCGCGATGTCGGCGAAGGCGGTCGCGAAGGCCGAGAAACCGCCTGTGAAATTGTGCGAAACCCCGAGACTGGCGATGCGGAAGATCGAGCCGTCGCGGTCGACCTCGTTGACGAACGACGCATTGGCGGCCAATTGGCCGAACACGCGCGGCAGCCCCAGCGAAACGCGGTCGAGGGCGAGCGGCGGCGCGACCGAGGTCGAAAGCAGCAAATCCGCAAACAGCGGGTTCGAGCCGACCACCCGGGAAACCACCGAGGAGCTTGTCGTCGGCGGCGCCGTGACTTCGGCGAGGTCGCTGTAATCCTTGAACGAGCGCTGCAGCGAGGCGTCGAAAGTAGCGCCGTAGAGCGTCGTGGAGACCCCGAGGCCAACCTGGCCTCCGAGTCGGCCTTGCCAGTCGCTGGTCGCCAGCGAAACATCGAAGCCGACGCGCTGGAACGCCGCGAAGCTCGCGCCGAGACCGCCGTTGACGAGCCGGTCGCCGCCCTCGGCGTGTCCTTCCAGTGTAACCCAGTCGGCGACGCCGGCGCGCAGCGAGGCGCTGCCGACGAGATGCGGATCGTAATCGAACGAGTCCACGCCGTAGTTGAGGCGGGCGTAACCCGCTTCCGCCGAATAGTCGAGCGCGCCGGGCCGAAGCAGGCGCGAGGACACGAAGAACGGAGCGGCTTGCGTCGTCTCCTTGCCGGTCACGTCATGCAGCACCAGCGTCGCCGAGCCGGCGCCGTTGATCGCCGGCAGATTGTCGATGCGGAACGGCCCGGCGTCCACCGGCGAGGAAAAGATCTTGAAGTTGTTGACGAACACGTCTGCGGTCGAAGGCGCCGCGGCCGTGCCGGAGACGGTCGCGGACGGGCCGGTGACGAGGTCGGGCCGCAACCCGAAATCGTGGCTGACCTGAAGGCCACCGAGGCGAATGGGCCGCGTCCAGGGCAGCCCCGCGTTGATCAAATCGCCGGCGCGATAGGTGACGCCGTGCGCGTCGTCGTCATAGCGCCAGGACGTGTCGAGGCGCAGCGCCGTGTCGGTCGTGAAGGCGGTGGAGCCGAGAATGGCGGATTGGCTGATGACGCCCAGCGGCGAGAAAGCGCGGGCGTCGAGCGTCAACGAGCCCGTGCCGAAGCCGAGGCGCTGTCCCGCCCACCAGGAATCGGTGCCAGCGTAGAGATCGTAGTTGAGCGCGGCCCCCCAGCCCGAGGCGGCCGGCGCGCCGGGAGCGGGGCTCTGCGCCGCGGAATAGCTCTTCGGCGCGAGCGCGCTTTGCGCCACATTCAGAGAAAGCGTCTGGGCCGTCTCGTCGTAGCGGGCGGAAACTCCGGCGAGCTGGTCCGGCGCTAACCACGCATCGGCGGGACCGAGCCCGGTTTTCAGGCCGATCGCGGCGAGGTCCGCGCGTTTCGCGCGCAGCCGCCCGGCGGAATCGCGCTCGAAAGGAACGATCTGGCGTGTGTCGAAGCCGTTGATGAATACCTGCAATTGCAGCCCGGCGTCGACGGCGCCGCGCAGGCCGAGCTGCTCCGGCGTGTCGGGAATGATCGCGTTGTCCGCGCGCGCCGCCGGGGCGGCGAGCGAGACTAGCAGGAGAAGCGCGAGCCCTCCCCGATCAGCGCGCGGCCGAAACGGGGGCCGTGGCACGAAGATCGCCGTGGTCGCTCTCGCAGCGCAACGTCACGGTCGCGCCGGGGCGGATCGCCTTTCCGATCGACCAGCTCATGTCGGCGTGGCCGAGCACATAGCCGAGCAGGCCGCCGCCGAGCGTGACCGCCCCGCCGCCGGCGCCGTTGAGCGTAACGCGTGCGACCCTTAGTCGCTGATCGCCTTCGTTGTGCGCGCGCAACTCGTAGCCCTTGGCGCCGTGCGCGAGGCTCCAGGTAATTTGCGGGGCGGAGCGGTCGGGCTCGGCGAAGAAAACGGGGAGAACCTGGCGCAGCAGCATCGAGACCTTGGCGCGGCCGCTGCGGTCGGCTTCCGGCAGTTGGTCGACGACAAGCCGGTAGGCCTCCTCGCCCTTGACCGGCGTCTCGGCGGCGCGAATGACGCGGACGGTAAGCGTGGCGCCCGGCTGCACGGTGGCGATGGGCGGGCTGGCGACGACGTCCTGGGTCGGCTCGTAGCGCTCCTGTCCGCCGGCCTGAACCCAGTGGAACAGCCGCAGCTGCAAGGTCGTCGGCCGGGCGTCGTCGTTCTTGAGGTTCACGGTTCCCGTGGCGCCTGGCGCGAGAACGTCGAGCAGGACCGGGGAAACCTCCAGCGCGGCGGCGGCCTCAGCAGGAGCTGTCCAGACGCCGGCAAGGAGCATGGCAGCGGCGACGGCTGCGGCTCTTGGGCGTTCTGGTCGCATGTTCGGGGTCCTCGCGCGTCCGTCGCGCTACGTTGCGGCAACTGTTTACGTGACGTAAAGATTTATCATTAACACGAAGTTAATTCAGCCGCCCCGCCGCCTGACGCCGCGTAGCTTTACCCAACGTAAACCATAACAGCATTAAATTTGAGTCGAAGCCGGGCGAGACTTCCAGACCGGTCAGTGCAAAGAAAGTCAGTCACATGCGCAAGTTTATTGGCGCGGCGGCGCTGGCCGCCGCCGCGGTCGCGTTCGCCTCTTCGGCGGCTGCGAACACCAGCACCGCCAACATGAGTGTCAGCATCCAGATCACGTCGGGATGCGTCGTCGCGGTCACAAACATCAATTTCGGCTCGGTCCCTTCGAGCACGCTCGCCGCAGCGCTGACCTCGACGGCGGCGCAAGGCGGCCTGTTCACCTACACCTGCTCGCCGGGATCGAACACGCCGGCGCTGACGGCTAGCCATGGCTCGAACTATGCGGCGTCGAGCAACCAGATGAAAGGCTCGTCCACCGGCAACCTGATCCCCTATGCCTTAAACCTGCCCTCGGTCGCCACATTCACCGGCGTCGCGCAGACGGCGCAGATCACCGCCACCATCCCCGCGCAGACGACGTTGCCGAGTGTCGACACCTATACCGACAGCGTTGTTCTGACCCTCAGCTACTGAGCAGGCGCCAAGATTAACCTTAAGGATACGGAGATCGTTTACGTTAATGGAGGTTGATCCGGCGCGGCGCAGGAGCGCGCCGCTGCTGGATTGGCGATGTAGCGTTGCTTCGGAGTCAGTTCATGCGTCAGAGTGTTTTTCGCGGCCTTGTCGGCATGGTCGCGCTGTTCGCCGTTCCCGCGGTCGCCTTTGCCGCCCAGTCGACGGCGACCATGAACGTCAGCATCAACGTCACGGCGGCCTGTTCAATCTCCGTCACCGACGTAAACTTCGGCTCCGTGTCGGCGGCGACGCTGTCCGCGTCGCTGACCTCGACGGCGGCGATGGGCGGTCTCCTGACCTACACCTGCGCGTCCAGCAACACGCCGGCCCTCGCGGCGAGCCAGGGCCAGAACTATAGCACCGGCAACCGCATGAAGGGCGCGTCGCTCGGCGGCTTCCTGCACTACAGCCTCAACCTGCCGACCCTGCCGCCCTATACCGGGGCGCTGCAGACCGCGCAGATCACCGCCACCATCCCGGCCCAGGGAACCCTGCCGTCGGTCGACAGCTACACCGACGCTGTGGTCTTGACGCTCACCTATTGAGCCTGCCGCCGACGTCCGGAGGGACTTGCGCCGCCAGGAGGCGGCTGTAAATCACTCACGGGCCGAGGGGGAGCGGGCGCAGTTTGGCGAGAATCGGGCTCAGAGGCATCGCTGCGGCGGGTTTGGCGCTGGCGGTGAGCCGCGCGTCGGCGGCGACCACTTGCGTCGCCAACGCGAGCAATATTTCGTTCGGCTCGCTCGGGGTGAGCGCGCTCGTCGGCGCGACCTCGAGCGGGACGATCTACGAGGGCTGCTCGGGCGGCTGGTCGACTCGCGGCAATCTGGCGACCTGCAACGCCATCGGCGCCGGCGCGAACAGCGTCAGCCAGACCGCTCGCACGATGACCAGCGGCGCCTATTCGATCGGCTACAATCTCTACCTCGATTCCAGCTATGCGACTCCCTACGCCGATCCGGGATCGGACACGTTCTATATCCCCTATTCCACCGCGTCGGGCGGCTACACGACGACGACGACCTACGCGAAGATCCTGTCCGCCGCGAATATCGCTCCCGGCACCTATGTCGACACCTATTCGACGACGGCGCAGAGTTGGATCGACTTCGACACCTGGAACACGACCTATCCGCCGATCGTATGCGGCCCCAACTCGATCTATACGAGCGTCTCGCCCACCTTCACGGTGAGCGTGACGGTGCCCGCGAGCTGCTCCATCTCGGTCGGCAATCTGAGCTTCGGTTCGGTGAGCGTGCTCACGGCCAACACCGACGCGAACGCGGGCCTCTCGGTGACTTGCACGAACACGACGCCCTATACGGTCTCGCTCGGCGCGGGGAGCGGCGCCGGCGCCACCGTAGGCAAACGGCTGATGACGGGATCCAGCGCCGCCACAGTGGCCTATGGGCTCTATCAGGACTCCGCGCGCTCGACCGTGTGGGGCGCCACCCCGCCGCCCGCCGCTGGCGCCAACACGGTGAGCGGCGTCGGGACGGGATCGGCGCAGGCGCTGACGATCTACGGCCGCGTGCCGCCACAACCGACCCCCACGCAGGGAACGTATAACGACACGGTTCTGGTTACGCTCACCTACTGAGAGCTACCCGGCAGACCGCGCGGAGGCCCGATCGCATCCAGTCCAATCTGCTGGCGTGACGCTCCCGGAACTCACAAAAGTTCCGCCGTGCCGCAAGGTTCGTTAAAACTTATAGCCCTCGTCGGACACTTGCTATAAGTTGCGAACCTAGGGGCAGAGCGACGAAGTGGCGGTAAGTCACTTCGGAGAGGGTTGCCTGATTCTGCACGAACGCAACCATGCGTTTGAGTTTAAGAGCATGAAATGAAGGCGTTTCCTGTCAGGCCCGTTTTATCCAACCTTTTCGAAACTTTACGGGCTCACGCCACACGCCGAGCAGTTCTGAATTCTGCAGCCGCTCTCGCGGGCTTGCTTGCAATCGGCGGCTGTTCGCCCTTGTCGGGAGACGGTCCGTCTCCGGCGAACATCCAGGCCGAGGCGGCGGCCTACGTTCCCGCGCCGAGCGACCGACCCGCCTTCAACTACGTCGTGCTCGACATCGACAGCGACGCGGTCTCCATCTTCGGAACTCCGCCGGTATCGTCGCTTTTCGCCACCTTCGGGCGCGACAAGGGGCCCGCGCCGGAAATCCGATTGGGCGTCGGCGACGTCGTTCAGTTGACGGTCTTCGAGTCGCAGGCGGGCGGGTTGTTCATTCCGAAAGAGGCCGGCGTGCGGCCGGGCAACTATGTGACGATGCCGCCCGAAATCATCGATCGCCCCGGCACGCTGACGGTTCCCTATGCGGGGAAGATTTACGCTATCGGAAGAACTATCCGCCAGCTTGAGGAGGAGATCGATCGTTCGCTCGCCAACCGGGCTATCGACCCGCAATCGGTCCTGACGATCGTCAGTCGCAGTTCAAGCCAGGCCACCCTTGTCGGCGCCTTCACTACGCCGTCGAAGATCGAGGTTGGGCCGAATGGCGAGCGCGCCCTGGACATGATCGCGAAAGCTAACGGCATCACTCCGCCAGGTTACGAGACCTATATCACCGTTCAACGCGACACGCGAAAAGCGACAGTATATTTCGACACGATTTTGGCGAACTCCAAGGAAGATATTTATATTCATCCCGGCGATATCATTTACGCGTACCGAGAGCCGCATCGCTATCTGGCGTTTGGGGCCGTGCTGACACAAGGACAGATCGACTTCGGCGCCACGAAGCTGAGCCTTGCAGAAGCGGTCGCAAGGGCGAGCGGCCTTGACGACGCCCGCGCGGACCCGCACGAAGTCTTCCTTTATCGCCTCGCTCCGCGCAGCCTGCTGGAACGCGCTCATGTCGACTTGAGCAAGTTCCCGGATTCACAAACCTCGATCCCGGTAATATTCCGGACCAATTTTCGTGACGCGGCGAGCTATTTTGCGGCTGTGAAATTCCTACTCACCGACAAGGACGTGATCTACGTGTCGAATTCGATGTCGTATGAATTATTCAAATTTCTTACTCTGCTCAACAATACGAGCCAGACGATGGTCGCGCTGCCACAAAATATCAAGGCGGCAGGAAGCGCCATCAAGAGTCTGAACCAGTAGCTGGACTCCTGACGGCGACGCTGTTCGGAACGCAGGCGCGGTTTACGATTCACGGCGGATGCGACCGGAGTTCAGAATTGGCCGCGTGAAGTCAACGAGGTTGGTGGAATCCACGAAGCGCCCTTTGTCGCACTGAGCGGAAGATCGCAAAAATGCGCCCAGACGCGCAAGACGGCCGCCGGGGCTCATGGTTGTGAGAGGCCATCGCCGCTTTGCGCTCATATGCCGTCATCCAGTCGAAAACGACGAATAGTGCGTAACAACCTGTCGCGAAGATGAGAACCTATTCGACGGCTCGCCGTCATGGCCGGGATCGCTCAGAGACGTGGAGGCCCGGGCATGACGACCCCGACTCGCAGATG
>Ga0182030_10024529_pt1 | contig 11070 bp, 10 predicted proteins | sample 812S3MmetaG_FD_121299 | JGI IMG/M metagenome (GOLD analysis project Ga0182030, IMG submission 121299) | Permafrost microbial communities from Stordalen Mire, Sweden - 812S3M metaG (Illumina Assembly) | ecosystem: Environmental > Terrestrial > Soil > Wetlands > Permafrost | place: Sweden... | reverse complement strand
CGGTTCATGTACGCGACGCTCGGCCTGCTCTTCGTCAACGTCTCCGTCGGCGGCGCGCTGACCAACTTTGCCGCGCCGCCCGTGCTGATGGTCGCGGGCAAATGGGGCTGGAGCACGGCCTTCATGGCCGAACATTTCGGCTTTCGCGCCATGGCGGGAATTTTCGTTGGCAACGGCGCTTACTTCCTGATTTTCCGGAAGGAATTTGCCCGGATGGCGCGGGAAAACACGCGCCGCGATCTTCCGCCGGACGAATCGGCGCGCGCGGAGCCGGTGCCGCTCTGGATCACCGGCGTGCATCTCGCGTTTCTCGGCTGGACCGTTCTCGTCGCGCACGAACCGGCGCTCTTTATCGGCGGCTTTCTTTTCTTCCTGGGGTTCACTCTTGCGACCACGGCCTACCAGGACGAATTAGAAATGCGCTCGCCGATGCTGGTCGGCTTTTTCCTCGCGGGATTGGTCGTGCACGGCGGCTTGCAAGCCTGGTGGATCGAGCCGGTGCTGGGCCGCCTGAGCCACTATCCGCTGCTGATCGGCGCGACGATCCTGACCGCCTTCAACGACAACGCGGCGGTTACTTATCTCGCCACGCTCGTGCCGAACTTCAGCGACTCGCTCAAGGCCGCGGTCGTCTCCGGCGCGATCTGCGGCGGCGGCCTCACCGTCATCGCCAACGCGCCCAACCCGGCGGGCCAGTCGCTCCTCCAGAAATACTTTCCCGGAGGCAGCATCGCTCCAGGCGGACTTTTCCTCGCCGCGCTTTTCCCCACGCTTGTCATGCTCTTTTTCTTCGCGCTGCCGAGGTGAAATAGTCTCGTCGAGGCGCCGCGATTGACTTAAACTTCCAAGCATGAGTGTTGAGGAAATTAAAGCCATCATTGATAGCGCTCCACTCGAGGAACAGCTGTTGTTGTCCGCCTATCTGCATCGCAAGTTTTCGACTGACTCGGCGATCCCGCTTGCTGACCAACTCACAGATGCACGAAAGCGAATGGATGTTGGGCATTTCGTCACGCTCGAAAAAGCCATCGAGTTGCATCAGAAACTGGAGTCGTGGGGCTTCTAAAGTTCCCTACTGAGGAAAGAGCTTCGTGCTAACCTCGGCCAATCCTGAAAGGATTGGAATCATATAGCCCAGGGTTGCGCGGAACGCGCTACCCTGGGTCAGTGCACGCATACCATCAACCCTGAAGGGGTTGAATCAAGTCCGCATCACACTCAGATTGTATTCGATTCAACCCTTACAGGGTTGCTCGGAGGAAATCTTCGCGCTGCCGAGGTAAACTTGTCTCACCCTTCGGTCATCCTGAGCTTGTCGATGGATCAGTTCAGTCTTTCAAGGGAAGGATTTTAGCCATTACGAAAATGATGCAAGAGAGCGCAGATGATCAATAAGGCTAGCAGACCTCCGATTGCCGTATAAATGCCGCTCATCCATTTCAGACAACTTGGACAATAGTTATTTTGATCAATGCCAGGCAGCCACCAAACTAAGAGTAGAAATATTTGAAGGGATAAGGAAGGTTTGCCTGCATCTTTGGCTGTGACCTCTCGACCGCACCGTTTACAGAAAGTTGTCAGCATGGCTGCGATTAATTCAGCAACCGATACCAATTATCGCGCTGGCGGGGTTCGTAGCCGAGTTCGGTGATGGTCTTGCGAATCTCGTCCACGGTCAGGTGGAAGCTCGTGCCGGCGGCGGAGACGACGTTTTCCTCCATCATCACGCTGCCGAAATCATTCGCGCCGTACTGGAGGGCGACCTGGCCGATCTTCGGCCCCTGCGTCACCCACGACGACTGGACGTTGTCGAAATTATCGAGGAAGACGCGGCTGAGCGCCTGCATGCGGAGATATTCGTGCGAGCCGACCGGCGGCGCCTTGAGCCGCGTGTTCTCGGGCTGGAAGGTCCAGCAGATGAACGCGGTGAAGCCGCCCGTTTCGTCCTGCAGCTCGCGCAGGCGGCGCAGGTGCTCGATCCGGTCGTCGACGCTCTCGACATGGCCGAACATCATCGTGGCCGAGCTGTTGAGCCCGAGCCGGTGCGCGATCCGCATCACGTCGAGCCACTGGTCCGAGTTGCACTTCAGCGGCGAGATTTGGTTGCGGATTTTGTCGACCAGGATTTCGCCGCCGCCGCCGGGAATGGAGCCGAGTCCCGCCTCCTTGAAGCGGCGGATGACTTCTTCCAGCGACATCCCGAAAACTTCCGCGAAGTGATTGAACTCGGGCGGCGAGAAGCCGTGGATGTTGACCGCCGGATGGTTCGCCCGGATGTAGCGGAGGAGGTCGAGGTAATAATCGATTCCGAGCTTCGGATGATGCCCGCCCTGGAGGAGAACCTGCGTGCCGCCGATGGCTTCGAGTTCGGCGATTTTCGCGCCGATCTCTTCGGGCGTCAGAACGTAGCCGTCGTCGTCGCGCTCGGTGCGCATGAACGCGCAGAATTTGCAGTAGACGTTGCAGACGTTGGTGTAGTTGATGTTCCGGTCGATGAGGTAGGTGACGATCTCGTTGCCGCGTCCGCCGTAGGCCGCGCCCTTGCGCCGGCGCCGGCGCGCGTCGGCCAGTTCGCCGAGTTCGGTCAGCGGCGCGAAATAGAGCTGTTTCGCCTCCTCGGGCGTGATGCGTCCGCCGTCGAGCACCTTGTCTTTGATTTCCGTATCGAGGAGAGGCTGGATCATTTTTTGGAAAGAATTTTTGACGGAATTAACGGAATTAACGGAATGGGGAAGGGGTTGGGATAGGATTAATAGGATTGGGGAAAGTCATAAATAACTCAATTTTGGGGCGGTGGCGAGCCGTCCGGTTTGGACGAGGATTTCCGCGAATCGCTCGATGGCCTTTTTTTGGCGCGGGCCGAGGTCGTAGCAAAGATGCTCCGTGAGGTATTGCCGCTCGAAGGGCGTGCGCGCAATCGCGTCGCGCCGGGAAAGTCCGAGCCGCCCCGCGGCGCGAAGCTGGCCGGCGACGGACCGCGCCCGCCAGTAGGGCAATCGGACCGCCCAGACCGCGAAGACAAACGGAAGTCCCGTGTGCTCGCGCCAGGCCGTGGCCAGGTCGAGATAATTCTGTTCCGGGTGCGCCTGCCGGTGGGTGATGGCCGGGTCGCCGATGAGCAATTGCGCGTCGGCGGGTTCGCCGGGCGAAACGTAGCGGGGCTTGAGACGATGAAATTTTTCGAGCGCCAGCCGGGCGAGTTCCACGGAGGTCTTCGAGGCCGGATCGAGCGCCACGGTTTTGATTTTGGCCAGGGGAACGCTGTAGTTGAGATAGACGCTGAAGACGGACCGTTCCGACCCGAGCGCGAGACCATCGGCCACGCGGTAGGTGTTGGCCGGGCTTTCGAGGACTTCCATCAGCGGCACCAGCGCCGCGTCGAGATTGCCCGCGCGCAATTCCGCGGCCAGTTGGTTCGGTTCGAGCTTGGCGACGGGCGACGCGATGAACCGGGTCAGGGGTTTGGCATTCAGGTAGGGGACCGAGCCGACGCGGACGGATTCAGGAATCGTGATCGAGGAAACGCCCCTCGGCTCGATGATTTTCTTGGCAGCCGGTTTGGGATTTAAGGAAAGAGTTTTCATTTCAGTTGTAGCGGCGGTCTATGACCGTCCGTCTTCGTCAGGCGCGACCAGAGTGCCCACAAAAAGGAGAGAAAAGAAAAGAGGAGCACGAAAACGCTGGCGATCGCGATCGAACTCATAAAGAAGGCGACAGTCAAGGTTGCCCAAAGAATAGCATTCGAAATACTCCAAGGGTGTGGATGCGGCGCGACGTCCACAATACAAAGCTGGCAGATTGTCATGATGATCGTTGCACCTAGAAACCACCTCTTGTGGGTTAAAGGAGCGGAAGCCCGACGCTTGAAGTCTTCATGGATCGAGCGTTTACCAATCACACTGTCACCTCTATTTTCGGATTCGCATCCGGCAAAATCTCGCCCTCGACTTTGCGCTCGCCGATGCGCTGGTAAAAGGTGTCGCGCTGCATCGGAATCCGGCCCGCCTCGCGGATGGCGCGTTCGAGCGCGGCCACGGTCTGGCCCTGCGGCGTCCGGCTCCCCGCCATGTGGAAAATCTTTTCCTGCTGGATCGTGCCGTGCAGGTCGTCGACGCCGTAGCTCAGCGCGACTTGCGCCAGCGGCAGGCCGAGGCTGACCCAATAGGCGGTGACGTGGTCGAAGTTATCGAGGTAGAGCCGCGCGATGGCGAGGTTTCGCAAATCCTCAAAGGCGGAGGCGCGGCCCAGGCCGAGATGAGTCAGCTTGTTGTTTTCCGGCTCGTAGGCGAAAGGAACGATGGCCGTAAAGCCGTGCGTCTCGTCCTGCAACTCGCGCAGGCGGCGCAGGTGGTCGATCCGGTGCGCCGCGGTCTCGACGTGGCCGTAGAGCATCGTGCAGGTGCTCCGCTCGCCCATCTGGTGCCAGGTGCGATGGACTTCGAGCCATTCCCCGGCGCTTTCCTTGCCCCGGCAAATCTGGTCGCGGACGGCGGGATCGAAAATTTCCGCGCCGCCGCCGGTGAGCGAACTCAGCCCCGCGTCGCGCAGGATTTCGAGCGTCTCGCGGATGGACTTTTTCGCGATCCGCTCGGCGAGGTGCCGAATTTCGATGGCGGTGAAAGCCTTGACGGTGAGATCGGGGCAGGCGGCCTTGAGCGCCCGAACCATCCCCGTGTAATAGGAGAAGGGCAGCTTGGGATGGAGTCCGCCGACGATGTGCACCTCGGTGATGCCCGTGTCATAGGCTTCCTTTGCCTGGCGCGCCATCTCCTCGATGTCGTAGGTGAATTGGCCTTCCTTTTCGTGGGGACGGCGGGCGAAGGCGCAGAACTGGCAGCTCAGGATGCAGATGTTCGAGTAGTTGAGGTAGAGGTTGAGAACGTAGGTTGCGACGTTGCCGTTCTTCCGTTCGCGGACGTGATTGGCGAGGTAGCCGAGGGCGTTGAGGTCTTTTATGGCGTAGAGGCGCAGGCCTTCCTCGTCGGTCAGGCGCTGCGCGGCGAAGACCTTTTCGGCGATGTCGGTCAGGCCTGCTCTTTCGAGGATGGAATCCATGAAGCTCATTTGACAATCCCCACGAGAAGATCGAACGGCTGATAGACGCTCGCCCCCACGCCCAGCACAAGGAAAAGCCCCACCAGCGCGTTCATGTGGAAAAAGGCGGCATTGATCCGGGCGAGGTCGCCGGACCGGCAGAGGATGTGCTCGAAGATAAGCGCGAAGAAAATCAGTCCCATTGCGACCCAATATGGCAGGGAAAGCGCCGCAAGCCAACCGAATGCCAGAAGGATCAGCCACGTCAGGAAATGGAGGATGCGGGCCAGCCGGAGCGCCGCCTTCACGCCGTACCGGGCCGGGAAGGAATGGAGATGGGCCTGCCGGTCGAAATCGACATCCTGCGTCGCGTAGATCAGGTCGAAGCCGAAGACCCAGTACCAGACCGCCGCCGCCAGCATCCAGGGCAGGAGAGACATCAAATTGCCCGTCGTCGCGGCCCAGGCGCCCATCGGCGCGGCGGCCAGCGCGAGACCCAGAAAAGCGTGGGAATAGGCGGTGAACCGCTTGGTGAGCGAGTAGCCGAGGATGAGCGCGCAGGCGGCGGGGCAAAGGGCGAGGCACAGAAAATTAAGCTGCGAGCACCCGAAGACGAAGGCGGCCAGGGCAAAGGCGCAAAGCGCCAGGGTCGTGCGGCGGGTGCCGAGCTGCGAGCGGCGCTTGGTGCGGGGATTGAACGCGTCGTAGTCCCAGTCGGCCCAGCGGTTGAAGGCCATGGCCGCCGTCCGGGCCGAGACAAGGCACCAGAGAATCCAGAGGAGCGTCCAGAGGCCGGGCACGCCGCGCGCCGCGACCAGCATGGCGGAAAGGGCGAAGGGCAGCGCGAAAACCGAGTGGGAAAACTTGATCAGCTCCAGCGTCCCGAAAAGATGCCGGAACAGGCCGGGCCGGGGTTTGCCCGGCGGCGAGGTCATGGCGACGGAGGAGGGCATATTTATTCAGTGTAGCGGCGGTCGATGACCATCGCTAGATCAATCCTTGCTTGGCTCTTCCATCCACCGTTTACACAGCGCGTGGTCGAGGCCGAGGTGGTCGAGCACGCGGGCGACGACGGTATCGACCACGTCGAGGACGGATTGCGGGCGGTGATAGAAGGAGGGGATGGCCGGGAGGACGTCGGCGCCGGCTTCGAGGAGGGTCACGACGTTGCGGGCCTGGATCAGGTTCCAGGGCGTCTCGCGCGGGACGAGGATGAGTTTCCTCTTTTCCTTGAGGAAGACATCGGCGGCGCGGATGATGGCGCTGTCCGAGTAACCATGGGCGATCCGGCCGAGGGTGCCCATGGAGCAGGGGATGATGACCATGGCGTCGAACCGGGCCGAGCCGCTGACGTAGGGGACCTGCATGGATGCATCCCCATGGACGGGAAAACCGTCCGGGATGGCCAGCTTGCCGACCTCCGCCTCGGCCACTTCCCGGGCGTGGGCGCTCAGCGCCACATGCACCTCGTGCGGCCCCGTTACTCCCCCTCCGGGACCGGAGTCGTCGTGCAGGATTTGGAGCAAGCGTTGGGCATAAAGGGAACCGCTGGCCCCGGTGATCGCCACGACGAGTTTCATGCGTTGCACGATACACGGGTCTGGCGGCATGAACAAGGTGGCCGTCGCCCGGGCCGGCTTACCAAAATTAATTCATCCCCTTAATATTCTAGGCGTTGACCTTTCCCCCCCTCGCCATATAATTGAAGCGTGGAGATGTCGAAAATTCTGGTGGCACGCAGTGCCGACCTCGGTTTTGTCAAGGTCGTAGGCCGGGGTTCCTTCCAGAACTCGGGCTGCTTAAAGGCCTTTTACCAGCAACTCTTGAAAGAAGGGGTGAGACGGTTTGTCGTCGATTTGGACGCTTGCACCTACTTGGACAGCACGTTTCTCGGAATTTTGCTCGGTTTGGGTCTCAAACTCAAGGAGGCCGGCAACGGGCTCCTGCATATCCTCAATGCCAATCCCCGAAACCTGGAGCTATTGAAGAACCTGGGGTTGGATCGGCTGATTATTATTGATGGCGGCGGGGGTTCTTCCGGTTCTGGCGGCGGCAACGGCTCAGGCTTGGGTCGCCTGGATGGCGTGAAGGAAGAGCGCCTGGAGGAAGTGCCGTGTCCGGTCCCGACCCGGGCGGAAGCGGCCCCGACCATCCTCGAAGCCCACGAGAATTTGATGGAATTCGATCCCCGGAATGTCCCGAAATTCAAGGATGTGGTGGAATTTTTGCGGGAAGATCTCGGTCAACCGGCGGCCAAGCACTGAGTTGGCCCTCCCGGCGGCGCTCAAAGAGCCGCTCCCTATTTGAGGTGATTTTCCGTGGCCATCGTCTTATTTTGAAGACACACCCCAAGGGGATTCTGCTAGTCTTCATGACTAGACCCTATGCACGGCATCGTTTGGTACCTCATTGGCTTCGGCGTGATCCTTACGGTGCTGGGATTTCTTTACATCCGCAAAAAGTTGCGGGTGAGCCTGAGCTTGCAGGCCCAGTTGCGGCAGGAATTTGTCGCGCTCCAGCAGGAAAAGAAAGTCATCTACGATTTCCTGCACGATTTGGGGGAAGCTTTCACCGAGGAGATCGACCGGGAGCACCTCCTGCGCATCATCGTGACTTGCGCCCGAAAGGTGACGGGGGCCAAGGGGGCGGCCATCTATCTTTGGGATGCCGACCGGGAAAAGCTGGTGGCCGCGATCGTGAGCGGCGCCTTTCCGCCGGTGTTGAAGGTCGATAATATCGTGGCCGATCAACTGGCCGCGCGGCCTGAGAATCTGGAATCGTTTTTGCGCCTGGAGGCCGTCTCCGCCGATTCGACCAGCGTCATCGGGGAGGTCGCGCGGACCGGTGTGGGCATCCATGCGGAGCGGGCGGAAACAGATGAGCGCTTCCCCTGGTTTCGCCAAAAAACGTTGCAGACCGAGACCTATCTGGCCGTCCCCCTTCATTACCGGCAGGAGCAACTCGGGGTCCTGGCCCTGGCCAACCGGGAAGAGAGCAAGAGCTTCAGCAAAGCCGATTTCGATTTGGTGAAATCGGTGGCGGACCAGGCCGCCTATTCGCTCCAGCACGCCCAGGTTTACAGCCAGCTGGCGGAGAAAAAGAAGCTGGACCACGACATCGCCGTCGCCCGCGAAATCCAGCTCATCCTCCTGCCCGACCGGGCGCCCCTGGTGGAGGGCTTTAACTGCCACGCGCTGAATATCCCGGCGCAACAGGTCAGCGGCGACTATTTTGATTTCATCCAGGTCGACGCCCACCGCTGGGGCGTGGCCGTCGCGGATGTCAGCGGCAAGGGCATCCCCGCCTCGCTCATCATGGCGATGTGCCGAAGCGTCCTGCGGAGCAAGGCCCCGGGCAATTTCTCTCCCGCCCAGGTCCTGCGCGAGGTGAACCGCCTGCTTTACCCCGACATCCAGGAGGACATGTTCATCACCATGATCTACCTGATCACAGACGCGTCGGGCACGCTCACCCTGGCGCGGGCGGGCCACGAATCGGCCCTCTGGTGCCGGGACCACTTTAAACATATCGAGATCGTTGAAGCGCCCGGAATCGCCCTCGGAATTGACCCCGGCGATATCTTTGACGAAGTCATCAAGGATGTTACCATAGAACTCTCACCACTCGATACCGTGGTGGTTTACACCGATGGAATCAACGAAGCGCTGGATGACGAAGGCAACGAATTTGGCCAGGAACAACTCAAAGCCGTGCTGCGGGAGGCCGGTCCGCAAAGCGTCGATTTCCTGGTGAAAACGATCGTCGACCGGGTGCAAAACTTCAGCAGCGGGCATCCTCAAAACGACGACATCACCCTGGTCGCGGTCCAACGATCCGATTAAAGACATGAATAAAGAAGCAGAAAAAAAAGACGAAACCCCGACGCCGCCAAAGGCGAAGGAACCCTCCACCACCACGCCCGCCCCGGCCTACATCGTCGTTTCCAACGAGCTGTTCCAGGCCGCGCTCGCGCAGGCGGCCCAGGCGGAGGAGTTGAAGGACCGCCTGCTTCGGGCCCATGCCGAGTGGGACAACTCGCGCAAGCGGATTCTGCGCGAGAAGGAAGAGGCGGTGCGTTACGCGGGGGAAGCCTTCCTGGAGCGCCTGCTGCCGGTGCTCGATAATTTCGAGATGGGCCTGCAGGCGGCCAAATCGGCGACCGACGCCAAAGCCATCGCCCAGGGGCTGGAGATGGTGCTGGCGCAGTTCCAACAGGCCTTGCGCGATGCCGGGGTCGAGGTTATCGAGGCCGTCGGGCAACCGTTCGACCCGCACCGGCACGAAGCGCTGGGTCATCACGAATCGTCCGAGCATCCGGAAGGCCAGGTCCTGACCCAGATGCGCAAGGGGTACAAGCTCAAGGACCGTTTGTTGCGGGCCGCCTCGGTTTTTGTGGCCAAACCGCCCGAAGGCAAGCAAGCTAAGAAAGATTAAATGGCGACGAACTAAATGGCCACCACCAAGCGCGATTATTACCATGTCCTGGGCGTCGAACGAAGCGCCACCCCGGAGGAGATCAAGAAGGCCTACCGCAAGCTGGCGGTGAAGCATCATCCCGACAAGAACCCCGGCGATAAATCGGCGGAAGAGAAGTTCAAGGAACTGGGCGAAGCCTACGAGGTGCTCAGCAGCGTGGACAAGCGCGCCGCCTACGACCGCTTCGGCCACCAGGCCTTCACCCAGGGCGGAGGAGGCATGGGCGGTTTCGGCGGCGGCGGCATGCACGATCCGTTTGAAGTTTTCCGCGAAGTCTTCGGCAGCGGACGGGGCGGCGGCGGTATCTTTGAAAGCATTTTTGGCGAAGGCGTCGGCCACGATGGCGGCGAGCGCGGCGGTCGCGGACGGGGCGCCGACCTGCGTTACGACATGCGCATCACCTTCCAGGAAGCGGCGCGCGGCGTGGAGAAGGAAATCGAAATCGCCAAGCTCCAGGCCTGCGACACCTGCCACGGTTCCGGGGCGGAGCCGGGGAGCAAGGTCACGACGTGCTCGACCTGCGGCGGCCACGGGCAGGTCGCCGTGACGCGCGGCTTTTTCAATATCGCGCAAACCTGCCCCCGCTGCCGGGGCGCGGGACAAACCATCGAAAAGCCGTGCCACGCCTGCCACGGCGACGGGCGCGTGGAAAAGACGGCCAAGATCAAGATCAAGATTCCGGCCGGCGTCGAGGATGGCACGCGGCTCCGTTCCTCCGGCCAGGGCGAAGGCGGTTCGCGGGGCGGTCCCTCCGGCGATCTTTACGTCGTTTTGCATGTCGAGCCGCACGAGATTTTCCAGCGGGAAGGCACCGATCTTTTTTGCAGCGTGCCGATCAGTTTTGCCCGGGCGGCCCTGGGCGGCGAGGTCAAGGTCCCGACCCTGGAGGGGAGCGCGGTGCTGAAGGTCCCGGCGGGCACGCCTTCCGGCAAGATCTTCCGTCTCCGGGGCAAGGGGCTGCCGGAGGTGCATGGGCGCGGCGTGGGCGACCTGCACGCGAAACTCTACGTCGAAGTGCCGACCCGGCTGAGCCATGAGCAGCGCCAGAAGCTGCAGGCCTTCGCCGATAGTTGCGATGAAAACACCCATCCGGAGGAAAATTCCTTCTTCCGCAAAGCCAAGGATTTTTTTAAATGAGATTCTGACGGACTGCTTGGAGAAAGTTTTTCCCAGAGGTCTCACATTATCCGGTCCACCCAAAAAATATTATGAAACGCTACTACTCCCCCTCACTCGATCGCGGTCTTCTCGACGCCGAACAATCCCACCACTGCGCCCAGGTCATGAGGCAGGGCGTGGGCGATCTCTTCGCCGTCTTCGACGGGCATGGAACCGAAGCGAAGGCGCGCATCACCGAGATTGCCCGCGACCAGGTGAAATTCCAGATTTTGGCCAAGGCGGCTTCGCCGCACCCGGCGCATCCCGTGTGGCTCGCGCAGGCGCTGACCAAGGCCAAGTCGATGGACCTCATTATCGAGAAGGCGACCGAACTCGGCGTCTCCGAGCTGGCCCCGCTGCAATCGGACCACAGCGTCGCCCACGTCGACGGGGAAAAAGCCG
>Ga0182030_10024528_pt1 | contig 11070 bp, 13 predicted proteins | sample 812S3MmetaG_FD_121299 | JGI IMG/M metagenome (GOLD analysis project Ga0182030, IMG submission 121299) | Permafrost microbial communities from Stordalen Mire, Sweden - 812S3M metaG (Illumina Assembly) | ecosystem: Environmental > Terrestrial > Soil > Wetlands > Permafrost | place: Sweden... | reverse complement strand
GCCAGTCTCTCCGCCAAACGAAGTGCTTAAGTACACCGCCAGCTTTTCTGCACCAAAACCAAACCCGCTCGCGTAGTCTCAATGCGTTTGGTTGGTGGCTGACTTTCTTGCATCGCCTTTCTTATCGCCAGCAGCCGCACTGGACGTGGTGTCATGGTATAGCAATTGACCAAAGGTGGTTACTATCGCCGGCATCGAGCCGTAGTCTGCTGCAACAACTGAATGTTTGGCAACATACTTTCTATATGGAGCAGTTATCGAAGTCGCGACGTCACGACCGAATGCTCCTACCAGAGATGAAGCTGCGGCTCCTCCGGCAAATTGGGCCGCGATATCAGTCAAGCCCGCTCCAAACTCTCGCAATTTGATTTTCGCGTCGTTGATCTGGGCTGGGGAAAATTTTGCCTGATGCGAGACTACATCGGCGTCGTGATACCAGCCACCAACTTTTTTAGACACTTCAATTGCTGCGTAATCCGCACCACATATACCTATAAGAAGCATGGCTTCCGGTAAAACCGCTGTCGCTGCCACCCCGATTGCGGCTCCGAAGAGAAGCCCCTCAGCTCCATTGAGCGCAACTCGTCCCAAATGATGTGTGACTTCATCAGTGATACCTGCACCGATTTCCTTCGCGACGAGCATCGCACCTGGTTCGGAAGTGCTAGTATCTGCAGTTTTATGGATTTCGAAATCCGGAAGAGGTGGCAGGGGACCTGTCTTTTTCATCAAATCTTTCATCATGCTCATCTCGCGCGCGCCTACCTGCGCACTCGTAGCCATGTAGGCGGCATTTTCTGCTGCAGCGTATTTTTCGTGTGAAGAATGAATATTTGCTTCGGCAGTTTCTTTGACTTGTGTCATTTCGTCGTCTCCCACAAAGTTCGCAGTTCAAATAGTAAAGTCCGGGTTTCGCTTGGCTGAACCTGACTTCGCTATAATCTCAAAACCTTGGGTCAATTTCGGGTCAAGTCCTAAACAGTGCGTATTCCTCTGTTTTAGGAAGATACTGACGAGGATCCCTGTGCACAGCGATGGACAATTCAGAGGCAAAGATCCAAAAAGAGAACTTTAACTTACGACTACGAATCTTAAACGACTTAAACTGTCTCACCCATAAAAGACACACAGGGCAACCGATACAGTAAGACACCTGATCTTCGAAGGTGTCGTTACTGCGTCGGTTTCGCACAGGGACACAAACAGAATGATTCAAGGATCTTCTTGCACATAATAATATGGCGATTGGTCTTTTAAAGCGCAGTAGACAAAGTAAAAACCTTTTGTCAAGCCCTTGTGACGACAACCACAGATCAAACTTTTGGTTTCGCCAGGGTGAAGATCAAACTTTAGCATAGTAGAGACAAGCAGATCCCCATTAGATATCGAAACGCTCTCACTACCGGCCAAAACCTGAAAAGTACGATTTTGATGTCCCTGAATCTCGCCAGCAGGGTCATTATTTATCAGCAAATAAGCATGTTCTTTCTTTCCGGAAAATTTGGCATTGATTGTAATCCATGATGAATCTGGGGGAGCCTCCTTTTTTTTCTTTTCTGTGAGTATTTCGATAGCTGGATTTGTATTAAGGTAGGGTCCGATCGTCTCCTTCTTAATAGGTTCAGCTTGGACCGACTTTGATTCAAGAAAGGCTAGACTGCCAGTTACCGTTAAGCAAACCAAGTCAGTCAGAATGCATGAAATCACAATTTTTTTCATATTAACGACATTCACTCATCCGAATAACGCTTACCTTTCTTTTTACAACACTCACTTTGAATACTGGAATCGCGGAGGAGCTGCTCATATTTATCACGCACAGCACTTGCCCAATCCTGACAGTTATGTCCAAGCGTTTTGTTGATGCGCTTGTGTGCGTGAAGGCAAAGCCGTTAACGAAGAGTGGTGCTTTAGGAAGTGGCTTCTAACAACTCGATGGTGCACATCTTTTGTCACTTAATTCTCTGTTGGGTCACCTCCTGATGAACAAAGTAAGCATTCGAAACGTTTCGCATAAAACGAGCACTATTGCTGTTAGTCCTAAGCTGCTTCGCAGTGAAATAAGCACACAGGTCTCATATTGGAGTAATGGCTTTAGAATAATCACTATCGCTTCAGAAATTGTTGAAGCCGGATGCAACATTTCACCACCCATACCATATGCAACCACGTTCAACACACTAAAAATCAAGCTCCAGAAGAAAACAAACCATGGAACATAAAAACGAGCCAGCTCATCAATAGAAACCGTGAGTGTTTCACCGATGGTAAAGGTGCTTCCATATTGTCTCCATATTAAAGTGAAAAGAATTGGCAAACAGATCAAACAAATGATGAAAAGGATCCATTCATAAATAGTCCGACCATTTGGAAGACCTCCAACTTTGTTAAAAAGACTGAAAACGAAAAGTACTAGAATTGGCAAGCAGCATATAATCACCACAAATCTTGGGATAACTAAGCTTTGATTGAGCAGGACGGCAGCTCCTTGGGTTAGCAACATTCCAGTGCCACTGGCCAAGACTATCAAACCGCACCAATAGAACAGTGCTAAGCCAGACGGATTTCCAGAAGGAGGTGCACCGAAAATGCTCCACAGGCGAATGAGAAGCAAGGTGAGAACAGGTGAGCCACATAATATTCCAAGAAGCCATGGATGCTGAAGTGCGGTCATAAATAATATCTACTCTTTCATGGAACTAATAAACTTCTGAACTAGGTCGAAATTGAGACCGCGAGCATGCGCAGCCCAGTTAATGTACCCTGCCGACGACCCTTTTAATGACAACACTCCTTTTTGACCTCCGGATCTTCCTCAAGCCGATAATAGACAGACCTAACGGCTGCGGCCCAATCCTGACAGTTGTGTGTAACAAATAGGTAATCGGAACCAGGCCACTGAACAGACGGATCCGTCGACGCTTTGCGCATAACGCAGTCGTTGAAACCGGTTTCAATTGTTTTATAACCTGCCGGAGCCTTCTCAGGATAAACTCCCATATCGCTGTATCCGAGATTGCTTGGTTTCCCGTTGTCCTCAAAAAACAATTGCTCATGACTATACATCACCGGCCTTAGGGCGATGTTATCCGACCATCCAGGAATCCAAGGACCATTTGCTAGCTTTCTCACAGCAAAATATGCAAGACCGAGGGGATCCAAAGCATTGATTGGGTGAGTGGGGCGCGGGAACTTCCCCCGCACCCTCTCTCAGAACCGTGCTGGAACCTCTCAGCTCACACGGCTCCCATTATCCAGCATGTGGCTTCACTCCAATTTTCCAGTGCGCGAACAGGTTAGGCTGCTCCAGTGCAACTGTAGACAACCAGCGCCGTGCACGATTTGGTCGGTTGTGAAACCTTTTGTATTTCCTCATTGCCCATCGTACTAGATAGGCATCAAGACGCTCCAAAGTTGGACGCATGCTAGTTCGGTAGAATTTACCAAAATAGTTTATCCATCCCTGGACTTGCGGATTGATATCTTTTGCAAGTTGAGCGATTGATTTGTCGCTGCGCTGGTTCAGCTGCCAACCACATATGGTGGCACGGATTTTCTTGCCGGCGGCGGTACTCATTGCTGGCAGAAACCCAACCAAATAACGACCGTCTCTGGCTTTCGCCAGGCGAGGTCGAAATGCATATCCCAGAAACTCGAACTGCTCGTGCTCGTGCGAGCCGATGCGTTTCGAATCCTTGCAATACACGATTTTGGTCTTTTGGGGATGCACCTTCAACAAGTGTTGTCCGAATCGGCGCGAAATCACGTCCCTGATGTATTCGGCTTGCTTGCGTGTTTCGCAATGCACCAGCGCATCGTCCGCGTACCGCGTAAACGGCACATTTGGATAGCTGTGCGCTAGCCACTTGTCGAATACGTGATGCAAGACGATGTTGCTTAACAAAGGTGACACCACGGAGCCCTGCGGGCTTCCGCACTCTCTTTCCACCACCGTTCCATCCATAAGCTGAACTGGGGCTTTGAGCCATCGCTCAACATATAGGATTATCCAGGGGCAGTTCGTGTGTTTCTTGAGCTGTTCCAATACAAGCGTGTGGTCTAGCGTATCGAAAAACGACTGGAGATCCAGATCTATAACCCAGGCTCTCTCCAAACATCTCTCTCTTGCTGTTGCCACTGCATCTAGTGCAGACTTATTCGGTCTGTACCCGTATGAGTCCTTGTGAAATTTTGGTTCCACAATAGGCTCAAGATACAGCTTCACTACCATCTGCGCAACCCGGTCTGCCACAGTTGGCACCCCGAGTTTTCTGACTCCACCTTTCTTGGGTATCTCCACACTTTTCACTGGCGGCGGAAAATATGTTCCGGATGACATTCGATTCCAGATTTTGTACAAGTTCTTTTCTAGTCCTTGTTCAAATTCTTCGATGGTTTGATTGTCAACGCCAGCGCTTCCTTTGTTGGCTTTCACTCGCTCAAATGCTTCTTGAACGATTGCCTGAGAAATTACAAATTGCTTTGCCTTATTCACCGGTTCTTCCTCCATGAGTTGACCTAACGATAAAGCTGGATAACGCAACCCCTTCGCTCCTTCTGCTTTCACAGCTCTCGACGCTACTACGGGTTGCTCCGTCTCTGTGCTCTGCTTCGGTACTTTCGCCCTCATGGGTTCTCCACTTGTGACTTTTCCCGTATTGGCTTGCTGCCTACGTACTTCCGCGCTTGCTAAACCGCATCATCAGAACGACAGATTCCCACGTTCTGCACAAGAGCCCGATTCAAGCTCATGCCACCTCTATGCCGGACACCGCCTGGGCAGTAACCAGGTACCTCCCAGGCTCTTCCTGAAGCAACAACCCAACCTCAGTTTTGATGCCATCTTTGTCATTTCGACACGTCATCGGTGGTTCACTTACGTTCATCTTCTTGAACCTCACACAACGCGGGGTACCCCGCGCCTTAGCCGTAATGCTCAAGCACCCTGGCTCTTTACCAGAGCACCTTACGGTAGTTTGAAGCCTCTTCCTGTAAAGCGGCTTCGGAGGGCCCACCTCCATCTCTTGCACAGCACCGCATTCAGTGCTACTCATATTCATTTATGAAACAAGTATCACCTCCTGCGTGCGTGGCGCACGATCATTTAAGACATAGCAGTATAAATTCTGCTCTTTCGTCGATTGCCCGTCCGGCTCTATATCACAGCTGATCCATCTTCCGAATGAAGCGCTATAGAATCTGTTGACTGTTATGTTCAGGTTGCTGGAAGCATGATGTTCATAGCCGGCGTATTGGAAGTCCGACGCGACCGTCTCTAATTGTTTGTGTCTGTCCGGTGGCTTGATTTTTTGCTGCCATTGACTGCTTAATAGAGACATTCTCAGCAATATATGGCGCCAAAAAGGAAAAGAAGGGTGTTTAGGCAATGCCACCAGTAACGGCATCACAATTATCGGCGGCGTCCGATAGGGTAAATTATGTTTCAGTCTGTAGCGACAAGAATTGCCACAGGCTAAGGTTTTTCGACATTGGATGCAGTTTAAGCGATTTTTGGGGCACCACTGATGGGGGTGATTTCGGGGAGAGTTTTGGATGGATATTTCTGCTTCCAGTTGTAGGGCAGCAATTCATCGAGGTTGCAAGCCGGATTTTCGGTAAGTCTCTGAATAACGTCGGTCAAGTACGACCAGGGCTCGACGCCGTGGCGTCTGCAGGTGGAAAGAATAGAGAGGACAACAGCGTGGTCCTTGCCAGCGCGATCGCTACCGAAGAACAGCCAGGCCTTTCTGCCCATGGCGATGTATTTCATTTCGTGTTCTGAATGATTGTTGGTGATTTTGAGGTCGCCATGCTTGATGTATTGGGTCAACTCATTCCAGTTATTGAGGCAGTAAAAGAGGGCTTTTCCGAAAGAGCTTTTGGGTTGGGCGAAGTCGTACTGTTTTTGAAGCCAGGTATGGAAAGTGTCAAGAAGTGGTGCTGCTTCTTGTTCGCGCATCAGTTTTATTTCTTCAGTCGGGAGTTCGAGTTCTTTTGCTGTGCGCTCGATCTCAAAAAGAGCCTGGAACATGGTCAAGGCCTGGTTACAGCCAGCCTTATCGTTGAGCATGGCCTTGATGAAATAGCGGCGAGCGTGAGCGAGGCAGGCAACGAGAGTAGTGCCAATAGCAGCGCAGACGGCGAGATTGCCGGAGAAGCAATCACCTTGAAGGAAGCCAATGAAGCCCTTGAGGAACGTGAGAGGGCCGTCGCGTCCTCTATTGATGGTGTAATCAAAGAGATTGACGGGATGTTGTGCATCGCCGAGGTAAATCCATTGTCGACCGAGCTTTATGTTTTTTTCTTTGCTGCGATCGAGCACTTTGACGGGAGTATCGTCAGTGGAGATGATCTTAGATTGCAGCAGTATGAGGTGCATGTGCTCGTAGAGGGCCAAAAGAATGGAAGCGACATGGGAGTAGAAGTCGGAGAGAGTGGAACGGTGAAGATTGACACCACTTCGTCGATAAATGGTGCTTTGTCGATTAAAAGGGATGTGGTCAAAGTCACGAGCAATGGCGACCTGAGCAAGCAATCCGGGAGCGGCGAGACCTTTTTCGACGGGCTCAGGTACTTTTGCGACAAGCTTTGCAGACGAGTCACATCCGGGGCATCCGTAGATGACGGAGTAGAGATCTTCGAAGTAGAAACTGGCGGGCACAAACTGGTAGCGGCTATTTTGGAGGATTTGACGAACCGGAACACGAGCTACACCACAGCAAGGGCAAGGCAGCTTTGCATCATCGGGAGCTGGAGCGAGGACGGGAACCCTCGGGAGCTCAGTAGGTTGCGGGTTGCGTGAATGACCAGGTTTCTTAGCCTTGGACGGTGCTTTTATTTTCTCTTCATCGACAGGATGGTCAGCATCTTGGCTGGGTGAATCAGCAGCATCGCTACTTGGGAAATTGAGTAGTTGTCCGGGTCCTTCAAAGCGCTCAGACTTACTGCCGTATTTGTCGGTGACCAGGTTGCGGACGTAGTCGCCAAGTCGTATATATTTTGCATCGAGAGAGAGAGCATGTCGATCACCAATTCAGGATCGAGAGTGCGAAGATTTTCTCTTACGTATGGATATTGGTGCATTTGTTTGAGCGCTTGCATGGGTAGAATTATACCAGCTGTAGTGGTGCCACATATGGTGCCGTCGTTCGTCTTTTCTTATTGCGTGACTTGTCTGAGCAAGGGTTAATTCCAGTCAGGATCAAGGAGAAATCAGCGGACTGAATTTCGCCACCTTCCGCTAGATGAAGGTCTTGAATCCAAGAAAAGGTCCCACGTTCAAGCCGTTTGTAATAGAGGGCAAAGCCGTCTGCATCCCAGAGAAGTATTTTCATTCGATCTTGGCGACGACTGAAAAATACAAAAAGATGTCCACTTAGAGGATTTTGTCCGAAGTGCGATCTTACCAATCCGGACAATGCATCGAAGCTCCACCGCGCATCGATCAATTCCGAACACAGAAAAACTTTCGTAGAAGAATTCAGATTAAGCATTTTTGTCCTCCAACGCTGAAAGCAGTCTAGTCACAAGCTTCAAGTCTGTGTCGTTTTGAATTCTAATTACAGCTCCGCCGCGGAGAACTAAATCCAGCTGCGAAATATTCTCCTTCTGCGCCGCAGAATTCACCTTGTGTGGCTCGTCCATCACTAGCCTGATGGGAACAAACGGGTTCGGCATCTCATTTCGAATTTCAGAAGACGGTACTTCTCGATCTCTCAACGCTAATTCTCTTCGCCAAGCTCGCAAGGAAGACTCTGAAACACTGTTGACCTGGCAAAACCGGCGCACGCTCAGCTTGCTTACCGCTAACGCGGAAAGCTGCTCCCTCCAATATTGCTCTTTGGTATCATCTCTTTGCCAACGCTTCTTCGCGGCTTCACTTCTGATTTGAAATTTACTTCTATTCTTTTGCATGATTGCCCTCCTGGAACGACGCAATCATGCCCTCTCTAATTGCTCATCGCAAGGCACCGGACAGACACCTCACTCCAATGGCTTGCAAGGTTGCATTGGAATTGAGAAGCGCGGCAAGCCCAGTCGCGATAGTGCTAGTGGTGTCGGTCGACAATACAGTGTAGGTGGAAGAAACAGGCGTTGAGAGGCCGCCCCCACTCGTTTGAATCGTCAGCGTGTTGCCAGCTGTGATTCTCCCGCCTATGGTCGCTGACACGTTCCCGTTCAAGATCGTACCGAGGGCTATTGTTTCTGTTGCCCCGGAACTCTTGGACCCAGTGTAGGTTGGTGTGCTCGTAATCGTCACAACAGCAGCTGATGAAGTCGACGTCAAACCAATTGCCTGCAAGTTTGTATCTGCGTTAATTGCCGCTGAAACTCCGGTGGCAATTGTCGTCAATGTGGCCGACGTCGGCACCAAATATCCAACGACCTCCTGCCCGCCGGTTAACTTCCATGAACGGAAGACGAACCTTAAGGTATCGCCGGTAGTTACTGTCCCACCGACTGTGGCCCTCATATTACCCGAAACATTTGAGCCGAAGGTCACTGCCTCGTTCCCACCGGCGGAAGTGGGGCTCGCGGCTCCAGAGTACGGGGTTAAGTTGCTTGAAGACGACGTCAGGCTAAGGACATTAGAGGCGGCAGTGCACGAGACTCCGATTCCGGAAAGTATCGAATCTGAGGCGATCGCTGTTGATAGGCCGGACGCGATCAGATGTCAGGGAAACGCCGTTCGAAGGCACCGTGATATTGTTCTCGCGCCACCCGAAAGTGCGGCATTGTAAACTGTTACTGACAGGACATCGCTCGCCTTCGTTTGAAAGCCCGCAAATTTAAATACAATTATCCGTCATCAGAGCACCGCTTGCAGCGGCATAAGATATGAACGGTTAAAGCTAAAAATGGTATTGACGCATGCGCAAACACCTTCCAAAGACAGTCCTGACGAATCGTCCAAGTAACCTCAAGACTGTCACGCTTTATCAGGAGATTTTCTCGCAAAGCTCGAAAAGCAGCTAAACCGAAGCAACGAGCCGCTTTTGCTAAGAGGTCTGCGAAAGTAAAATTCCGGACTGCTCCCCGGCACGAGCAAACCACAAGCAAACCAGCAGTGAAGTTGAGGCAGAGCAAGAGCGATTGAACGTGCTTCGAAAATGTGGGTCGACGTGACCCACTAACACGGCACCGCCGAAACCAATCCGGTAGAAGCCCATCATATCGACAGACGGTTTCGGAGGACCATTGCAGGCAAATGGACGCTTCAAAACGTCACAACCAGACTCGAGAATTTTGACTAAACTTGTTCATTCTGAAAATTCCACCATCCTCCGACACGTTCTTTTAATTCCGGGCACATGACACAACAAGTCCCGTAAACGTCCTGCGCATAAGCCTCGGAGGCCGAGATAAAATCTAAAAATAGAACAATGCCAATCCGTGGAGGAGTATGGTTATCCGAAATTTCGACAATGTCATTTTTTTTCTTGAAGTAAACTTCCCACTGTGAATCAACATCATAATGAGTATAGTCCTGGATTCCCTGATTGAATTTCCAAGATGCGACTCTCAGTGAGTGCGCAAAATACAATATAGGCACATCGGCCGAAAAGTCGGTTTGGTCCACGATAAATGTTTGAAAGCCCATAAACGCACCTACTTCACACTGTGCGACCCAATCAAATTCCCCCTCAGGAACTTCAGTATTTGGATAAAACCTAAAGCGCAATTGCATTGCTGGAACTCCAATTTATTCGTAGCGTAGAGCACTTGCCTGGCAAGAGCCTTTAAATGATAACGAGAGATATGCTACTGAAGTTCGCTTGGGGGAGCGCCAAAAATATAAACTGGAAACGCGGTAATTATAACACCATCCCTGGTTGTGATGACTCGCATGCCATTAGCTGGCATATGCAGTAATCCAAACTGGTATGCCGTCCCGGGACTAAATTTTTGACCAGTCCCATAGTCGATGACGTAACCAGGACCTTCGTAAACTAGCCTCCCATTTCTCTGCACAGGGCAACTATGCGTTAGTGTTTCATAGATCGCCATTTTTGCGTGAGCCCATCCCCTTGAATTGAATCGTCCTTGGTCAGGTTTAGCCGGGTTGATCTGCGCGTAAGGACCATGCCCTTGTACTATGTGCAAGTATCCAAAACTTGGATTACCAATTGGTAAGAACCAGCCTCCGCCAATGGAATCACCTGGTCCCGCCCAAGCCGGGGCTAATCCTGACTGATCTGTTCCGAAAGTGGGGCTATTATTTAAGTAAGCGTAAAGATTGACGCTTGCAAGTTCATCGAGTGGATCTCGGTTAAGCCATCTGCCAAATATTGAACTATAGAAACGGAAGCTCGTTATATCAAGTCCGCTTCTTTGATGGACATAATAACCGGCGTATTGGCGATCGGATGAAGGACCAGTGGACAACGTAGTTGCTCGTCCGTAAGGATCATAAATGTACCTAGCTTGAATGGTTCCGCTGCTATCAGAAAGTTCCTTTATTGACCCGAGAATATCAAATGTGTAGAAGTAATTGCTGCCTAGCTGAGTTTGTCCGTACGAAAAATATTGACTTAGAATAGCACCGGTCCCGTCACGCGCCTCGCTCATTTTATTGTAGGACCAAATGAACTGTCTGGTGCCTGTCACGGTTCCACCCGAGGTTTCAACGATCTGCACCACTTCGCCATAGCTATCATAAATAAATTTGGAATTATTACCCGATCCCGGATAATTGATCTGAATTAGGCGGTTTTCTGCATCCCATTGATAAGTGTTGGTGCCATCACTTAGTAGATTTCCGTTCAAATCGTAACTGAGGTTCTGAGCCAGAGCCGTCATCACCGGAATACTGTAAGCGTCCGGCGAAGGCTATTTCGTCGCGTCTAAAACCACTACGTCGGGCATCAGAAGTGCAGGATCTATTGATGGATTTTCAGTCAGCTGCCTGATCACCGTTTTCAAATATGCGAACGGATCGACATGGTGCCTTCTGCAAGATGCAATTAAGGTCGAAATAACTGCGATCGTCTCGCCGCCAGACTCGTGCCCCAGGAACATCCAGTTTTTTCGACCTAGAGCAATGGGACGGAGAGCATTCTCTGCGAGGTT
>Ga0182030_10024527_pt1 | contig 11070 bp, 6 predicted proteins | sample 812S3MmetaG_FD_121299 | JGI IMG/M metagenome (GOLD analysis project Ga0182030, IMG submission 121299) | Permafrost microbial communities from Stordalen Mire, Sweden - 812S3M metaG (Illumina Assembly) | ecosystem: Environmental > Terrestrial > Soil > Wetlands > Permafrost | place: Sweden... | reverse complement strand
CAACGCGGCAACCTGCGATGGCTGGGCCCGCCAATGCGCAAAGAGCAAGTCATTCCACCGCTGGGTCATCGCCCAGCGGCCGGGCGGCAATGGCCGTGGCCGCTGCGATGTGCGCAATTTGATCTCCCGCATGGCACCCGCTCCTCTAATAGGACGTGACTGCCGGGGCTTGGGATGCACAGACAATCCAGTGCCCCACGATGGCTCTCCAGTTGGTTCCCGCGCCCTCGACCCGTAAGGCGCTTTTTCCTCAAGAAAAAGATACCTCGCCCAAGCCGCGGCGCGGGGACGCTGGAGAACCGCTTCCATGCCGTATTCTGGTCGCGAGCCCAACCGAATGTCCAGTGAATCTTTTCTTCCCGCCGGCGCCCGCAATCAGACCGACGTTTTCGCCGTCCACGGCGCCGATCCTGAAGTTTTGGCTTATGCCATGGCCAAATACTCCCGCTCCGCACTGTCGATGCGCGAGTCGCTGACCGAAATCAGTGCCCAGCGTGCCGAGCAGTTCCTGAACACATTTTACTTTCAATACGGTCATCGCTCCATCGCCGATCTGGCGCATATTGCTTTCGCCGTGGAGCGGCTGAGCCTGCTGGCCGCCATCGTTCTCGTGGACGAGCAGCGGTGGGATGGGCAAGAGCGTTCCACTAGGTACCAGAATTTCCTGAAATCGGGCTGGTTTTTCCCGGATTTCGGCTCGGATTCTGCTTCGGCAAAGTTGTACGCCGAGACCGTCGAGGGGCTATTTGCGGCTTATCAACGGACGACCGCCGCGGTGCAGGAAGCGTTGCGCCAGCGTGTCGCGAGGCCGGAGGTCATGAAGCCCGAGGCTTACGAGCGGACGCTCAAAGCCCGCGCCTTCGACGTGGCGCGCTACCTTCTTCCGCTGGCTACCAACACGTCCCTGGGGCAGATTGTGAATGCGCGCACGCTGGAGATGCAGGTTTCGCGGCTGCTTTCGCACCCCATGGCCGAAGTGCGCGACCTGGGCAAAAGGCTGCGGGATGCCGCTACTGGGCCAGCATGGAATGTCTATGGACAGGCGGGCGCGGCGTTCGTGGAGAAACTTGCTGCGAATCCGGAGCTTGCCGCAGAGGCCGCCGCGCTACTGACGCGCGAGGTGCGCACCGCGCCGACGCTGGTGAAGTATGCGGAGCCTAATTCTTATCTGATGGAAACGCGGACGGAACTGGAACGCGCTGCGGCGGAGTTGCTGGAAGATCTGCCGATCGCATCGGCTCCCGTGGTCGACCTGGTGGAGCGGACAGAGACTCTGGAAGTGGAACTGGCGGCGACCCTGATTTATTGGGCGAGCGACCATCCGTATCGGCAGGTGCGGGACCTGGTGGCGAATCTTCCCGAGTGCCGCGTCACGGAGATCATTGAGGTGGGCCTGCGCCGTCGCGGACGGCACGATGAGGCTCTTCGTGCATTTCACGCAGGGGCTGCGATGCGCTTCGACATCCTGATGGACATCGGCGGCTTCCGCGATATGCATCGGCATCGCCGCTGCGTGCAGATCAAGCAGGGATTCACAGCGCGGCATGGCTACGAAACGCCGATGGTTGGCGATCTGGGTGCGGATGTGAACTTGCTGGCCGAAGCCGGTGCTCTTGACGACTACAAGGCTGCTGCGGAAGCGGCTCACAGTGCGAGCGCGCGCATCGCCACAGGCACAGCGCCCGAGGCTGCAGCGTCCGCGCTCTATTTGCTGCCATTGGCTACGCGTGTTCGTTGTCTCTTCAAGATGGATTTCGCCGAAGCGCAGTACATCAGCGAACTGCGGTCTGCGCCGGCGGGGCATTTCAGCTATCGGCGTGTGGCGTGGGAGATGTACTTGGCGCTTCAGCGTCAGCATCCCACTCTGGCCAAGCACATCCGTGTGACGGATTTCACTGAGCCAATTGATTTGTTGCAACGGTAAACGTCGTTAACTGCCCGCCGCTGTTTGTTTGGGCTTCGCCTGCCGCGGACGCAGCGCCTCGGACGTCAGTCCATCGGCTTTGCGCAAGCCGGGGAACAGCACGGCCCACAGGCCAGCCACAGCAAGCGCTCCCAGTCCGCCGACAAGAGTAGCGCGCACAGCGCCCCACCACTGGGCGGTGAGCCCGCTTTCAAATTCGCCCAGTTCATTCGAGGCTCCGATGAACAGCGAATTGACGGCACTGACGCGACCGCGCATCTCCGGTGGCGTGGCCAGTTGCAACAGCGATCCGCGAATGATCACGCTGATGGTATCGGCTGCACCACTCACCGCCAGCGCCGCCAGCGAGAGCCACAAATTGCGCGAGAGCCCGAAGATCACCGTGGCCGCGCCGAAGATGGCCACGCAGACGAAGAGGCGCCTGCCCGCGCTGCGGTTGATGGGAAATCGCGCCATTGCGAGCGACATAGTCAACGCGCCGATTGCCGGAGCTGCGCGCAGGATGCCTAAACCCCGCGGGCCCGTGTGCAGAATCTCGTTGGCGAAGATCGGCATCAGTGCCACAGATCCGCCAAGCAACACCACGAATAGGTCCAACGAAAACGAGCCGAGCAGCAGGGGCATGCTCCATACATATTTGAAGCCTGCCAAGACCACTTGCATTGATAGGTCGCGATGCTCCATCCTTCCGGGCCGCACATGCAGGCTGCCGACCAGCACCAGGAACGACAACATAGTCGTCAGCGTGAAGACGTAAACGATGCCTGCCCCTTCAAAGCGGGTGCCGGGAACGAGGCGCGCCAGGGGCAGAGTGAACAGCAGTCCGCCCAGCGCGGGACCGGTGACGTTGGCGAACTGGAAGATCGCGCCGCCCCATGTGACCGCGTTGACGAAATGTTTCTCCGGAACAAGGTGCGGGATCAGCGCCGAGCTTGCCGGTCCCGAAAAAGCGCGTCCCGTGCCGACGAGGAAGAGCACCGCGTAAATGGGATACACGCTGCGCACACCCTGATGCGCAAACACGGCGAGAGTGAGCGTGCAGAGCACTTGCGCTGAATAGCAGACGAGGATGATGCGCCGCCGATCGAAGCGGTCGGCGACATGCCCTGCGGGCAACAGGAAAAACAGGCCGGGGAGAAAAAGCGCCAGCCCCGTGTAGCCCAGATCGAGCGCACGATGGGTGATGGAATAGACCTGCCACGCCACGGCGACAGCCTGCGCCTCCGCGCCGAGAATTGCTACAGCACGAGCCAGTTGATACAGCCTGAAATCGCGCGAGGCAAAGGCTTCCAAACCTCGTCGGTGAGGTTTTGCGGGAGGGGAATCCATCTGCTCTGTAGGTTATCGTGTCGGCTTGTGAATAGGAACGAACGCTCGCAGCGGATCTTTCTTTGACGGGGCGCAAGTACCTAAAATACAAGGCATTTGGAGGCCGCGACCACGTCCGGAACTTGACTTGGCCCCCATTCGTTGCTACCGTCGATTCAATGAGTCTCGGCTCCAAGACGATGCGGTACGCGTGTTGTTGCGCGTTGCACCGGTCGTGTGGATGAGCTGACAAGACTCAAACGATTTCCATACGGCCGCGTATCAGCTTCTCGCTGACGCGGCCTTTGTATTCTCGGCAGCAATCGAATCGAACACATTCGCGCACCAAGGCATCATGAGATTTGTTCTTTTTAATTCGCAGCTCCGCACCTCCGCCGCCCGGCGGAATGGTTGTCGTTGTAGCCGCTGACCCGACTTCCCTTTCCCCAAGTCCTGCGCGCCGAGATTTCCCCTCTGAGCTGATCCGCAGCGCAATCTTCCCCAGGACCTGAAAAACCAGGCCAATCGATCACCAGAAAGATTTCAGGAGAAACCGTGACACTCGCAGCAAAGTTGTATCGTATTTTTGCCCTCGTCACTTTCGCTGGCGCACTTACTGCGCATGCGCAGATCGTCGGCGCAAACCTCAGCGGTTCGGTCCACGACGCAAGCGGCGCCTCCGTCTCTGCTGCGACGGTCGTGGTGCGCCAGGCCGAAACCGGAGCCACGCGCACCCTCGCCACCGATTCAGAAGGGCGCTTCTTCGCACCATCTGTGCCTGTCGGTCCCTACACGGTTTCCGCGGCACATGAGGGATTCGAAACGCAGCAGCAAACTGGCATTACGCTGACTGTGGGTCAAAGCCTGCAATTGAACTTCGTGCTCGGCCTCGCGACCGTGCAGCAGCAGGTGGTTGTTGTCGATTCTGGCGAGACCGTGAACATAACGACGCAGCAGACCGCCGGCCTGATCGACGAGCGCCAAGTGAAGGAACTGCCACTGAACGGCCGCAGCTACGACGAGTTGCTCACGCTCAATCCTGCGACGGTGAATTACAGCAACGAGCGCTCAGGCGGCATCGGCTCGTCGAATTCTTCAGTCGGCAATATGTTCGCCGTGAGCGGACGCCGCCCGCAGGACAATCTTTTCCTGCTGAACGGCATCGAGTACACCGGCTCCTCGCTCATCAACGTCACGCCCGGCGGCACAAGCGGCCAGTTGCTCGGAGTGGATGCGGTGCGCGAATTCAACGTGGCCTCCGACACCTATGGCGCGACCTACGGAAAGCGCGATGGAGCACAGGTCAGCATTGTGACTTCTTCCGGCACGAATCATCTGCGTGGCACCGCATTTGAATTCATTCGTAACAGCGCGCTCGATGCTCGAAATTTCTTCGACCAGGGCACCATCCCCGAGTTTCAACGCAACCAGTTCGGCGGTTCGCTCGGCGGGCCGATTCGCGCCAACAAGCTCTTCCTCTTTGGCAACTACGAAGACTTCCGGCAGAACTGGGGATTGAGCGCCGTCACGCTGGTGCCCGATAACGAAGCCCGCTTGGGCTATCTACCCAACTCCGCCGGCGTGGAGCAAAAAGTCGGCGTCAATGCCGCGGTTGCGCCATTGCTGGCGTTGTGGCCAGTACAGAACGGGCCAGATCTCGGCGGCGGCATTGCCGAATCCTTCTCTCATCCTCCACAGCATATTCGCGAAGACTTCGGTACCGCGCGTTTCGACGATAACCTCAGCGGCAAGGATCTGCTGTTCGCGGTCTACACCGTCGATGACAGCGCGGCGAATACGCCTTCTACGAATCCGCTGAGTTACATCAACGAGAGCTTGCGCGAACAAGTTGCGAGCGTCCAGGAGCAGCACGTCTTCTCTCCCGCTCTCCTCAACACCGCGCGCTTCGGCTACTCGCGCGCCAGCTATTTTTTCACCGGCTACTCGCCCGTCTCGCTGCCCGGCTGGGTCACCGGCGAGCCGATCGGCGCCATTGTCATCAGCGGCAGCACGGCTTCGAATGGCGCATCTGCCATTTCGCAGGCCGGTCTGAATGTCGGCAGCAACAATACAGCGACGCGCAATCTCTTCACGGTGGACGATCATGTCTTCTGGTCGCGCGGGCGGCATCAGATTGAGGCTGGCGCGTGGTTACAGCGCATTCAGTCGAACGATCTGCTGGCGCAGGATCAGTACGGTCAGGCATCGTTCAGCACGCTGCAGACATTCCTGCAAGGCACAGTGAAGACATTCACCGTTGTTCCCTCGCCGACCGAATTGGGCTGGCGATCGCTGGAGGGCGCGGGCTTTGTGGAAGACACCGTCAAGCTGACGCCGCGCCTCGAACTCCGCGCAGGCTTTCGTTCGGAATCGACAAACGGATGGAATGAAGCACAGGACCGGGCGGCGAACTACGCCATCGTTGGCGGCGTTTTGCAAACCCAGTCCGTCATCGGCGGCTCGGCACTGAGCAAGAACAACGCAGTATTTCTACCCGAGCCGCGCGTGGGCTTCGCATGGGATGTGTGGGGCAATGGCAAGACCGCTGTGCGTGGCGGCTTCGGTCTCTATCACGGCCTGCTCGACACGCTCGACTATCGCCTGGATCAGACCGCGCCCTTCAACACCGCGGAGTCCATTTCGAATATTGCGGTCTCGAAGCTCACCATCACACCGGGAACCCCGCCGCCCGCCGGGACGAAAATCTCGCCAAGCAACGTGCAGCCGGACATCGACACGCCCGCGGTGCTGACGTGGAGCCTGCGCATCGAGCAGCAGATTGCGCCGCGCACTTCTCTAACTTTGGGGTATGTGGGTTCGCATAGCTACCACCAGATCCTATCGGAGGACATGAACGAGCCTGTGCCTGCGTATGAAGCCAATGGCACGGTCTTTTATCCCACGGGCGCGGCGAACGCGAATCCCACGCTTGCCAACTCGACTTCTTGGGTGTCGCAGGGCATCGGCGCGTATCACTCGTTGGTCGTCGATGTGCGCCGTTCATTCGCCTCGGGATTCCAGTTTCGCGGCAACTACACCTTCTCAAAGAATCTCGACGATGGCTCCGCGTGGAACACGAGCGTAAGCGGCAACACACCGGCATTCGTAGAATTTCCGCTCGATCCTAAGCTCGACTGGGGACCGGCGGCGACAGATGTGCGGAATGCAGGCTCCTTCAACGGAAGCTATGAATTGCCGTTTGGCGCAAATCGCCGCTTCCTCAGTCACGCAGGCAAGCCGGTGAACTTCATTGTCGGCGGCTGGACCGCCAGCGGCATCGTGACCGCGCAGACAGGCTTCCCGTTCTCGCCGCAACTCGGCTACAACCCCACGGGCAACGGCGACACGCGCAACCCAGTGCGTCCGAATTGGAATCCGAATTTCACCGGGACGCTTTATCCACGCACGCCGAATCAATACTTCAATCCATCGGCGTTTCTTCCGCCGGCGACCGGCACATACGGCAACGTCTCGCGCGACGCGCTCTCCGGTCCCGGCTTGACGGAGGTCGATTTCTCCGCTACGCGCAACGCGCATCTCACGGAGCGGCTCGGGCTGCAGTTCCGCGCGGAGTTCTTCAACATTCTCAACCACACGAATTTCCTCACGCCGAATGAAGTGATTTACACCTCGGCAACGTCGGGAATCTCGCCCACGGCTGGCGTGATCACAGCAACATCCACCACCTCACGTCAGATTCAGTTCGGAGCAAAGCTGCAGTTCTAGTTGGGTCGTCAAACAAGCATCAACCCGCATTCCCGCCTCAGCCGCGCTCTTCGACTGGGGTGGGAAACCACATAAATACATCAGCCGTTCTCCGCACCTCCCGCAAACGCTCCATCCTTTATCCTGTTTCTTGCAGACAATAATCCAGGAGCGTACCGCGCCGGGTCGGCGCGCGGCAGCCGCCGTGGCGCTCTGTGGTGTCTGCGCCTTCCTCGAGCTCTATTGCACGCAGCCGTTGCTACCCATGCTGGCGCGGCTTTTTCACGCGTCGAAGACGGGCGTGGGCATGACGGTTTCCGCAGCCACGCTGGGCGTCGCGATCTCGGCTCCCATCTTCGGCGCGCTCACTGAGCGACTTCCGCGCAAGCGCGTCATCGTAGCATCGCTCGTTGGTATCTCGCTCCCCACGCTCCTCGCCGCAACTTCCACGTCGCTTGCCCAGCTCGTCTTCTGGCGATTTCTTCAGGGCATCACTGTCCCCGGCGTAATCGCCGTGCTCGTGACCTACATCGGCGAAGAGTGGCCTGCGGACCAAGTCGCCCTCATCATCAGTTTCTACGTCAGCGGCACCGCGCTGGGCGGCTTCATCGGCCGCGTCTCGGCAGGCATTCTTGCGGATCGCTTCAATTGGCGAGTAAGCTTTCTCGCGCTCGGCGCCCTGGCGTTGGCCGGCGCGGGAGCCGTGGCCTTGTGGCTGCCGCATGGCCGCCAGCGACATAACCCGCAGCATCGGCTCGACGCGCTTCCCTCGTTTCCCTACCAGGTGCAGGGACTCTTTCGCAGCCGCCGCCTCATCGCAACCTTTGCTGTCGGATTCAACGTACTCTTCTCGCTGGTCGGCGTCTTCACGTGGATCACCTTCTATCTTGCCGCCGCGCCGTTTCATCTTTCCACTACTGCTTTGAGCTCGTTGTTTTTTGTGTATCTCGTCGGACTCGTGGTCACACCCGCCGGCGGCTATCTCATCACGCGCATTGGATTGCGCGCAGGCATCGGCGGAGCAATCGCGTGCTCTATTGCCGGCGTGCTGCTCACGCTTGCGCATTCGCTTCCCATCGTCATCCTCGGACTGGCTATGCTTTCAAGCGGCGTCTTTGTCGCCCAGACCGCTTCGCAGAGCCACCTGCGCGTGGCAGCTCCAGCTGGAGCGCGCGTCACCGCTGCGGGAATCTATATCACCTTCTACTATCTTGGCGGCACCGCTGCGGGCGTGGTGCCAGGAGCTTTCTGGGCTCTCGGGAAATGGCCAGCATGCGTGGCCTTTATCGTTGCCATGCAACTCATCGCGCTCACCATCGCCTTCATCGGCTGGCGCACGCCCACGGCTGACGCCATCGCCGCATGAGACGATCCGCTTTTTCCCTGAACCGCGAGGCCACAATTTAGAATCTAAGTTTTCGTAGGCAAAATCGGTTGAATTTATTGAATCCTGTCTTTTCAGCGGTTGATTCCATGTAGCCGGAGAACATCCGGCTTTTCTCGACCCAATCCTCTCCGGGTTACCAGAACAAAGGAGCCGTTTTTGGCTGACTCAACATCCCTGACTACGGTCGACGCTGCACCTCGCGCCGTGACAGTCACGAACCCGACCCCGGTCGATCAGGCAGCCTGGAAGCCGCGCGTGAACCCGTGGCTGATCGCCATGACCGTCGCCCTTGCGGCGTTCATGGAAGTGCTCGACACGTCCATCGCCAACGTTGCCCTGCCGCACATCGCCGGTTCGCTCGGCGCCAGCACCGACGAGGGCACGTGGGTTCTGACCAGCTACCTCGTGGCCAACGCCATCGTGCTCCCTCTTGGCGGATGGGCTTCCAACGTGATGGGGCGCCGCAACTTTTTCGTAGCCTGCATTACGATCTTCACCGTTGCCAGCTTCCTCTGTGGTGCAGCCCCCACTCTGCCGCTTCTGCTGCTGTTTCGCGTGATTCAAGGCGCGGGAGGCGGCGGCATGCAGCCCATGGCGCAGGCCATCATGGCCGACTCATTCGAACCCCACAAACGCGGGCAGGCCTTCGCGCTGTATGGACTCGTTGCCGTGCTCGCGCCATCGATTGGGCCGACGCTCGGAGGCTGGATCACAGACAACTTCACCTGGCGCTGGATCTTTTTCATTAACATTCCCGTCGGGATCCTGGCCTTCATTCTCGTCACGCGCATGGTGGAAGATCCGCCGTGGATCAAACCGGACCGCTCCCTGCTGCGCAAAATGGATTACCTCGGCCTTACCTTTCTCACGCTCGCCATGGGTGGACTGCAGATCATGCTGGACAAGGGCGAGGAGAACGACTGGTTCTCTTCCTCCTTCATTTGCTTCTTCGGCTTCATGTTCGTCTTCGGCATGGCTGGCCTCTTCTACTGGGAGTGGAACCACAAGACACCTCTCATCAACATCAAGCTCTTTCGCTACAAAAACTTCGCCATCTGTTGCCTTCTCATGATGCTGGTGGGCGGCGTGCTCAACTCGAGCACAGTACTGCAGCCGCAGTTCATGCAGCAGCTTCTTGGCTGGACCGCCACAACCTCGGGTCTGGCCCTTACTGCCGGAGGTTTCACCTTGGTCCTCGTCATGCCCCTGGCCGGGTTCGCCACTGGAAAAGTCGCAGCGCGCTGGCTCGCCGTGCTCGGCTTCACTCTGTTTTTCTTCACCTACCGCTACGCCGCCGCCGTCACCAACCTCGACATGACCTTTGCCGCTTCCTCCTGGCTTCGTGTCATCCAGATGGTGCCGCTGCCTTTCTGTTTCATCTCCATTACCAATGCCGCCTATGTGGGCATGCCCAAGGAGCAAAGCAACCAGGTGGCCGGCCTCATCAACTTTGCCCGCAACATCGGCGGCAGCATCCTGATCGCCCTCACTAATGCGCAGGTCACGAGCCGCGCAATGTGGCACCAGCAGCACCTGCAAAGCACCATGACCTCGGCCAGCATTGGCTTCCAACAGCATTCCCAGGCCCTCACCGGCTTTTTCGACGGCAGCTTTGGCGGTCCCAACAGCAAAAGCATGGCCCTGGCCAGCATTTACAACCAGCTCAATCTGCAAGCGCAGGCGCAGGGCTACCAGGACGTCTACATGGAGCTTTCCTGGATGTCCCTCGGCCTGATTTTGCTCGCCTTCATGCTCAGCAAAAATCGCCCCGGCCAGGGAGCCGGCAGCGGCGCGGCGATGCACTAGAATAATCGGCTGCGCCGACATTTATGAATCCGGCAATCCACAGCTCATCGGTCATCGCACGAGACGAAGGCAAGGACTCAATGGCACAGATTATCTCCGACCTGACCCGCACAGCCGTTCTCAGCATGGACCTGCAAACCGCCATCGTCTCGATCTATGCCAAGGGCGTACCGGATTTCTTACCGCGCGTCGCGAGTGTGCTGAAAGAAGCAAGACAACGCGCGATGACTGTGATTCATGTGCAGGTCGGCTTTCGTCCCGGCTTCCCTGAAGTTTCCGAGCGCAACCAGCTCTTCGGCGCCATCAAGGCAAATCCACAGTGGCAGCAGGTGTTTCAAGGACCGGCGGGTGCGATTCATCCAGAGGTCGCGCCTGTCGAAGACGAAGCTGTGGTCGTGAAGCACCGCGTGAATGCGTTCCACGGAACAGACCTCGATATGATCCTGCGAGCGAAGGAAATCGACACCCTTGTGCTCATGGGTATCGCGACTAGCGGCGTGGTGCTCTCCACGCTGCTCGATGCCAGTGACGCCGACTACCGCTTGATTGTGGTGAAGGATTGCTGCATCGACACCGATGCCGATGTGCATACCTGCCTCATCGAGAAGACTTTTCCGCCAAGGGCAACGGTCTTGTCTGCGGACGAGCTTCGCGAAGCCCTGAATTCAAACTGAACCGAAGCAGAGATTTTGTTGGACCGTTTTTCTTGCGGATGTTCTGCTCTCCGGCAGCACTTCAGCATTCCCAGCGACTCACGTCATCGCTGGGTTCAAACATGGGGAGGGCAAGATTGGCGGGTCGAGTTTGGGTGTGGTATACGAAAACGCCAGAGACCTTGCGGCCTCTGGCGCTCTCCGGGTGTCCTGATAGCTCATCGGATCATGCATCGTCCCGTTCAGCCTCTCGTGCTGGTTCCGGGTTTCCCCGGCTCCTGCATCCT
>Ga0182030_10024525_pt1 | contig 11070 bp, 10 predicted proteins | sample 812S3MmetaG_FD_121299 | JGI IMG/M metagenome (GOLD analysis project Ga0182030, IMG submission 121299) | Permafrost microbial communities from Stordalen Mire, Sweden - 812S3M metaG (Illumina Assembly) | ecosystem: Environmental > Terrestrial > Soil > Wetlands > Permafrost | place: Sweden... | reverse complement strand
CCGCCACGGACTTACTTGTGGGACTTACGTGTCCACAAGATCCGTACCGTGATTCGTCCGAACAGCACATGGACGACTTTTATCAGCACATGGATCATAGAATGATCCTCCTTTCCGCTTCGATTGGGGAGCCCGGCCGTTAACCGGGCTTTCCAGGATGAAGCATCCATAGGGAACCCGCTTCCCCTTTTTCCGCGGAAGGAACTGATTGGTAGTGCTGCCGGTGCCAGAATCTCAGAGTTCACCGGCGGATGAAGCTCAAGGCGGTTGTCGGCGAGCGAAGAATCGGAATATAATGCTGATAGCGGGGAACTGGCATTGCGACTGCCAGCCCCCGCCACGGACTTACTTGTGGGACTTACGTGTCCACAAGATCCGTACCGTGATTCGTCCGAACAGCACATGGACGACTTTTATCAGCACGTGGATCATAGAATGATCCTCCTTTCCGCTTCAATTAGGGGAGCCCGGGCCTAACCGGGCTTTCCTGGATGAAGCATCCATAAGGGACCCGCTTCCCCTATTTCCGCGGAAGGAATTGACTGGTATCGGTTCCGGTTCGAAAATCTCCGGAGTTGAAACGCGTCAGAGCTCTTTCAGCAACTGCTGCGCGGCGATCAGCAGCGGATCCCACACCGTCGAATAGGGCGGGGAATAGGCCAGGTCGAGCTGTTCGAACTGGTCCACTTTCAGGCCGGCCTGCAGCGCGGTGGCAACCACGTTAATCCGCCCGGCGGCGCCGTCCTCACCGACCACCGAGCCGCCCAACAGTTTGTGCGTGGTACGGTCGGCCACCAATTCGACGCTGGTCTTCGAACCGCCGAAATAGCCAGGCTTGGATTTGGCTTCCACTTGCACGGCTAGCGGTGAGAATCCTTCGGCGCGAGCCTGGCTGGCGGTGAGGCCGGTGTTGGCGAAACCCCAGTCGAAGACCTTCACGACGGAGGTGCCGACTATTCCCGCGAAGCGCTCGCGGCCACCGGCAGCGTTGGCGCCGGCGACGCGCCCCGCCTTATTGGCGGTGGTGCCCAGGGGAATCCAGGTGGGCCGTCCGGTGACCAGATGTCCAACTTCCGCGCAATCGCCGGCGGCGAATACACCGCGCAAGTTGGTCTCCATATGGTCGTCGGTGCGGACGGCGCCGGTACGGCCGATCTCCACGCCGGCTTCCGCCGCCAAATCCACGTTGGGCTTGAAGCCCGCGGCCAGGACTACGACATCGGCCGGAAAGTCGAAGGTCCGCACGTCCGTATCACAGCGCAGTTCCACTCCATATTCGACGAGCTGTTTGCGAACCAGGCCGGTCCACCAGGGATCGTCGCGCAATAAGAGATTCTGGGACCGCTCGACAACGGTGACGCGCAAACCATTGCGGCGGAGCGCGTCGGCCACTTCGAGTCCGATATAGCCGGCGCCTATTACCACGCCGGTCCGCGGCTGTTTGTCGCGGATAAAGGCGCGCAGGCGGGTGGCGTCATCCAAGGTGTGCAGGGTGAAGGTATGCGGCGGCAGGGAGGAAAGCCCGCAGGTGTCGCAGCGTGCCCCTGTGGCGATCACGAGACGCTCGTAACGCACGCGCGCGCCGGATTCGAGGGTGAGTTCCCGCCGGGGATGGCTGATGGCTACTACGCGGGAGCCGGTGCGCACGTCGATGTTCCGCTCTTGGCGGAAATACTCGGGCGTGTGGACGATCAGGTCGTTGGCCTGGCGAATGCGGCCTTCGACGAAGTACGGGAGTCCGCAGGCGCCGTAGGAGATGACCGGGCCCTTTTCGAGAACGATGATTTCCAAGGTGGGCGAGATACGCCGGGCGCGCGCGGCGGCGCTCAAGCCGGCGGCCACGCCACCAATCACCACCAGGGCCACGAGCGGTTATTCCTCTTTCTTCATCTGCTGGACAAAACTCAGAATATCGAACTGATTGAGCTTGCGGTCCGGGAAAAAGCTGTTCACGGAGTCGGTCTCGTCGTTGAAGGTTTCAAAGACCGTAGTCAGCTTGGTCATGACCAACAGTTCGATATTGCGGCGGCTGAGGTTGAGCAGCTTCACCGAGCCGCCAGCCTTCCGCATAGTGGTGGAGCACATCACCACCGCACCTAACCCCGTGGAGTCGATGAAATCCACGTTGGCGAGGTTCAGCACCATTTGGAGGATACCGTCGGCCACGGCGACCGCCACTGCTTCGCGCAAAGCACCCGCCTCCGGCCCCACGGTGATGCGCCCTTTCATATCGAGGATAGTGACGCCCTCGCGTTCCCTGCGTTGAATCTCCAGAGCCATGATTGATTGACGGAACTCAGACCGGCATCTTAATGCCGGTGTAAGCCTCTACTGTTTCGATCGCCACCATTTCGATGGCATCCCACGGACAACCGTCGAGAAACGCACCGTCCGGGCCTTTGCTGACGCATTTCTTGCAGCCGATGCAGAGCATGGGATCGACTTCAATGTGGCCGAACGGCGCATGGTCCTCGTCCGGCACCCAATACATGCAGTCAGCCACCGGGCAGTACGGCACGCATGCCGGCGAACCGGCGCAACCCGTGCAGCACTCTGTAATTACCGCGAGCTCCTTGGGCCGCTTTTTGCGAGGAGTAAGGATCCCCTCGGACTTCGGCTCCATCTTCACGACGGCCGTGGACATGGAGAAAGTATATCATTGATGGAACCGTGACCAGTCGCCCGGCAACAACTGGAACAGCCGGTTGCTACTGGCGCTCCCGGGTCATGCACTCCCGCAGGATTTGGTTAATCCGGCTCAAGTGTCCCTCGCCTTTCGATTTGAGCCAATCCAGAACCTCGTTATCGATACGGAATGAGATCTGGGTCTTGAGCGGGCGGTAGTACTTGCCGATGATCGCGTTATCCCAGTATTCGGGCGGCAATTGCGGCGCGTCCCGATCGCTGTCAAGCCGGCGATCCCGCTTGGCGTACGCTTCCTTGGTTTGACGGGTGATCTTGAGCCGCCTGGCGGAATTGGTCTTCGTAGATGCTTGTTTCATAGTCAACTGCCTTTCTGCGGAGACGATATGGATCGTCTCTAGGTCCGATGTGCCGCGGTCAACGAAGACGACAAGCAGCAGGATCAGATTTCCGGTCATCCCGATGATTTGGTAGCGCTGCTCCCCCTTCACTTTCGATGAAGTAGTTCTCTGACGCCAGGTGATTGGGATCATCGAAGACTTCCTGCGCCGCCTCGAACGAGATCCCGTGGATTCGGAGATTTCTCCGCGCCCCTTCTTGGCTCCCTGTGAATCTCGCTTGCATATAACACTATTGTATATTCAAAAACGTTCTCATGAGCCGGAAGCCGCGCCAGCGGCTCCTGTGGCATGATTGATGGAACCGTGACCATCCCCACTGCCACCGCGGAAACCGAGGAGGCGCGGCTCCGCAAACAACTGGGATTGGGCGACCTGATTCTGGCGCAGATCCTGTGTGTAGTCGGCTCGACGTGGGTGGGCGTGGCAGCGAAACTGGGGCGTGCGCATGTAGTCTTTTGGGTGGCCGGCATGCTCCTCTTCTACCTGCCGCTGGCGGCGGTGGTGATCCATTTGAATCGCCTGCTGCCGTTGGAAGGCGGCCTCTATCGATGGGCCAAGGCGGGGTTCGGCGAGATGGCCGGCTTTCTCACCGCCTGGAATTTGTGGGTCTATGCGGTGATCGTGGTGGGCTCCATCCTCTTCGTGGTGCCGACCGACCTGGCGTACATGCTGGGACCTTCCGGGGCTTGGATTCCCGGGAGCAAGATCGCCACACTGTCGATCATCGGCAGTCTGGTGGCGGCGATCGCCATGGTAGCGATTCACGGTCTCGACATCGGGAAGTGGCTGCACAACGCGGGCAGCGTTTTGATCCTGTTGGCCTATGCAATCCTGCTGCCGCTCCCCCTCTGGGCTCTTTGGCGTGGCACGCTGCACGGCTACCAGCCGATCCCGCTGGCGATGCCCAAGCTCGACTGGTTCGCACTGGCGATATTTGGACAGATGACTGTCGGCGCGTTGAGCGGATTTGAGTACGTGGCGATCCTGGCGGGCGAATGCCGCCGCGCGGCGCGCTCCATCGGGCAATCGGTGCTGTTTTCCGCGCCGGTGATCTGCCTCATGTTCATTCTGGGGACGAGCTCCGTGCTGGCCTTTGTGGGAAATCAACCGATTAACGTGATCGGCCCCATCCCGCAGACCTTTCGGCTGGCGTTCGGGAATAGCGGCCCCGCCTCATGGGTGGCGCCGTTCGCCATTGCGATGCTGATCGCGCGCGCCATCGCGTCGGCGAGCTTGATTTTTACAGGTTTAACGCGGCTGCCGATGACGGCTTCCTGGGATCGCGTGGTGCCCCCATGGTTTTCCCGCCTCCACCCCCGGCGCGGCACGCCGGTGAATTCGATTCTCTTCGTTGCCACGGTGGTGGTGGTTCTGCTGCTGCTGAGTATGTTGGGAGTCCGCGAGCAGGAGGCCAGCCAGGTCTTGGCCAACGCTTCGGTGGTGCACTATGCGCTGGCGTATATCGCATTGTTCGCGATCCCACTGGTAGGCGCGCTGCGTCTCGGTGTGCCGTGGTGGTTAAAGGGCGCGGCCGCGGCGGGCCTCTTCGCGAGCCTGATTTCACTGGCGATTGGGGTGTACCCGATCGTCGATGTGGTCAGCAGGGAAGCGTACGCCGCCAAGATTGTGAGCGCCGTGGTGCTGACTAACGCGGCGGGTGTCGTGATCTTTCGCGCCGGGGAGCGCCGGCGGGGCGGCGCGAATCAGGTTTAACATTTTGGTTCATAGCTCCGCGCGCCGCTTTCCGGCAAGAACCTTTTTGGACACCGGTGTCGATCGGTGGCCAAATCTGTTTCCGCGAAGCTGGGCTGAGCCGATTCCTGGACCCATCCACAATGCGAGGGCGCCATTCCGACTTCAGTACCCTCAGTCTCATCCCGACTGACCGCGCAAATACGGTAATGTATGAGTTCATGCCGCGACAACTGGTAGAGTGTGTCCCGAATTTCTCGGAAGGGCGCGACAGCGCCAAGATGGACGCCATCGTTCAGGCGATCCTCGGCGTGCCCGAAGTGGTCCTTCTCGACCGTGAGTCGGACGCCGACCACAACCGCTGCGTCCTCACCATCGTAGGCCCTCCCGCCGCGGTGGCCGACGCCGCACTCCGTGGAGTGGCGAAGGCGGTCGAACTCATCGACCTCACCGTGCATCGGGGCGCGCACCCGCGGATCGGGGCAGCCGACGTGGTCCCCTTCATCCCCATCGAAGGCGTCACGCTGGAGGAGTGCGTGCGCCTGGCGGAGCGCGTGGCCGGCGAGATCTGGAGCAAGTTGCACGTGCCGGTATACCTGTACGAGTCGGCGGCGCGACGGCCGGACCGCACGAATCTGGAGAATATTCGCCGCGGGCAGTTTGAGGCGGTGGTCCGCGAGATGGGCGTGGTGCCCGAGCGCAATCCCGATGTTGGCGATCCGGTCTGCCATCCGACGGCGGGCGCGACAGTCGTGGGCGCGCGCAAGTTCCTGATCGCGTACAACGTGAATCTTGGGACGCCGGACATCTCCATCGCCCGGAAGATCGCCAAGACCATTCGCTTCTCGAACGGCGGGTTCCGCTACGTGAAATCGATGGGCGTGATGCTCACCACACGCAATCAGGCGCAAGTTTCGATCAACATGACGGACTTCGAACAGACGCCCATGCACCTGGTATTCGAGACGGTGCGGCGCGAGGCGGAGCGCTACGGAGTGCCGGTGGTGGGCAGCGAGATTGTCGGGCTGATTCCCAAGAAGGCCATCGAAATGTCGGCCGAGTATTTCCTGCGCTACGAGAATTTCCGGCCGGAGTTAGTGCTGGAGAATCGCATCGCGGAAGCGGTGGGCTCACGCAGCGGACTGCCGGAGTTTCTGGACGCGCTGGCCGCGCCCACCGCGACCCCTGGCGGCGGAAGCGCGAGTGCGGCGGCCGCGGCGATGGCTGCCGCGCTCGCTGCGATGGTAACTCGTCTGGCGAAGCAGGATCCCGAGCCGTTCGAGCATGATCGCCGCTATTTCACGGAGGCGGTGGATCGCGATGCGGAGGCATTCCAACGCGTGATGGCGGCTTACAAGCGGCCCAAGGACGAGCGGGCGCCGTTCGTCGAGGAGGCGCTGCATGGCGCCACGCTGGTGCCGCTGGAAGCGTTGGAGCGCGCGTACGCGATGCAGGCTCGGCTGGATGCGCTGCAGATTCCGGCGCGGTACGGGTCGGATCTGGCGGTCGCCAAGGCGCTGACTATTGCGGCGAAGGCGGGCGTGTTGGAGAACGTGAAGATCAACGTGGACTCCATCGGCGACGAGGCGTTCAAGGCTGCGGTGCGGGCGAGGCTTGCGGCGGTTGGGTATGATGAGACTTAGTGGATCGCAAGGGCTTACAGGAGCTATCGCGCATTCGGCTCAAAGAAGCGAGGGCGCTTCTTAAAGGTGGGATGGCTGACGGAGCGTATTACCTGGCTGGTTACGCGGTGGAGTGTGCGCTCAAGGCATGTATCGCGAAGGAAACGAAAAGATACGAGTTTCCGGAGAAGGAAAGGGTCGTTTCGAGCTATTCGCACAAATTGCAGGATTTGGTAAAAGTCGCGGGTCTCGATCAGGCACTTGCGCTGGTAAGCAAGAGCCCGGAGTTCCGAATCAATTGGCAAGTTGTAAAGTCCTGGTCTGAGCAGACCAGGTACCAAAGGCATCGGCCGGAGAAAGCGGAGGAACTGTTGGCGGCAGTTGGCGACAGGACTCATGGAGTAATTTCGTGGATCAAACTGTACTGGTGAGCATGGATATCCAGAGAGGAGCCGACATATTGGCCGCTCTCGATCAGGCGAAGGTGAAAGTCAGTGTAGCCCTTTTCGCTGCCCTCTCTGAATACGGGGACTGGCGGATGGTGCTCGCTGCTCGCGCCTTCGATGAACTTAGGCTTCGCAAGGCATATGGGCTAATTTTCGAGTCACTTACCCCCGCGGGAATTGGGGTGGAACAAACTCCGACGATACTAATTCTTCCCATGAATGATCCCTTCATCCGGGAATTACGCAAAACATATGCAAAGACCAAGAGTGTCGAAGGAATTCGCCTTGGCGGTCAGCTGATTGGTGGCCGCTTCGTCGAAGACGCTTACGTGTATCGGATTCGATAGCTCCGATCCCATGACCGACACTGCCGTTCTTCTTATCAATTGTCCCGACCGTAAGGGGTTGGTAGCGGCCGTATCTGGCCTGCTCTATCGATTCGGCGCCAACATCACGCACGCCGATCAACACCAGGACGCCGAAGCGGGCCTCTTCTTCATGCGCGTGGAGTGGACCCTGAACGGGTTCGACATCAGCGCATTCCGCGCCGAGTTCGAAGTCACTGCCAGAGAACTGCAGATGCAGTGGCAGCTCAAAGCGATGCCGGATGTTCCGCGAGTGGCGTTATTCGTATCGCAGTATCTCCATTGCCTGGTGGATATCCTGCACCGGCAGCAGGCCGGGGAACTCCATTGCACCATTCCGCTGATCGTCAGCAATCACCGCGGCGCCGAGGCGTTGGCAAAATTCTATGACGTTGAGTTCCACCATGTACCGGTGACACCCGATACCAAGAAGGAAGCGGAAGCGGAGCAGCGCCGGCTTCTGGCGGACGTGGGCGTTGACCTGATCGTCCTCGCCCGGTACATGCAGATTCTCTCGCCGGAATTCGTGGAGCAATATCCCAGCCGGATCATCAACGTACATCACTCCTTCTTGCCGGCATTCATGGGCGCCAAGCCGTATCATGCGGCCTTCCGCCGCGGCGTCAAGCTGATCGGCGCCACCAGCCATTACGTGACGACGGCGCTCGACGACGGTCCGATTATCGAGCAGGACGTGGTGCGCGTGTCCCATCGCGATCAGGTGGAAGCTCTGATTGAAAAAGGCAGGGACATCGAGCGGTCCGTGCTGTCTCGGGCAGTGAAGTGGCACCTGGAGCACCGCATTCTCGGCTACGGCAACAAAACGGTGGTCTTCGATTAGCTTGTCCAGGCGAGCGCGCTCGCCGTTCTCCAATGCCGCATAGTTTTCCCGTTTCCGGGCAATTGCACAAGTCGTGGGGCGGACGCCCTCGTCCGCAGCCGACCCCCTGGTCGGCTCCTCGGTGGTCGCAGCCGATTGATTCTTCACGCACCGGCGGGACGAGGGCGTCCCGCGCGGACCAGGGGGTCCGCCCGGGGTCCGCCCCACCGACTGACTCCCGAAAACTATGCTGCATTGGGCACTCTTGCCTGCGGGGTCGATGCTCATCTCGACCCTCTTCGGGAGTTATAGCGAGCGCGGAAAACGCCGAGATGAGTCTCGGCGCTGCAGACACGAGTGTCTGCGCCACGTCCGGCGTCCTCGGCACGGGCGAGCCGCGCTGATTTCTGACTGCGAGCTTCGTAAATTGTCAGCTTGGGCAAATCCGTTCCCCTCCGAGGCTCGTACAGGTCAGGTGAGGGACGAAATGAGCTTCATCCGCACCAGCCTGGCACTCACAGTTCTGTCGTTGGCAGCCATGGCCCATCCGATGGGCAATTTCAGCATCAACCACTACTCACGCCTGCATTTTCGGGCCGCTGGAGTAGAACTGACCTACGTCATGGACTTGGCCGAGATTCCCACCTTTCAATTGCAGGGATCGAGTGCGGAAGCGCTTGCCAAGGACTGGGTATCGAAGCTGGGTCTGACGCAGGACGGTCTGCCGGTTGCCTGGCAGGTGCGCTCGGTCCAGTCGAAGACCACCGATGGCGCAGGAGGCATGCAGGTGCTGCGCGTGACGATCGTGGCCGACGCGGCGGTTGGGGCCGGCAACATCGTCTACAGCGACGGGAATTTCCCGGGGCGTGCGGGGTGGAAGGAAATCGTGATCGATCGCGACACCGACGCGGTGCTGCATAGCTCAACCCAGACCGCCACCGATCTTAGCCAGGCGCTCACCGTCTATCCGTCAGACCCGGCAGTGACGCCTCCGCAGGACGTGACCGCTACCGTCGATTGGTCACCCGCACCGGTCGCCACGGCGACGGTGGCCACGGTCGAACCGGCGCCCGCGAGCACGTCCTTCGCGGGACAACAACCGAGTGCGCCAGGCAGCGTCGTGCGCGGCGATTTCCTCTCGCGCATGCTGCAGCGTAAGATTCTGGGATGGCGCTTGATGCTGCTGTGTGTGGCCGCGGCGTTCGGCTTGGGTGCCATGCACGCCATGTCGCCGGGCCACGGGAAGACCATCGTGGCGGCGTACCTGGTGGGCTCGCGCGGCACGTTCAAGCATGCCGGATTGTTGGGGCTGGTGGTCACTGTTACGCACACCTTCACGGTGTTCCTGCTCGGTCTCGGCGTGCTGTTCTTCCAGCAGTACGTGGTGCCCGAAAAAATCATTCCGGTACTGGGTGCGGTGGCGGGGTTGTCGATCGTGGCGGTCGGAATGTCGCTGTTGTACCGCCGGACTCGCTCGTTGCTCACGGCCGATCGTCATCACGACCACGAACACACCCAGGGCGACGGCGCCGTCCACACCCATGGCGGCAGCACGCACAGCCACACCATCGATATCACGTCGGGCGATATCCCGTCGGGCGAAGGCGCGATCACGCCCGGGAATCTGATCGCCCTCGGGGTTGGCGGCGGACTGGTGCCGTGCCCGTCGGCATTGATCCTCATGCTGAGCGCGATTGCGCTGGGGCGTCCGGGCTTCGGACTGGTGCTGCTGTTCGGTTTTAGCGCGGGACTCGCGCTGGTCCTGATGGGCATCGGCGCGATGGCGTTGTACGCCCGGCACCTGCTCCCCGACGGCCACAAGGCCAGCCACCATCCAGCCGTGCGGCTGATCCCGGTGTTCTCTTCGGTAGTCGTGATTGTTCTGGGCTTGACCATCACCGCCGCTTCCGCGGGTTGGATTCAACCCCTGCGATTCCTTTCGTAACGGAGCCAAAACCAATGACGCAGCAAACTGTTCGCATCCTTTCCTTCGTGTGTCTGCTCGCCGCGCCGGTGTTCTGCCAGACCGGGGAGAACGCATCCACCCGCTACCGCGACGTGAAGACCGTCCGCCTGAGCGCTAATGAACGCATCGCCGCGTACGAGAAGCTTCTGCAGCAGTCTCCTGCCGACCCCAAGGTGCAGGCCGGGCTGGCGGAGGCCTTCATCCAAAAATTGCGCGAGACCACCGACTTCGCGTACTTGAACCGCGCGTCCATGCTGGTCGACAAGATGCTCGCCGCCGACCCCAAGAGCTACGACGCCATCCGTCTGCGCATCGAGATCGAGACGCATCGCCACAATTTCCCGAAGGCTGCGGAACTGGCGCAGGAACTCACCGAGCGCAACCCCAGCGACACGGGCAGTCTGGGACTGCTCGGCGATTCACTGATGGAAGAAGGGGAGTACGACGCCGCTGGCAAGGCGTATCGGCGAATGCTGGAGCTTTCGCCGAATCTCACGAGCTACAATCGTGTGGCCTATCACGATTTTGTCACGGGCAACGGCGCTCAGGCACTGTCGTGGATGAATCTGGCGGTGCAGTCCGGCAGTCCGGTGCCCGAGAATCTGGCGTGGTGTCTGGTGGAATTCGGCGACATGCTTTTCAAGTCGGGCTACGCCCAGCAGGCGCACACGGTGTACGATCGCGCTTTGGAGACGCTGCCCGGATACCATCGCGCGTATGCGGCGCTCGGTCGATTCTATGCGGCGACCGGCGAGTATCAACGCGCCGCCGAGAATTTCAAGAAGGCGCAGGATGTGATTCCGCTGCCTGATTACGCGGCGGCGCTCGAAACGCTCGACCGGAAACTGGGTAAGCCGGCTGACGCCGCGAAGCAGCGCCAACTGCTCGACGTGATCGACAAGTTGGGCGCGGCTAACGGCGAGAAGGGCAATCGCATGCTCGCGGTGGTCTATGCCGATGAGAATCGCAACCTCGATCGCGCGCTGCAACTCGCGGAAGGCGAACTCGCGACCCGCAAGGATGTTTACACGTACGACGGGCTCAGCTGGGTGCTCTATCGCGCCGGCCGGCAGAAGGAAGCCGAAGAGGCCAGCGCCAAGGCCCTGGGCGAGCAT
>Ga0182030_10024523_pt1 | contig 11072 bp, 10 predicted proteins | sample 812S3MmetaG_FD_121299 | JGI IMG/M metagenome (GOLD analysis project Ga0182030, IMG submission 121299) | Permafrost microbial communities from Stordalen Mire, Sweden - 812S3M metaG (Illumina Assembly) | ecosystem: Environmental > Terrestrial > Soil > Wetlands > Permafrost | place: Sweden... | reverse complement strand
GCACAGTAAGTCTCCAACTCGTTGTTGCCGCAACAGTCTGTCCCTACATCGTAGGTCCACGTTGTCGGATTGGGCTGCGCGTTGGCGCTGGTGGAATTGGAGAATTCGTCTGACCAGACAAGCGTGCCGGAGGGAATGGCGGGCGTGAAATTCTTTGTGGCGACGCTGCTATTGGTAGAACCGCTGGCCGTGACAATGGCGCTGATCGTCAGGGTGGAGGCGACCAGGATAGGCGCCTGGTATTGCTGCGAGGAAGTCGTGGGCGTTGTGCCGTCCAGAGTGTAGTAGATGGTGGCGTTGGCGGTCGTCGTGGCCACGCTGACAATGACAGCGCCATTCTGGGCTCCGTTGCTGGTTGAAGTTGTAATGGTGGGAGTTGCCGCTTGTTGGGGGGGCGAGGTCGTCAATTCGTTGCCGTTTCCGGCGACGCCGCCGCTGCAGCCACACAACAAAGCTCCCGATAGGAGAATAACTGTAAGCATCAATCCACCTGCCCGCATTTCGAGAGTGTCTCCAATTCACGGCGGTTCAACTTGGGCGCACTCCGCCGCAAGTATGAGAGCACCCACGCGCAGGTCCGTCAAACACGGGGCCTGGATATCTTATTAGCCGCCAGTTGTTATTTGAGGAAGGCGAACGGCCGCGAGAGTTGCTTCCGCGAAGAGGCATCTCTGCGGCCGTTCAAGGAGGACACCCACGTTCTCTGTTGCTTGATTCCACTGTTGCACAAATGAGGATCGTGATCTGCAAATACCGTTCTCTAGAAAATCACGGGCGGCCCAAGTTGATCCTCACGATCGTGCCAGTGTCATTTGGGGATGGCCGGAAAATATTCTTTCAGGGCCTTGCGCAGGCGCACGCTGTCCGCTCGTTCCACGGCTTGCTCCACGCGCGCACGGAGCTCTTCGTTGGGTGCGATGCGGCTGATGGCCTCAATGGCTTCAGGGGCTCCACGGTCATCGCGCTCAATGGCGCCAATCAAAAAGTCCAGCGCCTCAGGCAGACGGGTGAGCGCGACGGCGCTGAGAAGCACCGAGGTAAACCAGGCGTCGGCTCCGGCATGCAGGCGGGCGAGCAGCGCGGAGAGGGCTTCGGGGGTGCGCAGTTCCGCCAGGGCAAATGCGGCTTCGCCGGAGGTGTCGTCGCCTTCTTCAAGGGACTGGGCGACCAGAGCCACGGCCGAGTTCCCTTCCAGAGCCAGCAAGGCAGCGTAGACTGCGCCCTGCACCTCAGGCTCGTCCTGGCCTCGGAGTGCAGGCACCATCATCGCGCGCAGGCGGAGCAGGAGCGCGGCGCCTACACCGCCGACCTGCGCGATGGCGCGCGCCGCTTCCATACGGACCGTTTTGTCGGTATCTGTTAGCGGCTCGAGAAGCGCGATGAGCAAGTCGGCGTCGGAGATGCCGGGGCAATCGACCAGCGCATGGGTGCAGGTGCCGCGCAAGGCGCCTGCGGTGTCGGACTGGCCACCCCATACCGGCTCCATTTGATGATGGCGCATGCCGCGCAGATAGGCATCTCTCTGGCGGTATTCGAGCTTGACCATTGCTTTGGAGAGTGCGTTCTTAGCCCAGCATTGTGGATCGGCTTTTTCCGCGTCGATGAAGAAACGGTCGAAGGCGGTTAGAACATCGGGCAGCAGGGCGACAAGATCAGCTTCGGCGACGAGCTTGGCGGCTTTGGCTACAAGGAAGTTGTTGCGGTGGGAAAGAGCTTTGCGCAGGTAGGCAGCTTGATCGGGGTTTGGCTGAGGGCTGCTCTTTAGGGCTTCGCTCAAAGCTTCCAGTTCAGCTAGTTCCTTGTCGAAGCCGCGGGAGGACGAGGCTTGCGCAGAGGAGAGTTGCTTTGCTGAGCGAGACGCTTGCTTGGCGGTCATTCGTGGTTCCTCGCCTCGGTTCAGGCTTGGCGGAGATCGTCCTCATTCTACTCGGCGGAAAGGGAGAACGACTTCTGGCTTGCAGATTTACGAATTATGGTATAACAGTTATACATATGCGGTTTGACTTTGACCCTCGCAAGAGCCAGAGGTTGAGGGCGAATCCGCGCCGGGGTATCGGCTTCGAGGAAGCCCAGAAGATTTTCGATCGACCTCATTACCTTGATCGAAGTTCAGATTTCCCGGAACAATACCGCGCGATTGGTTGGGTGGGAGATCGATTGTTCTCGCTCACCTTTGAGGTGCGGGAGGATGATGAAGGCGAGTTTTACCGCCTGATCACGCTTTGGAAATCTACCCGCTGTGAGGAGGAACTCTATGCCAAAAACTCTTGAATCGCCGAAGCCGCCAACCGCAGATGAAATCGCTGACATGGCCGATAGAGGAGAGGATATTTCCTGCTTTTTCACCAATACAGGTAAGATGATGCCGCCGATTCAGCGAGTTAATGTTGACTTTACCGTTCCCATGCTCGAAGAACTCGACCAGACGGCGAGAGAACTAAATGTCAGCCGCCAGGCGGTCATTAAGACGCTGCTGCGGCATGCGTTGGATCAGCAGCATTTGGCACGCAGGACGCGGAGAACTCGGAATTGCGTTTAGTACTCGAAGTCGAACTGAACCCATCATTCAATCCAGAATGTGATGGTGCTCCTACTTTGCCGCGGTCAGCGCCTCAACCGGCACCAGCATATCCTGCTTGCGCATGATCAGGTTGGTGGCGTTCAGCGTCGCAAGCTCGAAGCCGTGGCCGTGGGTGATGGCGTCGGTGGGGCAGGCTTCGACACAGTAGCCGCAGAAGATGCAGCGGTTGTAGTCGATGTTGTAGACCTTGGCGTAGCGCTCGGAGGAGGAGATTCGTTTCTCCTCGGTGTTTTCAGCGGCCTCAATAAAAATGCAGTTGGAAGGGCAGGCGGCGGCGCACAGGAAACAGGCCACACACTTCTCCAGGCCGTTTTCGTCGCGCTGCAAAACGTGCTGGCCACGGAAGCGCTGCTCAAAGACGGCGCCGCGCAGGGGGCCTTTTCCATCCGGGTAGTTCTCGACTTGCGTGGGTTCCAGCATCTCCCCGAAGGTGATGCTCATGCCCTTGGCAACGGCGGCGAGGTTGCGCGCGATCGACATGAGGCCAGTATACGATGAATCCGTGGAGGAATTCACGATGCGGATGTGGGTTTGGGTTTCAGTCGTGCTGTTTGGGTTGAGTTTGACAGCTATGGGGGCGGTGGCGCAGGGTCAGGGTCAAGGCCAGAATCAGGGCCAGCCGGTGCAAGGTTCTCCAGCTGGCGGCACGAGCGCGGACCACGGGATGGGCATGGGGAAACCAGCTGTTCCGACCGGGCCGCTGAAGATTACGTTTGGGGACAAATCCGCCGAGTGGACACCGGCCACCCTGGCAGCGCTGCCGCACCAGACTGTGACGGTTTTTAATGAGCATGCCAAGGCCAGCCAGACCTACTCCGGCGTGCTGCTGATTGACCTTCTGAAGCCGCTGGGCGTGGCGGAGAAGCCGAATGGCAAAGATCTGCGACTCTACGTGGTGGCAGAGGGTTCTGACGGGTACCAGGTGGTCTACTCCGTGGGTGAGGTTACGCCGGATCTTCACGATGGAACGGTGCTGGTTGCGGATGCGATGGATGGCAAAGGTCTGGGAGACAATGGACCGCTTCAGTTAGTGGCTACCGGAGAAAAGCGGCCGGCCCGCTGGGTGCGCAACCTGGTCGCCATCCGGGTAAAGACGGCGGAGTAATTGGATACCTATATCGTATCGTGAACGAGCCCGTTCAGGGTTGATGTTTCCCACCCTTGCAACAAGAACGTCACAAGGGTGGGGCACCCAGGTTTGGTATTAGCGGGGATGCTCGTCTTCCTTCTTGGGCGGTTCCGGCTTGGCTGGTGGGTGAGCGGCGGGCTTGGCTGGAGCAGCACGCGGCGCGGGATGTTCCTCAGGCCGTGGCTGACTGGCCTGAGGATGGGGCTCGGGGCGCGGCGTGGCCTCGGTCCGGGGAGCTGGCCTTTCCGCTGGACGGGCCGGCTCGCTGTGCTGAGGCGCTGCAACGTTGGGACGCGTTTCTGGACGTGCCGGCTCGTTGCGCTGAGGGGTTGCTGGACGAGCTTCAGGGCGAGCCGGTTCGTTATTGCGCTGGGGAGGCGCTGCATTGGGATGCGCTTCCATGACTTGACGCTGTTGGTGGGCCTGATAACGGGCCGGAGGCGGCACTGGACGCACATCCCGGTCGGCAACGATCGGCTTTTCGATGACGGCGGCGGCTGGGCGGCCGTGGTTTTCAGAGATGAAATTGGCCCGGTTAGTGCTGGCCGAGGTTTGAACTTCAATTTGCGTGCGCATGGGCGGCGCGTGAGGCTCACGGAATGCGGCTACCAGCTCCGCCGGTCTGGCGCGCACCTCGAGTCCGCCACGTCCACCGTTGTAGCTGATTCGCACGTTATTGTTCGTAACCACGCGGTAATCGTAGACGTTATGCACCACGGTTACGTTGATGTTGTTGACCGAGCGATTGTAGAAGAAGTGGCCTGTCCTCCAATATCCGCCCTGGTAGCCTGTGCCAATGTAGCCGAAGCCGTAGTTCACGCCGCCATAGAAGCCAATGTGCGGACCCCAGTAGCCATGGAAGAAGCCATAGCGGCCATGCACGATGCCCCAATAGCCGGGAGTCCAGAGCGCACCCTGGTAGGGAGCCTGTACCCACACGCCGGGCACCCAGTAGTAGCCGGCAGAAGCGTAATTCCAGTAGCCGGGAGTCCACAGATAGTCGTCCCCTGGAGCCGCTGGTTGCTGATAGTCAGGCAACGGCGGAGGCGGCTCAGGCGCGGTGGCCACTGGCGCCTGGCCGTAGCTGGTGTCGTCGTCGGTCGCGGTGGGGAGATTGGCGACCGATGCGCTGGAGTCGGTGGTGGATGCCGTGGATTGCGTGCTCTGATCGGAACTTGTTGAGGAAGACGCTGCAGTCGGCGCGGAAGTAGTTGGCGCGGATGTCTGGGCGGGCGCAGTTGCAACCGGCGCCAGGTTTGCAGAGGCCGGGTCTGACGAGGAATCGGTCGCGGCGGGCTGACTGCTGCCGGTATCCGCAGCGTTCTGATTCGGATTTGACTTGCATCCGGCGGTAAAAAGCAGGACCGCCAGGGCGAGGAGAGCAAAAGGGGAATAGCGGGTCAATCGTTGCATTTCTTTTCTCCAAAGCGTTGGATGCCATACACGGTTCTCAAGTCTACCGCAGCTGTGCATCCTCAGGCTATTGAAGGCTTAAACCCGCGACTCAGGCAAAGGTTCCTTAATGCGCGCCGGGAACGGATTTGCCACGGTTGTTCACTGGCGGGGTGGTGACTGGCTTGCGTTCAGGACGTGGGTTTCCACGAGGCTGGCAGAGGGATGAATCCTGACCGTGCGAGAAACCCGGCAAGATGCTCCCACTGCAAAGACGCAGCTTCATGGCTTCAGCGTCCTTGGCGCTGAGCAGTTGCGTGCGCTCCAGACCGCTAAAGGGGTCAAGGTCGTAGCGATAGATGTAATCCTGCGGAGGCTTCTGACCGCCATAGTCGAAGTGGCTCCAGGTACCCACAAGCTGGCGGCCGTTGGGGTCGGCGAGGCCAGCGTGGACCTGGGTCAAGGCCACGCCTGGCGGCATGTTGGCGGTTGCAATGGGAACGCCCTGGCCGCCGCGCATCCAGCGGGCTGCCCAAGAGTGCTGCGCAATGTCGAAGTGGAGAGCGGTGAAGTAGGTATCCGGGGCACATTCGGCGCAACTGTCGTAGAGGATCGGCAGCTCTTGCGGCCCGCCCTCTTTCAAGGTCATCAGGTCGAGCCAGCGCAGGTTATAACCCTTGAGTATGGGGGTCAGCAGGTGATTGGTCAGCGAAATACTCCATAGCTGAAAGGAGTCCTGATTGGCCGCTGTTTCGGGTGTGGCGCGGAACGTGGTGACGACCAGAGCCGCGTCGTATTGCACGCCGATTTCGCGAATCGCCGTCCACTTCTCGACTGCCAATGCCTGCGTGACCCAGACGACGATGTCCTGGTCTTTCTGGGAGTGAAAGTCCATCCAGCGGAATGGATCGGGGGGCTGCTGGGCGGACGATAAAATTGTGGCAGCAAAGACGGCAAACAGGAGAGCGGCAACGCGCCAGGAGAATACGACCCGCATGGTTTCAGGTATACCACGTAAGTCGTTTGTTTTGGAGGGTCATTTTGGCTTTTTTCGACGTAACCTAATTATTTTCATAGGTGTAGGAGGAAAAGGGGGGAGGGGTGGGGTAAATCGTCGCCGTGTGACAGGGCGGGTTGAGGGAACGGATGGGGCTCATGGAACTGGGGGATTTCGGGTGCTTTGGAGGTCATGATTCGATTGTGCGCGTTTCGGCGAATTAAACTGCAAGCTGCGGGAAGATATTTTGAGATTATTTTAGTCAGCGTTTCGCAAGGGACTTTTTGTATTCGCTCTGGCTCAGGGGCGGGACCTACATTAGAACCGAGGTACATATCGTGACCAGTCCAGTAAGGCAGAGGGACGACGTTTCGCCAGACCACGCGGTAGCCGCTATTTCCCCTCCCATTTCTTCAAGTGAGCCGGACTGGTCGCGAGAGGAGCTTACCGGGCGGTGGGACCCTGGCCGGCAACTACTCCGCACCATTCGGCGCTATCAGTACTACCGGACACGCCGCGGACCCATCGGTCTGGCAGGCCGGAAGTGGAACGTTCTGAAGCATCGCTTCTGGTCGGCGGTGGCGGGAGCGGAAATCCCGCTGAATGTCTCGATCGACGGCGGATTGCTGCTGCCGCATCCGAACGGGATTGTCGTCCATCCTGACGCGAGAATCGGTCCGAACTGCATTATTTTTCAACAAGTCACTTTAGGGACAGGCGGTAAAGCCGGCACGCCGGTGATCGGAGGGCACGTCGACATTGCGGCGGGCGCCAAGGTGCTGGGCGGAGTCACGATCGGAGACCATGCGCGGGTGGGCGCCAATGCTGTTGTCGTTTCCGATGTTCCACCGGGAACAACGGTGGTAGGCATACCGGCACGCATATTGAATCCACGAGAACTGTCTGTTTTGGAATAGACCCAAATGCACTGCGGTTCCCATTCGCCGGTTTCAACTTCGGAGGTTGAAGACCGTTCGATTCATGCAGCCAACAGTTCCACGCTCGTTTCGGTGACCGATCTGGAGTTCCGTGATTGCTTCCCCCACGGTTGAGGTTATTGAATTCCCCGGTTCCCAAAAGCGAGGGACCGGGGGCACCCAATCGTAGGGTAGAACTTACATCCGTCGGAACCGGGGCCACCCGCCCACCCGGCCCATAGCCCAGTATATCGCACGATGCAGCGTCCGCGGCGCCTGCGGCTTCGTTCTTGCCACCTAACTGTCAGTTGCGGGACGAAAGGCGAGCCAGGTTGGCTTTGGCCTGGGCGTGGCCGGGCTGAATTTGCAGGGCGTGCTGGAAGGCGGAGCGGGCTGCTTCGGTCTGGCCGCCTCGGGCTAGCAGGGCGCCAAGATTGTTCCAGCCGTCGGCGTCCTGCGGGTCGAGCTGGAGGGCGCGCTTCTGCTCGGTGAATGCTTCTTCCGACTGGCCTGCGGCGTCGAGGACCTGCGAGAGCGAGGAATGGATCTTTGCGTCGTTTGGCGCTATGGAGGCTGCGGCGCGGAGTTGGGTGAGAGCGTCGTTGAGCTTGCCCTGTTGCGCATAGGCGGCGGCCAGTTTTTCATGGGCGTCGGGCGAGGCGGGCCAGGAGCGGAGTGCGGCTTCGAGAAGTTTGACAGCTTGCTGCGAATCTCCTGCATCGGCGGCTATTGCGCCGAGGTTGTAGAGCGCGGTGAAGTCTGTTGCATCCAGTTCCAGCGCGCGGCGGAATTCTTTGGCGGCATCGTCTGTATGGCCGGCACCGAGTAGCGCCGCACCTAATCCGCTGCGGGTTTCGGCGTCCTCAGGACAGGCGGAGAGCAGGGCATGGAATTCCTTGTCCGCTTCGGCATAGTCGGCATGGCGAACGCCGAGGCGGCCCAGGTCGAAGCGGGCATCGCAGCCGGCTGAATCAGAAGAAGCGGCAAGAGAGATGGCATTGTTGTAGCGATCCCTTGCCTGGTCGATCTGGCCGGCACCTTCAAGAGCTGCGCCCAGGGCTGTGAGCGTGCGGACATCTTTGGGCGCCAGTTTCAACTCCTGGTCGTAGACCTGGATTGCGTCGGCGAATTTGCCTTGCCCGGCAAGCGCGCTGGCAAGGTTATACAAGTTCACCTGATCGGCGGGCTCCTTCGCCAGGCGCTGACGCATCCATGCCTCTTCAAGAAGGAGGCGCGGATCGGGCGCGTTGGGCGGTGTATTCACCGGCAGCACCTGCAACCAGAGATGCGCCATTTCATCTTCAGAGCGGTTTCCCGCCTGCACACGAACGGGGGGAATGTGGGGATTGTGGGGGTTGGTTGTCGAGTTGTCGTAGGTGTACTTCATGTGCACGACGGTCCCGGCGGGCAGCAGGAGCGGGGCACGATAGCGATAAACGGACTGGCGATCGATGTCCCAGTTCTTGATCCATACCAGCCACTTCTTTTCGCCGTTGGGCAGAATGGCCCAGCCTTGCATGTCGTGGCCTATGTAATGCGCGTGGGGATAGGCTCCGAGGACTTCAACATCGACGGGAAGAGTGAGCGAGTCTTCGACTACGAAGTTGGCGTCGCCGGGAGGGATGTTGAGCTGGTCGTCGCGCTCGAGGGCTATCAACATGGGCTGCCTGGCGGGCGGGTCGGGGCTGAAGTAGAGGCCGACCTGCGCGTCGAGGGTTTCAGGCTTGCCGGAGGGCTTGAGGTGGATGTTGAGGATGAGGTCGTTGCCGGGGTCGATGCGCCAGGGCATTCCTTCGGGCTCAATCAGGGCGGGAGTGTCCGGTTTCCAGAAAAGAAAATGGCTGTCGGGATCGAAGCGGTTGCCGGCGTCGACGTAGAGCTCCATGCCGGGGACGCCGGTCTGCCAGTCGGCGGGATGGAGGCGGCGCAGGCTGCCGGTGCGATCAATGAGCACGTTGGCGTGGTGCACGACACTGGCTGGAGACGGCCGTATCTCCATGGCGCGGACGTAGTGCGTCTCCTTGAGCGGATAGGGCATGATGAGGTTGCGGAAGACGTCGGTGCCGGAGGGCTGAAGCGTGAAGGAGTGCGGGACCTTGAGGATGAGGTCGGGCTTGCCCATCTGCCATGTGCTGTCGTAACTCGGCTGCGGGGGCGCGGACTTGAGGTCGCCTGGCGCCATGCCGCCGGTGATCCAGCGCTTGAGCAGGGCCTGGTCCTGGTCGGAAAGGCGGCGTATATCGGCGAAGTCGCCGTAGCCGGGTTCAGGGAGCCACGGGGGCATGAATCGCGACTGCGTGACATTGAGAATCTGCGGCGCCCAGCGCTTGGCGTCAGCGTAGGTCAGCAGGCTGAATGGGCCCGCGCCGCCGGGATGGTGGCAGGTGGTGCAGTTCTTGTAAAGCACTGGGGCTACGTCGTGGGACCAGGTCTCGGGAGCGGTTGGTTGCTCGTTGGACTGAGCGTTTGATCCTGCTGCGTGAGTTTCCGCGAGCGGCTTGAACAAAAGAAAGCCAATCACTGCGACGACAGGAAGAACAGCCAATGTGCGGGGGGGGGTCATTTCTGCAGAAACACAATGGAGCAGCCGACGGGCGGTCCGGCGGGTTGTGGCACGGGTTTAGAGGCTAACGCTGCTGTGATTGCCAATTCAAGATCGTGGTAGCTTGCTTGCGGGCGCTCCTGGCCGAGAGAGATGTATCGATCGTCGATACGGCCGTGGTAGACCTCTTTAAGGATGCTGCCTTCGACGAGGAAGACAGCGACCTCTGGCGTGACGGTTGTGTGCGCTAGTTCAACTAAAGACTGCCTGGGATCGAGGATGGTGTCGCCGTTGATGGCGTAGTCGTGATTGTGTGCGGCTACCACTTGCGCGGTGTCGTCGGCGTTGGGATAGACCCACCAGAAGTGCACGCCCTGCGTGGTGAACTGTTGGGTCAGGCGAGCGATTTCAGGAACGTAGCGGTTGGAGATGGGGCAGTCGCTGGCCGCGAAGAAAAGCACGACGACGCGGACGCCGGGGGCGGCTAGCCGGCGGATTGGCTGGCCGTGCAGGTCGGTGCCGAAATCGGGCGAAGCTGCGCCATGAGCCTGACTGAGAGCAAGCACGAGCGCGATCGAAAAGATGCAGCGGAGATAGGTGCTTATGCGCATTGGCTTGCGGGTCAACCTCATGGGATTTTACCAAAGGGATGGACGCATTGGATCTGCGGTCGTTGCTTGCGAAGCTTAAAGGCCGAGCTTGGACCAGAGCGCATCGACCTTGGCTTTCGTCGCACTGTCCATCTCGATCATGGCGGGCCAGGGGCGGTCGAAGCCTTCGGCCTTCCACTTGCGCGTGGCGTCGATGCCCATCTTGCTGCCGTAGTTGGGGAGACGCGACGAGTGATCGAGCGAGTCGATGGGGCCGAGGGTGAATTGTATGTCGCGCTCGGGGTCGATGTTGTTGGTGACGCGGAGTACGACTTCGCCGATGTCCTGCACATCGCAGTCTTCGTCGACGACGACGATGATCTTGGTGAACATGGCCTGGCCGAGAGACCAGATGGCGTTCATGACTTTGCGCGCCTGGCCGGGGTAGGACTTGCGGATGGAGACCAGCATCAGGTTGTGAAAGACGCCTTCGACGGGGAGATGGATGTCGACGATTTCGGGGATTTGCAGGCGCATGGCGGGGAGAAAAATGCGCTCGACGGCCTTGCCCATCCATGCGTCTTCCATGGGCGGTTTGCCGACGATGGTAGCGGCGTAAATAGGGTCCTTGCGATGCGTGATGCAGGTGAGGTGGAAGACGGGGTACTGGTCGGTCAGGGTGTAGAAGCCGGTGTGGTCGCCGAAGGGGCCTTCACTACGGAGTTCGCCTAACTCGACGTAGCCTTCGAGGATGATTTCGGCGTGGGCTGGGACTTCAAGATCGACCGTCTCGCATTTCACAATTTCAAGAGACTTGCCGCGGAGGAAGCCGGCGACCATGAATTCTTCCACCTCCGGTGGCGCGGGGACGATGGCGGAAAATGTGGTGGCTGGATCGGTACCGATGGCTACCGCAACTTCGAG
>Ga0182030_10024522_pt1 | contig 11072 bp, 7 predicted proteins | sample 812S3MmetaG_FD_121299 | JGI IMG/M metagenome (GOLD analysis project Ga0182030, IMG submission 121299) | Permafrost microbial communities from Stordalen Mire, Sweden - 812S3M metaG (Illumina Assembly) | ecosystem: Environmental > Terrestrial > Soil > Wetlands > Permafrost | place: Sweden... | reverse complement strand
GCCAATCCTGGCTGCAGGCGGGCTTTCAGCCCGCCCGGCGGCCTGAAAGGCCGCCTGCAGGCAAGATTGCCTGCCACACGAAGCGCACATATCGCCACTGCCGGGCTCATCTAAATTTCCACGGGATCAGGAGGTCTGAACTTCAGGCGATAGCGACGGAGAGCGGCTGCCAAGCATTCCGGATTGGACATTCGGATTAGGCGCCCTCGACGGCTGGACAGTTGTCTTGTACCTTCAAACGTAAGGCCGACACGGAGGCGATTTCGCGCGTCGACCATCTACGAGCCCTCACTCCTTTACGCCTATCTCCAGTCCCAGCCGCCGCAGGGCAACGACCGCGTTCGACAACACGCTCTTCACCTGACTCTCTTCTGCCAGCGACATGGGTGTCCGTGAGAACTCGCCGAAGTCGGCAGTCAGACGATCGAAACGCCGCCCGAACGTAGCCATCTGCTCGACCACGCGAACCGACGGGGGCGCAGAAGCCTTCTCCCGCAGTTCCGCGACGGCCTCGGCGATGCGGTCGGAATTCTCCGGCAGTAGCGCGATCGCCTCTCCCTTCACGTGAATACTCTTCTCGCGAATGGCGGGAGCGATGGCGCGGTACTGCTGCGGCGTCACGCGCGTGAGTTGCGCCAGTTCGAAGTAGTCGGGGCCGAACTCCTCCAGGTAGCGGATGATGCGATTGGCGTGTGCCTTGCTCAAGCCGAGAAACTTGGGGCAGAATTCCTCCCACGTGGCGGCTCGGCTCAGGTACAGTTTCTTTTCGCGCACCTGGCGCAGGCATTCCGCATCGGCGGCGGAACAGCGGCCGGCAATCGCGGCGAAGGCCCTCCGGCTGCCCATCATTACGCCCAGTTCATAATCGTTCTCGTTGGTCGACTGCGTGGTTTTCAGATCTTCCATTGGACAGCTCCTCATTGAGGCTCGGCGCAAATTGATCCGAGCTCAGTTTCTCTTTTCTGAATCGAAAGGGCTTACGCAAACAGACGGATCAAAATGATCCGCCCGACGGAAAATGTCCCACACCGAGCCTTCCGCACCGTCCGCTGAAAGCGCTATCCGACTAAATCCACGAGCGAGAAAAAATGTGAAAAACCTGTGACCGCGTTTTGTTATATTCCCCCTATGCGTCTCGCTTACCCGATTCTTGCCGCGCTGCTTGCGCTTCCCCTGTTCGCCCAACCCAGCGTCACCGTCTCTCTGAAACCCGGCCGCGATGCCGGCCAGCCCATCGACGAGGAGTACACGCGCAAAATCCGCGAATACGCCACCGAGACGTTCTTCAACTCGCCGCTTACCGATTACCTGCCCGCATCCAAGACCGTGCCTACACCGAAGGCCGTTCTGGGCGACATCGCCGGCGCGCCCGGCATCCTGCCGTACTCCACCGAAGTCTACAAATACATGCGCATGCTGGAAGCCGCGTCGCCGCGCGTGAAAGTCTTCAGCATCGGGAAGACCGAAGAGGGGCGCGAGATGATCGCCGTGGCGGTGGCGTCCGAGCGCCTGATCGCGCAGCTCGAGCAGAATCGCGCGCGCCTGGCGCAACTCGCCGATCCGCGCACCATCGGTTTCGACGACGCCAAGGCTGACAGCCTGGTGGCCGCCTCCACGCCCATCTATTACATCACCGGCACGATCCACTCCACGGAAACCGGGGCGCCCACCGCGCTGATGGAGTTGGCGTACCGGCTGGCGGTCGACGAGAGCGCGTACATCAAGGCGATCCGCGAGAACGTCATCACGCTGATCACGCCGGTGGTGGAGGTGGACGGGCGCGATCGCATGGTCGACATCTATAAATGGCATCTCGCCAACCCCGGCAAGGAGTGGCCCAACCTGATTTACTGGGGCCATTACGTGGCGCACGATAACAATCGCGACTCCATGGGGCTCACGTTGCAGCTGACGCGCAACGTGCTGAACACCTTCGTGGGATGGAAGGCGCAGGTGCTGCACGATCTGCACGAATCGGTGCCGTATCTCTACGACAACACTGTCGGCGACGGCCCGTACAACGCGTGGATCGACCCCATGCTGGCCGACGAGTGGCAGATGATGGGGTGGAACAACGTCTCCGAGATGACCAAGTTCGGCATGCCCGGGGTGTTCACGCATGGCACGTTCGACACCTGGTCGCCGAGCTATCTGATGTTCATCGCGGCCACGCACAACGGCATCAGCCGGCTGTATGAGACGTTCGGGAATGGCGGCGCCGATACCGAGGAGCGCACGCTGCGGCCCAACGAGTACGCGCGCACGTGGTTCAAGCAGAATCCGCCGCTGCCGAAAGCCAAATGGTCACAGCGCAATAACAATAATTATGAAGAGACGGGCGTGCTGACCGCGCTGGCGTATTTCTCGGCCAACAACAAGCTCTTCCTGCACAACTTCTATCTCAAGGCGAAGCGATCGATCAATAAAGCCAAGACCGAAGGGCCGGCGGCTTACGTTTTCACGGCGGACGATCCGCGCCCTGGCGGGCAGGCCGACCTGCTGCGCATGCTGCAGGATCAGGGTTGCGAGATCTCCCGCGCCACTGCGCCATTCACCGTTACGATGCCCGGCAAGAAGAAGAGCGCGGGTCGAGGAGGCCGCGGCGGCACCGCGACGGATGGCGCTACCGACGGCGAGACGCCTGCCGCCAAGCCGGAGGAGAAGCCCAAGCCCGAACCGAAGACCTTCCCCGCCGGCACTTACGTCCTGCGTATGGATCAACCGTATAGCCGAATGGCCGATACGCTGCTGGATTATCAATATTGGGCTGCGAACGATCCGCAGAAGAGCATTTACGACGATACCGGCTGGACTTTCGGCGAACTCGGCAACGTGCAGGTGGCTCGCGTCACCGACGTGAAAGTGCTGGACGCCGCCATGACGCGCGTCAACGGTCCGGTGCTGGCGCCCGGCGGAGTGGAAGGTGCGGGCAGCATTTTCCTGATCAATCACAATGCCGATAGCGCCCTCGTCACCTTGCGCTATCGCTTCCCCGCGGCGAGCTTCGAAGCCGCCGAGGAGCCGTTCGAAGCCGCGGGCCACAAGTTCAACCGCGGGTCGTTCGTGGTTCGCAATCTCGCCGCGGCCGACCTTTCGAAGGCTGCCGAAGAACTGGGCCTGCGCGCCTGGGCGGTCGACGCCGTGCCCAGCGTGAAGAGCCATCCCATCCGCGCCGCGCGCATCGCCATCATGCACACCTGGCTCAACACTCAGGCCGAGGGTTGGTGGCGCCTGGAGTTCGACCGGATGAAGATTCCGTACACGTACATCAGCACGCAGGTGGTGGCGAAGGACGCCGATCTGCGCTCGAAGTACGACGTGATCGTCTTCGGACCGGGCGCGGGCGGCAATCCGCAAACCATCGTCAACGGACGGCCGATGTACGGCAATCCGCTGCCCTGGAAGGTGACGCCGCAGACTCCGAACCTGGCGTACACCGATGAGACGGACGATATGCGTCCGGGACTGGGGTGGTCGGGCCTCGATCACCTGCAGGAGTTCATCGACAAGGGCGGCCTTTTTATTACGGCGAACGATACGGCGACGTTCGCGGTGACGTTCGGATTGGCGCCCGGAGTCTCGACCACGGCGGCGAGGAACCTGAAAGTGACGGGTTCGGCGGTGCGCTCGAAGATTGTCGACGGCACGAGCCCGATCCTCTATGGGTACTCCGATAACCTGGCGATCTTCGCTTCCAATCCCCCGCTGTTCGGTGTGTCGAGCATGATGGGCGGTGGCGGCGGTGGGCGTGGCGGGGCGGCTGACCGGGAGCGCGCCACGGGACGGGGCACGGCCGACGATCCCGATATCCCGCAGGGCCGCACGCCCGCGGAGATCCCCGAAGAGCCGCATGGCGAAGTCTGGGAAGCCACGCCGCTGACCGACGAACAGCTTCGCAATCCGGTCAACGTGATTCCTCCGGCGGCGCGTCCGCGGGTGGTGCTGCGGTATTCCAACAATAGCGAACTGCTGGTCTCGGGGCTGCTGGATAACGGCTCGGAGTTGGCGCAGCGCGCCGCGGTGATCGACGCATCATTGGGTCAGGGCCACGTGGTGCTGTTCTCGAACAATCCATTCTGGAGGGCGGAGACGAAGGGGAGCTACTTTCTGGTGTTCAATGCGATTCTGAATTTCGATAATCTGTCGGCGGGGAGGAAGCTGGCGGAGAAGTAGACTTCATAGTTCACCACAGAGGCACAGAGACACGGAGAAATCAAAGTCAGAGGGCACGGAGGTGGCGGAGAACACAGAGGGGACTGCTATCGCCAGGGGAGCGGACGATTTTTCAGCGGTCGAATGCAACGGCATCCGATACCTAGGCCCGAGCTTCGCAGATCTGGCAGATCAAGGTGTTGACGGCGGAGCTCCGCAGGCTTCTCAAGCAAGCGGTTCCAGTCGTGATGCTCGTGATGCAGGTCATAGATGAAACAAATCATGCAGGCGCCTCGTTTCGTCGGACGAACCGATCTATGGCAACTCCACGGACGAGCAAAATGGGCCGCCGATGAACGCGGATGAACGCCGATGGAACGAAAACTGTGCCTATCGGCGTTCATCCGCGTTCATCGGCGGCCAAATACCGGCCTTCCGAATTCAGCTCAAGGCCTGTAAACAGATGGTCAACACCTCACGGCCAGTTTCCCGAACGTGATGTTTCATCTAGTTTGTGGATCACACGTCAGCCAATGTTTAAGGCCCCTCAACGAATGAAACGATTCTGGCTTTGCGAAAGTACCGCTAGGGGGTCTCCGGTTTTGACCTTGTCGTTCCTCTCCGTGCCGCTGTGGGGTGGGCGTTGCTGCCCCGCCGTGCGGCGCGAGACAGTTTTTTAGCGGCCACTATCCGCGAGGTTGCGGCAGCAGCCCCTCTGTGGCCTCCGCCACCTCCGTGCTCTCCATTTTGACCTTGTATTTCTTCTCTGCGTCTCCGCGTCTCAGCGGTGAGAATTTGGCTTGGCCGCTGCCAGAGCTTACAAAAACATTACATGATTCACGAGATTAAGGTCATAAATTACTGATAACCTGAGCTTTGACCGCCCCTTCCGTACTTCCTCCCATAACCCGCCCTCACCCGAAAGGGACCGCCGCGCGGGTGCTGCTGACTTCTGTTTTCGGACCCTACGCGCAGGACGACGAGTTCGGCAGCCGCACCATCAACCCGATGGAGCTTTACCACAACCAGGTCACCAAGGCGCAGGGCGCCTTCTCGATCCGCCGGTTTCACCGCTCCTGGGGGATCTTGATGATCCAGGAGAACATTTCGGCGCCTTGCGCGGTGCTCGATTTTCCTGGCCGCGAGGATTTCGCGCGCGAATTGCGGGCGCATCGGTACGATATCGTCGGCATTTCTTCCATCATCGTGAATGTCGGCAAAGTGCGCGAGATGTGCCGCATGGTGCGCGAGATCTCGCCCGCCTCGACGATTGTGGTGGGCGGCCACGTGTCGGCGATACCGGGCATTGCCGAGATGGTGGATGCGGACCATATCGTCAGCGGCGACGGGATCGCGTGGATGCGCGAGTACCTGGGCGAGGATTCGGGCGCGCCGGTCCGGCATCCGGCGCTCGATTCCGGATTCGACTTGCGAGTGATGGGGCTGCGCTTCCCGAATGGCGTAAACGCGTCGGCCACGATCGTGGCTTCGATGGGTTGCCCGCTGGGTTGCAACTTCTGCACGACGTCGGCGTTTTTCGGCGGCAAGGGGAAGATGTTGAATCTGTACTCCACCGGCGCCGAGTTGTTCCGCATCATGGAAGCGGCGGAGAAGACTCGCGGGGTGACGTCGTTCTTCATTCTGGACGAAAACTTTCTGCTGCAGAAGCGGCGGGCGATGGAACTGCTGGCGCTCATGAAAGCCGGGACGAAGAGCTGGGCGCTGCACATCTTCTCGTCAGCCAATGCGATCGTTAAGTACCGCTACGAAGAGCTGGTGGAGCTGGGGATTTCGTCGATCTGGATCGGACTGGAATCGCCGCAGTCGCAATACGCGAAGCTCGAAGGAATGGATACCATGCGCCTGGCGAAGGAACTGCGGGAGCACGGGATCGTCCTGTTGGGGTCGACGATTCTCGGGCTGGAGCACCACACGCCGCAGAACCTGAAGGCCGAGATCGAATACGCGGTGCAGCACGATACGGACCTGCATCAATTCATGCTGTATACCCCGGTCCCCGGGACGCCGCTGTACAAGGACATGCAGGCGCAAGGCCGGTTGCTCGATGTGGATCTGGCGGACATCCATGGCCAGGACGCATTCAATTTCCGGCATGCCAGCATCTCGCGGGAGGAGTCGCGGAAGTTTCTGGGGCGTGCCTTCCGGCGGGATTTCGAACGCAATGGCCCCAGCCTGTTTCGGATCTGCCGGACGACATACGCAGGGTGGAAGCGGTATAAGGACCATCCGGACCCGCGGGTGCGGACGCGGATTCGCCGCGAGGGGGAAATGCTGAAGCACGCATATGTGGCGAGTCTTTGGGCGATGGAGTATCGGCTACGGAGCACGAATGCCGAGGTGGCCGGGCGGGTGCGGGCCTTACGGAAGGAATTGGAGCAGGAGTTCGGGACGGTAGCGAAGGTGGCGAGCGTAGTGCTCGGCCCCGTGCTTTGGTTCACCAGTTGGCTGGAGGAGCGGCGCTCGGCACGCGGGAAGACGTACGATCCGGGAGTCATTTTGAATCGCAAGAACTGGGCGAAAGTCGTCGACAGGGTGCAGGAATCAACCGAGACGTCTGTCGGATTGAGCGATCTGTGCCCGAAACAGTCTCCGAACTCCTGAACTCGAATTTAGGCCCTGCGAAGGGCGACGAGTGGAGAGACGCCACGTGATGGGACCGAGATGCGGCGGTACTCAGCCGCGAATCCGCTGGGCGTACCACTCGAAGGTGGCCTCGAGGGTCACGCTGCCTTCGGCGTCGAGCAGGCGAACAGCGATTTCGATGGCGGCGCGGCCCCGCCGGGAGAGCGTGTCCAGGAAGCGCTCCGCCTGGTCTGGGGCAGCATCCGCCTGTGCGGTCAACTCCCCGGACGCCGGTCTGCGGAATTTGACGTCGGCGCGGCGAAGCACTGCCAGATTGTCGGCGGCTTGGGCGCCGAAACGGTCGACCAACCATTGCCCGCTAGCCGCCTCAGCGAGCGCGAACTGCGCACCCGCATGGACTGTCCCAAGATGATTTTGATAATTGGGGTCCGCGGGGAGCGTGAGAATAGGTCCATTGGCTCTCAGTCCGAGGAGCCGATTGAAGGGAATCGCGGTGACATCCACGTTGGTCTCCGTTACCTGCGTACATTCGACGATGGCGCGGCGGCGCATCGGGCAGAAGGCGCCCTCGTGGCGCAAGGGCTGCCTGGCATATCTATCTATCTAATCTGGCGGGCACATGCGAAACCGCCCATCCGGCCCGTGAAGGCTCGGAGGCAAACTCCATTTTGGCATGCCGCTTTCCCACGAGGGTCGCGTTGGATCGCGTAATTCACGGTTTCGGCGTTTGACGGGGTGCAGGCCGTAGCAGAGCGCGGCCCGGAGATTGTACCGATGGGGGCTGGCGGAATCCATAATGTGGCGGAAGAGAAAGCACACCAGGATCACCTGCACCACATACCAGGTGAAAGTGGAGAGCTGGAACCAGAAGGGTTTCAGTCCGCCGCCCAACCGGTAGTCGAGGGCCAGCGAAGAGGAGACCACGGGCCGATACATGCGGTGGTCGGGGAGTGTGCTGAAGTAGACGGCGTCGGCGAAAAAACGGGGGATATTGTGCAGGTCGCGAATGAAGAGATTGTTCGATACCGCATGAAAGTCGTCGAAGTGAAACCCGTTCTCGAAATCGTTGGCGTAGGCCGCCAGGGTGGCGAGCGCCAGCCCGCACGAGAGGACAGTGACCTTAGCGATCCGCGACATCGTTTTCGACAACCGCTTGTAGCGGAAATATTTAAGAGTCGAGGTTCAAGCGCCCGAGCACAATTCGTGCCATACTGAAGAGACCTCGATCCAAGAGCCTCGTTGGTCGTCATCAACGCTCCTCTTCCATCCCGGTAGAACGGAGCGGCTCCATGAATCACTCAGGCGCCTCTCACGTTTGCGAACGGAGCGAACACGTCGCTCAGTTGCAGTACAGCGATCGTGCTCGCGGAAGGAACGCAGGATGACTTTTACGCTAACTGGATTCAAAGAAGGTAACGGCACGAGGCGGTTTGCGTTCCAATGTGTTGCCGCCGACCGCTCCAGGACGGCGATAATCGTGGACGCGGATGTGAGTCTCGCGCGCAAACACGATATCCGCCTGCAGGAACTTCCATTGATCTGCCTGCGGCTGCTGGAAAGCTTGGAGGGTGAAGTCCCGGTCTCGCCGATTACGTTGACGGAAGACCATATGACGGCGATTCAAACCGCGGCGCGCACCGCGGCTGAGAAGAAACCGCACAAGGCGCCACGTCGGCCGTCACCCGAGACAGGCCAGGCATGGCGCACTGGCCGCGTGTAATCCCAATCCTCTTGCACTGCACGAGGTGAAACTCGCGTACCGGCCGGCCAATGAGTGGGGCAGGCTTCCCGATCGTGCTCCATTGGTACCAATAGACCGTCGATTGCTGTCGGCGGGCTTCAGTCTGCTTTCCAGCGAACGACGTGAACCTCCTCAGGCGAACTGACGTCCGCCGCCCGAGATCGCCGCGCCGGGAACCCTGCCCGGAGGTGACGGAGAGCTGCGGCGGATTCTGGCGTCGGTGCAATCCGCCACCAGAGTCAATTTTTCGCAATACAAACCCTCTCGATATAATTCTTGTTGCTGTAGGAAGTGACGTTGGTCGGCGAACAGAATCGTCGCGCGCGCCCGGATACTCAGGTCTGGTAATACAGTTCAGGAATCAAGAATTTCCAACTTTGTCACCTCGAATCGGCCAGTAAGTCAGCGTTCGAGGTTACAGGCGTTAAGACCTGCCAGCCAGCAAGTGTAAAATTAGCCGATACAGCGGCTTACAGCACCTTGCCGACCGCAATCGACGTGTATCATCGGAAGTATGTTCGCTGTGCGAAGAACGAGAGTCAGCCTGTTGGCACATGGCGCGGAGCTATTCACGATCCTGTGTCTGGCGGCTGTCATCGCTCAGGCGCAGACGCCGCCATCGGCCAAGGGCTTTGTGGGCAGCGACGCCTGTAAGACCTGCCATGCCGACATGTGGGCTAACTTCTACAAGAATCCGCACTATCAGGCGCTGGCTGCGGGCGACCGTCCGCCCGAACAGACCGGCTGCGAAAGCTGCCACGGTCCGGGACAAGAGCACGTTGCGGCGCGTGGTGGAAAAACCACCATCGGCCACGCGTTTTCCACGATGCAACCCAAACAGATCCTGGACACGTGCCTCACGTGCCACGCCAAGGATCTGCAAAAATCGAACATCCGGCGATCCGAACATACTTTGAACGACGTGGTCTGTACCAATTGCCACTCCATCCATCACTCGCCCAGCGCGAAATTCCTGCTGGCGAAGACGCGCAGCGAGACTTGTTTTGCCTGCCACGCCAGCCAGCGCGCGCAATTCGAAATGCCTTCCAAACATCGTGTGAACGAAGGCTTCATGGACTGCTGGGATTGTCACAATCCGCACGGCACTTTCACCGCAACCTGGCGTAGGGGGACGCGGCCGCCGATGATGGACCAGACCGCTTTCAACGATGAAGCTTGCCTGAAATGCCATAGCGACCGGCGCGGACCGTTCGTTTATGAGCACGCTCCCACTGTGATCGAAGGCTGCGAGACGTGCCATTATCCCCACGGATCCACGAACAGCCGGCTGTTGAGGCGGCCAGTGGTATTTACGCTGTGCCTGGAATGCCACAACGGCGGCGGCACTGGGACGCGCCATGCTGGAGTCGACATTCAAACCTCGCAGCACAATCTGCTCGATCCCAAGTATCAGCGCTGCACCACGTGCCATGTGCGCATCCACGGCTCGAATGTCGATTCAACGTTTCTAAGGTGACGACAATGGGGCAACGAACACGAAGTCTCATCATGATCGCAATCGCCGGCGCGGGACTGCTGCCGGCGCAACAACCGGTTGCACCCACCGGCGAACAGGTGGGGTCTGTACGCGGCGACAGTGTGGGCGACTACAACATCACCAATTCGTTCGAATTCGGCTATCGCTTCTCATCCGTGTTCGGCAATGACGGCCTGTACCGCAGCGACATCAATTTCGGCAATGGACTGCGACTGTTGAGCAGCACGTTGACGCTCGATTCGAAAGACGGCCGCGGCCGCTTTTTCGACGAGTTGCTGCTGAACACGCAGGGGCTCGGCAACGACCCCTACGAATCGGTGATGTTGCGAATCCGCAAGAATCGGCTTTACCGCTACGACATGACGTGGCGCGAAAATCAATTCTTCAACCCCGGCGTGGTGATCTCCGGCGGCGAACACCTCATGAACACCACGCGCCTGCTGCAGGATCACGACCTGACGATCCTGCCGGACAATCGCATCGTGCAGTTCGATCTGGGATACAGCCGCAACACTCTGACCGGTCCCGGACTCACTAGCGCGCAGGAGTTCGATAGCAATAGCGCCGCCTTTCCGGTGTTCAGCGACATACGCCAGCAGTACAACGACTTTCGTGTGGGGGCTACCCTTCACTTCGCCGGCTTTACCGCGAACGTCCGCCGCACGTGGGAATTCTTCAAGCAGGATACAGTCGATACTCTGAACGGGAATGAGGGGTCGATTGAGCCCGGCGATCCCTCCGTACTGCAAACTTTCGCGCGCACCCAGCCATTCCACGGGTCGAACTCGTCGTGGCTAGGCACGCTGTTTACCAGCCGCAAGTATTGGGCGGTAAACGCGCGCATGAATTACGCCAGCGGCAAGGGCGACTATGCGCTGGACGAAATGGCGACCGGCGTCAGCCGCTTTGGCGCGGCGGCGAATCGCGAGATCACGGTGTCGGGCGACGCGCAGCGGCCAACACTCGCGGGGGATTTCAACGTCAGTCTGTTCCCCACCGAGAGTCTGTCGATCGTCAACCACACGGCGATCAGCAATATCCGCATCGACGGGAATTCCAATTACGCCGAGTACGATC
>Ga0182030_10024521_pt1 | contig 11073 bp, 13 predicted proteins | sample 812S3MmetaG_FD_121299 | JGI IMG/M metagenome (GOLD analysis project Ga0182030, IMG submission 121299) | Permafrost microbial communities from Stordalen Mire, Sweden - 812S3M metaG (Illumina Assembly) | ecosystem: Environmental > Terrestrial > Soil > Wetlands > Permafrost | place: Sweden... | reverse complement strand
GCGTTCGAATTGTATGGGCTGGGACTTGAACATAAGCACGTGCCGGAAACGCGACTTTATGGCGGACTGACCCGGCGGCCGATTTTCGTTCCGTCCGTGGGACACTTCCGCCAGGGCATGCTGGTTTCGGTGCCGTTACATCTCGATACGCTGGCGATCCGGGTCTCCGGCGCCGATCTGCGCGATGTGCTGGAGAAACGTTACGCCGGTTGCGACCTGGTGCGCGTGGTCGATCCCCAGGCGGACGGCAAACTGGAACCCGAGGCGCTGAACCGCACGGACCGGCTGGAATTGTCGGTGCATGTGAATGAGAAGTACGGCCAGGTGGTTCTGGTCGCTCGGCTGGACAATCTCGGCAAGGGCGCGTCCGGCGCGGCGGTGCAGAATATCGGCCTGATGCTTGGGTTGCACGCCGGAGTCGGCAAGCGGGAACTGGCGGATGCCTGATCCGCCTCATGGCGGGTTCGGGCCGGTCTTCTCGCTTGGTGGTGTGACGCCGACGATCGCCGAGGACGCGTTCATCGCGCCCACGGCGGCGGTGATCGGTGACGTCGTGATTGGGGCGGAGACCGGGATCTGGTTTCATTGCCTGGTGCGCGGCGACATGAATTCGATCCGCATCGGGGCGCGCACCAACATTCAGGACGGCACGATCATCCACGTCGATTCGGGAGAGTTTCGCACGACGATCGGCGACGACGTGACGGTCGGGCACAACGCGGTGATCCATGCCTGTACCCTGAAAAACCGGGCGTTCGTCGGCATCAGCGCGACGGTGCTGGACGGGGCGGTGATCGAGGAGGGCGGGATGCTCGCCGCCGGCGGGTTGCTGACGCCCGGGAAGGTGATCGGACCGAATGAGATGTGGACCGGTTCGCCCGCGAAGCTTCGCAGGGTGATGGATGAGGATGAACAGAAGCGGTTCGCGCGTAACGCCGAGGTTTATCGGGATTTGGCGCGGCAGTTTCGAGTGGGATTGAGGTCGGTGGGATAGAGCCGGGTCTGTCGGAACGCCGCTTTTCGCCGCGCGTTGTCGACAACCTGACCTCGTCTTCTGTCGCGGTGCGGATGGGGATGGCCGGGTCAAGCCCGGCCATGACGGTTCAGCAATGATGGAGCCGGCTACTTAAAACAGTGACAACTGCGCGTCCTGCCTGGTGGCCCGTTGCCCCGGCACGGCGAATTTTGAGCAATCCAGGCCTTCCCGGGTTTCGTCCAGGCCCCATTGGCGGGCGGCTCGGGCGAAACGGCGCAGCAGCAGGTCGGCGTACGGACCGGTCCCGGAAAACCGATGGCCAAACCGGGCATCGTTCAGCCCGCCCGCCCGCGTGTCGCGGATCAGGTTCAGCACGTGTTTCGCCCGGTCGGGGAAATGCTCGTGCAGCCAGGACTCGAAGATCGTTTTCAGCTCATGCGGCAGGCGCAACAGAATGAATGACGCGTGGCGCGCGCCGGCGCGGGCACCGGCTTCCAGCAGTTTTTCCATTTCCGCGTCGTTCAGACCAGGGATCATCGGGGCGGTCAGGATGCCGGTTGGCACACCCGCGCGGGTCAGTTCCTCGATCGCGTGCAGCCGGCGGGCGGGGATTGCCGCGCGGGGCTCCATCACGCGAGCGAGTCGCGGGTCCAACGTTGTCACCGACAGATAGACACGGACCAGGCCGCGCTTCGCCATGGACGACAGGATGTCCAGGTCGCGCAGCACGCCGGCCGATTTGGTCACGATCCCAACGGGGTGATTGAATTTGTCCAGCACCTCCAGCACGGTCCGCGTCAGCTTCAGGGTCCGTTCAACGGGCTGATACGGGTCGGTATTCGAACCCAGCGCCATTACTTTCGGCACATAGCCGGGCTTGCGCAGCTCCTTTTCCAGCAGCGCGCCGACCTCGGGCTTGAAGATCAGTTTGGTTTCGAAATCAAGCCCAGGAGAGTAGCCGAGATAGGCGTGGGTGGGACGGGCGTAGCAGTAGACGCAGCCGTGCTCGCACCCGCGATACGGGTTGATCGCGCGGTCGAAGCCCAGATCGGGGGAACTGTTCCAGGCGATGACCGACTTTGTCGCGTCCTTGATCAGTGTGGTGGCGAGCTTGACCGGCTCCTCGATTTCCCCGGTCAGGGTGTCCCAGCCGTCGTCGAACGGGCTGACCACCGAGGACTCGAAACGCACGGCCGGATTGCTGACCGCGCCTCGACCGCGCCGCGCGCCGGAGGGCATGCGCGCGACGGGCTCCGGATCCGGCATGCCGGCCTGGTGCAGCGCGGCGATTGCGTCCTGGTCTGTGTCCTTGTCCTGGTCAGCGAGTTCCGGCATGGTCCGTTCCCCGTGTGTTCACGTGACACACCATCGCGAACCTGGATCGGGCCGTCAAGAACAAAACATGAAAATATCCGCCATCATCCCGACTCTGAACGCTGCTCTGACGCTGCCCGCGGCGTTGGCGGCGCTTGGTCCGGTGGCGGAGATCGTCGTCGCGGATGGCGGGAGCGAGGATCAGACGGTTTCGATTGGGCGCGACGCGGGGGCGGTGGTGGTGATCGCGCCGCGTGGGCGGGGACGCCAACTCGCGGCGGGAATCGCGTCGGCTTCGGGCGTTTGGCTGTTGTTGCTGCACGCGGATACGCGGCTGGCGCCCGATTGGCGCGACGCGGCGGCGGTGCATATCCGCGACCAGCCGGACAAAGCCGGGTATTTCCGTTTCGCGCTGGACAGCGTCGATCCGCGCGCCCGGCGTTTGGAGCGACTCGTCGCCTGGCGGGGCCGGGTGCTGGCTTTGCCTTACGGCGATCAGGGGTTGCTGCTGCATCGTGATACGCTGCGCGCGGCGGGGGGCGTGCGGGACCTGCCGCTGATGGAGGACGTCGATCTGATCAGGCGACTCGGGCGCCGCCGGCTGGTCGCGCTGAACGCCGCGGCGGTGACCTCGGCCGCGAAATGGGAGCGGGATGGCTGGTATCGACGGTCGGCGCGGAACCTGATGTGTCTTTCGCTCTGGCATCTTGGCGTTCCGGCGGAGCGGATCGCGCGGCTTTACGGATGAAGGATACGGTGGTCGTGTTCGCGCGGGCGCCTCGTCTGGGGACGGTGAAGCGGCGGCTGGCGCGGGATATCGGCGATCGCGCGGCGCTGCGGTTTCATGTCGCGACCTTGGTTCGGCTGTTGCGGGGACTGATCAGCGACCGGCGCTTTCGCACGATGCTGGCGCTGACGCCGGACGGGGCGAAAGACCGGTTGCCGGTGCCGGTGGCGCGGATCCCCCAGGGCCGGGGCGACATCGGCCAGCGAATGGACGCGGCGTGCCGAAGATTCCGGAAAGGCAACGTGGCGATCATCGGCTGCGACATCCCCGAGGCCGGTGCCCCCGACGCGCGGGCCGCGTTCCGCGCTCTGGGACACCACGACGCCGTGTTCGGACCGGCGGAGGATGGCGGGTATTGGCTGGTGGCCCTCGGACCCCGGCGGCCCGCGCAACCTTTTGTTAAGGCGCGGTGGTCTACGGAACACGCACTGGCCGATACCGCGCGGAACTTCCGCGGCTACCGCGTCGCGCTTGCGCGGATGCTGCGCGACGTGGATACCGCTTGCGACCTGCCCGGTCATCCGCGACGATCGAAACTGACGGGAGAGGACAAGACTCGATGACCTGGCCCACCCAACAAGGCATCTGGCGCGGTGGCGACCTGACCTTGCGCTCCGGCGCGGTGCTGACGGACACGCTGCTGTCCTGGAAGGCGCATGGAACGCTGTCGGAGGCGAAGGACAATGTCATCGTTTATCCGACCAGCTATGGCGCGCGGCATCCGGATCTGGAGTGGCTGATCGGTCCCGACGGCGTGCTGGATCCGACTCAGTACTTCATTGTGATCATGGATCAGTTCGGCAATGGGCTGTCATCCTCGCCGTCCAATACCCCGGACTATCCGACGCTGGTGACGGTGCGCGATAATGTGGAATCCCAACGTCTGGCGCTGCTGGAACTTTTTGGCATCGAGCGCGTCCATTGCGTCTATGGCTGGTCCATGGGTGCCCTGCAAGCCTATCACTGGGCCGCGCTGTTTCCCGGCGCGGTCGAGCGGATCGTCGTCAATTGCGGTGTCGCGCGCACATCCGTGCACAACCAGGTTTTTCTCCGTTCCCTGATGGCGACTCTGGAAGCCGCGCCGCAACACATCGGCAACGGGCGATTCAGTCACGAACCGGCGGCCGCCAAGCGCGCGTTCGGACGAATTTATGCCGCATGGGCGTTGAGCCAGGATTTCTACCGCGCCAACCTGCATCTTTCGTGGAGTTCGCAGCCCAACCTGGGCTCACCGGACCTTGACACGTTTTTGCGGACCGATTGGGAAGATCGATTTGGCGCGGCACCCGCGGCGAACCTGTACTCTCAATTGATGACATGGGACGCGGCGGATATCAGCGCGAATGAGGCGTACGGCGGCGATCTGGAAAAAGCGTTGCGCGCGATCAAGGCGCATGTGTTGTTGATGCCGGGCGAGACCGACCTGTATTTCCGCACCGCCGATAACGAGGCGGAGTTGCCGTTCCTGGCGCACGCGGAACTACGGCCGATCCCCAGCATCTGGGGCCATCGCGCGGGTAACCCGGTGCTCAATCCGGAGGACGCGCGCTTCATCAAGACCGCCGTGCGGGACTGGCTCGCACGCTGAACAACCTGACGTCAGCAGGGGGAAATCCCCAGGGGGAAATCAATGGCCGTAACCATCTCGCGCAGCAATCCCACGACCGTTCGGGAGCCGACTGGTTACACGCACGCGATCGAGGTGCGTGGCGCGGAGCGTTGGCTGGTGATCTCCGGTCAGGTGGGCATGGCACCGGACGGGACGGTACCGGATACCGGTGGCGCGCAGATCACGCAGGCACTGGCGAATTTGCGCGCGGTGCTGGAAGCGAACGACATGACTGTAACAAATATCGTCAAAACCACGGTGTTTCTGACCGACCGCTCCTTGCTTGGGGCGTTTCGCGCGGCCCGCACCGCTGTGTTCGGCGAACACACGCCCGCTTCGACGCTGCTGTTCATCTCGGGGCTGGCGGATCCGCGCTTCGTGGTGGAGATCGAGGCCGAGGCGGTGGCCTGACCGGGAGCGTTTTTGTCGTTGCCGAGCCTGATCGGGGCTTGATTTCGCGCGGACGGATTTTTGGCATGACCGAAGTTCATTGTGCCTCCTTGTAATTCGGTCTGAGACAGCGCACATATTTCGGGTCGAGACACGGTCAGATGACTCGGCTGCGTGTGGAGGAAGTTTTCGCGCCCGGCCGATCCCCTTTTGTTCCCGAAATCGCTAATTCGACAGCCGGCCAGTTCGCCGGTGCACAAACCTATGTTTTATTGAAAGGGCTTCTCATGCCTACTGGGACCGTCAAGTGGTTCAATACCCAAAAGGGCTTCGGCTTCATCGCACCCGACCAGGGTGGGCCGGACGCTTTCGTTCATATCAGTGCCGTGGAGCGCGCCGGACTGCGTGACCTGCGCGAAGGCCAGAAAGTGGACTTCGAACTGGTATCCGACCGGAAGAGCGGCAAGATGTCCGCGGACAACCTTAAAGTTCATCCCTGATCGACGCTCCGATGCCGCGGTTTTCGGGCGGCGGTATCGGTTTCGCTTCGCATCCTGGTGGCATGGGCCGACGCATCGCATTCGTGCGGTGTGCGGCCAATGACGTTCGACTTCGTTCGTGATTGGGCGTAAGGCCGGGGGCGCACGAGCTGGTGCTCGCCGGCGTTGGATCACCACCGCGGGAAACCGCACAGGAGGGAACGATGGCCAAGGGACAAAATCGCGGCAATCGCGAGCCCAAGAAGCCGAAATCAAAGAAGCCGGCGTCTGGGCCGACGTTGTCGATCCTCTCCCCTAAGGGGATCAACCCCCAGAGCAACCTCCCAAAAAAGAAGCCGTAACGCGCGGCTTGCGTGTTTGGCGTGATGATGGTTTGACCTGCTGATCCGGCAACGGCCGGCATCGCCAGGGAGGCGCGTCATGCTGTTATACGATTCGATCGGACCGAACCCGAAAGTGGTTCGGATGTTCATGGCCGAGCGCGGAAACGCCGCGATCCCCACCGAGACCGTCGATCTGCGCGGTGGCGCGAATCGGCGCGAGCCCTTCCTGTCAGTGAATCCGGCTGGGCAATGTCCGGCGCTGGTGTTGGACAGTGGGATTGTGCTGGCTGAGATCACCGCGGTTTGCGAATACCTCGATGAAATCGGACCCGCTGGCCGCACGCTGATTGGCGCGACGGCGGAGGAACGGGCGGAAACCCGCATGTGGGCGCGTCGCATCGACCTCAATATTCTGGAACCGATGGCGAACGGATTCCGTTACGGCGAAGGCCTGAAGATGTTTGAGAACCGCATCCATTGCATTCCCGGCGCCGCGGCCGACCTGAAGGCGATCGCGCAGGAGGGGTTGACCTGGCTCGATAAACAGATCGCCGGGAAAACGTTTATCTGTGGGGAGCGGCTGACGCTGGCGGATATCCTGCTTTTCGTGTTCCTGGATTTCTTCGCGGGCATTAAGCAGCCGTTGAATGAGGAGAATAAAAATATTCTGGCCTGGTATGGCGCGATGAAGGCACGTCCCAGCGCGACGGCTTAATCAGCGAAGCGCGGCGAGGCGATCGTACCACTCGGTTTGAATCGCGGGTGACGCGTGCGCGTTGGCCGGGCTGGGGCTTGGCACGACGAACAGCCGCGTTTGACCGAGGCGCAGCGGCTGCTCGCCGAGTGCTGGTTTTGGCAAAGCGGGTGCCAGGAACTGAAGGAATGGGCGGAAGCCCATGATCCCCTGGAAGCAGGCGATTTTAGGTTGGAATTTCTCCAGTTTCGCGACAAGGTCGCGCGCGCCGGCGGCGAATTCGGCTGGAGTCAGTTCGTCGGCGCGGGCTGTCGGCCGCTTGACGACGTCGGTAAAGCCGATTCCGTGCTCGAGCAAAATGACGTCGTGGCTCGGATCGAGCCGGTCCACTCCGAGTGTTTGGCGTATCGACAGACTGAGGCTGGACGCCGAAAGCGATGGCCAGAAGCGGTTCGTTTTGCGCGCGAAGTAGTGCCCTTGCTGGACCGAATAGATCGACGGATTGATGCCGACGAACACGAGATCGAGGTTGGGGCGGAGCAGATCGGGCAAGGTCATTGGAGCCGCTGCTTTTCCCTGGCCCGGACGCGCCGGGCCAGGACAAGGCGAAATGTCAGCGGGGCTTGCTCGCCGCGTCGATCTGGGCGATCGCGGCGGCGTCCAATTTAAGTTCGGCGGATTTCAATAACTCCGCCAACTGGTCGAGGTTTGTCGCGCTGGCGATCGGCGCGGTCACGCTGGGGCGGGCGATCAACCAGGCCATCGCGACCTGCACCGGTTTGGCGTTGGTGCGTTTGGCCACATCATCCAACGCCGCGATCACGCCGAACCCGTACTCGTTGAGGTATTTTTCGACACGGGCGCCGCGGGCGCGACCTTCGGCGTCGGCCTTCGAGCGGTACTTGCCGGTCAGGAAGCCACTGGCGATCGAGTAATAGCCGATCACGCCGATTTTCTCCTTCAGGCAAAGATCCTCGAGTGGGCCTTCAAATTCGGCGCGCTCGACCAGGCTGTATTGCGGTTGCAGGCTTTGATAGCGCGGCAGGGATTTTTCCGTGCTGATCTTCAACGATTCCGCCAGTCTTGGGGCGGAGAAATTGGAGGCGCCGATTTCCCGTACTTTGCCCTGTTTGATCAGGTCGGCGTAGGCGGAGAGGGTTTCCTCGATCGGCGTCTCGGGGTCGTCGCGATGCGACTGGTACAGGTCGATGTAGTCGGTTCGCAGGCGGCGTAACGAGTCTTCCACCGCTTGCATCATGTATTTCCGGGACAGGCCCTTTTTTCCTGGCGCCATCTCAATGCCCAGTTTGGTGGCGATGATGACCTTGTCGCGGTTGCCGCGGGCTTTCAGCCAGTTGCCGATGATCGTTTCGGATTCGCCGCCTTTGTTACCCGGATGCCAGCGCGAATAGACGTCGGCCGAGTCGATGAAGTTGAAGCCGGCGGCGACGAACGCGTCGAGCAGTTTGAACGACATCGCCTCATCGGCGGTCCAACCGAAAACGTTGCCGCCAAAGGTGATCGGGTAAACATGCAGAGAGGATTGGCCGAGTTGGCGCTTTTCCATGTTGGTCTCCTGTATGGGATGGCTCGGGTCAGCGGACCGGAAATTCGCCGGGTCGCGGTCACCCGGGCGGGTGGCCGCGATGGAAGACGATCAGCGCGCGCGGACCAGTCGGCCCGCGGTGGCGCCGGTGTACTGGCCATCCTCGAACGTCGATACACCCGAAACGAAGGTGTGCTTGTAGCCATCGACCCGCTGGACCAGACGGCGGCCATTCATCGGCAGGTCGTAGCGGACCTCGGGGATATGCAGCCGCAGGTTCTGGTAATCGATGACGTTGACGTCGGCTTTCATGCCTTCCTTCAACAGCCCGCGATCATGGAAGCCGAAGAAGCGCGCGGTGTCGTTGGTCTGACGTTTCACCAACATCTCCAGCGGCAACCGCGGCCCGCGGCTACGATCGCGCGCCCAATGGATCAGCATCCAACTGGGCACGCTGGCATCGACGATCGAGGAGCAATGCGCGCCACCGTCCGACAACCCCAGGATGGTGGTTTCATCCGAAAGCATCGTGTGAATGACGTCCAGATTGTCTTCGTTGTAGCCAACGATCGGGAAGAACAGGAAGCGGTCGGCGCCACCGGCGAGATAATCGTACGCCACCTCGTCCGGCGAGTGGTTCGACCGCGCGGCCATGGCGGCGATGCTGTCTTTTTCCTCCGGCTCATAGTTCGGCGGGTCGGCCATCGGGAACATGCGGCTCCAACTCGTGGTGATCCGCTGCCGGAACTGCGACAGCCGGTTCAGCAACTCCGCCGACGGGGCTTCGCTCAGAACCTGAGCCCGGAACGCGGGATCCTGCATGCGCTTCATTCGTTCCGCGACGGGAAGTTGCAATAACGCCTGGTAGCTCGGCCGGATGGAGAATGGATTGAGCGCCGTGTCGATGCCGAGCAACACGCCAACCGGGCGGCCGGCGATTTGCGCGGTCACCTGCGCTCCCTGAGCGCGTGCTTTATGTACACCGTCCATCAGCCGACGCCAACGCACCAGATCGGTGGGGCGATCGGTCAGCAGGAACCAGACGGGACGGCCGCTCTCCTGGCCGAACTTCGTCATCCATTTCAGTTCCTCGGCTTCATCGTCGAAGTCGCTGTTGACGCCGAAGGCGCCGTGATTGAGGCCGTTGAACGCGGTGCCGATTCCCAGCAGTTCCTCGACTTCCGAGTAGCGGCCAGGAACCATCTCTCCCGCCGGGGTCTTGTGGGAATTTGTGCGGGAGGTGGTGAAACCAAAGGCGCCAGCCTTGAGGCCCTGACGCACGGCGTCACGCATTTGCGCGATGTCGTCGCCGGTGGCCTTTTCACGGCGCACCGCGCGCTCCCCCATCACGTAAACGCGCAGCGGGTGATGCGGAATTTGCGCGGCGATATCGATCGCGCGCGGTTTCTGGTCCAGCGCGTCGAGATATTCGGGGAAGGTTTCCCAGTTCCACTTCAATCCGTCGGCGAGGGCGATGCCGGGGATTTCCTCGATCGACTCCATCATGCCGATCAGAGCGGAATGATCCGCTTTGCGAACGGGCGCGAAGCCGACACCGCAATTGCCGAACAGCACGGTGCTGACACCATGCCACGATGACGGCGCGAGTTCGGTGTCCCACATCGCCTGGCCATCGTAATGCGTGTGCACATCGACCCAGCCGGGTGTGACGAGCAATCCGTGCGCGTCGATCTCACGCTTTCCCGGGCCTATCTTGCCGCCAACCCGGGCGATCTTGCCGTCTTCCAGCGCGACATCGCCGGTGGTACTGGGCTGGCCGGAGCCATCGACGATGGTGCCGCCTCTGATCACGGTGTCATGCATTGACTTGCTCCTTGGGACTCATTTGTTGACGGCATGACAGACCCAACCTGGGCCAGGGTCAAGTTCAGCGGTCGCCGCCGAAAATGCCGCGCAGGATGGCTCCCGCCGCGCCGGCTTCGACGACCTGCGCGGTGCTCGCGGGTTCGCCTTTGCCCAGATAGGGCGCGAGGGCATGCGCCAGATTGGGCAGCGTCATCGTTTGCAGCCACACCCGTCCTGGGCCGGTCAGCCGCGCCAGGAAGATCCCGTCGCCGCCGAACATCAGGTTCTTGATGCCGCTGATGGTGGTAACTTCGAAACGAACGCTGTCCTCGAACATGCCGACGTGGCCGGGATGCACCAGTACGGTTTCGCCAGGTCGCAGGTCGTTGGCGACGATTTCACCGCCCAGTGCGACCCAGGCCTGACAGGCGCCGGACAAATGTTGCAGGATGAAACCTTCGCCGCCGAAAACGCCGGCGCCGAGGTTTTGTTGCAAAGCCGTACTCAGTTGCACGCCTTGCGTGGCGCAGAGGAAGCCGTGCCGGTGGATCAGGTAGCCGCGGTTGGGTTGCACATCGACCGGAACGATCTGACCGGGGATTTTAGGCGTGAACGCAACGCCACCTGGGCCGTTGTCGGCGATGAACTCGGTCATGAACAGGCCGCCGCCGGAGACCGCCCGGGTGAACGCGCCCCACAGGCCCGAGGATCCGGCCGTGGCGGTGGTGGTTGTCATCCGCACGTTTGGCGTCATCCACGCGAGTTCGCCTGGGGCGGCGATCACCATGTCGCCCGGATCGAGGCCGATTTGCAGGACTGGCAGAATGGAACCGGTGATTTCGGGACGCATGGGCAGTTCCTCCGATCAGGTGCCGCGGACCGAGAGTGCGTAACAGCACAGACGGCACCGGTCGAGGTTTGTCTCAATGTGTGTCCGGAACCAAATGGTGGGTTGGGACTGATCCGGAACGGTTCGAACCGCATTGACGCATCCGCGTGAATCCGCGTTCATCCCTTTCTTATCCGCGGTAGATTCCTTTGCTGATCCAAACGCGGGAGATTGGCCCATGGTAAGAATTCTACCGTGAATAAGAAGGGATGAACGCGGATGCTCGCAGATACTTTCGG
>Ga0182030_10024520_pt1 | contig 11073 bp, 8 predicted proteins | sample 812S3MmetaG_FD_121299 | JGI IMG/M metagenome (GOLD analysis project Ga0182030, IMG submission 121299) | Permafrost microbial communities from Stordalen Mire, Sweden - 812S3M metaG (Illumina Assembly) | ecosystem: Environmental > Terrestrial > Soil > Wetlands > Permafrost | place: Sweden... | reverse complement strand
TCGAGGGACTCGTTCAGCGTCGCTCGCACCTTGGCCCCGGCCCGGGTGCGCTCCATCAAGATGTCGGCGCTGAGGTTGCCGGCCACCGTCCCCTGGCGCCGCCACCACGGGTAGGTGCGCACCCGGCGCCACAGGCCTTCAATGACGGTGGCGTCGCGGTCCTCGGAGCTCTCTGAGGGAGATGCTGTGCGGCGGGCAAGGCAACGGGTGCCGGGCAACATGATCTGCACAACTGTTCGGGCCGCCAGTTCGTCGGTGGCCGCCAAACGGACCAGGCCGGCCAAGAGCTCGTCAGTGCGCCCCCTGTCCGCCTGGGCGTGGGCGAGCTCGACCATGGCTGCTGGGGTCAAGCCTCCAAGGCGCTCATCTGTCCCCCACCGCTCTGGCACCACCCGGGCGTCACTGCGTTGGGCCCACTCCATCTTCATCTGGTCCCAGATGTTGCTGTCCATTAGGTCCTCCTCCTCGTGGCGAGCAAGCCAAGGTTCGAGGAGGCCCTTCACAGGCCTTCTAACGGGCTCCTTCACACGGGCCAGGAGGTGTGAGAGAAATTGGGTAGGCCTGACCTTCGGTCTTTATTTCTGACTATTGTTCCGAACTGTGGTAGTCGTCTCCTTCGGTTAGGTCGGTACGACTGGTGGGCGACGTCGCCGCCCGCTCCCCGCTGACGTGGCCGGTGGCATCGCTGAGGGACGCTGGACCGCCCGGTGCCCGAGGCTCCGGCGTCGGGCCAACGCCAGGAGCAGCTACTTACGTCACAGCACTTCACAGTGGCATCTACCAGGCCAAGCAGATGTCGTGTTAGGAAATGGTCGGATCACCGTTCAGACCGAGTCGCCTGAGATGTCAGGTCTCTTAGTAGGACAGACGGTCATGCTGATGTTATTGAAGTTAGGTCGGAGCTGTAGTCGGGCGACTGTTCTGAACTACGGTATGAACATGACCGTCGTTCCCACAGCCCTTTCGGAGGGAGGCCAGCCCGGCGGGCGCCCCGGCCGCGTGGTCAAGGTGGGCATCAGCATCCCGCAGAACTTGGCCAGTGCTGTCGATGCCGAACTCGCGTTGAGCCCCGGGACGACCAAGAGCGCCTTCTTCGCCGATGCCGTGCGGCGCCTGCTGACGGCCCGGTCCGACGCTCGCTTGGCCGGCCAGGCAGCGCTGCTCGACGACGGCGACGTAGAGGACGCGGCCTTTGAGGCACTGCGTTGAGAGGCGAGATCTACTGGGCTGCCGTCGACCCCGATAGGCCCACGCGCCCCGTGTGCGTGGTGCAGGCCGACAGCTTGAACAGTTCGGCTCCCACCCTTATCGTCCTCCCACTGGTCCCGGCCGCTCCACGGGCGGGCTGGCCTCTCACGCTCGAGGTCCCGGCCGGTACCGCCGGTTTCGAAGCCGCTACGTGGCTACAGCTCACCAAACCGCTGACTATCGCCCGGGACGGGCTCAAGGAGCGAGTAGGGGTACTCCCGGCCGAGTTCTTGGACCGCTTAGACCAAGGCCTGCGAGTCGTCCTGTCCTTGGCGTAACCCGACCTGGTGCTTTCGCCACCCGGCTCCATGACTTATATGGTATAACATAAAGGTCATGACTTGGGAGGTCGAGACTGAGCCTGAGGTCACCGATTGGTACCTCGGCCTCTCCGGTGATGACCGGGACGTGGTGGCTGAACGCATCGACCTACTGGCAAATCTTGGCCACATGCTGCGGATGCCACACGTCCGGCCGCTCGGGAGAGGCCTGGTTGAACTGCGCTTCGACATGTCCCGCCGGTCGTGGAGGATCACCTACTGGCATCGCACCGATGGAGTGATCGTCCTGCTCACGGTGTTCCACAAGCGGAGGGACAACGAGGCCAGAGAGGTCGACCGGGCACGTAGAGCCCTCGAAGCCTGCCAGACCGGCCACATATGACTACGACAAAGAAAGGAGCAACGCCCATGCGGTTCAAGGACCTTGACGAACTCGCCCGCAAGGACGAGACCCCCGAGGAGCGGACGCACCACGACCAGCGCCGCTCCGAGCTGCGCGCCGCCCTTTACGCCGGCATCGCGATCCGTGACGCACGCGAGGAGGCGGGCCTGTCCCAAACCGAGTTGGCGGCTCGCATCGGGATCGCCCAGTCGGCGCTGTCGCGGATCGAGGCGGGGCGGGCGAACCTGACCCTTGGCACCTTGCAGCGCGTCACTGACGCCCTTGGGGTCTCGTTACGACTCGGGGTGGGATCACACGAGGTAGCGATCCCAGCGGCCTGAGGGCCCGTCGTGTCTGACCTTTGGCGTAAAGCGCAAAGCCTGAGCGGGTGGATGCCACTGGCCGGTGGGAATGACTGCTCCAACTGGCCCCGTCGGGCTGTTCAGCACGGGCGATGGTGGGCGGTCCTGGGAGGCCCAGGGCGCCGCGTTGCCGGGCGCCCGCACCGGTAGTGGTTACCGTGCCCTCGCCTTCAGCACCGCCACGAACGTTTGAGCCTCGGCCGTCAGGCCTGAAGCGGTCGAGCTTTGCGCCCCCTAACCAGCCCCATCCAGTCCCAAGGGACGGCAAACGTCCGCGCACCAGCCGGTAACGTCCGCCAAGAGCTCGGCCCAAAAAGCCTCCTCGAAGACCGCTACGCCCGCGTCGCGCATGGCTGGTACCAGCTCTTCATCCCAGGCCACCCTGGCGGGCAATCGGTCCCGGCGGAGCGGTTCGTGGGACCCTCCCGATTTGAGGCCAGCAATGTAGTCGGCAGCTCCCATGCGCCAGGGCAGTGAGCCGGGCGCTGCCGCAAGGACTGCGGCCGCGTGCGCCAGCCCTGCGTCGTCGAAGTCAGCCCTCACGCGCAGGGCCCAACCGGATTGGGCCAGACGTCGCAAGGCTGCGACCTCGGTACGCGACGGCGTCCCGGACATGCAGATGACGTGCGCGCCCGGGGCGGCAGCGGCCGCCGCCCCCAGTACCGATGGGTTCTCGGTCACAAAGGCGACCGTCCCATCGCCCGCAGGCCACTCGCAGTTCGCCAGCACGCGTGGCGGGACGGTCACTGGAGCGCCGCAGGGCACAGCCCAGCCCCGGGGCACGAGGTTGACGGTGGTCAACCCCCCGACTATGTCGTCGTAGAGGACTCCCACTGCGGCCCAGGCGGCGCGGGGCCGTGCGCCCTCAGGCACCCGCCCAGTGACACTCAGGAAGGCCCGGCAGAACCCGGCCACTGGTTGGCCGTCGTCGAGGTCGTGGGGAAAGCCAGTGGCCTGCTGCGCCAAGACCCGGCGATCGACGGCGGGCCCGCCGGGCGGTGGTAACCGGACGAGGACGGCGGCACCGCGCTCAAGGATCTCAGGTGCGACAAGCAACTTCGTGATCCAGCCTCGTTGGCGCAAAGCCACCCAGACTTGGTCTCCGGATGCCTCAGGGAGCACGTCTTTGCACCGGGCTCGAAGTTCGGTTTCGGCCTCGGCCCGAGCTGCACGAGCCGTTGCTCTAACGGCAAGGCGTCGGCCTACTGCATGCGCCGCCACCGCCCCCGGCGACGCCGGCGCAGTCACCGTGGCCAGCTTGGCCAGGTCGATGCTACGGCGGCCACCTGGGCTGAGCTTGCCACCGATCAAGGCCGTCGCCGCTGCCCGCTCCATTGCGCCCGGAGGAGCGGTGACCGTCGCCTGGCCTGAGGTCAGGTCAGGGTCGCCGCGCCTGTCGGCCAAAAGAGCAAGCTGCTCCCACAACCACGCGGTGCCCGGCTCGATGAAAACAGGCAGCTGGGCGTCACGACACGAACCGTCACAGAAAGGACAGTCGGTCAACTTTCGTGTCCCTCGCCCGGCAGCAATGTTAGGCCCCGCACCATCATGGGGAACGCCACCACCGTGCCGTTGCTGGCCCCCTCGAGGTCGTGGGCATCGACCCCGTCCCAAGCACCCGGGGCCCCGTCCCATTCGTGTGACGTAGCGATCAGGTCCAGGTCCAGCTGTGCGATGTAACGGGCGAGGCCCTCCAAGCCGGTACCGTCGACTGCGATCGGGACCTCGTCAAGGGCGGCCAAGCGGAGGGCCGACTCGCCCAGGCGGTCATATGCCGCGGCCACCGCGGCCAGCATCGGGCTGAGGACCACCAGGTGCCGTTCGCCGTTGGAAAGCCCCGTACGGGGGCTCCAGCGCCTGGGCTCTTCACCAGGACGCGTCACCAGGTAGTCGACGTGTACCCACGCCTTGATGTCAACGGCGTCGGTTACGCGGGCGACCATGTCGTCCCCGCCGGCGCCAGCGATCAAGGACTGAAGTGCCCTGCCCACGTCGTCTCGGGCCGGGCCGGGGCGCAGCCCGTCGCCCGTCTTGCAGACGTGCTCGTAAACGAGCCGCTGAGCTTCGGAGAGGTCGTCACGTACCCCGATGCGGACAGCTACCGTGATGCCGGACGACGACGACGACGAGCGCATCTTGCGGTTCACTGCCGCCTTCCAGTCCTCCAGGCTCACCCAGGCCCGTTTGATGGCCCGGGGTAACTGCCCCACGACGAAGGCTTGAAGGGCCTCCTCGTCCTTCCTGCGCAGGGCGGCCTCGGCTGCTTCGGCGCGCCGGAGGGCTTCGGCGGCGGCAGCCCCCGGGGCGAACACGGCGTCGCGGTAGGTAAACACGTACGTCTCGACGAGGCGGTGCTCCTCGCCTGGGTCGAGGGACCAAACGCCCGCCAGTTCTGCTCGGACGGCGTCGGCCTTCTCCCGAACTGTGCGACGTGCCGCCGTCGGCCGTTTGAGTACCGCTGCGGTCACCTGTTCTACCAGTGCCTCGTCTGCCCCTTCTAGGGGGTCCCCCAGGACGGCGTCTACCACCCCGGGTAGGGCCAGCAAGCCGCGCAGGTCTCCCATCGCCTTTGCTTGGGTAGGCTCGGCCTCTGCCAGGTCCCGCCGGGCGGTTTCGCGCCGTTCTTGGGTACGGCCCACGTCGCCGGAAGCCTTCTCCACGTCCCGGCCGGCTGCGGTCTGTTGCTTCTCCAAACCGTCTATCCGGGAGAGGGCGGCTTGGCGCTGCTCGACGACCTCCGCCGCGGCCATGCCCGACAGTTCCCTCAACTTGTCGAGCTCAGCGTTGAGCGCACCAAGGTGCTCCGCGGCACGCCTGGCGGCGTCGGCCCGCTCCCCTAAGACGTCGTCGTCGGGTATAGCCAGGTCTTCGAGGAGCCCGGCCAGCCGGGGCACGAGGCCCATGAGCCGCTTGGTGGCACCACGTAGTTCGCCCGACGAGTAGGCGGCTGCTGTTGCCCGGCTGTCGAGCTGGGCCACGTCCGGCGCGAAGCCATCGGCCACCACCGCCGCCACCCACTTGCGTTGCTTCTGGTCAGCCTCGAACTGCAGGCGGTTGGCCTGGTCCTCTGCCTTGGCCGTCCCGGCCGAGGCCCGCTCAGCGTTGCCGACCGCAGCTGCCCGGCTCGATTCGGCGTCGCGGAGCTGGTGTAGCGCCGGGAAGTCCCTGCCATGGGCACGGACCGAGCATGCCTCGTCGTCCTGCGCGCCGGCGCGAGCGTGGAGGCCCTCAGCCTGGGCCTCAGCGCCAGCAGCTTGTGCATCCAGTTCATCGGCACGCTCCAGGGCCGCCTCGCGCCGGCGCCGGGCGCCGACGAAGCTCGTACGCTTGCGCAACGAAGGGTCGCTCGCCTCGGGCACCCTTGCCGTGGCCACCCCGGCCCGGAACGACCCGTCGGCACATACGACGAACGCGTTTCTTGGCTCTTGCGAGCTGGGCCCCAGGCTTGCCTGCCAGGCGATCCGAGCCAGCACATCGACCGCCGGACCGGCCAGAGGGTGCCCCGGAGCGGCTCGGAGGACCGCCCCCAGGTTTGGCGAAGCCACCGGCCCGATTGCTGAAACGGCCCAAGACGCCGTGCTGATCCCATCGGGCGAGAGCGTTGCCCCGAGCAGCCCCGACGCCACCAGCACCGCTTCGACCGTGTCCCGTAGCTGGTCGCCGGTGCCCTCGGCCCACTCCAGAGCAGAACCGAAAGCTGCCGTGTCGTCGGCCTCGCCCGCCCAGGCAGGCCTGGGAAGAGGGAGCAGGACGTTGCTGGACCGGATGCGCCCGGCCTCGTCGCGCGCCTGGCTGGCTTCGGCCAAGCGGCCCTCAGCTTCCTGGCGCAGTTGCCGGGCAATTGTCTCATGCTCGGCGGCGGTCCTCTGGGCCCAGTCACCGGCTTGTTCCCGCCAGTCTTCGAGGTCGGGGAGGACTGTGGCGGGGTCGTCCCAGGCCAGGTCCTGCAGCTCCTCGAGCGTCAGGTCGGGGTCGGTGACGCCCTCGGACAACCACTGCGCGGCCTGAGGGCGTAGGCCGGCAGCCACCGCGCCTGCCTTGTCAGCCCGTTCCCGGGCCTCGCGGCCCAGCCGGTCGGCCTCTTCTGCCTGGCGTGCCGCCTCCTGGCGGGAAGCCGTGGCCGCGGAGAGAGAGCTGTCGACCTCGACGCGTCCCTTCAAGTGGAGCCGGGCTCGGTCGCACTCGCCTTGGAGCGCCCTGGCCCGCTGCTCCCAGGCCTTACCCGCAGCGTCGAGCAACCCGAGGTCGGCGCTCAACACCAGAACGGGGCCGGGGTCGATGTCGCGCGCGGCGATGCTGACCACAGGGCGGTCCCGCCGGCTCAGTACCGGCCAGACTGGCGCCGGGACCCCCGGCGCAGCCCCTTCGGCGTCGCCCAACGTCGCCGCCAGGTCCTCTAGCACCGAGCCCGCCTGCTTCTCATGGCTGCGCCGGAGAGCCGCCGAGTTGCCTACCTGGGCGACCAGCGCCAACCATGCAGTGTCGGCCTCCTTTTGCCTAGCCGCCACCCCATCGGCCAGCGCGTCGAGCCGCTGTGCCTGTTCGTACTCGGGGCGCTCCTCGATAGCCCGCAGCTCCCCTTTGGCCCTGGCGAGCTCTTGGCCCAGCTGCTCGCGCCGTCGTTCGGCCTCGGTAGCGGCCGAGCGTGCCGTTACGAAGGCGTTCTCCGCCGTCGCCAGTTGGGACCGCATCGTGCTGACGTGCTCGAGAGCATCCCCGGCTGCGCCCACCAGGTCCCCGGCTACGTCCACAACGTGGCCCGTCCAGGTCTCGGCGAACTCGCGGATCACCGTGGCCGCGTTCTCGTCGGTGCGGAAGGCTTCGCGCGTGGCCGCCGAGGCGGACAGGGCTTCAGCCGTGCTCGCAATGACGTCGCGGTCCACGCCAGGTAGGGCGTCGAGCAAGAAGTCCGCCGCGGCCTCGGGCCCCACTTCTCCGAGGAGCGCAGGGTTGCGCAGGAACCGGACCCGCTGGGCGAGGTCGGACATGTCCTCGGGGCCGGCGCTAAAGAGCCGGCCGGCGAGGTCGCGAACGTAGTCGTCGGGCTCCTCGAAGACCTGGCCGCCCAGCGCCACCACTGCGGCCTGGAACTCCGCTTTGACCAGATTGGCGCGCTGAGGCCCCCACAGCTCGAGGTCGCGCAGCGGCCGCCCGGGGACGAAGAACGGGTCCGCGACTACCTGGGGGCTCGATTGCTCCGAGTAGTTGAGCCGTACCCCGTACGAGCACGACTGGGGCTGCTCTCCCGGGGGCTCGAATGTCAGCCAGGCGTAGCCGGTCCTGCGTCTACCGGTGGCGCCGGCCCGCATCAAACCCGGGAGGCTGGTCGGCCTCCCCCTGCCCGCGGTGAGGAGCCGCGCATTGAGATCGAGCAAGTAAGGCCACAATGCCTCGAGCGCGGTCGTCTTGCCCGTGCCGTTCGGGCCCCGTAACAGCAGGCGCCCAGAACGGGCCGGCAACTCCAGGTCCCCGAAGTGCCAGACATTGCTCAAGCCGGCACCGACGAGGCGCCAACGACGGCCGAACCGGCCAATGTCGCCGCCCGGCGGGAGCTTGGTTTCAGGAAGGGTCAGGCTCATCGGTTCCTCCAAAGTCAAAAGTGGGCGGTACGGCGGCCGCGGTTCGCCTGCGCTTGGTCGGGCGCGACGGCCCAGCCGTGCTCCGCCAGCGTGCGGTGACCGGGGCAAACAGCCAGTCGCCCGTGCTGGGGTCGAGGCGCACCAGGTCGAGGCCCGTCAACAGGCCGACGACTGCGTCCCTCAGCAGCCCGGTGGGGTCGTCGACCAGCTCTGCCCGCCAGCCGCCGGCACCTACCGTGGCTGCATCGGCCAGCTCGGTGAGCTTGGCGCCTACGCCCACGTCCGACGCGCGGTGCCAGCCCGGACCAGGGCCCGCCCCCTCGTCTGCGTTGTCCTGTGCCCATTCGATGATCAGGTAAGCGGCGTGGGCGGCCGTGCCGGTGCCGGGGAACGTCAGCGGCCCGAGCTCGGACGGGAAGCGGAAGGCCTCGTCCGGGACCACGAACGCCGCACCTTCTGCCCTCCGCTCAAGGTGCAGGCCGAACGCTTCGGCCAGCGGGGCGCCGTCGTCGGTACGGACGCGCCGGCTCATCCAGTCGGCTTCGTCGGCGTCGAGGTCCACCGTGTGCACCACGGTGTCGTCGACTAGGCGCCGTCTCATGCGCCGGGCCACGTCGGGCTCGCGGGTCACCGTCGCCAGCCATGCCTCGGGGTCGCTCACCGGGTCGGCCGCACCGTAGTGGCCGATCACGTGGAGCAAGCGCGCATGGTGCACCTCGATGAGCACCTGGGGGTCTTCGTCGTGTAGGTAGTCCTCGACGTCGCCGTCGACCTCGACGATGGCTCCGCGCTGAGTCAACATGCGGATGGCGCCGACGATGGCGCGTCGTTCGGGCTGGCTGCCGCTGGAGGCGACCCCGGCGTCGGCCGCTGCTGTCCGCGCTGCCCCCACAAGAGCTCCGAGGCTGACCTTGCGCCCGAGGGTCTCCGCTCCGGCGACTAGGAGGAAGAACCACTGCAGGGTCTGAGGGCCAGGCCCGCCGGCCGCAAAGGCGCCGAGGCGCGCCGGAGGCGTCTTGAACAGGCGCACCAGGTCCCTGTCGGCGTACAGCGGCCAGCCGAGCCGTCCGAAAAGGTCCCTCAGTGCTGGGTAGTTGCGTAGCACGGCGGCAATGTCCTCGTCGTCGCGCCCGGCCACCAGCCAGGGCCGGCGCATAAGCAGCCTCGCCGCAGCCGCCACCTCGAGGCCGGCCTCGGGTGACCATGCCTTGCGTCGCCGCTCAATGCCGTCACCGGGTGCTAGCGACGTGCCGTTGAGGGAGCTCATGCCACCCCCTCCACCATGGCGACCAGCTCGACGACCTCAGCCGTAGCAGCAGCGGCGGCATCTTCCCCGTCCTGCTCGTCGGGGCCCACGACCGAGGCCGCCCAGGCGCCGGCGGCCAGCACGAGCTCCCCGGGCCGGTGGAAGAAGACAGCCCGGCCGGGTGCCCACACCCGCCAGGACGCCGTCCGGACGGCCGGGTGGCGGCTATTGGCGCGCAAGAGGGTGCAGGCAACACCGTCCCTGGCCCCGGTCCGGCGACCCGAGACGTCCGTACCCCTTACGGCAACTAACAAGGCAGCCAGAGCGGCATGCCCCGCCTTCTCCGAGAGCATCGCGCCCGGGGCCGCGCCCAGCACTTCGGCAACGGCGCACGCGTGTTCCTCGCGGCGCCTCTCCCGCCGGGCTTCGACCTCTGCCCGGGCAGCGGTGTCGTCGGGAGCCGCCGGTGCCCGGCCAGGTGCCCCTCTCCGTCCGCTCAGGCGAACGAGCTCGGGGATGGCCACAGCCGGCCCGGCGGACCATGCCGGGCTCCTCGCCATGGCCTCGTCGTCGGCCGCGCCGGACAGTTTCCGCCAAGGATGGTCGCCCAGGGCGGCTAGGGCGATCGCGCCCCCCAGGTCTGGATCGGCACATGCGGCGGCCAAGGCCAAGGCGCGGGCCCGGCTGGTTGCCGCGCCGGCGGAAGTGTGCAGGCGACGGAGGTTGGCGTGCATCCCCGGCAGCGCCTGGATGAGCCTCATAGCGAACCGAGCCGCCCGGCCGTTCGACGGGTCGAACCAGCTGGCGAGGCCCTCCCAGTCGCCTAAGCGGCCGCCTCGGGAAGCCTGGAGGGCGCCGCGCTCGATGAGGCCACGAGCCTCAGAGGCGGTGACCGCAGCTTCGGCCAGGTCGGCGAAACTCCCTCGGAGCTGTCCGAGCACGGCCCAGGCGAGCTCAGACCCGTCCGAGAGCACCATGGCCACCCGCGTGGCGTAGTCGACGAGCAGGCTCCGGAGCTCCGCGGCATCCGTCTGGTTGAGGTCGTAGCGGTCCGCGAGTGTGGCCAACGTGTCTTCGGCTCCGATGAGCGCGGCGTCGAGGTCGTCGTGGCTGACAAAGATGACGCCGACCGCCTCGGCCACGTCCGGGGCCGTGCCGTCGCGTAGGGCTTCCAGGGACCGCACGACTCGGTTCAGCCCGGCCAGGGGGATCTCTCGGACCACGGGCGTTGGTAGCAGGACCGTGCGATAGAAGCGCTGCACCTGGCGGCCAGCCAGAGTGGCGGTATAGCGCCAGTTGCGAGCGAGCAGGTCGGCGTGGCGCCGTACGCGAGAGCTGTCAGTCGTGGCATGCACAGCGTGCCAGCGGCGCAGCATCTCGAGCCGGTCCTCGACCACCGCGGCCTCGAGCGGGTGGTCGTTCGCCGTCAGAGCCCGAGTCAGCTCCGCCGGGCTGAGGTCGGTGACCGACGACTCGAGTACGTCCATGATCGCCACGTAGTCTTCGGCATAGGTCGCCACCAGATAGGCGACAACGGTCCGGGGGTCGCCCTCGTTGGCAACCAGCGACGGCTCGTCGACCATGGGGCTGATAGTGCCCCGGTCGTCAGGTCCGGCAGTTGGCCCCAGCTCGACCGTTTCGCGTTGGCCCGGCCCGGGCCGGGGCGCCGGCCGGGGAAGGGTGGCTCCTCGTGTGCCCTCTTCGGCGAAGATGGGCGACACCATAGCGACCCGGTGTGACCGTTACCGAAGGAAGTCTTGGACATGTCCGGCCTTGGGGGGCTGGGGCAACGGGGCTGCCCGCCGGGCTCTCCCAGCAGACGGGCATGGCCCGGCCGTCCCTGCACCTGTGTACCCTCTACCGCCAGCGGGCCGAGCCGCAGATGGGACCGGACGCACCATCGGCCAGGAGCTCGGCCGGCCGACAGGGATACCTCTGGGAATATGACGGCCACCTACGTCCCTCCCGAGCCAAG
>Ga0182030_10024519_pt1 | contig 11073 bp, 25 predicted proteins | sample 812S3MmetaG_FD_121299 | JGI IMG/M metagenome (GOLD analysis project Ga0182030, IMG submission 121299) | Permafrost microbial communities from Stordalen Mire, Sweden - 812S3M metaG (Illumina Assembly) | ecosystem: Environmental > Terrestrial > Soil > Wetlands > Permafrost | place: Sweden... | reverse complement strand
GAAGAGTTCATTACTGACGCGAAAGAGCCGCTATCGACGTGGGAGATTCACTTGGCGCGGGTAGGCATGAACTTTCTTCGCGACGCTCTTTTGGATTCTCTGGCAGACAAGGGGGAGTGATGAATGACGAGCGATTGATTTCGCGAAAAGCGACACTCAAATTGCTCGAAGATTTGCATGACAGTGAAGCGACTGGTGCGCTTGCTACTGCCGCATTATGGGAGGCGATTCAAAGGGTTCGTGCATTGCCAATTCAATGGACTGAATCTTCACTCGCTCCGAAGGAATTTCACAAAGTCATTGACACTTTGGAACATGAGGAACCATGCAATTGTGGTGATGTCAGACTGCCAAATGGTGCTAGCTCTTCCGTGCTTCGCATTGTGCAGAAACTGGCAAATGCGTTGAAAAATTTGCAAGAAAAGGAAGCACGTCATGTATAAAGATGATATAGTAATTCTGCTGGAGGTTGCAGGTTCGAATCCTGTCGTCTCGGTGAATTTGGGAATTGCATGACGAAGTGCTCTGTTCGAGCGGACGCGTAGCGAATGCGAGAGTAAGCGCGCTTACTGCCCACTTCGTCGTGGCTCAAGGACCTCGGACGTAGCTCAATTGGCAGAGCACCAGGTTTGGCCTCGTAGTTCAGCGGTTAGAACGCCAGCTTGTCAAGTTGGTAGTCGGGAGTTCAAATCTCCCCGAGGTCGCGGAGTATAGCAAGTAGTTTGAGACCCATAGATAGAAGTTGACGACTCGTCGGTAGTGGGGTAGGGCGAAAGCGTAGGTTTAGTCACCTGTATTCCGGTTGTTTTGTAATGCTCAGTTGGCACGGGCAGCCTGGAGGTACACCAGGTGGTTCGAGGGTTCGAATCCCTCCAGAGCAACGACGAAAGGACATATATGCAGAACATCATCCGAAGTATCAAGGCATTCGACGAGGCACTCGCGCAGTTTCACGAAGACTACGAGGTCTGGTTCGATGACGGTAATCCTGCCGGTCGAATTATCTCCTGGCGAGGCATTTACGCCGAGGCGAGTCTCGACCACGGCCACATTCCTCAGACTCCGGACAGTGGTCGCCCCAACGTCGCGACTGTCAAGAAACTTCGGGCGCAAATCCAGGACCTCTACAACGGTTCGACTCTCGAAGGCTACAAGGGCGGCGAATTCCATATGTGGGAGCACACTGGCATCTGGGCAGACGAGTACGGTATGGCGAGTGAGTACGCCATCATGTCGCTCACTTTCGACTTCGACAAGGCGCGAGTTATTGTGAACAGAATCGACCTTGGATGAGCGACATCTTTGTTTTTAACAAAGCAACTGCATTTTTCAATCGAGCAACACAACCAAAGAAAGAGAAGATACAAGATGGCAAAGACAGTTGAATTGAAGCGCGACCCGGTCGCAACTGACGCAAAGAATGTCGTTCTGGGAGACCGGTACACGGACAGTGTCACGGACATCAGTGGAGTGGCGATTATCGTCTACATTCATCTCACTGGATGCGACCAGGTCTGTCTCAGTTACGTCGCGAAGGACGAGCAGAAGTACATCACGGTCGACGCGACTCGACTCAAGGAACTTCAGCTTCCTGACGACAAGCCAGCCAGACGTGGCGCAGGTGGTCCAGGCGAAATGCCGATTCGAGTTCCTCAGTAGTCATGAACGAGAAGCGTTGGGAAGACTTTGAAAAGTCACTCTCTGAAGACTGGCAACAACCGACAATTGTCGGCATGGTCATCGAGAGGATGCAGAGATTGGGCTGGGGAATTGTCTATCCCGAGGACTGGCCCAATCTCTGTGTACGTTGCAGAACTCTCATCGAGCCTGAAACAGTCCACAACATGTTCAACGGCAACCAGATGTTCGCTTGTGTCATTGAGAAAGACTTGTGCAATTGCTGTTGTCATGACTTCGGTGGAGGACCAATTCACCGCGGTAAGAAATGTCGCTGCAATGGCGGCGAAGGATACGAAGACCACTATCTGTCTGGAGGAATGGGACATGCGATTAACTGAGGAACAATTGCACAATTTGTTGCAACAGTCACTTGATGAAGGTGACCCAATCAATTGGCCTGGGAAATTCATTGTCAAGATTCTCGACGCGCAAAGTAAGGAAGAAACTCCTGACGAATTGCTAAAAGCACTGGGAGAACTGGTCGATAGCATTTCAGGTACGGTCAACGCACTCGGAAAAGTCGCGAAGATTCAGCGTGATACTGAACGAATTATGCGCGGTCAGGCAATGGACACCAAAGAAGTCAATGAGCACTTCGCAGCCAAAGATGAAGAAATCGCTCGACTTCGTGAAATCATCGTCCGAGCACGACTCGGCGTTCATCCGATTGCGAAGTTCCGTGTCGATGCAGAAGAAGTTCGAGACATTCTCGATGAGATGTATTGGGAAAGGCAAACATGAATTCAAATGAAGAACGTCGAGTCAAGGCACTCGAATTGGCCTTAGGGTCAATGTCCGCGTACAACGAGACAGTCAATAAAGACCATTTGGAATTAGTGAATCGAGCGGAGAAGTTTGACGAGTTTCTTCGTTCGGACAATGTGGAGACTCAAGTTGCTATCGTGATGACGGGTGAGCAACTGCAAGAGCATTTCAAGACTCGCGTCTCGCATCATTTTCAGCGCGCCGAGACGTACAAGTCTCAAGCAGATGCACTCGAATTAGAACAAGATGCGACTGACCAGACAATGAGTAACAATCCAGTCATGTCTCTTCGTGACAGCGAACGTCGTCACCGTCAACGCCACGACTACTTCAAGTTCTTGGAGGACTACATTTCTATAGGCAAGACGTATCAACTCGCTGAGAATGACATCTCACGTTTGGAGTTGACGAATTGAGCATTGATTTCATCATCAAAGTGAAAAGTTCTTAAAGAATTGCGCTGTTCTTTGTAAAAACGTGTTATAATTATTCTATGGCGCAAGGACAAAGGACAGGAGTTGAGTCATGACATTGAAGCGCGGGGTCGAGTACACCGATCAGGAACTCATCACTGCCGAGCATCGTCCTGGCGACCAGGGCCTTCGGAACTACCAAGCAGTGTACGCCAATGGCGACATCAAGACGTTTGCAGCGCAGACACTCGACGATGCAGTCGTCATCGCGCGAGAAGTCGGAGGCCGGTTCATCAATTCCAGACTGGATTGGTGCCGCTGGATTCGGGAAACAAAGGAGAAAAATGACGGATGAACAGACCAAGCCCGAAGTGTGGTTGGGCGATTTGGACGGACCGGAGGGCAACGCGTTCTCCATCCTTGGCAAGTGCAAGAAGGCACTTGACGGGGCTGGGTTGGACTCGCAAGCATTTTGGGACGAAGCCACCAGCGATGACTACACTCAAGTGCTCAAGACGGCGCACAAGTATTGCGACGTCCAGGACCACTCACTCGAGGAGTTGTAATGACGACGAAAATCTCAAAGAAAGTTACCGTCAACATTCCAACTCCCGAGTTGGAAAAGCAACATGACGTCATTGAGAGTGGCGCAAGCCAAACGCTCACTGATTTCTACGACTGGCTCTGCGAGAAGGGTTTTGTCATCGCCGAGTACGTCAAGTTCGAGGAATATCGCGACAAGCAACTTGTGCCGACGTTCGTTCGGCCTGAGAAGTTGTTCGCAGACTTCTTCGACATCGATTTGGACAAAATCGAATCAGAACGCCGAGCGATACTTGAGGTATTGCGAGAAAGCTAACATGTCGTGTAAAGACATGTTATAATTGACATGTAGGGAAAGGACAAAAGATGGGTAGAGCAAAAGCAATTGGGTTCACTGGAACTCAGCAAGGCATGACACCGGAGCAAACTGACCGGTTGTTCATCCGAATTCGCGATCGCGTGTCGCATGTTGACACTCCGGCAGCGCACCACGGTGACTGTGTCGGGGCGGATGCAGAATTCGACGCAATCGCGCGTCAGTTCAAGTGCAAAATGGTGATTCATCCGCCGCTTAACACCGCTAAGGAGGCGTTCTGCTTCCAAGAAGGCGACACTTCGTGGCCGCCTCTCGATTACATCGCACGAAATCATCAAATCGTTGACTTGTGCGACGTCTTGTACGCCGCTCCTGCTGGATTTGAAGAGGAACTTCGTTCCGGAACTTGGTCGACAATCCGGTATGCGTGCAAAGTCGGGCGTGAGACCATCATCATCTGGCCTGACGGTCTGGTGACGAACATCGAGGCGAACGCGAAGGACTATGACACTCTTCCTCAGTTCACTCACGTTGATTCGCGCAGCAAGAAGGTCGCCAATTCCATGGAGTTGCAGCAGTGAGGTTCGCAATCGTCATCAATGACCCTGGCACTTCAATCAATGGTCTGCCTGAGGGAGTACCGCACACATACGTCGTCGGGCCGTTTGCTTCGAGTGAGCAAGCTTCGGAGTACGCCTCTGGCAGCGAACTTGCCCTTGGCGCGTTCACAACTGAGGTCGCTGAACTTGAGAGTCCTCTCGGTGGAGACCGCACGATTGACCGTACTGAACTCGAGCACTACGCAAGTGAACTTCGCATGGCGGAAGCAACAATACGTGAGCAACTTGCTGTGCTTCAGCGCATTCGAGGTTCGCATCGACGCAATACTGGCAGCATTGACGTGTGCATTGATGACCGCCAAGCATGGCCATGTCGGACAGTTCGCTGGCTCAACGGGGAGCTAGCGTGAGATGGCCTTGGCAACCAAAGTTGCCTGAGGAACTTGCCGCACCTGCGCCAAGACCAACCCCAAAGACTCCAGAGCAACTGTGGAAAGAGCACGAGGAGTACCGAAATCGAGTTGCGGACGCTCTAAGACGACGATGTCGATGTAGTCATTCAGCGTTTGAGCATCCCAAGCAGAAACGACAAATGCGAGCGTTTCCGCCGGGCCAAATTCACATGGTTCCGTCTCATGAATCAATTTGTAATGGAATGATTCAAATTGGTGACACAAATCAATATCGTCCGTGTGACTGTCCAGTGTATTTAGAGCTCGGTGTGAGAACGTATGACCGTCCACCGGACCCGCATGTACGCGGCGCATATCAATCCAACTATCCTCGAGGACATCGTGTTGAAGACGTGACTATCTCTGGTAGACCGGGGAGTGCTACAACAGTTTGCAACGTGTGCAGACTCCCAGTAAAATGGATTAGTAGGACAGGCGGTATGCGCAATGGCGAGAAGGGCTATTGGCAACACGAAAGAGCGACGAGATGACAACACCTATGCTTTGCAAGAATTGCGGCGATGAAATTACTGGAGACACTGACATCGGTGTCCCGTATGTTCACGTCTGGTGGAGGTTGTTGAACGTGCCGGAGGAGTTCGGGAAGAACTGCCTCATCTCATCATGGATTCGTCATCACGGTGGCGAGATTCCAGCAATCGAATTGATTAGCAGTGCAGAACCCGAGGAGGACAATGACCAGAGCGAGTAACGACGGAGCAGTGCAAGGAGTCACGGCAGGCGACGCCCTCAAGGTCATTCTCGGCGGCCAAAGCGAAGACGACCAGGTACATGTGTACCCTGAGGAATTCGCTCGTCAAATTCGAGAAGCGCCGCCGGAGCCTTGGGTCGGTGATGATGCGTACAGCATGTGCGCCAACTATCTCGCTCGCCAGATTCTTGAGTGGTTAGAAGAGGACTTGACTCGACTCAATGACCCAGTCGACAATGCATATGAGCCCTGGGAAGTTGACGAAAATGGTGAACGCAATTGGAACGTTCGACCAGCAGTCACCATTCAAGGTTGGTCGGAGCGCATGAAGGAAGACGGACGTTTTCCAAACGGCATGTTCGGTTGTACTGGTTTTCAGTGGGGTTGGGCGTGCAACGCCGCAAGAGCGATTCTCGATGCTCCTCCAGTTCCGAATCCAGCAATCATCACGATTGGTGGCGATGACTGAGGAAGACAATTCTGAAGTGTACGATGATTCTGTCTTTGCGGCGTTCAATCACAATCGTGTTGTGAGATATGCATTTACTACAGCTCTCACGATTACTCGGCCGATGTTCGAGATAGCTATGGAGCGATACTTGAATGAACAGCATGTACGTCCCGCTCCGCGCACTGTCTTCAATTCGCTTGACTTGTGGGAGCATGTTGACGCCACTCCGCACAAATTCGTTGATAAGACGATTGACACTGCGCCAAAACGGACGACACGAGTTGACGGTCGAGGTCTCATCAAACCAAGGAGTGCAATCACTGACATTCTGGAGGCTGACTGATGCACTTCGTTTGGCAAGTTTCTGTGAGCATCTTCGGGGCCGTGTGGAGCTACTGCGCTTGGCGAGGCGTCAAAGAGTACTGGCATCAGTTTCGGATGTGGGAACTTCATCGGCAGCATCCCGACAAGTCGATTTATGCTGGTAGACTACGTCCGAATAGCAAAGTGCATTATTTCGTTGGAGAAGAAGCGTACAATAAGTGGATGAGGAGTCATGGCAAATTACGGTGATTTGAGAGTTTCACGAGTTCTTTCAGAGGACAACGATTTCGTTGTTTTGGAAGTTGGCAAGCGAGACGATGTTGTCTTTCACTTGCAGCAAAGCGAAGAGACTGGCGAGACTGTTGGTGGCGACAAGTTCATGACAATCATTTTCGTGCGTCAAGTGGATGGCAAAATTGAGACATGGGATCCGTTTAAAGAGTAGGTATTTTTGAAATGTGGATTGAGAATTGCAAATGGACATCCATACAATAAAATGACTACTCAAATTCATTGCTTTCATCGAGCAACTGAGGAATTTCATGGAGTTTTATTTTGCCCAAAACATGCAAGGCAACTTCAGGAAGTCGGTAGCATTTTACCGCTTATGATTCGCACAACGTAGTCATGGTGATGCATAAATATGTTATAATGTACGTATGCGGTAATGACAAAGGACGGGCTGAATGATTCTTCACTGGGTGGAAAAGGCAATAGAGATCGCGGTTCTCGGTTTGGGAGGCGCTCTTGCGATTGGGGTCTGCATCATAGGTTACTATGATGTTGAGGCCCAAAGGCACTGGAAGAAATGAGTACATGCCAGCACTTTATTGCATCCATGGCAGAAATCTCAACAGCAAGGACATCTGTTACAAATGCGAAGAGCACGAAGTCGAGGAGTTCCTCAAATGGCTAGATTCGCTTCTCCACGGAACGCTTTTCGTGGGACGGAACGCCGGCCCAGCAATCTGACGTTCGTTCAAAATCAGATGTGGGGAAGTAAGAGAAAACCTCTCCTCTGCCGGTTGTTCGGGCACAAACGACATCCACGATATGACTATTGCACTCGTGACTACTGGTCACTACCTCAGAAGTTGATGAAGTGAAAAAAGCAAACAAGGACATAGGACATGAGCAAGCCGGAACAACGACTTAGAAAAAAGATGCCCGCGGTCGCGAAAGCGCTCGATGAGCAAGAATGGATTTGGGACGTCTCTCGAAAAGGACATCTCAAACTCGTTTCGCCGACTGGGCAAGCAGTCTATGGTGCTGGTACACCGAGCGATAGACGGTCAGACATGAATCTTCTGGCAGAATTGAAGCGACACGGACTGAATCTGAGCGACGACATCGTCCGTCTCTACGTGCCGCCGAAGGACAAGGCGCTACCAAACGAGACAATCGCGGCGCAAAAAGCTGCAGACGAAGCTCATGCGCTTGAGTTGACAGTGCAAGAGTCTTTGAAGTTCATGAACATGGGTGAAGTTGTGAAGTTTCTCGGCGACAAGTTTGCCACAATCATTGAGTGGCGAGACGCTGGATTTCTGCAGGAAACGCGCAATCCCAATGGTCACCACAGAGGTCACTACTTTCTTCGGTCGGACGTCGAAGCATTTTCTGTGTCGGAAGAGTACATCGAACTCCGTGGCGGACCGAAACGGCAGCACAAGGAAAAAGTTGTAGTTGCCCCTGAGCCAGTTCTCATTGAGGACCCTTCCGTGGTACGGTTACAAATGGTAGTAACTAGAAGGTCAACGCAAGAGATGACCTTACAAGAACTTGCAGAGGCAGTCGCCGACGCAATCGCACCAAAGATTGAGGACCTCGTCAGAGAGACGATGCGCGCTTACTTCAAAGGAGTGGAGTGGTAGTGGCAAAGACAGAAGATGTTGACGAAGGCAAATGCTACGTCATTCCAATTTCTCCAAACGAAGATGTTTTCGTCTCGGGAAACTTTCCGCTCACGCAAGTCGAGGCAGACAGACTCATTACAATTCTGTCAGCGATGATGTCGGGTCTCATCGACAACGAAGTTGACCGGTCATTGAAACCGAAGAAGGTTGAGAAGGCGACACAGTCGGCAACAGAAGTAGCGGTCTTGCCTCCGGAAGGACATGAACCGCCAGACGAACCAGCATCAATTCCGCTTAGAAATGCTGCAGACGTGCCAGTAGTTTTTCCACCGAGTAAGGACGCTCTTCACACCACGTCTCAAATTTCTGAGGACGACGGCAAAATCATTGAAGATGTGGATGATGGTACCTACGTCATCTGGGTGAAAGTTGCTGCTCGTCTTGAGAGCAGGGACATTGACATTTTCCGCTGCAACAAGAAGACCTCAAGTGTCCATTCTGTTCAGCAAGTCATGGCGACACGGTATCCGTTCCTCAAATGTCAAGTCGTTGGCTTGCCAAAAGGAATGTCTCGCATTCAAGTTTCTCGAAAAGATGGTTAGGTTGCACGCATAAAGATGTTATAATGTCAACGTGACATTGTAACTAGGACAAAGGACAAAAGTGGCTGAGACTGTTGAAGTGGAGATTGATTTTGCTGTTGCGCCGATGCAATATCCGGACATGATGAGCGAACTCAAGAAATTTTTCGAGGAAGTGAAGAGTCTCGACGTCGCTGTCGTGATGACCGACCCGATTGGGCCGGGGGGTGGTTGGCCTGTTCTCAAACTTTCAGGGCAGAAAGATGATGTGGTCATGGTGCTTATGGCTCACGGCTACGAGGACCAGGTAGAGGAGTTGACGTTCGATGATGCCGAATCTCAACCTTGACCTCGAGTACATTGACCATCTGGCATTCGATTCAGGACCAGTGAAATTGATGAACACCTGGGCAAAACTTTCTGAACGTGCCGGTCGCAATGACATGCCAGCAATTCTCGCTGAAGCACGCTCTACTGGTTCACTCATGCCAAGCGAAGTGGCTAAGGGACTCGCTGACGCGTGGACGATGGCTGAATGGCTGGCACGAATCTTCGACAAGGACATCTGGCGAGTTATCTTTGGCATGGCATTGAGCGATGACGATTTCTTGACTGATGACGGTGTTGTTCTTCCGCACACTGAACTTTCTGAGGTTCTCACTCTCTGGCGCGGCGCCCTTCCTGATTACTCAGAAGGTATGTCCTGGACGAGCGACAAGGAAGAAGCGATCTGGTTCGCTCACCGTCTGGATCATGACGAGTTCGTTGGTCACGTGTACGAAATCACTGTTGGTCGCGAAGTCGTTCTCGCTAAGTTCGACGATCGAGGTGAAAGCGAATACGTCATCGACCTCGATTTGCTGTTCGAAGATGACGTTCAAGAGGTCGCGTAAAGTCGAAGTAAGTAGTGAAACCAATAGCAACTATATGTTATAGTTTGCCATATCAAGACAAAGGATAAAAGATGAGGAAACCAACGCCAGAACAGGATGAACTCCTGTTGGAAATCAAGGGTCTGCGCAAGGACTTGAAGGATATGACCAAACGGGCGGAAACGGCTGAAGAGAAGGTCGGCCTTCAAGAGCAGATTGCCGCTCTCGAATCGCAACAGACGGAGCTTCGAAAGAAGATTGAACTCGACAAAATTGAGCGCGACCGCCAAGTCGAGAAGCACGAGCGCGAGAAGCGAGAACTCGAGCATTACATCGGCCTTGAGAAGAAGCGTCAAGAGTTCGAGATTGACCAGGCGAAGCGTGAGACTGAGGTCGCCATCCGTGAAGGCAACCTTGCGACTGAACGAGATGTGTTCGACAAGAACCTCAAGTTCAATAACGAGCGATTCGAGAAGACCGAGAAGATGCTTCGTGAGTTCTGCGATTCAGTGCTCAATCGTCTCCCAACGGTCACTGTTGACCGGCAAATCACGGAGAGTACCTCACGTACTCATCGGCAAGGCAAGGCAACGGACTAAAGTTGCTTGTAAATATCGGACGCGATATTTGGGCAGCGGCAATAGCTTCTATCGCGTCCGGCATGAAAACATCAAACGACATTCGAAAGGAACTTGAAATGACTGAATGGAACGGCGGTTGCATACCTAGCGGTGCTTATGCAAGCAGCGGAACGTCAAGTGATTACATCTACACAACAGGTAATTCGTACGCAATTCAGATGCCGCAACAGGTACAATGGACTGCTCCTACTGGCATGATATTTACAGTGAGCGACGAAATTTTTGAGATAAATCCTGCAGCTCCCGGCGGTCCAATGAAGAAACTCGGAGATAAAACAAAAAAGGCAGTCACCCCATTCACTGCAATCGACTGGCTCAAGCAACGAGTTGAAGAGATTCGACTCACGCCAGCAATGATGATGGCTACGGCGGCGTGATGGTACCAGATCCAGACCGGTCGCTACCGCGTGAACGTCGAACCAATTGGCCGTCGTCTGACGACGTCGACTACGCAACTCCAGTGCAGTTGATGCGATGGAATCGTTTTCTCGAATCGCCGCGAGATGAAGTACAACGACGAGTTCTCACAAAAATCATCGACGCGCTCCACGCGCTTCCACGCGATGTCTATGTCACTGCTAGCAAAGAAGCTGGCTGGGACTGATGACTGACATCGTTCAACAAATCTTTGACCCGGGGCCTTCGGTGTCCCCAGACTCAGCCCCTGAAGACATAGCGGAGCCCCGGGCCAAAGTAACTATTGACATTGAAGGTTGTTACACGTTTGACGAAAAAGATATTTGGCCTGACGGAGATGCGCCAAAGAATTGGACGGCTGAGGACGTGAAGAAAGTTGTCAACGACTACAGAAGTGATTTTTTTGTTCTCAGCGAATTGGATGTGAGCATTTACGTTTCTGATGCGCCTGAAGGAAAGAAGCATGCATGACTGATGTGTGGGTACTCAGTCG
>Ga0182030_10024518_pt1 | contig 11074 bp, 8 predicted proteins | sample 812S3MmetaG_FD_121299 | JGI IMG/M metagenome (GOLD analysis project Ga0182030, IMG submission 121299) | Permafrost microbial communities from Stordalen Mire, Sweden - 812S3M metaG (Illumina Assembly) | ecosystem: Environmental > Terrestrial > Soil > Wetlands > Permafrost | place: Sweden... | reverse complement strand
TGGATTTCGCCCGCACCTGGCGGCGCGTCAACTTCGATCTCCACCGTGCCGTGGGCTTCTGGACTCTGGCCATCGTTTCTTTCTGGGGCATCTCGGGAGTCTACTTCGGCTGGTCGCGCGAAACGCGCGCGCTGGTCGACCGACTTTCGCCCCTGGTCTCCGCCGTACCTCCCGCCATTCGCGTCGAGCCGCTCCTTGCCCTTCCACCTGGCGCCGCGCGTCCGGATCTGCACGCCATGCTCGCGCAGGCGGCCGTCCTCGATCCCGGCGCAACGCTTCGCCAGATCGCTTTTCCGTCCGGCAGAAGAGCGCCCCTCGAAATTTCCCTGCAGCGTCCCGCCACGCGCGGCGCCGAATTTGCCGACACGCTTTACTTCGACCCCTACCGGGGCAACTGCCTCGGCATCTGGAAATACGGCGTCAACCAGAGCCTCGGCGACTGGTTTATCTGGCTGCAGATTCCGCTGCACTTCGGCACATTCTGGGGCCCTGGCGTAAAAATTCTCTGGGCGGCTCTGTCCCTCTCGATTCCATTGCTTTCGGTGACCGGAGCGCTCATGTACTGGAACCGTTTCCTGCGCCGCCGCATCCCGGGCCGGTGGAGGCGCGCGCCTCAACCCCGTCCGCGGCCGGTTCAGCTGAAGGCATGAACAGCACGATGTCGTCCGATCGAAGCGTTCTGATCCGCGGGGATGGCGTGGCCGCTTATTGCTGCGCGCATCTTCTGGCCAACGCGGGCTTTCGGGTGGCGATGGAACGGCCCGACCGCCCCCGCGTCCCCGCCATCATGCTGAGCGACGCGGCGCTGGCATTGATCCGCGACGTGTTTGGACAGCCGTCGCTCTTTGCCGAATTGCCTCGCATTGCGCGGCGCGTCGTTCAATGGGGTGAAGCCGCTGACCCGGTTTCGCTGCCTCACTCCGCAGTCGTTGTTTCAGAAACGTTCCTGCTGGAAAGCCTCGCGCCCGTGTTTGAAACGGATGCCGGCAGCGCTCCTGCTTTCACTGTTTACACCTCGCGGCCGTTGCCTGCCGCTGCGACAGAGCACCGCTTCGGCGCGCGCCACGCCGCTGCCGCCCAAGTGGCTCTGCGGGATCCGGCTGACCTGTCCGGCTGCTGGATCGAGTCTCTCGAAAACGGGTGGCTTTTTCTGATTCCCAACGCCGCGCAATCCACCTGGCTGCTTGCGGTGGGTGGGCCGCTGGAATCCCTGCTCGAGAGCAGCCGCGTCATAGCGCCCCGCGTGAATCTGCTCGGCGGCCGTTCCGGAGAGTTCGCCACCTGCCCGCGCATCCTGTCGCCGCTTTGTGGCGACGGATGGCTCGCCTGCGGGACGGTTGCCATGGCGTTCGATCCGATTTGCGGCGATGGCACCGCCCAGTCCGTCCGCGAGGCCATTCTTGCTGCCGCCGTGGTGCGCGGAATTGCCGATGGCGGCGATGCGGCCGGGCTCTTCTCCCACTATGAAATGCGCCTCACCGCGGCCATGCTCCGCCACCTGACTCTGTGCGCGGACTTTTATCGCACGGGCGGCAAAAGTTCCTGGTGGCAGGCGGAACTGCAGTCCCTTGAGGCCGGATATCGGTGGTGCGCCGATAAACTCGCCGCCGCCGGCGAGCCGCGCTATCAGTTGCGGGATTTCGTTCTGGAGCGCCGCCCCGGCTGAACTGGAGTTGGGTCTCTGCAGTCTCTTGCCTGATGTGGGGCAGGATGGCATCCTGCAGCGGGGTTGTTAACCCCGCTGGGCAGCGGGGTTGTTAACCCCGCTGGCCGCTTGCAAGGAAGGAACTTCGGAAACACAACACTACCCGGCCAGCCGATCGCGCTGCGTCGCAATGCGCTTCTCACGGTCTTCCGCGAAGCGCTTGATGCCGGCGAAAATCGAATCCGCATCGAGGTGCGCTTCGGCGATGACATCGGGTTCCAGACCGCCTGTCAGCCACTGGTTGTCCCAGTCCGACGTGAGCGAATAAGCGTCCGTCAGCGGACCGAGATCGCGCACCGGCATCATGCGGCGCGTGCCGGTCGATACCACCATCGCGTCGTAGAGCGCTCCGGGCGGCAGCACGGAGTGTCGATAAGACTCCGGCTGGCGATCGAAGAGATCCTCGCTGATCGCCGAAATTACTTTCACGTTGATTCCGGCCTCGTCGAGACGGCCCAGCGCCTTCACCAAATTCATCGTCGAGCTCGATCCCTGCGCGATCACGTAGCCCTGTTTCGGCTTGCCGGGCGCAAAGTCGCGAATCACGTAGAGCCCTTTGGCCGCGGCTCTGATGTCGGGGTCGGCGAACTTGCTGCGGTCGACAACGGCGAAATCGGGGCGCGCCACTTCGATGCTGATGATGCCGACTTTCGGATCGCGCGCCGCAATCTCGGCGGCCGCGAAGTAGCCGGGCGCGACATCGTTGTAGTCCCAGAAATTGAGGTGAATCGTGTGACCGCGCGGGAAGAGCTTCCAGACCTGTGTTGCGAAGATGCCGAAGTGGGTGCGGCCGTCGGCCGCGGTCTCGGGGCCGGAGTGGCCCGCCAGAATGTGCAGCACGCCCATGCGGAATTTGCTGTCCTGATTCTGCTGGCTCCACACGCGCGCGGGCGTATACATCAGCGGCGTGAATGCGCCATACGTTCCGCTGAGCGCCCAGACGCCGGAGAACTTCGCGGGATCCACGCTGGCATTCTGCCCCACCAGGCCTATGGCCGTCGACACGTTGCCGGCTTCCTGAATGGCCGCTTTGATGCGTGTGCCGAGCGGATTCGTTTCCGGATCGTAGTGTCCCCAGAGGGCCGCGTTCTCGACGTTGATGGATTCGGAAAGATCCGCCGCCAGAGTGAAGAAGCGGTTGTCGGTGACGTAGTTCAGCCACTTGAAAACTTCCGAAATGCCGCGGCGCGCGCCCGCCGCTTCTCCCGGCTTGCGGAAGAGGCTCACCGCGACCTGCTTTTCGGCGCCGGAAAAGCGATTGGTGACGGTCAGCGTCTGCGGCTCGAGCGGCAGGTTCGCCACCCGGAGGCGGTCATCGAGGAACGGGTCGGACTTCACGTCGAAGGTGAGCGGCGTGTCGTCTTTGATGGTGTCGCCGATCGAGACCAGGCGCTCGGCCAGCCAGTCGCCCAGACCGTTGCGGTCGAGCAGCGACATCACCACATCGATGTTGGTCTTGAACTGGATGAGCCGCTCCTTCGTGTCGCTGACAGGGCCTTTGCGAATGCCTTCGAACTCCACCCCGTAGTGCTCTTCAAACGTGCGCGCCAGAGCCACGAAATAATCGGAATTCATCTTCATTCCGTAGGGGTGGCTCTGGTAGCTGACCAGCTGCGGCCCGTGCCCGGGAATCTTGCCTTCCACGGCGCGCGGCCAATAACCCTTGGTGGTGCGCGCGATCAGGATCATCGGACGGCGGTCGGCCGGGTCCCAGTCCTCCATGGCCTTGAGCGCGCTCACCACCTGCGCGTAGTCGCCGCCGTCGCCGATGGTGAATACGTTCCAGCCGTATGAGGTCCATTGTTCGACGAGGTTGTAGCCGCGGAATTTCGACGGGACGACGCCGCCGAGCAGCACGTCGTCGATGCCGGCGTTGTTGTCGGAAAGGATCACGCGCAGGCGCTTGCCGCACTGCAGCGCGAGGGCCTGCGTCTTGAGTTCCTGGGCATGGCCTTCGGTCATGGCGAATTCGCCTTCGAGCGCGATGACCTTGGGCGACGACGGCGCGCCGACGATGTCCCAGAATGCGGACTTGCCCGCGGCGGACGCGATGCCCACGCCCGAGGGGCCGCCGTTCACGTCGTTGGTGACATCGACGGTTTCGGCATGTCCGGCGAGAGCTTTGATGCCGCGGATTTTCGCCTGTTCGAAAAGAGGGTTGCCGGCGAGCCCGTGATCCGCCAGCAGATTCTTCAGCGCGGCCTGGCCGCGGCGGAATCCAAGCGCGTCGATGGGCAGGATGGCGACTTTGGGATCCACGTGATAGCGCTTATCGCCGGTGAGTTTAAACTTACGCGCCAGCGCCTGGCCCATGATCATCCAGAGCGCGTAGCCGGTCGGGACGTTGTGTCCGCCGGCGAGCATGAACTTATCGCCGAAGGGGTGCTTGGGGCGGCGATAGTCGTAGCGCATGCCGCCCAGTTCAGGGCCGGCGAGGTGGGCGGCGACGTTGAAGGGCGTGTAGGCGAGGGGTCCGCCGAAGTGGCCGGTCTGCGCGTAGTTGCCGAGGAGCACCAGCGTCATGCAGGTCATGTAGCCGATGTCTTCGAGGCCTTCGCGGTCGAAGGGAGTTTTCAGGGGTTCAACGGGGGAGAGAACGTTATCGATAGTCGCGGCCAATTTGGGGGACCCTCCAGTTTTCCGGCTCGCGACGCGGCGTCAGGCGAAGCGCGGCGGCGAGCGCATTCCCTAGTAAAGCAGATTGGGAACGATGGAGCGGATCGGGTGACATCGACGATAAAATGTCACGAAATGCCGTTAGTTTACGAGCAGCGGATTTCAGAAGGGTTGACCATTCTGCAGAAGGCCCTGCGCGCCCATGTCGAAGAACGGATGCGGAGTGAATACAAAGACCGGTGGATGGAGAAAGCCCGTCTCAGTCTTGGAGATTTCCTTCATACAGCGGCTGGCGGAACGTATGCGCGTCGAAACCGGGGCGGCGGGTATCTTTTCGTTCCGTACACCGCACGTGCTTTTCCTGCTGGCAGCACAGGAGCGGCATTTGCGGGCGGTTCGGGGAATGGTTCAGAAACTGGACGCCCGTTGGCCCCGGAAGCAACTGGTCGGACACGAGACAATGACCGGGTGAAGCGGCATTTCGCAAGAAAGAAGTCCCCGAACGCAGAGCTGCAGCGCGACGCCGATAAGCGCGCCGGTCTCGCGGGTCGTCTCCTGGCGATCGGCAGAAACTGCGGCCCACGTCTGAACAGTCGGTGCGGCAACATTCAACACGGCGACCTTCTTTACGATGAGCGCGGTTTGCCGCGATAGCAGCCCTCCTGCGATGCGAACATGGAAATCGGTTTCGTCATGGCAGATGCGCCACATGTCACCCAGCGGTTCAGCGACCGCGTGGCGGATTATGTCCGCTACCGCCCGGGCTATCCGCGCGATATCGTCACGACGCTCGCGGCCGAATGCGGCCTGACGCCCGCGTCGGTGATTGCCGACATCGGCTGCGGTCCGGGGAATCTGGCGCGAATCTTTCTCGACAACGGCAACCGCGTCATCGGTGTCGAGCCCAACGGTCCGATGCGCGCCGCCGGGGTTCGCGAAATGGCGTGGGCGGGCGCCCGGTTCGAAGCGGTCGACGGGACCGCGGAAAACACCGGGCTCGCGGCGAATTCAGCGGACTTCATCACCGCCGGCCAGGCGTTTCATTGGTTCGAGCCTGATAAGGCCCGGGCCGAATTCCTGCGAATTCTCCGGCCGGGCGGCGGCTGGTGTGCGCTCGTCTGGAATGAACACCACCGCGCCTCCGCGTTCCTCGATGCCTATGACGGCCTGCTGCGGCGGTATGGTACCGACTACGCGGAAGTCCGCGGCAAGCGGAATGCCGCCAAGGACGTGGAGCAATTCTTCGCGCCGCAGACGGTCGAACGCAGAGAGTTCACTTACCGCCAGCACTTCGACTACGAGGGACTCAGGGGCAGGCTGGAGTCTTCGTCGTATGCGCCGCGGCCCGGGCAGGCTGCCTATGCACCGATGAGGGCGGAGTTGCGCGAACTGTTCGGGCGCTCCGCCGCGGATGGGCGGGTGGCCTTCGAGTACGAGACGTTCCTCTATTACGGACGCTTGTCTCGGGATTAGCCCGGGACTAACCCGCAGCTGCTCCGAAGCTATTCCTGGCCGCCGCCGCCCAGTTCGCCGAAGTTCCAGTTGCCGCCCAGCGGATCGGGCCCCCGGTCCGGCGCCGCGCGCAGGATCGGATCCACCCCCGCCACCACGCTGGTCGCTGTCAGCTTCGCCATGTCCACCGTCGGCGCGCCCGTCACCACGACCGGTTCGCCCACCTTCAGGTCGGCCAGCTGAATACTCGGCTGCTGATCCAGCGCCCGGTTCGGATCGCCGCCGCGCCCGCCGCGTCCAGCACCCGCACCGCCGCGGCCTGCGAAACCCGCACCACCCGCCGCCTGACCGCCGCCTCTCGCGCCTCGTCCCGTCTCCGTCTGAAATGTCGGATTCAGCCGCCGCGCCATCGCCAGAGCGGTCGCGTCATCCAGCCGTTTCAGCTGCGTATCCGGCTTCACGCTGATCGCAATCGCCTTCTTGCTGCTCAGATCGGTCGCCTGAATGATGCCCGTCGCCGGATCCACAGCCTTCACCGTCACCGGCAGAGACCGGAACGTCGCCGACTGAATCGCCTCCAGTTTGATTTCCGATCCGTCCGCGTTCTTCTGCCCGATCAGGCGCACCTGATCGCCCACCAGAATCGGCGCGATCCCCGCCGTGCTCGCTTCGTACTTGCCCGTATCCAGACTGAACCGCTCGAACTCCACTTTTCCCGACGCATCCAGCGTCACGTCCTTCGGCGGACCGAACCCGCCCCGCGCCGCGATGACAATCTTGTTCCCGGCGGCGTCCACCGATTTAACCGTCCCGTACACCGACTGCTTCGCCCATTCTTCTTCCGTGCGCTGGTGCAGCTGCGCAATGTCGGTCTGCTTGGTGAAATACAGAAAGACCGCCGGCTTGTTCGGGTCGTCCGGCAGCATGCGCGCAATCACCCGGTCTCCCGTCGACACATCCCCCGCCGCGGCGCGCGTGCCCTTCTTCGTGTCCTTCTCGCCCGCCGGCATCAGGACGAACTGCGTACGGTCGTCATATTTGATGACCGGCGTGTCGCCTTTGTCGGTCTTCAGCCCGAGCGACTTCGCGCCGCTGTCGACCTTCTCGATGGTGCCGATCACACTGACGTAAGTCGGCCGCTTCGCTTCCTGCGCCTGCAGGCCGCCCACGAGCAGCGTCAGCATGAATCCGGAGAGCCAGAACCGGGAGAGAACGATTCGCATGTTCATAAGTATAAGTCGCGAAGCCAAAGGCAGGCGTAACACGAAAGGCCCGCGCCTGAGTAAAGAAAGGTAAGCGCCGGCCTCGTACCGCTGGCGGTCTTGCCGCCGGTGGTTTTACATCAGCTGGATTTCACTGCTGCCGGACGGAATGGCGACTCCGGAACCGACGCGGGCACCGGCCGTTTATGTAATCGTTCCACCGCGCGCGCATCGGCCCGCCCTTGTCCGAGTGCAATCGCTTCCATCGCGATGCAGCTCCACAGAGCAAAAACTGCGATCGTGATCGCCGCGAAGCCCGTCCTCGTGATGCCGAAAATCCGCACCCGGCCACCACAGCACGATCCATTCCATCGGCCGCGTGCTGATTTCAAAACCTTTCCCCCGGCAGCACTGTGCCGGAAGCGACACAGGTTCGGGAATTGCACGCCACACCCGGCATGAGGCGCCTGCTGATGGCCGCATGCCTCTTCGCGCTGCACGCGTCCGCCGGACCGTTCCCCTGGTGGTTTCACACCCGCCCGAAGCCGGTACTCGTCAACGTGCCGCAGGACGCTCCCAGGCCGGCTCCGGCAGCCACACCTACCCCGCACCCGAAACCTCAGCCACAACCTGCTAAACCTCGTTTGCCCAGTTCTCCCGCAGATCGGAATAGTCGTTCGCTGTAGCACAACCGAACCGTGACTGTCAGGGAGCGGCAACGCAGCACCGCTGTTCAAACCGGAAACTGCGTCGACAGAACCTCTCGTCCCTGTGCCCTAAGAAGACCGCGGACTATGCCGAAGCAATAAACTGCGCGCTTTCGAATATTAACGGAAATAACTGTTTCGCAAACGTGCTTTATGGGACCACGACAAGCCTCATCCGGCTTCCTTTCACGAGGCAGGACCGTTAGAATCTGAGCTTAGAAAGGATAAGAGGATAATTGCGATGCGGCTGGGTTTAATTACATTTATTTTGATTTGGGCACCGGCTTTTGCCCTGCATGCCGACACTATTGGTGTTTCTGTAGATGGCACATGTGTGGCCGGAAGTTGTCCCGCCACACCGCTTGAATTCAATGCTACGGAGACTGTACCGTTCGACTCCGACATTACGTTGGCCGATGGGGACATGTACTCGATATTCGGATCGTTCGGCGGGACAAACAACAGTGATGGATCGGGTTTTTCCACGAACCATACTTTCGAGGTCGTCTACGATGGCAATGCCACAGGAGGGCTCTCTGAAGCAGATACCATAACGGTTGAAGGCTTCTACGAATTCCAGGAGACCTCGGTCCCCGGCGTCACCTTCGATCGAAGTGTGCTCGGCGCCTTCGGCCCCGCCATCGCCTCCTCCAGTTCGGCCAGTTCCTGCGTAAATGCTGCGTTGGGCTGTGTCGGTCCCGTCACTCCGCCGGGATCTTTCGATCCGGCAACCAGTTTTTCCTTAAGCAGTAGCGATGGCGTCTTTACATTTGATCCCGCTTTCACCAACAACTTTGGTGCCGGTTCAGCTGTGGGCTCCTATATAATCTGGGGTCAGACTGCCGCTTTGCCGCCGCCGGCTAACGCGCCAGAGCCTTCTTCCCTTGCTTTGCTTGCTCTCAGTCTCGGCGGGGTCATCGCGGCACGTGTCCGTGACCTTCGCAAAGCCTGAAAGAACGCGCTGTCCGGGATAAGCATTCCGTCGGCGGAGGCGCCGCCTTAGGATTTCCCGCCTCCGCTGATCCGGCGTTACGAAAATCCTGTGCCTGCCGGGGCTACTTCGTTGGAGTGCGCCAGACGGATTGTCGAAACCGGCTACGAGCTTATAGCGGCCCGAGGTTAAGTGCGGGAAGCACCTGAGGATGTCACGGGACAGCAAGCCGGGCGAACGAACCCGGTGAAAACGTCGATCACTACCTCTTTGTAGATCACGTGAAAAAGGGCCCGGATCGAAAAGTGAAGCAGAAGTCCCGGAATCACGCCGGTATAGCCAGTCTCGCAAAAGGTCCTTTGCGCATACCGACGCGGGGCACTTCCCGGTCCCCGCCGTCTTAGTTCGAGCTATTGGAGATTGCCCGGTACGCGAGCAGCTTAGTTTTCGGCAGGCATCTGCTCAACGTGGTCGACGACAACCACGGCTACGTCATCTTTTCCCGGTTCGAGTTTGAGCCCCAACTGTCCTGCACCGCCGTGAAAATATCGGGTAGAGTGAAGTCCGCTGCGTCGTCATGAGCTTGCGGCGAGAGCGGCGCGTAGACCAAACGGTAATCGTAGCGTTCGGTCAGGCCGGTCTTATCTATGACGGGCTGCTTAACGGAAAAGGCCAAAGCATCGGCGATCTTCGCCGCCGTGCCTGTCCCCGCAGTCGTGCCACCCCGAGCCCCATGAGTCTCCAGGCGATGTGCAGGGGCCGGGAACACCGCCATCTTGACGCCGCCCTTTGCGACGACCAGGTAGTAGACGGGCATTTTCCTCGTTTCCAGATGTGCGGTGAGCCTGAAGCGTTCCTTCAAAAGCGCCTGAAGCATCGGCTTCAGTTCGCTGTCGGGAACACCCTCCGGCGATTTGGCCATGATGTCAAAGCGTTTGTTGTCTAACCAATCAGGACCGATGACCCGCGGTTCCGTGATCCCCCAGGCGACTGAAAGCAGCCGCTTAAGCGTGACTTTTTCGCCACGCAGCGTGCCGTGCCTGAGTCCCGGTCCGCTCGCCATCACGGGGAGATCAGTGTTCAGCTTTATTACCGCGACCTCGAATGCGGGCGACTGGACCTGCCCATGGGCACCATGCGTACCGAAAAGGTAGAACATCACATAAGGCAAGGCGGGGAAATGGCGTCCAGGGTTCAGTCCACGCGGGTTAAAACGTCTTAAAAATTCAGTCTCAAAATGGAGGCTTTCAAGCACGCTGGCCCGGCAACGCCTACGGCTTCTTCCCCTTCTCGCCCCAGTGCCATTCAAACCGGCTCTTCACCACAATCCCCGGCCCGCGTCCCCCCAGATCAAACCCCAGCCCGGCGTTAATCAGAAACTCCGGCCGCGCCTGCCAGTCGCCGCCCACGAACATCTGATGCACCTCCGGCTGCAGATACGGCTGCGCGCTGATACTTTCGATCTCGCCGTAATACTCAACCGACGGCGAAAACTTCTCCCGCTTCCATCGCAGTAACAGCGCCGGCTCAAAATTCCACCCACGCTCCGTGCCCGGACCCTGCAGCGCCCGCTCGAACACCGGATTGAAAATCACCTGCCAGCGCGCAAACTCCCTGTCCAGAATCGGCCGTATCTCAACCCGCCGCGCATTCTCCTCGTACCGCGTCTTCTGAAACGAGAACTCCGCCACCAGCCCGACCTTCACCGGCAGATCCCACCGCTCCGGCGCGTAAAAATGCGGCAGCACCCGCCACCCGGCAAACTCCGGCGTGTAGCCCGGCTCCCACGCATTCAGAAACATCGCCCCCACCGCGAACTCCGGCCTCAACCCGACCGTCGGTTCCAGCGTCAGATGCGTCTGCTGCGCCGTCGGAAGCAGCGTCCCGTCGCGCGCACTCGTACCCTGTGCCGTAATGTTCAGATGTGTCTCGAGCGAATACTCACCGAGATCCATCGGCTCGTATTCATAGATATGAATCTCAAACGGATCCTGCGCCGCCGCTCTCACAGCGAAAAGCAGCATCAGCGCAACCGAACCGTGACCGTAAGGGAGCGGCAACGCAACACTTCTGTTCAAACCGGCAACACTTCTGTCCAAACCGGCAACTGCTCTGCTTACACCGGGAACTGCGCCGTGACCTTCGGCCTCGCCTGCCCGTCCCGATACGGCGTCAGAATAATATTCAGGTCCAGCTCCGTCACCTTATCCCCCAGCCGCACGATCAGCTTCTTATACCCCGGATTCGCCGCCTGCGGTGCCGTCGCCCTGATCGGCGCCACGTCGAACACCGCATGCCGCGGCGACCGTATCTCCGCCGCCAGCACCCATCCGTTCTTCTTCAGCGTCGCCGTCTGTCCGCCCACCGTGACGTCCGCGTCCGTCATCATCCCCCAGATCGCTTCCACCGGCTGATCGCTGCGCACGGAATCTTCAATCAGCACCGCCTGCCGCTGCGCCAG
>Ga0182030_10024516_pt1 | contig 11074 bp, 9 predicted proteins | sample 812S3MmetaG_FD_121299 | JGI IMG/M metagenome (GOLD analysis project Ga0182030, IMG submission 121299) | Permafrost microbial communities from Stordalen Mire, Sweden - 812S3M metaG (Illumina Assembly) | ecosystem: Environmental > Terrestrial > Soil > Wetlands > Permafrost | place: Sweden... | reverse complement strand
CTTGGTTTCATACCCCGAGACCATGTCTCGGAAGGAATCTGGTGGAACATGGATCCAGCCCCAAGGGATTGGTGCTTGGAAAGGATTTGCGAGGTGTAACTTGTCCAGCGCGGTTGCCTCATTTTGGAATGCTTCGCTCCTGGTTACGGCAATCATGTCCTGCAGTGTTTCTTCGTGGGATTTCTCTATCTCATCAACAATATCCTCGGATATCTTGATAAATTCCTTCAGATCTATCACACCGTCTTTATTCCCATCACCACTTCGCACAATGCTGATCAGTCTTCCTAGCTTCAATTTAGTGTTAACTGCCTCAGTGACAGATGTCCATATATCAAGAACCTCTTGCCTAGAGATATTTGTTTCTTCGTTCCAATCCATTTGATAGAATACGCTCTTTATTAAGCGTTGTCGACTTTCATAATCTAGCAAAAATTTTACATCTGGTATAGCCAGTTGCAATAATCTTTGATGGACGTATTCCTTGTTGTACCCGGGCATTGGATGCCATGTACTTGCTTGACTTTGGTATGGCGATCCACTCGGCAGCCAGATCGGAGGAGAAGTTTCCATAACACTGCTGGCAGTCGTTGCAGACTGTATCACATCTGAGCTCTTCGGCTTCGACAAGTCTATGCGCAAGCTGATTGCCTCAATCCATGATCGTGTGATCAATTCAGTTGTGGGCGGGGAATTGCAATTGTTCCAATATATGTCATGATCGGAGATAGCGTCTGTTGATGCGGTTCTGTCTAAGCTTCCTGCGGCTAGTGCTGTCTGTATCCAACTGTGAATATAGCATTTATTGATCTCTGTATCGCTCTTCTCTACACCCTCGCCTTCTAACTCTGATTCGATTCGATACCAAATTGTGTCTATGTCCTCCGCTTCATTGCAGATAGCTTTGGCTTCGAGGATAGAGCTAGGTCGGTGTCCAGCTCGTACTGATTTCGATATAGCTTGAAGTGCGTATTGAATCCTGACTTGGCCGCGGCTTGAAGATCGCAATGTTAGTATTATGTTCTTATGAGGATGTAAGAACATATTTTACTTTGCTAAGCCTAATTGGAAGCTTGTCAACAAGCTCAATTGGAGAACAAGCTTCTGTTGGAGCTCTGAAGTATCTGCAAAGGCCGCGACAGCATGATTCACAGTCCTAGAGAATCTCTGCTTGCCCATACTTTGAGATTTTTTGATGATTGTTTCCAGCTGCGAAAGAATTGTGCAGCAGCCTTGTGCCAAATGATCCAAATGATCCTCGTCTCCGTCAGACAGGGTTATATTTTGCTTCGTTTCGTGAAGCAGATTCAGAATTGCTTGCAACGACCAGACTTGCCCCGAGATCCTCTTAAGGCCATCTGGTGCAGCGGTGACGCTGCTGTAAACCTAGAGAACAGGTTATCAGTATAACTTCGTGTAGAAAGAATGACCAATGTACCTGCATAGCTAGTTTCGATAGGGCGGGGATATTGTTAACGCTACTTTCAGAATTCATATTGGGCAAAGCTGAGATGCGATGGAAGGGTCTACGAGATGCGCTCTAAAATTCTGATTGCAAAGTTTGTGTAAAACGAGCTTGCGTAGTCCTAGTGTCACGTTTCTAACGCGGGTTTAATTGTAATAGTGAAGTGTCGGCTTATCAGGTTGTAGAAAGTTCTTTATTGAAGTTGAACACAACTAAACTAAAAAGAGGAGGAAAGGTTCTATACATATATAAAGAGTGAGGTTACACGAGAGCCTCGTTCTCTCCCCGGGTCGTGACGCCTAGCCACAGGGGCGGCCAACGGGATGTAAGGTGACGTGGCCAGGAGTCAATCGTTACACCCTCCCGTAGGTCCTATCCACCGTACCATATCTGGGCATTTCATCGTGTGATTGGACTAGCATGTAACTGGAATTGAAAGACTGTCCGCCATTAGCCCACAGAGCCAGCAAAGCCTCACCTACATTCAAAACTACCTCCAACCATTTGTTTCTCGGCGAGAGACTGTATAATATATTTAGGAGAAGGAGGGAGGTGCCGTTTTGTATTCTTGGTAGAATTGACATCCGATCCTAGGAGCGCAGAGCGGCTATGATGGCACGCACGCTTTAGGATGATCCGGCCCCGGATTTGATAGACTCCCTCTAGCTGAACTCTCTGAGTTCTAACGCGGGAGCAAGTAGGGTAGAAGGAAGTGGCATTTAAAGCGAGAAATCAGATACATTATGCTGTAGTAATTATCATGTGAATGGCGCAGCCACGTGACGCATAATCAGAGTACAACAGAAGCGCGCTTCGTGGAAAGCACCGTTATCCACTTTTAAGTCAATTCTACCACCATTGCACACCCTCCATTTATGGCCTTATATCTGTCAGTCTCTTGAAAGTTGGCCAAGAGGTTACGGACTTCGGGCTTGGCGCTTTGAAAGCTCCTGTGATTTCGTTCCTTCGAGTGGGACAGCACTTGCTAGAGCCGATGCTCGCTATATGGAGCGCAGATTGACAATGATAACTGAGGACTCAGACGATGAAGCGTGAATGACTTCGAAACTTAGATGGAAGATAGAGTGGAACGAACGCAGCTAGCAAATGGGTTTTGATGATTGTCATATCGCTTTTGGTGAAACACTGAGTTTAGGCTGTCAGAAATCCCATTCATTGAAGGCGCTGGTTGATCATGCTGCAATGCCTTCAAGCTACCAGAACTCGCCCAGTCCCCATCAAGCGACCTTCTCACAGGACCGCAAAAAGAGCCTTGCAAGACGTACGAATTTTCGGCTTGCTCTAAGTTCTACTAGGCTGAAGCAGTCCGAATTATAGTATTGCAATGCGGACTACCTTGACTCGAAGTATGAATAAGGCAAATACGCGATATTATAATATGTCAAGGCGTCCCACTTCAGACGCAACCACTTCGAAGTGTAGTCTTTTAAGCCGATGCAGTCGCAATTGCAGTACTCCGAATCTAAAATAGTTTCGGGTAAGTTTACTCGCCCACAGAGTGGTTTTGTTATACTGATTTTCGATTTGAGTATCTGAGATCGTGCTTGGTGGAACGAATAACATGGTGGCGCATAGGGAACATTCGAGTGAGTGAGGAGCCGAAGTAGGTCATAAGGCGCTAGCGCATAAGGAATATCGGCACTGGGCATAGAGCAAAATTGGGCTTCCCGGCGCTAGCGTATTCGTTGCGCTGACGCGAGACCTGTGCTCTTTTGCCATTCTTGGTCCTGTTGTGTTTATATGTTTGTTTGTCGTTGCCTAGGGCAAGATCCAATACCGCTTCAGGTTACAAGAGATCGTAACTTGAGAGATTGAATGGTTTATTCTTAGGGGGCTCCGGTTGGGATCCCTGGGAGCCAAATTGGTCTCCCTGGATATAGTCGCAACCTGAGCAGATGGTGAAGCGAGGGTAAGTAGCGCCTGAGTAGGTAGAGTAGCGACGCTGACTAACCGGGTTGAAAGCGAATTTGAAGAAATATCGTCTGAGATTACCACAGTAATATCGCAGTGCATAAGTTTGTGGATTCTCGGCACATTATCGGGAGGCTACATCGTTGTCCCCCCTGGGCAGTACATGTACAATACCTTATCTGTACGGAAATATCGGGATTAAAACACTTAACACCATTGGCACCACTTCACCAATTTTATAAATACCAACTATGCTTCCTGTAATCTGCAATACAGTTCAGCCCAAATCAAAAATCTGTCACAAGCAACAAAAATGGTCAAGACCCTCCCCTTCGGCGACATTCAAGTTGCATCACCTGGCTTTGGTGCAGTGGGTCTTAGCCATGGTTTAGGAAGCAATCTGAGCCTTGAAGAGGCCGAACCAGTATTATTAAAGGCGATTGAACTAGGATGCACTTTCTGGGACACGGCGGCAAGTCAACAGAATTTTTTGTCTGTATAGCAATTCAAAGGAGACGCTAACGTCTAGGGAGGAAGGTTGTCTATCAAGCCGGTGTCAATGAAAAGCTTTTAGGAGATTTTATCAGAAAACACAACGTTCGCGACAAGGTTTTCAGTGAGTTGGTGTTCCTTTTTTGGAAGGCAATTTTTACTGACTATGCTGGCCGGCAGTTGCCTCTAAATGCGGACTCAACGCTTTCTCGGATGGTAGTGTCACCAACTCTGCATCTCACATTAAGGAGTACATCGAAGGCACTATTGAGAGATTAGGCTTTGCTCCTGACCTCTACTATCTTCATCGAATAGATCCCAGTGCGTTACCTAACCATGGTGGCAATTTCTTTGGCTGATTTCCCTTGAATAGATACCCCTCTAGAAGAATCAATTCCAGCTCTCGATGAGATTCGTAGGCTAGGGAAGACCAAATATATTGGTCTTTCCGAATGCTCTGCAGCGACATTACGCAATGCTAACTCGAGTCAGTTATTTATTTAGCCCCCTGACAATCTCTTTACTGACTCTATCAACGGTCGCCAAGATTGATGCTGTCCAAGCAGAGTACTCAGCTTTTGAGACTTTGCATGAAACAGACGGCTTAATCCAAACGGCTAAGGACTTAGGTGTAGCCTGTATAGCTTATAGTCCACTAGGCCACGGGTGGCTTGTGGACGATTTTGCTTACAAATCTCCTGAAGACTTTGCACCTGATGATTTCCGCCGAAAGTGTGAGTCTTCTTCCTATTGAAATTATACGATCAATTCCGTGCCAAAAGACTTGCTAAGCATTCTGGCCTATAGCTCCCAAATTTCAAGGTGATAACTTCTACAAGAACCGTGCTATTGTGGACGAGATCAAAAAGCTTTCTTCTCGGAAAGGCTGCACGGTAACTCAGGTCGCACTCGCCTGGGTTGCTGCTCAAGGTATGATTGCCATTCCGGGCACGACCAAGGCAAAGCGACTAGAGGAGAACTGGGCATCTAGAGAGATTGAATTGACGGAAGAAGAGAAGCGAGAAATGCGAAAGATCATCGATTCTGCCAAGCCATTTGGGAACAGATATGGGCCGGTACATCAGGCTATGGTGGGACATTAGAACTACAAACCTTCAACCAGGAAGGCAGTGGCCTTCACTTTATATAGGGCCGCGGCACTTTTACATAAGCTTGAAAGGAACTGAAGGGTTTAATGCTGGGAGATACTTATTAGAATGCGAGAAATTAACCAAAACTTGCGCTTAATAGAACAGTATTCCTGGGTCAATCGACAACAATCCATAATGTGCTCTATAATCCACCAAGTGGTCGTTAAGTCAGTAAATCAGTGATCAGGTGATCGTAAAATGCCAATTAATTGGATTATGTAGGTAAGAAGAGTGGGTTGACTTACTAACTGACTTGACATAGAAGCAGAGGGTAACTAAGAAAACGTGACTTCGAATTATATGATATTAGCAAGTTCTTTGAGAAAGACTCCAGTTCTTCCGGTCCACTCTGTAGCCGTTTTGCGCGCGAAGTATTATTCGCCTCTGCTGCAAACTTTGCAACATATGCATTCAAGTTGTTCGTGATTGCATCGTATATTTCTCGGATCTCTTTTTGACCGGATTCGCTGAGGTCGCCACGGGTTTAGCATTTTCTTGAAAACGCTTTAGAGCCTTACGCCGTGCCTGATCGCATGCTACCTGGAAGATATAGATTTCTTTATATGGAGAAGTGATCACTTTGCCTTTGCTGCCATTAATTTTTTCTGTTCTATTATCGCTGTGGTCTTTGCGCTTTTGCATATCATATGTTGTCCTGACTGAGGCTTTATGTTCCTCTTCACCTCTTTCGATGAATTGCTCTTTTGCAGTTCTAACAGCACTATCGTATACATACAAGATTGCCTTTAAGTTTTGGGACTTTTCAAATTCAGCCGAAATATCAGCATCTATTTTAGCCCTTGCTTTGTAGTAAAATGAGCTAATGAAATATAGAATGAGATATATAATGAGGGCCCAAAAGAGAAGTTGAGGGTCCATAAGGGAAGAGATCTTATGATAGATGAAGTTGAGCATCTTCTAAAAGGCATCATTCCGTCTGAAAACATGATGTTTTTTTTGGAGAGGAGTGCTCAGGAAACAACCATTGAGGTTGCGGGTAGGAACGGCTGATTTTTGTAAAAGGTAATAACAAAGCATGGTATATGAAGAGTCGAGCTTTTATTTCATCAAAACTGCAGTGCGGAGACTTAACCATGTCATTTATGCCTCTAGCTCGAAGCAACCTTCAGAAACGACCAAGGGCAGCTTGGCCGCCCAACTATCAAGTCACGTGGTGGACAATTTGCACTTGACGGGAAGCGAAGGACTTCCAACAAAGGGCATACCTTATCTTCTATTCTCAGGCATTTGTCCAGTTGTACTTATTGAGCCCAGCGGGAGATTTTTAACAATGCAAAAGAAGGCCTGGGTGCTTTGAAATCTCGTATATTCGGGGCTATTTAAAGGTAAAACACAGAGCGATTCGTGCTGGAGCTGGAGTGCCTCCACTGTAGCCGCTGAGCCGCCGGAGCAAATAGCGGACCGATTGCCAGTGTATGCCGCCTCCGTAAGGCCTGCATGCGAATTCAGGGGTCCCTGTCACACTTGTACAACACTTTACAGGGGGCTTTGCAACCCGACATTGCTGGCAACTGCGATGATCCGCCGAAATTATAACGTGATCGGCTCTGAAAGGTGGGATAATTTTCTACTGGGCCAATAGATAGCGAATAGTAAATCCCTTACATAGCTACGAATGTGTAAGCCGTTATAAAATTTGCCAATTCACGTAGATTCTGAGCGCAATCACGTGATTCACCGCTTCGCACGCGCCTCGCGTAGCCTAGTTTCTGCCATCCCCAACATCAAACTTTCAATTACGCGGAAACTTGAAAACAATTCAAAATTGACAAACAAACGGTCTCAACGAAAAGTCTTGGATCCAGCGCATCTTCTTCTTGGAAGATCATCCACGCAGAACATTGTATATCTGCTAACCCGACAGATTGACATGAGCAGCAGAAATTGATCCTGACCAACACCCCACCATGGCGAGCGACGCGGATATGGAGGTGCGGGGCACGGAGAATATCACCTCCTGGTACGACAAAAGCAAGCCAATGTGGATCGACCTGGTTGGCGATTACGCAGGCAAAGAGTTGTTCCTCGTGGAAGGAGACTCGTTACTCCGAGAATGTTTTGAAGACGACCGCATAGATTTCAATGGTAAGCTTCCCAACTCGACTCCGAGTTCAAACTGTGCTGCGATACCCAATTCTATGGCTTGATTTCACAAATTTCCTTTGTCGAAATCCAGAGGCCCTCGACAATCTGAACATCATGGTGGATATTCTTGTGATCAAGTTTTACGAATATTGCCATGGCGCCGTCGAACGTGGCAAATCGCAAGATCATGCTCACCTTGAAGAATACTGCTAATTGACAAAGATGGATTTCAAATACTACACGCAGTTTATGTTGTTGAGAGGTTCTTGGAAGATTTAGTCAAGCGCCATTGCAACTTCCACATTGCTTTCTTTGAAGGTTAGCTCCATTATCCACCCTCCTGGTCCGTTATTGACAAATTCTTCAGAGAATCAAGAATTATGCATCCCTCATGGGCTGCGCGCAACGCGAAGACCCCGATATCTATTGGCGCGGTCAGTGATCAAGCGTCATTTGACAATTCATCTACAATCTGCGAAACCGAATATCAAAGTCAAGACCTTCCCCTCATTGAATAGCGAAGAGTTTCGAGAATACCTCCAGATATCGCCGATCCATTTTGTCATGGCCCACGATGGAGCTGCGAAGCCAGGTCAAAGGAGCACGGATGCGACAGCCCCAGGCGACATACTTGCAAAGACTCTGCTTCGGGGAATCATATGGTGGTTTAATACACACAAATTGAACGTGGCTCTTATAAATCGAATCGAATTCAGGGATTCGAAAGTGTTCACCATGATAGTTGAGAGTTTTACAACGTCAACTAAACTGCGGCTCACGAGGACGTCCAAGTTCATGCAAGAAATCTCCCATTCGAAAGCATTACTGACAGAGGGAATCGGAAACGAGGAAGATTCCGGGGCAGAGACAACGCTTGGAGCGTCGATTTCTGACGAATTGACGAAGCGCTGTCTGAATTTTGACATTAGCGAGAGCCAGTTGCTGTCCCTTCATACGATTTGCGCCATGCTGAATGAAAAGAACTGCAATATATTCATGGCTTCAGCGTTCTTATTGCATTCGATCATGTCAAAGCACCTTTCCCTCTCGAAGCGGAGGTTGCCACTTATCACCTTTGATTCAGATTTTGAGAATGTGATTGAGGACTTCACAGCCAAATTTTCTTTCATTGCTAAAGTCTTGTTGGATGATTCAGAGTGGAGTGATGCCATGGAGGCCGAAGAAATAGAATCCGACACCATTGATTTGGTGGATGGACGTCTATTCCGAGCGGTAATCCAGGCAATGTGCGACGACACCTTCGATGGTAAGCTTCCTAGATTAGCTCAAAATGACTGGGCTGCTTTCACAGGTATTGTGAAGCAATTCGCGAATGAGGAGCTATCATTGTCTGGTAGTAGTCAGCCAAGATCTTCTGAGACGAAAGCGGAGGAGAGCCTTGAGACTTTATCGGAAGAACTTGTAGTATTACCTTTTGCGAATCCCGTGTTCGACAAGCATTTAGAGTGTATTCACGTCAAGACAGATAGTTCAATCTCGACAAAAATGGCATCCTTGAAGATCTACAGGGAGACTTCTCACTGGCACAATCATAGAAAGCCACTCAACCCAAAGCTTGCGCCAGTACAGAAGGTCTCGAAGTGGCGGTATGTTATTTCATGGCTAAAGCAATTTATGGCGATGATGTGGAATCTTCGTAGCTGATTGTGTTTTTAGAAATCCCCTACGCACCAATCAATTCTATATGAACGAAATGACATCCTACGCAGCGAGCTTGACAGGTGCCAAGGGGAAGGCCTTAGACGCGGAGACAATCACTGTCGGTACCAAAAAGTTAGTGAAATTGGAAGAAGACAAACCTTCAAAGCCCGAGAAATCAGTGCCCAAGTCTAAGAAAGACGAACTGAAAGAAGTAAGTTGTGGTCATCCTCATCTTCATGATTCGTCGTTGTCATTGAGTGGAATCTAACATGGCATTAGAGCAAAAGTGCAGGTTCCAACGCGAAGAAAGGAACCAAAAAGGCGGCTACTGGTCTTTCTAAAAAGGAGCAGATGATCGCGGACAATAAAGAACGAAAAGGCGGAACAGAATCTGATAAGACTTTTACGGCTTGGACGACGGTCATGAAAGGATTTGACGCGATGTCAGATGATCAGGATCGGTATTTAAAGACAATGGTCTACCTCAACAACTTGGATTCGGCTAAGGCGAATTACCTCGAGGCCGAAGTCAATACCTATATACTCCAATCATTGCTCAATTGGTGGGCAGCATATTGCAAAGCCAACAAGAAATCGGATGGTTATCATGTTGTCGCTCTTATCTGGACAACGGTAAGATCATTATGCGCATCATCGTCCCCAATTACGAAGGAAATCATTCAGCACGTCACAAAGGTCTGCAATCTCGTTGGCATCACGGACGCTTTGACGCCTTTGACTCCTTTAGGTATTGATCGCAGACTGTCCTTCGCATTCAAGTATCCAATGCAGACGCAGAACCTACAAATCGAACTCGGACAAGCGGAGCTACAGCTTTTATACGCTGGTCCTTATATGGACCGTATGCTGGACGCAAAGCCCGATCCTAGGGTGTCTAGTTTTGTACCTGATGGTTGGCAACGAGATGTACTTGATCAACTCGATGCGAATAAGAGTGTCTTTGTGGTTGCGCCTACGTCCGCAGGAAAGACATTTATCTCTTTTTATGCCATGGAACAAGTTTTACGTGCCGACAATGATGGAGTTCTGGTTTATGTTGCTCCAACAAAAGCCCTTGTAAATCAAATCGCAGCTGAAGTTCAAGGTATGTCTGTATTCTGAAGGCTGAATTCTAATCTAATTTAATCTATCAGGACGGTTTTCAAAGAAGTTTCCCCAACCAGGCAAAGGTGTATGGGCAATCCATACCCGAGATTATCGTGTGAACAATTCGACAGGTTGCCAGATCTTGGTAACCGTTCCTCATGTGCTACAAATTATGTTGATGTCGCCCTCAAATGCAAAATCGTGGGCACCGAGAGTACGACGCATCATCTTCGACGAAATCCACTCAATTGGCCAAGCGGAGGATGGTGTTGTCTGGGAGCAACTTTTGCTTCTCGCCCCGTGCCCTATCATTGCACTTTCGGCTACTGTTGGAAATCCAACTCAGTTTAACGACTGGTTGACTGAGACACAGAAATCTTCTGGGTCAGAACTGAAGATGATTCAGCACTCAACAAGATATTCAGATTTAAGGAAGTATATGTACGATCCACCGAAGACTTTCCGCTTTACAGGCTTCGGGAAATCTTACGGAGTTGGCCTCGGCCTCGATGGCCTTCCTGGATTTGGATATTTTCACCCTGTCGGCAGCCTCGTGGATAAATCACGAGGTATGCCCGACGACTTGGCACTGGAACCTCGGGATTGTTATTCACTATGGCAAGCGATGTGCAAAGTACAAACTGCTGACTATCCTGTGTCCGACTCATTGAACCCCACAAAAGCACTGCCACCATGTATTCGCAAAGCCGATATATTCGCTTGGGAGAAGGAATTAAAAAAGGTGCTGCTTGCATGGATGAAAGACCGAGAGTCTCCGTTTGAACAGGTAGTTCAATCCTTGACCCCTCCAGAAACAGCAGAAACCACTGATCAAGTATCGTCGTCTGCGTCGTCTTCTGTCACTGATGGAGATGCCCTTGACCCTTTGGATCTCAAAGCTACTACTTTGCCTTTATTATACCAATTGCACAAACGGCGTGCGCTGCCTGCGATTCTTTTCAACTACGACAGAAGTGCTTGTGAAGATATTGCCTTTACTCTTCTTTCGCAACTTGTCAAAGCTGAAACGAAGTGGAAGGAAGGATCGCAATGGAAGAAGCTGATGGAGGGCTATGAGAAATACCAGGAGCTGAAAGACAAGAAGTCAAGAAAGCCTGCTAAACCCTCCAAGAAGTCAAAAGATGACGATGACGAGGGT
>Ga0182030_10024515_pt1 | contig 11074 bp, 7 predicted proteins | sample 812S3MmetaG_FD_121299 | JGI IMG/M metagenome (GOLD analysis project Ga0182030, IMG submission 121299) | Permafrost microbial communities from Stordalen Mire, Sweden - 812S3M metaG (Illumina Assembly) | ecosystem: Environmental > Terrestrial > Soil > Wetlands > Permafrost | place: Sweden... | reverse complement strand
GCGGCGTGGCGGCGGCGGCGGCGGTGGTGGCCACCGGCTGCGTGAGCACTGCCTCGGGCGGCAAGGCGGCGGGGGTTCCGTTCATCAACGACCAATTCCAGTCCCTTTACAAGATGCCGCCGGGCGTGGTTTTCCAAGCCGCCAAGGACGTCCTCAAATCCGACGGCGTGGTGACCAACGAAGGCACCAACTACGACGGCACCAACGAAGTCCAGTTCGTGCAGGCGCGGGTCAACGAGTGCCGCGTCTGGGTATCGGTGAGCGTGGCCAGCCCGGGGACGACGCAGGCGGTGGTCCAGGTGCGTCGAGGTTCCGGCGGCACCGACCTGGTTCTGGCGAACCAGATCGACAAGGAAATCGCCGTCAGGATGTCCCGGGAGTAATCCGGATCACCGGCCGCGGCGCCGGGGCCTCCACTTTGCTCACTTCGGTGGCGTCCTGGCCGGCAGGGGGAGGGCTTGATGGCTTTGCCTTCAGTCCCAGGCGCTGTTCGTAAACCCCGAGTTTCATCTTGGTCTTCGCCTCGCTTCCCCGGTATTCCAGTTTGAGCAGGGCGATACGGTTTTGCGCCAAGCTGGCCGCCGCCAACTTTGGGTAGAGGGCGATGATCCGCTCCAAGGTCGCCCGGACCTCTTCCGGTGGCTCGCCTTCCTGCACCTGGAGATCCGCCAGCAGGTTCAGCCAATGGACCACCATCCGGGGCGGTTGGGTCGGCTGGGCGACCAGTTGTTCCAGTTCTGCGGTCGCCAGGTCCAGCCGGTGGTAGTGGCCGGCGTAGAGTACGGCCAGCTTCTCCCGGGCTTCGGTGTCGAGCGGGAACGCTTCGAGGTGTTTGACGTAGCGGGTCGCCGCCTCCGCCGGGTCTTCCTCTGGCGGTTTCACCTGCACCGGCCCGCGCATCAGGCCGAGGTTGCGCGGCCCCTCCACCACCACGAACTTCCGCTGCTCCTCGGGGCCCGGGAACATCTCATCACCGCCCAGGTGGGCGATCCGTTGGGCCGCGTTCGCCGCAAAGTCCGAGTTGGGCAGGGTGTCAATCACTTGTTGGAAGGTGGCCCGGGCCGCGGCGCGGTCCCGGCCGAACCCGAGCTGCCAGTCGGCCAGGGCGTAAAGCGCGAAGACGAGGTCCTTGGCCTGCCTGCCCTCGGTGCAGCAGTAGGCCTCGATGATCTCCCGGGCCGTGGCCAGATCGCCGAGGTTCCGGGCGTGGACCTCCGCCAGCATGACGTGCCCTTTCACGTCATCCGGGAATTCCTCCAATTGGGCCTGAATTTCCGCGATGGCGTCCGAGAAACGACCCCGTTTGAGGCGTGCCTGGGCCCGCGAATAGACCGGGCGGGCCTCGTAAGCGGCGCTTCCACCGGTGTAGAGGTTCGCAAAGGGCCGGGCGATCATCTCCCCCAGGTTGCGCCGCCAGATCACCGCGAGGCCCATGAGAGAGAAAAGACAGACCGGCAGGCCGACAAAAGCGGCCGACAAACCGAGCTGTCCCATCGCGGGCATCCCGACAAACCCAATCAGCGCCAGGAGCAGCAGGGTCCCGACCACCTTGCAGATCCACCAGACGAGGTCCTCGTTCTTGAACGGCTTGATGAGGGTCCCCCCCATCGCGATGGCCCAGACCAGGAGGAAAAGGGGCGTGACCACAACGAGGTAGAGGCGCAGTTTGGCCTCGTCGATCGCGAGAAAAGTGACCGGGAGCATCTGGTTGTTTGGACCGCCGCCGCCGCCAAAGCTCACGCGGCGCCTGCGGTCAGCTCTTCGGGCGGGTGATCTGGTCGGGATGCCGCGCCCGGCTCAGGGCGGTGTCATAGGTGATGAGGCAGCGGCAATAGAGATCGTACAGGCAGTTGTCCATCAACACCATCCCTTCCTTCCGGCCGGTCTGGATGGCGTTTTCCAGTTGGTGGAACTGGGCCTCGCGGATGAGGTTCCTCACCGCGCCGTTCGCCACGATCAACTCGTAGGCCAGCACCCGGCGCGTGCGGTCGGCCGCCGGGAGGAGGTCCTGCGCGATGATCCCCTGGAGGGCGTTGGAGAGCTGGAGGATGATCTGCCGCTGCGCGCTCCCCTCGAAGACCCCCACAATCCGCTCGAGCGCGTGTGAGACGCTCGGCGAGTGCATCGTGGCGAGCACCAGGTGCCCGGTTTCCGCCGCCGTCAGGGCGGTCGAGATGGCCTCGAAGTCGCGCATCTCGCCCACCACGATCACGTCCGGGTCCTGGCGGAGCACATGGATGAGCGCCCGGTCAAAGGAGCGCACATCAGTCAGCACCTCCTGCTGGACCACGATGGCGCGTTTGTTCTCGTGGACGAATTCGATGGGGTCCTCGATGGTGACGATCTTGCAGCGCCGCTCGCTGTTGATCAGGTCCACCATGTAGTTCAGGGTGGTGGTTTTGCCCGCCCCGGTGGGGCCGGTCACCAGCACCAGGCCGTTGGGTCGCCGGGCCAATTCGTCGATCCGCTCCGGCAGGCCAAGCTCCTCCCGCGTCGGGATCCTCTCGCCGCAGAAGCGGAGGCTGATTTCCGGGCTCCCGTTGCGCCGGTAAAAGGTGGCCCGGATGCGGCCGGCGGCCGGATGGAGCACCGAGATGCAGAGCTCCCACTCCCGGGAGAACTTCCGTTGCTGATCCTCGTTGAGCAACCCGGTGGTCATTTCCCTGATCGCCGCCTGCGTGAGGGAGTCCTCGTCCGCGATGATGATCTCGCCATTCACGCGGAAGGCGGGCGGCACCCCCGCGACGAGGTGCAGGTCGGAGGCCTCAAACTCGGTCGCGGCCCCGAGGAGGCGTTCGAAGGTGGCGGTGCTCATCGGGGGAAGAGGCGTCGCCACCAGCCCGCCAGCCGGCCGCCAACTCCGGTGTCGGCGACCGCCGCGATGGCTTGGTGGACCAGGATCGAACGCGGGTTGATCTGCAGCGCCTGCTCAAGCGAGTGGCGGGCCGGGCTCACCAGGCCCAGCGCCGTCTGGCACCGGCCCAACTCGAGCCAGAGGAGAAAGTGCGCGCCATTCACTTCCAAGGCTTGCTGGAGCAGTTTGAGGGCGAGGGCGAACTGCTCGTAGTGGGCCCGGATCCGCGCCGCCAGCCAGCGGACGATCCAGTCCCCCGGCTTGAGCGAAAGCGCCTTGTCGAAACAATAGTCCGCGCTCGGCGCGTCCCGGGCCAGCAGCACATCCCCCCGCGCGAGCCACACATAAGGGGTGTTGCCGCACTCGGCGATGGCCGCGTCCGAAAAGGTCAGCGCCGCGTGCAGGTCGCCCGCGCGGGCCAGGGCCACACCCTTGGCGGCCAGCAACTCGGGCTCCCCGGGGAAAAGTTCCAGGGCCTTGTCCGCCCACATTTTCGCCTCGTGGTACTCGCCCAGTTCCAGCAGGGCGCGGACCTGGCCGGTCCAGGCGGTGGCGTTGGACGGGTTGAACTCGATCACCTTGGCGAAGCGCCGCAAGGCGGGTTCGAACTCGCCATTCTCGAACGCGGTCTGCGCCTCCGAGAGGTAATAGGCCTCGTCCTTGACGAGCGCCCGGGGGGACGGCGGTTGGTGATCCGACTCCCCCTCGAACTCGAGATTCGCGAAACGGCTCATGCGCAAGTGGCTGGCAACCAGCCCATGCTAGCGCAGGCGTGGCGGAATACCAACTGTTTCCGGGCGGGCGGCAGCAGCGCTCACTTTGGCCCCCTGTCGGCCGTGGCTGGAGCATCCGGGCGGTGAGTTCCCGGCCAATGGGCGCAAGGCGCCCCAGGGAACCCCGTGCCACGAGAAACGACGAGCGGTGCCCGGCGCCCGTGTCCGAACCCGGTGGGTGGGGTTCTTCCTCCGGGACCCTCCGGACCGGGGGACCGCCCGGCCATCGCCTCGGAGCGCCGTGCCTGCGCGTGGTTCCCACACCCGATGGTGCCATTCCGGCTTTCCGCCCGCGGCCTGCTGGCGTAGTCTGCGGGAGCGCAGATGAGTCCGTATGAAGTTGTACCAGAACCTCCACCCCCGCGGACCGATCGCCGAGATCCGGGGTCACCCATGCATGATTCTTGGTCGGACCGACCGCCCGGTTGCCGCCCGCCGTCCGGCCGTGATGCCTCCGGGACCGGCTGATTTGCCCGCTCCGAACGTCCGCCGGACCGACCAGCCGCCGTCTCACCGATGAAATGCTTTGTCACCGGGGTTTCCGGCTTCGTCGGCTCCAACCTCGTCCACGAGCTGCTCGCGCGGGGGCACCAAGTGCGGGGCCTGGCCCGGCGCGGCAGCGATCGCCGCGGCCTCGTAGGGGCTGATTGTGAGTTGGTGGAGGGGGACGTGGCGGACCGCGACCGGCTGGTTGGCGCGATGCGTGGGTGCGACTGGTGCTTCCACGTCGCCGCCAGCTACCATCTCTGGCTGCCCGACTACGCCCCGATGTATGCCGCGAATGTCGACGGCACGCGGAACGTGATCGAGGCTGCCGCGGCGGCGGGATGCGGCCGCATCGTTTACACCAGCACCGTGGGGTGCATCGGCCTGCCCGATTCCCGGGCCAACCCGGTAATCCCCACCGACGAGGCCACCCCGGTGGGCGAAGCGCAGATGCGGAACCACTACAAGCGTTCCAAGTGGCGGGCCGAGCGGGTGGCCTTGGAATTGGCCGCGCGCGGGCTTCCCGTCATCGTCGTCAACCCGAGCACGCCGATCGGGCCCCGGGATGTGAAGCCGACCCCCACCGGACAGGTCATCGTGGACTTTCTAAACCGCCGGATGCCGGCCTATTTGGACACGGGCCTGAACTGGGTCCATGTCCGGGACGTCGCCGCCGGCCACATTCTTGCCGCGGAGCGGGGGAGGGTGGGGGAGCGCTACATCCTGGGGAATGCCGGGGGCAACTGGTCGATGAAACAGATGTTCGAGGTGCTCGCGGCGGTTTCGGGTGTCCCCGCCCCGCGGACGCGCATCCCCTATTTTGTCGCCTTCCTCGCCGCGCTGGTGGGAGAGACGATGTCCAAAGTCACCCGGAAGCCGCCCAGGGCTCCGCTCGCGGGGGTTCGCATGGCCGCATACAAGATGTTCTTCAACCCGGCCAAGGCGATCCGTGAATTGGGCCTGCCGCAGACCCCGCCGCGCGAGGCCTTGGCGGAAGCGGTGGCGTGGTTCCGGGCGAACGGCTTGGTGAAATAGCGAAGTGGCGGCTCTTTCTCCAAGGGGTCATTGGATGCTGCTCATGGCGGCCGCGCTCAGCCTGCTCACCGGGCTGGGTGCTTGCGCCCCCCGGTGTCACCTGTCGGCCATCTCCCTGGGTTCTGGGGACCTTTCCCCGGCCGGTTGGCGCGACGAGCTCCAGGCCCGCGCCGCCGTCGCGTTCACGAATGTGGTCTTGTTCAAACCGGCGGACGGTGGTCCAGAGGATCTGGCGGCCCGGTTTGCGCCGCTGATCCTCCAAGAACTGCGCGGTGGTCCGGGCGGCTTCTTCGACGAGGGCGACTGGTTGGCCGACTTGCGGGATGGCGGCATTGTGGCGGGTGCGACGAATGGGGCGGTCGTCTTTGTGGCGAGTGACGCGGTGACTCTTCAAGGCGCGTCACATGTCCGTCTGACCTACCTCTGGAGCTACGCTGCCGGATCCGCTCCGGCGCTGCCGGTCCAGGGCTTGCGAATCACGCTGGGGGCGGGCGGTGAGCCGGCGGTTTACGAGGTGCTCGCCGAGCCCCAGCCGGCCCGGCTGGTCTTTGTGTCGCGCAGCTTGGAAAACGCCTGCCGGACCGCTTCCGGCGATCCGCTGCCCGGCCGTCGGTTTTCGGCGGAGTCCGCAGTCTCGGGTGTGGGGGAAGCCGTCGTCGCCCGGGTCATCGAGGATGGGCCCATCCCCTTGGGCCCGATTATTTACCTGCGGGCCCGCACCCGCGCCGTCGCGACGGTTACCTGCCGCTGCATGCCTTCACAGGCGCGGGCGGTCATGGCAAACCGCACCTACCGGCTGGCCCGCGTCGCTGCGCTAGCGGAGATCCCCGGTGTTAGCGGCCTCTGGCATCGGTTGGGCGAGCGTGCGGCCTTCCCGCTGGCCGAGGCAGGGTCCGGGACTCCAGCCTTGGGCGATCGGCTCCGCCTGCCTGCTGGGTTTTAGTGGCACCCGGCAGCCGCCCGCCGATTCCCATTTTGGATCCCCGGCGGCCATGACGTGGGCCTCTTGCCCATGCTTCCCCGGCGGTTTGGTGCCCCGAACGCCCAGGAGGGCCGCGCCAAGAGACAGGGTGGGAATCACTGGCGGCGGCCAATCACGGCTTGCGAGCCCCGGTTTGGCCCGGTTAGAGTCGTCGCGGTTGAAGGCAGAACATTCGGAGCACAACGGTTTCCCGAGGCAGGTCGGGGCGCGACGCAACCGGGATCATCGCGCGGCGGTGTCAGGCGCGGTTCTCCTGCGCTCCGGCGATCCCGCCAGCGGCGCGGGGCGAAAGGGCTGAGCCGCTTGGGTTCCACTGATGAGGCGGCTTCGAACCCGGTGGGACGCCCGGCGGCGGCCACCGCGGGGAGGCTCGCCTGTTTTCACTGCGGCGAGGCTTGCCCGCCCACCCCCTTGGAAAAGCTGGGGAAGTCATTCTGCTGCCAGGGGTGCCTCGTCGTCCATGACCTGCTCTCCGAGAACGGGTTGGGGCAGTATTACGACCTCGGGGCCCACCCGGGCCGCAAAGCCGGGGTGGCCGCCGGCCGGGCGCGCTGGGCCTATCTCGACGACCCTTCGGTGCAGGAGGGGCTGCTCGATTTCACCGACGGCAAAATGAGCCGCATCACCTTCCGGCTCCCGTCGATCCATTGCGTGGCTTGCGTCTGGCTGCTCGAAAACCTCTTCCGGCTCCACGCCGGGGTGGGGCAGACGGTGGTGAATTTCCCCCAGCGCGAGGCGACCATCACCTATGCCCATGGCAGGATCACCCTGAGCGAGCTGGCCGCGCTACTGACCTCGATTGGCTACGAGCCGCACCTTACCCTGGGTGCCCTGGACAAGCCCTCCGTGGATCCCGCGCGGAAGCGACAGTGGCTCCAGATCGGTGTGGCAGGTTTTGCCTTTGGGAACGTGATGCTCTTCAGCCTGCCCCTCTATTTTGGGTTGGATTCCCGCAGCGGTCCCGGGTTCCGGACCGTGTTCGGCTACCTGAGTCTGGCGCTCGCATCGCCGGTGTGGATCTACAGCGCTTCGGACTATTGGCGCGCGGCCTGGCTCGGCCTCCGACGGCGGCTCCTCACGTTGGAGGTCCCCATCGCCCTCGGCCTCATCGCGGTTTACGCCCAGAGCGTGTGGGACATTCTGACCGAGCGGGGCGGGGGCTACCTCGACTCGATGTGCGGGTTGGTGTTCTTCCTCCTGTGCGGCCGGCTCTTCCAACAAGTCACCCATGAGCGGATCGTCTTCGACCGGGATTACAAGTGCTTCTTCCCGCTCGCCGCCACGCGGAAAACCGCCGCGGGCGAGGAATCGGTGGCCCTCTCGCAGTTGCGCGTGGGGGATCGGCTGCTGATCCGGCATGGCGAGCTGGTGCCCGCCGACGCCCGGCTGATCGCCGGCGAAGGGGCGGTGGATTACAGTTTCGTGACCGGCGAGTCCGCCGCCGCGGCCAAGCGGCCCGGGGCCTATCTCTATGCGGGCGGGCGGCAGGCCGGCGGCGTGATCGAGGTGGAGATCCTCAAACCGGTTTCGCAGAGTTATCTGACCTCGCTCTGGGATCACGAGGCGTTCCGCAAGCAGCGGGGCGACAACCTCAACACCCTGACGAACCGCTACAGCCAGCGTTTCACGCGTATTGTGCTCGCTGTCGCGGCCGCCGCCTTGTGCGGCTGGCTGCTCGCCGGCCAGACGGAGCGGGCCATCAAGGCGTTCGCCTCGGTGCTGATCGTCGCGTGCCCTTGCGCGCTGGCCTTGGCCGCCCCGTTTACCTTTGGCACAGCCCAGCGGCTCCTAGCGCGGGGGCAGGTATTTCTCAAGAACGGGCTGGTGCTGGAACGGCTGGCGCAGGTCGATGCCATTGTCTTCGACAAGACCGGGACTTTGACCTCGTCGGGGCTGGAGGGGGTGTCGTTCGTGCCGGACGCGGCGGCGGGTGCGGGGGAATTGTCGCCCGCGGAAAAGGGGGTGATCCGTGCTCTGGCCCGGCAGTCGACCCACCCCCACGCGGTGCGGATTACCGCCTGGCTGGCTGAGGCCGGCGGCCTGCCGGAATTAATTGGGTTTCAGGAGGTGCCGGGGAAGGGATTGCGCGGCGACCTCCAGGGGCGGACGATCCTGCTCGGCTCGGATGCGTGGCTGGCCGAATCGGGCATTTCCGTCCCCCCGTCGGGGGCTGGCGCGGGAAGCATCGTCTGGGTGGCGCTCGACGGGTGTCTGCGGGGACGGTTTGTGTTGGAGCAATCGCTCCAGCCGGAGACGGAGGCGCTGGTGCGCGGCCTCGCCTCAGGCTACGAACTGGCGTTGTTGAGCGGTGACACGGAGCGCGAGCGGGAGCGGTTCCAAGCGTTGTTTGGCGTTGGGGCGAAGGTCCACTTTAACCAGACCCCGCTCGACAAGCTCGGCTTTATCGAGCGGCTCCAGGCCTCCGGCCGGACGGTGATGATGGTGGGGGATGGTTTGAACGATGCGGGGGCGTTGCGCCAGAGTGACGTGGGGGTGGCGGTGGTGGCGCGGGTGGGCGCGTTCTCCCCGGCCAGCGACATCATCCTGTCGGCCGGGCGGGTGCCGCAGTTGCCGGCGATCTTGCGCCTGGGGCGCCGTTCGTGCCGGGTGGTGCGAGTCGCGTTCGCGATCTCCGCCGCTTACAACTGCGCGGGTGTGGCGTTCGCCGCCGCCGGCGCGCTTTCCCCGCTCATCTGCGCCCTGCTCATGCCGATCAGCTCCCTCACGGTCGTCCTGTTTGCCTGCGGGGCCACGCGGTCGGCCGCCCGGCGGGCCGGCTCGCCCCCGGTTGCCGCGCCCCTGACAATAAACGGCTAGCTTTCAACAAAACTTGTGTAGCTGGCCCCGGCCCGTTTCTGGATTAGTCTGGGCATGACTGGATCGATGGACGTTGGGATCGCGTCGGGCCTCCGCCGCGGCATTCCCGGGCGGTGTCGCCCGGCCGGGGATCGCCCGGCCGGCCGCGACGTCGTTTCGTGTCCACCGCCGGAAACCCCCGACTCCCGTTTCTGATGTTCGTCGTCGCCGGTCTCATCGCCATCAGCCTGACCCTCGCGGGCGCCTTCCTGGCGGCCTTCATTTGGGCCGTCAATTCGGGGCAGTTCGAGGACGTGTACACGCCCTCGTTGCGCGTCTTGACCGAGGAGCGGGCGGGCGAAGCCACGCCTGTCAAACCACCAGCCACAGAACCCAGTTCACCTCTGCCATGACCGCAGCAGCAGCCTCTCCCAGTCCCGGTTCACCCTCCGAGGGACGCCGATCCACGGCCCCGATGGAGACTTTTCGTTACGACAACCATATCATACGGGCTTTTGCCATTGCCACCGTCATTTGGGGCGTGGTGGGCACCCTGGCGGGGCTCCTGATTGCCTGCCAGCTCTTCTGGCCGCAACTCAACTTCAACACCCAGTTCACCACCTTCGGCCGGCTGCGACCGCTCCACACGAACGCGGTGATTTTCGCCTTCGTGGGCAACGGCATGTTCTGCGGCATTTATTATTCCCTGCAGCGCCTGTGCCGCGCGCGGATGTTCAGCGACGCGCTGAGCTGGTTCAACTTCTGGGGCTGGCAGGCCATCATTGTGAGCGCGGCCGTGACCCTGCCGCTCGGCCTGACCTCGAGCAAGGAATACGCCGAGCTTGAGTGGCCGATTGACATCGCCATCGCGGTGGTCTGGGTCGCCTTTTGCATCAACCTGTTCGGCACCATCTGGAAGCGGCGCGAGAAGCACATGTACGTGGCAATCTGGTTCTACATCTCGACTGCCATCACGGTGGCGCTGCTGCACATCGTGAACTCCCTGGAGATGCCCGCCTCCTTGTTCAAGAGCTACTCGGTGTACGCCGGGGTGCAGGACGCCCTGGTCCAATGGTGGTACGGCCACAACGCGGTGGCCTTCTTCCTCACCACCCCGTACCTCGGGATGATGTATTACTTCCTGCCCAAGGCGGCGAACCGCCCGGTGTTTTCCTACCGCCTGTCGATCATCCACTTCTGGGGCCTGATCTTCATCTACATCTGGGCGGGGCCGCACCACCTGCTTTACACGGCGCTGCCCGACTGGGCGCAGTCGCTCGGGATGGTCTTCTCCGTGATGCTGATTGCCCCCTCCTGGGGCGGCATGCTCAACGGCCTGCTCACCCTCCGCGGCGCGTGGGACAAGGTCCGCGAGGAGCCGATGTTGAAGTTCATGGTCGTGGCGGTGACCGCCTACGGCATGGCAACCCTTGAGGGACCGACGCTGGCCATCAAGAGCGTCAACGCGCTCTCCCACTACACCGACTGGACCATCGCCCACGTGCACACGGGAGCGCTCGGCTGGAACGGCTTCCTGACCTTCTCGGTGCTCTATTGGCTGTTCCCCCGCCTGTACAACACCAAGTTGTGGTCGGTGAAGCTGGCCAACTACCACTTCTGGATTGGTTTGATCGGCATGATGTTCTACGTGGTGCCGATGTACGTCAGCGGCGTAACTGCCGGCTTGATGTGGAAGGAATTCACCCCCGAGGGTTACCTGCGCTACACCAATTTCCTGGAGAGCACCATCCGGCTCGTCCCGATGTACATGCTCCGCGCCGTGGGCGGCGCCCTCTACATCGCCGGGCTGCTGCTCATGGTGGTGAATCTCTACCGCACCGCGAAGGCCGGCCGCTTCATCGGCGACGAGGAGGCCCAAGCCTCGGCCTTGAACCGCGCCGCCACCAAGGAGTCGACCAGCCTCGGTCACCGCTGGCTGGAGGGCGTCCCCGTCACCTTCGCCGTGCTCGCCACGATCGCCGTGCTGGTCGGTGGTCTTATCGAGCTGGTGCCGATGTTCCTGATCCAGGAGAACGTGCCGACCATCTCCAGTGTCAAACCCTACACCGCGCTCGAAGTCCTGGGCCGGGACCTTTACATCCGCGAGGGGTGCGTGGGCTGCCACTCCCAGATGATCCGGCCCTTCCG